>Ga0209573_1003610_pt1 | contig 16655 bp, 14 predicted proteins | sample TNRBio252014_DNA_FD_185870 | JGI IMG/M metagenome (GOLD analysis project Ga0209573, IMG submission 185870) | Wastewater treatment Type I Accumulibacter community from EBPR Bioreactor in Madison, WI, USA - TNR Reactor_6/25/2014_ DNA (SPAdes)... | ecosystem: Engineered > Bioreactor > EBPR >...
CCAAAACGCTATTGTCGATTTTTTAAATCAATTAGACCGAAAATCCATGAAAAAACAACTCAAAACTCGATTATCTCTTAAATTTCAAGTATTTCCTCATGCACAAAACCTAGCGGCGTGAGGTATAAATAGAGGAAGATTATCAGATTGATATTGATTTGATTTTAATAGTTGAATATAGTTTTCAACTGTTTCTGACTTTGTAATTGGATCATTATCACAGGAACTTGTCAGAACTGCTAAAATTGTCAAGCAGATGAATATGAGTTTCATTTTCCTTGCAGTTTATTCGTTTGTTATGCCCCCGAACTTGGGGCATGCCCAAAACTTGGCGGTGCGAGCTATAGAACGCCTAATAATTTGCCAATCTCGGTTGAGAAATTGATTTTTTGCGGCGTTCCTTCGTGGTATTTATGAATCATGATGCCATCATTTGATCGCATCAAGATACGTGTTTAGATGAAAAATAACAAATATGAAGTCAAAATTAATTAGCTGTTAGCGCTCAGGGCTGTACTTTGTCTGTCGGGTTGGAACCCGACAGATAGGCGGGACGAGATTTGATTCTCGCGCCAGCGCCCGCGTGTGTTGTTTTGGGTTTTAGTGGTTGCTTTTGGCAACGTGGCGCCAGCGGGGGCAAGAATCAAGAATAGTATGCGCATCCAAAGCTCGCCGGTATCAATCGGGACTCACTTCGGTCGCATCAGCAAATCAGCAAATTAGCAAATTAGCACATCAAACCACCTTCAAACTCATATCCAAACTCGTCGCCGAATGCGTAAGCGCCCCCACCGAAATATAATCTACGCCGGTTTGGGCTACGCGGCGCACATTGTGGATGGTGACGCCGCCGGAGGCTTCGGTTTCGAAGCGCTTGTCAACTGTAGCCACGGCTTCTTCGAGCAGGGGGAGTTCAAAATTGTCGAACATAATGCGGGTGATCTGGCCGACTTCGAGGGCTTCGGCGAGCTCGACGAGGTTGCGAACTTCGAGGGTGACGCCCAACTGTAGATTGTTGACTTTTTGATATTCCGCTACGCGCTGTACGGCCTGGGTGATGCCGCCGCAGGCGTCGATATGGTTGTCTTTGATCATGATCCAATCGTACAACCCTACGCGGTAATTGTGGCAGCCGCCGAGCTTGACGGCCCATTTTTCGAGGAAGCGGATCAGCGGAGTCGTTTTTCTCGTATCGAGGATTTTGACAGGCAAATCTTCTACTTCAAAGGCAAAGTGGTTGCTGAGGGTGGCGATGCCGCTCATGCGCTGCATGGTGTTGAGCGTTACGCGCTCGGCACGCAATAGGGCCTGGGTGTTGCATTCTACTTTAAAAGCGATGTCGCCGTAATTGACTTCGCTGCCGTCGGGAATAAGCAGTTCGAAGGAGGAGGAGGGGGCTACTTTTTGAAAAATGCGGCGGGCAACTTCTACGCCGGCAATGACGCCCACGTCTTTGATCTTCAGTTGCGCCTTGCTGCGCATATCAGGAGGAATACAAGCTTTTGACGTGTGGTCGCCGTCACGTACGTCTTCATATATGGCGCGGTCGATGAAATCATCGAGCAGGGCTGCCACGTCGGCAGGCAACTGAGTGGTTGTACTCATAATACACATGGATTTTTAACCACAGAGAGCACAGAGGTACACAGAGGTTTCACAGAGGTATTATTAACCGGCTCTGTGAAATCTTTGTGCACCTCTGTGTCCTCTGTGGTTAATAAAAATCTTTGTCCAAGTCTTACGGATCAGAACAAGATGCCCAGTCTAATGGTAATCGCGTTGATGATAGCCTTGGCGTCTTCGCTGCGATTGCCGCGAGGGTCAAAAACGGTGCCGTTATCGTCGCTTACATCGGTAAAGCCGATCTGGAATCCCAAACCTGCTATAAGGCTGGTACTCGTCGAAAGGCTGTATTCGATACCGCCGCCGACGCCCCACGACATATAGATACCGTTGACTTCTTTGGCGATATTGAATTTTTCTTCGTTTTCGCCCGATTGACCAGGGTCGTTGATTACGCCGCGCGCCTGGGTTTTGATGCCGATCGATATGCCGGGTTCGAGGAAATAGCGAATGTAGCCGAATTCGTTGGTGCGCATCTTGAGGCCGATCGGAATTTCCAGGTATTGCACGCCGTACTTGAGCTTGCTTCCGTTGGAAAGCGTATCAAGCGTAGAGGGCAAATCGGACTTTCTCCAGTATTGTCCGCCGTAATCGTGCAGCAGGGTACCTCCGCTGTTGAAGGCAAATCCCAGCCCGGTGCTAAAGGCGTAGTTTTCACCGATAAGGTACTCGCCGATCATACCCAGTTTCAAACCCAAATTGGTGCCGCTGGGGTTTATTTTGTTGTTGTTGGTCGACATCCAGGAAAAGGACGGACTCAATTGAAAGCCGAAGCGAATATCATCCTGTGCAGAAATTGTTAAAACATTGCACAAAAAGGCGGCAAGAATGACAATTTTTTTCATTATTGCATTGTTTTTTGTAGATGCCGTAAAGTTATATAGGCTGGAAGATAGTTGGGCGTTTATCGGCAACTATTTTCAATTTCCCCCCACAAGCCTTGGCAATACGGCTATAGATACCTGTTCAAAAAACCTTATACCTATGCTACAACAACGCCGGGGGCTGTATGCGGGATTGTTTATGCTATCCCTTTTTTTTCAGGCATGCCGCCAGGAAACCGACAAAGACATCCCCGATGTGTCCGACATCGAGGTTGAAATGAATGTGACGCGTTTTGAAAAAGCGCTTTTCACCCTCGACACTAATCAAATGGCCGCCGGGTTGCAGGAAATAGAAGAGAAATACCCTGTATTCAGCCAAATCTACTTCGAGCGCATCCTCGGCTCCAAGGACCCCGCGATGGCCCCCGTAGGCCACGAAGCTTTTGTCAAAGGCTTTATTACCTATCCGCCGGTGCGCCATCTGTACGATACCTGTATGGTGCTGTACGGCGATTTCGCGCCTATCGAAAAGCAGTTTAAACAGGCTTTCCAATTTTATAAATACTATTTCCCCGACCGGCCCGTACCCGATATTACCACTTTTGTGTCGGAATATTCGCACGCGGCATTTATCTTCGGCGACAATTCGCTGGCCGTGGGGCTCGATTTCTTTTTGGGTGAAAATTATCCCTACCAGCAATACAATCCCGGCAATACCAATTTTTCGGATTATCTGATCCGCACCTACAATGCTGACCACCTGGTAGCGCGAACCCTGTTTACGCTCGCCGACGATATGGTGGGCCAGCCTTCAGGCAATCGCATGCTCGATGTGATGATCAGCAACGGCAAAAAGCTGTACCTGCTCGATATGTTGTTGCCCAATGCCCCCGATACGGTCAAAATGGAGGTCACCCCAGCCCAATGGCAATGGCTGCAGGATAACGAACTCGAGATGTGGGCTTTTTTCCTCGAAGAAAATATGTTGTACAATACGTCGTGGGAAGATATCCGCAAATACGTGGAGTACAGCCCCAATTCACCCGGCATGCCCGAGGAGGCGCCGGGCCGCACGGCCAACTGGCTGGGATGGCAAATTGTCAAAGCCTACTTCGAACGGCATCCGGAGGTGACAATTCAGGAAGTGATAGCGTTGAATGACGCCCAAAAATTGCTCGACGAGTCGAAGTATAAGCCGAGGCGGCGGTAGGAGGGGCTCTTTTTTATAACCACAAAGGCACTAAGGGCACAAAGTACCACTAAGGTTATTTTTTTTAAGACGCAAGCAAATCCCCTTAGTGGTACTTAGAGCCCTTCGAGTCTTTGTGTTAAAAAATTACCTTTTTTCCTGGAAAAATTGCTTGAGCAGGGCGCTGCACTCGTCGGTCAATATCCCGAATTCCATTTTGGTGGTGGGGTGCAGCATGTCTTTCCCAAAACGCATAAACCCGCGTTTATCGTCGGGAGCGCCGTATACCACCCGGTCTACCTGCGACCAATACAGGGCGCCGGCACACATCGCGCAGGGCTCTAAGGTGACGTAAAGCGTGCATCCTTGCAAGTACTTGCTGTTGAGATATCCGGCTGCGGCCGTGAGGGCGATAATCTCGGCGTGCGCCGTGACGTCCTGCAAACGCTCGGTTTGATTATACCCGCGGGCGATGATCTGATTTTGGCACACCACCACGGCGCCTACGGGTATTTCTCCCTCTTCATAGGCTTTTTGCGCTTCCTTCAGCGCTTGCTTCATATAATAGGCGTCGCTTTGTACCGATAGCATGGGTGTAAGGATTGTGAAGCCACAATATTACTCAGGAAGAAAATATCACACGCGGAAAACGGTAGCATTTTTTTTTCATCTGCAAAAAGCTGTATCTTTGCGCATGGAAATACGGAATACTACCCAAGACAACTTGCTGGGCGAAGCGCTCACCTTCGATGATGTGCTTCTTGTGCCCGCCTACTCTGAAGTACTTCCCCGTGAAGTAGACACTTCTACACAGCTTACCCGAGGTCTACGACTAAACGTACCTATTGTATCTGCCGCTATGGATACAGTGACCGAGCATGCTTTGGCTATTGCCATTGCGCGTCAGGGAGGTATCGGCATCATTCACAAAAATATGTCGATTCAAGCCCAGGCAGAACAGGTGCGCATGGTCAAACGCTCAGAAAGCGGCATGATCGTGGACCCCGTCACGCTCCTGGGCGATGCATCGGTAGGCGACGCCCTGAAGTTGATGCGCCAGTTCAAAATCGGCGGTATTCCTATCATCGACCAGCAAAACAAGCTGATCGGCATCCTCACCAACCGCGACCTGCGCTTCGAAGCGTTGCACCATCGCCCGGTGCGCGACCTGATGACCAAAAGCAATCTGATCACTGCGCCTATCGGCACTACACTCGACCAGGCCCGCCAGATATTGCAGCGCCACAAGATTGAAAAACTGCCGGTGGTGTCTGAAGACGGTACCTTGTGCGGACTTATTACGTATAAGGACATTATGAAGGTGCAGAATTACCCCCTCTCCTGCAAGGACTCGCTGGGCCGACTGGTAGTAGGCGCGGCCGTGGGCGTGACCGCCGACGTGCTCGAGCGCGTGGAAGCGCTGGTGAAAGTCAATGTGGATGCGGTTTGCGTAGATACCGCCCACGGTCATTCGAAAGGCGTACTCGATGCCATCCGCATGGTAAAACAGCGCTTTCCCGACCTGCAGGTCATAGGCGGCAATGTGGCCACCGGCGAAGGCGCCCGTGCCCTGGTAGACGCCGGCGTAGACGGGGTGAAGGTGGGTGTGGGCCCCGGCAGCATCTGTACTACCCGCGTGGTGGCGGGTGTGGGCGTACCGCAGCTCTCCGCCATATATAGTGCCGCACAGGCCATCAAGGGCAGCGGCATACCCATTATCGGCGACGGCGGCATTCGCTATACCGGCGATATTGTGAAAGCCCTCGCCGCCGGCGCCAGCACCATCATGGCAGGCAGCCTGTTTGCCGGCGTAGAAGAAGCCCCCGGCGAAACCGTGATATACGAAGGCCGCAAATTCAAGATTTACCGCGGCATGGGCTCGCTGGGCGCTATGATGGAGGGCTCCAAAGACCGCTATTTCCAGGATGTGGAAGACGACATCAAAAAGCTGGTGCCCGAAGGTATCGAAGGCCGCGTGCCCTTCAAAGGCACCCTGGCAGAGGTGATGCTGCAATACATCGGCGGATTGCGGGCCGGTATGGGATATTGCGGCGCGCCCAATATCGACACGCTGAAGGATGCCCGTTTTGTGAAAATATCGGGCGCCGGCAGAACGGAAAGCCACCCGCACAACGTTACTATCACAAAAGAAGCGCCGAATTACAGTCGGCAGTAATACCGACGCATGCGGGAACCCCTGATATTAAATATAGAAACCTCCACCGACGTGTGCTCGGTGGCTTTGTGCCTCGGTGAAGAGGTGCTGGCCCTCGTAGAATCGCAGGCCGTCAACGACCATGCCGCGCAACTCACCACGTATATCGACCAATGCATGAACAAGGCGGCTTACGGGCTCGGCGAACTCGATGCGCTGGCGGTGAGCGGGGGTCCGGGGTCGTATACTTCGCTGCGCATCGGCGTGGCCACGGCCAAAGGCATCTGTTACGCCCTCGACAAACCCCTGCTGGCCGTGCCTACACTGGAATCGCTGGCCTATGCCGCCCGCCAAATCGCAGTTGACCAACCCACGCTTTACTGCCCTATGATCGACGCCCGCCGTATGGAGGTGTATACGGCGCTATACGACGAGGAAGGCCGCGAGGTGATGGCGCCGGCAGCGGTCGTGTTGCACGCAAATTGGCTGGATGAATGGCTGCAAGAGGGTTTTGCCGTGGTATGTTGTGGCAGCGGCTCTGACAAAGCCAGGCCGCTATTTATTTCTCCGCAAGTGTTTTTTGTCGATTTGCGATGCTCGGCGCAACACCTGTCCCCTTTGTCCGTTGAACAATTTACACAAGGCGCCTTTGTCGACCTGGCTTATTACGAACCTTTTTATTTAAAACCTCCCAATATTACTACGCCTAAAAATACGGGATTATAATAATTTTTTACCCAAAAAAATATAGCCTATGAAATCTGTCGTTCTGTTTATAAAAAAATCTTTGCCTGCCTTATTAACTTTCTTATTGACTGCCTCCTCTGCTTTGGCCGAGCCGATCAATATTACAATTTCCCAGCGCATCCTCGATGACAAAAAAAGCCTGATGGTATTAGTCAACAACCAACACGGCGTATTGCGGCATTATTTTCACCTGAATACCGTACCTTCAGGAGAAGACTACTCTTTTCAAGTAGATAGAAAAGTAGGCGAAGAGCTGTCGGTGACCATAGTCGGGCTAACCTCATCACACAAAATGCAATGGTTTAACAACGTAACCTATCTTGGCATACAGGACAACGCTTACATCGATAAGTCCTACGATCCGGATTGGGAGGAAAAAACGACCATTAAAACAACTATCCGAATACACGGCGTGAGATCGGTAGAATATTTTTTTCCCGTAAGCACGGTGAAACCCCAAATCTTCAATGGCATGCTGAACTATGAATATTCCAGATACAAAAAAGATGATGTTTTTTTAATGATGAAAATAAATAAAGTAAATAGTTATAAATGTTATTATTCTTCCGATACAAAGCCATTGCACGAGATCCAGAACCATCAATTATCAACTAATTATATATCAAAAAATCTCGAAATGCCGCACGCTGATAAATGGCTCGGATGCATAAGAGCCTACTACAGCGATGATAACCGGTCAGTGCCGGGTTATTGCCATAATATAGCAAAAGAACTTGAAGAGGCTTCAATAATAAGCGCCCATTTTCCTGGAAATCAAGATTTTGTTAAATATAGGTTTAATCTCTATTCTGCCGATCTGATAGACCAGTTCGCTTATTATTTTGAAACGACTACCTGGCCGGATAAAGTGCCGGAGATGGCTATTGAAAAGGTGTCATTTGTAGCGGTGGAGCCGGAGTCGTGTAAATTTGCCAAACCGGGAAACGGCAATTTTTTCCAGGTGCATTATGCTTTTGAAACAAACGAAGTAGAGTTTCTCGGCGCTGCAAAACCGGCTTCTTCCTGGGATATTGTCGGCCTTTTTGATGAGGATACGGAAGTTGAAGTCGTCATTCCCCAACTACCCGATGACATCGCCAGGTTATATCCCTTCCTCGACCAAATTAATTATCCTCTCTATAGTAAGGTAACATTTTTCTATTCCCCCGAATTAACAGACAGCAACTATTGGATAGAACCCTACACTGTAAGGGATCGAAACTGGTTGACAAACAACAATTTTCAATCGCGACAACATTATTACAAATTCAAATAACAAAGTCTATTCACCATGAAATCTGTGCTAACCTCGTTCTTCCTCCTTTGCTTAGTGACACTAAACGCCCAGGAAGAATTATTCACCGGAACCGAAACTAACCTCACTTTCTCGGGGTATGTAGAAGCCTATTACAGCTACGATGCCGGCAACCCCGCCAACCACGAGCGCCCCGGTTTTTTTTACAGCCACAACCGCCACAACGAATTCAACGTCAACCTGGCCTATCTCAAGGGGGCCTACACGGCCAACCGGGTGAGGGCCAACGTAGCCCTGATGGCGGGCACCTACGCCCAATACAACCTGGCGGCTGAACAAGAGTTGTTGCGCTACGTTTTTGAAGCCAATGCCGGCGTAAAATTGTCGAAAAGCAAAGAACTATGGCTCGATGCGGGCATTATGCCTTCGCATATCGGCTTTGAAAGCGCCGTCGGGAAAGACAACTGGACGCTTACCCGCAGCCTGGCCGCCGAAACATCGCCGTATTACGAAGCCGGCGCTCGACTCAGCTATACCTCTGAGGGCGGCAGGTGGTACGTGGCGGGCCTCTTGCTCAACGGCTGGCAGCGCATCCAGCGTATCAACAGCAACCAAACGCCCGCCTTCGGCACGCAACTCACCTTCAAACCCAGCGATAAGATCACGCTTAACTGGAGCTCGTTTATCGGTAACGAATTCCCCGGCAAAGACCAGGAACGCTGGCGCGTTTTTAACGATGTTTACGGTATCTTCCAGTTTACGCCTAAATTCGGCGTGACCGCCGGTTTCGACTTTGGCGCCCAGCAAGCCCGGCCCAAAGAAGGCGAATACGACTATTGGATGACGCCTATTGCGATTTTGCGCTATTCTTTTAGCGACAAACTGGCCATAGCCGCCCGGGCTGAATACTACGATGACGAAAACGGGGTGATAGTATCCACCAACTCCCCCAACGGCTTCCAAACCCTGGGCCTCTCAGCCAATGTGGATATTATGCCCGTGAATAATGTGATGCTTCGCCTGGAAGCCCGCACGATGAATAGCAAAGACGAGATTTTCAGGGAGGAAGATGGTCGGCCCACGCAGAATAATTATTTCTTTACGGCAGCGCTGGCGGTGGGGTTTTGATTTTTGATTTTTTTAATTTATAAAGATGCAGCTGCCGGGCGCTTGCGCTTCCAGCGCTTGTGGGTCCAGAGCCAGTATTCGGGCTGTGCCAATATCTGTAGCTCGAGAGCGCGGGTGTGTTTTTCCGATATTTCACCAAAAGAAGTGCCGGCGGGTTGGTCTTCGAGCACGGTAAAGTCCATGGTGTAATACCCCCGGCGCAATTTGTTGATTCGCCCGAAAACAACGGGGTAATTGTACTCAACTGCGTATTTCTCTGTGCCATAGGCCACGGCGGTATCCTGGTGCAGGAAGGTAGTCCAGTAAGCGTTAGCGGCGTTGGAGGGCGATTGGTCGGCGCCGAACATATAATTAATGATGCGGTGGGTATTGTTAATAAAAAAAGTTTTTACCTGCTTTTTGGGCAATAGCTCCATGCCATATTTACTACGGGAGGCATGTAGTTTTTTATCAAAATAAGGATTGGCCAAGGGGCTATAAATACCCACGGCGGTATGCGGCGTTTGCAGGTCGCAGGCTACGGCGGCTAATTCCCAGTTGTTGTAATGACCGGCCACCAGCAGGAGGCTTCTTCCTTCTTTGGCATAGTGTTCGAATACTTCCGGATTGACGATCTGGCAATGTTCGTTGATTTCCTCTTTGGTAATGCTGAACATTTTCACCGACTCCAGGATGAGGTCGCAAAAGTGGTGGTAAAATTTATGGGCGATGGCTTCGATTTCCTGCGGCGATTTGTCGGGAAAGGAATTTTTGAGGTTGGTAACTACTACTTTTTTGCGGTAGCCCAATATGTTATACAATATAAAGCATAGCAAATCGGACAACATGTAGATACCCCGGTAGGGCAACAGCGAAATGGGTTTGAGAAATAGATAAAAAACTATTCTGCTCATGCTTGATTTTTTTGTAACTGTTTAGTAGGGTTTAGTGGGGAATAAACTAAACCCTACTAAACTGCCAAAGGCAATAAACCCTACTAAACATTTAATAAAAACATCACAAACTACGCGTACGCCCACCGTCGACGGGCAAGCTGACGCCGTTGATATAGGCGGCTGCCGGCGATGCCAGAAAGGCTACGGCGGCGGCAATCTCAGCGGGCTGCGCAAAACGCCCCATAGGTACGCTGTTTTGCATGGTGCGGCCTACTTCTTCCACACTTTTTCCCGATTCGGCAGCCTGGCGTTCGATGATGTCGTGCAGGCGATCGGTGAGGGTTAAGCCCGGCAATACGTTATTGACGGTGATCTGGTGGCGGCCCAGCTCGTTGGCCATGGTTTTAGCCCAGCTGGCCACGGCGCCCCGCACGGTATTGGATACGCCCAATCCGTCGAGGGGGACTTTTACCGAAGTAGAGATGATGTTGATGATACGTCCGTAGTTTTCGCGGATCATACCAGGCACGACAGCCTGAGTGAGCAAGTGGTTGCAGATGAGGTGGTTGTTAAATGCCTGTAAAAAATGTTCTGCCTTCGCCTCGGTAATCGCGCCGGCGGGAGGGCCGGCGGTGTTGTTGACGAGGATGTGTATGGGCTTCTCCGTTACGAGCGCCGACACTTTGATATGCAGGTCGGTCGTATCGGTAAAATCCGCCACGAGGAAATCGTGGTCCTGCCCGGGGCCTTTGTGCAGTTGCTTGATGACATCGGCCATGATGTCGGCAGAACGCGACACCAGCGTGACGTTGGCGCCCATTTCTGCCAGCGCTATGGCGGTGGCTTTGCCAATTCCTTTACTGCTGCCGCCCACTAAGGCGTTTTTACCGCTAAGACTCCATTGCATGATAGCCGGTTTATTAGTTTAATCGGCTGCAAAATTAGCAATAATTAGTCTTACCGGCTCCGTCGCCCTTTATTGTTTAATTACTTTTCGGGTTTCCACCACGCCGTCTTGATTGGTCAGGCGCACAAAATAGATACCCGGTTCCCAATCGACTTCAGTTATTTCGAGTTGGCGCCTGCCCGCCGAGGCGTATACCAAAGTTTGGGTGGTCATCACCTGGCCCAGGGCATTGAGCACGTCGAGTTTGAATTGGTACGACACACTACTTCCCTGTGCATCTATTTCAATGCGGAGCGATTCGCTGAACGGGTTGGGCATCACCCTCCACTGAAATCCGCTTGGCGGGGCGGGGGCGATATCGGTTATGCAACTGGTGTGGAAGGCAAAATTACTGGCCGTATCGCTCTGGCTAAATCCGCAGACAGTTTGTATCTGCGCTTCGTAATCGCGGCAGGGCTCAAGATCGGTTAATACGATGCCGGGGGATAGGGAGGTGCGTTCTTCCCACAAATCTTCCCCGGCCTTGCGATAGCGAATCACATAACTGATTGCCGGCGATACTAAATCCCAGCCCAACTCGGCATTGGTGAGATCCACGCTGAGGGTGTCTATGTTGGCAGGCGAAGCGCAGAAGGAGGCGGGCACAATGATCACGCAGTAGTCTTCCACTTCGCCAAAAGTGCCATTGGGGAAATTACAGGGGCCGGCCACGTTCTGGAAATTCATCACCACGCGCATGCGGGTAAAACCCAGGGGCGAAGCGGGAGGGATGACAATAGTCCCCGTGACTGTGGTACTCGAAGTGGCGCCTGGGTCGAAGGCCAGTTCGGAGTTTTCAAAATCGCCGTTTTGGTTGTAGTCGATCCACACTTTGAAATATTCCTGGAAGACAAAATCCGAAAACGCCGGGCTGAGGCTGATATCGTAGCTGCCGCCCAATTCGAGCACAGGGGGCGCGATTTCGGTATAGAGGCCGTAGCCGTCGTCGCTTCCGCTGGTATTGTCAATGCCTGCAAAAACGACTTTTTCAATCCATTCTTCACCGGCATCGAGCCCGTTGGCAGGGCAATAGTCGAGGTCGGTGCAGGCGCCGCAGCCGCTGGTGCGAAATTCGATGAGTGCCGTGGGTTCGGTTTGCAGGGTATCGCAAACGGTAAACAGGGCAATTTCGTAGTCGGTGCAGGCGCTAAGGCTATCGAGTGAGTAGCTGTTGCCGGCCACTTCGATCGTTTGCCAGGTAGAGTTGCCGGCAGGTCGGATTTGCAGCACAAATTGGGTGGCGGCTAATACGTTGCCCCAGCTTGCCAATGCCGAAGTGTCGTTGATTTCGGATACCTGAAAGCCTTGGGGTAATTCGCAACAACCGTCGGTCTTGAAAGTATAATTGTTGAAAAGGGTGGCCGTATCGCTGCTGCAATAAGCTGTGATTTGCAATTCGTATTCGGAACAGGCGAGCAGCCCTTCGAGTTGGAAGGGCGAGCTGACGCCGCTGATGGTATCCCACTCGAGGCTGTCTGCGGGGCGCCATAGCAAGTCGACCTGGGTTACGCTGTCGGTGGCCGCCCAGGAGATCGTGGCCCTGTCGGCGGTTATATCGACGGCATTGACGCTGGTGGCGGGCGGACAGCCGCTGCAATTTTGCATCAACAGTTGCAGGCTGTTAAATACGTTGAGGCGGCGGCCGGTGACGGTGATATTCTCCAGACTGGCATTGGGGGTCGCACCCTCCAGTATGTACTGTTTGGCGAGTAATACGGCCGCTGCCGGGTCGCTTTTTGCGATAGCAATAAAAGAAGGGCAGGGGGCGGAATAAAGCAGGCCTATGGTACCCGTCACGTGCGGGGTAGCGCCCGAGGTGCCACCGAAGGGCGCATAAGTGTTGGGGAGGTCGGTGGTCCAGGTACTTGCGCCGAAGGCTCCCAGGTCTATCGTGGTAAGGCCGTAGCCTGCCGAGGTGACCTTCACGTCGTTGTGGTTCATATTGGTCACCGAGATAAGATAATCGCTCGGGCAAGCCGTGGGCAGGTCGCCTTCTACGTCTACGTTAACATTGCTATTGATCGTAGCGCCGCAGTTGAGTATGCCGTGCGTGCCGAGGGTGTCGTAGAAGGCGCACCAGAGGGGTGCATCCTCGGGGTCGCCCAGGTCGACGCCCCAGGAGGCGTTGGTAGCTACCACAAAAGCGCCCTCTGCGCCGTTGGTTTCGTTGTACCGCATGCGCTGTACCAGCGGGTAGGAGTAGGCTTCGAGCACGGCAGCTTCGTCGGTATTAAAATTATTTTTTACAACCATCACCTTTACATTCCAGCTGATACCCGATACGCCAATGCCGTTGTTGCCTTTGGCGCCCATAATGCCGGCAACGGGGGTGCCGTGGCCGCCGCCGCTGATATTGTCGGTGCCGGTCACGGTGCTCCAACCTCGATAGTCGTCCACGTAGCCGTTGCCGTCGTCGTCGATGTCGTTGCCGGGGATTTCGGCGTGGTTAATCCAGAGGTTGTCTTCGAAATCCTCGTGGTTGAGGTCAATGCCGTCGTCGAGGGCGCAGACTACGATAGTGTCGCCCTGCACGGTAAGTCCCCCGGTGGTAATATCCCAGGCCAGGTCCATGTCGATATCGGCGCCGGGAAGGCCGCCGGTCTGGCCGGTATTGATGTATTGCCACTGGCTGCCGAAGCCGGGGTCGTCGGGTATAGTAGAGCGGGTAGTCACGAAGTGATTGAACTGGGCTTCCACGATTTCACGGTCGCGACGGATGGCCTGCAGGAACCGGGTTTCGTGGATGCGGGCAAAGTCGAAAGTGAGGGCCCAGATATGCATGGGGGCCGATACGAGTTTGCGGGTTTTAAGACCGGTAGGCCGGCCTTCAAAATACTGCCATTTTTTGGCCCATTGTTGCGCGCTGACTTGCGGGCTGAATTGTACCAGCACCTCGCCTTGTACGTGGTCGAGCAATTGGCTTTGGGCGGGTAATAAAAATGAGAATACGGCGAGAGCGACTAATGATAAGCGGCGCATCATAGGTAATAGGCGTTTTTTTTTATAAAAATAAAAAGCAGCGAAAGATAAAAACTTTACCTATTGAAAATGCGGGATTAGCGGGTTTTGTCAAACGCTTGACCGATGAATCAGGGACGCAGGGTGCGTTTGTTGAGCCTAAGCGTTTTTAAGACGCCTCGTTTTTCATTAATCAGGCTCACCAGGTAGAGGCCGGCGGGTATGTCGGAAATGTCATAGCGATTATTCTGAGTAGCGTCGAACGTGCGAATCCTTTTGCCGATCATGTTGTAGAGGATAATCTCGTCAACAGGGGCATTGGGCGTAATTTCAAAATAGTCGATGGCGGGATTGGGGAACAGGCGCAGACTAGCCTTCGAGAATTCTTTGTCGGCGTCTTCCACGTTGGCGGTTAGTATCAGCGTGCCGATCGTTTTGTCGGGGCTTTTAGTAAGCGAAAAGGGAATTTCATACACGCCCCTGCCGGCAGCCCCCATTGGCATTATATGCAGAGAAAACGTAAGGGAAGCGCCCGGCGCCAGTTCTACCGGCGCGTTGATATTGTATTTGGGGGCGTAATTGGTGGCTACGTCGGGAGTGTAATAGGCAAAGTCGTCGCAGACCTGCGTTTGCCAGCCCAGCGGCTGGTTTACGATGTTCCTTTTCCACTTTAGCAGCAGGGTCTGGTTGGAGGTGTTGGTGACCGTAGCACTCAATTCCAGGGTTTTTGACCAATCGTCGAGGTCTACCAGGAAGCGCTCTTCCACGGCATTGGGCTCAAGTGACAACAGCTTTTGCGAATAGCCGTGGCCTATTGCCGAAAGGGTTAGAATCAAGAGTAAAAAGTGCTTCATTGGGCTACAATCGTTAATATGGGCATTAAGTTACGTTTTATTTAACGCAACAAGCCTCAAAATGGAACGGCAAAATGGGTTTTTAATTTTTAATTAACGTCGGGGAACTGGCTGGGGAGGTGACACGGTGACAAAGTGACAAGGTGACAATTAATCAAACATCCAGCATCAAACATCAACCCGGCATTGCCATAAACTCCCTCACCACCGGTATCAGCCTATCTACGCCTTCTTTGAGCGGGCGCAGCACGGGGATACCCATTGTCGCCTCTGTTTCGCGCTGATAAGCTGCCAACCCGGCATCGGTCATATTTTCTTCATTCAAAGTAATAGCCAGCACCCTGGCGCCGTACAAAGACAAGAGGCCTATTTCCGAGGCTATAAGGGGAATGGGTATGTCGGTGCTATCGTAGCAGCGGCGGCCGGGGGCGTGTTGAAGGATCACTCCGGTGACATTGCCGGAGAGGATAATCTCGCTACCGCAGGGGCCGTTGGGATTGCGCAGCGCCGATTGGCCTTCAATGAGGATGAGATCGGGATTGCTTTCGTTGGCGCAATCCACGATCACCCGTTCAATTTCGCCGCTTACGAAATCGTTGACCGTGCTATCAAAAATAAAACCGTAGCGATAACCCTGCATCCAGCCGGTCTGGCCGGTAAAAATCATCTCGGTAGCGATATCGTGTTTGCGGCAGCTTTCCATCAGCATTCGGCAGGTGGTTCGTTTGCCCAGGGCGCAGTCGGTGCCCAGCACGGCTAATTTAGGAGTCTTGACCGAATAAATATCGCCGGTCCAGAAGCGCAGGGTACTGCGGGGTTTGGGTTTGCGCACATCGATGAGTTCTACGCGGTTTTTTTCGGCCAGCACTTTAAAATAAGGGTCGTCGCTCAGAAAAGTATGCAGTCCGCACACTATGCCCATGCCCAGGCCGATGGCGGTATAGAGCTCTTCGCGAAAATCTTCGGGCAGCATCCCGCCGTGGAGTGCCACGCCCACGACGCAATACTTGGGTATCGGCAATTCGGAATTTTTGTACTCGGCTACTGAGGCAAAAACCGGAATGCCGAGGTTTTTGCCGTCCATCACCTCGCCGGCGTCGCTGCCGGCGTGTTGGTAGTCAATAACGGCCAGCACATCGAAGCGCTCGGTGCCGCGCAGGAGACCGTGACAAGTTTTGGCGTTAGACGTGGCCAGCATGCCGTGGGTGAGAATTATGGCGGTTGATTTTTCCATACTTCAAATATATCAATATGCGCGTATCTTTGCACGCATATGAGAACGATATTCTATTGCATATGTGCGGCGGCGGTCCTGCTGGGTCAGGCCGGCTGCGCCAACGACGCCGGAAAACCCCGGCTGATTGCCGATTATTTCGTGCGCTACCTGGCCGATGTGTCTGAGATCAAAGCACAGGCCAGCTTTTACCAAGGCGATACGCTGGAGACGGCAGTGCCGAAAGCCATTACGGGCGGTGTTACTTTCCAGCAAAGCGGCATGGAAGCCAAATCGCTCAATAGGGGGGTGGTTCGCTATTTGCTGCAACGTCGCAGCGAGTTTATCCCGCCCTTTACTTTCGCCTTCACCGGCGACGACGGCGAGAAAGTGACCTACAACGTGCCTATGAATCCCGTCGATAGTTTTTCATTCCGGGGGCCCGTCAGTAAGTCAAAAGGCGGCACACTGGTACTCAAAGGCACGCCCCTCAGCGCCGAAGAAAGCCTGGTGGTATTGTTCAGCGATGCCCGCAACCAGGCCGGCTCCGTTACGATTCAAGGCCCAATTACTTCCCCGGAAGTCTATATCCCCGCCACCAACCTGGCCAATCTGCAAACCGGCGCCGGCATGGTTTACCTGGTTCGGAAAATTGTAAAGATCGAGGATACCCCGGCGCGTTATGTCATTGCTTCGGCTGAGTATTATACGCCGGCTATCGGAGTGGTACTGGAGGAGTAGGGCGACTTTGCGACTTTGCGACTATACGACTATACGACTGTATGACTATACGACTGTACGACTGTATGACTTTACTGGACTTTGGACGGATAAAGCGGCTCCTGAAGCTGGTACAGGATAAAGGCGGGTCAAAGTTATGATAAAAGG
>Ga0209573_1003611_pt1 | contig 16652 bp, 18 predicted proteins | sample TNRBio252014_DNA_FD_185870 | JGI IMG/M metagenome (GOLD analysis project Ga0209573, IMG submission 185870) | Wastewater treatment Type I Accumulibacter community from EBPR Bioreactor in Madison, WI, USA - TNR Reactor_6/25/2014_ DNA (SPAdes)... | ecosystem: Engineered > Bioreactor > EBPR >...
GCCCTCCTTCATCTGCAGCTCGCCCTGCCATCGCCGCACCTTGAGAAAGTGCAGCCGTACCCGCGCATGGGGATAGTCGAACTCCTCGATGCGCCAGGCTTCGCTCGCAAGCACCTCGATGCCCAGTTCCTCGTGCAGCTCGCGCACCAGCGCCTGCGCGATGCTCTCCCCGGGCTCGACCTTGCCACCGGGGAACTCCCAGTGCCCGGCATAGACCTTGCCCTCGGGCCGGCTGGTGAGCAGGAAGCGCTCTTCGGCATCGATCAGCACGCCGACCGCGACGTCGACCGGCACGCGCACCGAGTCGCCCGCCGCGTCAGCCGGCATGGCGACGGCCCGCCAGGTCCTGCGCGAACTGCTGCGCCACCCGACCCGAGCGCGAACCCCTTTCTAGCGCCCACACCAGCGATTCCTGCCGCGCCGCCTCGATCGCGGACTCGTCGAAGCCCTGCCAGCGCAGCCACTGCGCGACGATCGCCAGGTACTCCTGCTGGCTGAAGGGATAGAAGCTGATCCAGAGGCCGAAGCGTTCCGACAGGGAGATCTTCTCTTCCACCACCTCGCCCGGGTGCACCTCGCCATCCTCGGTGTGCTGGTAGCTGAGGTTCTCCTTCATGTACTCGGGCAGCAGGTGACGGCGGTTGCTGGTGGCGTAGACCAGCAGGTTCTCCGAACTCTGGGCGACCGAGCCGTCGAGCACGCTCTTGAGCGCCTTGTAGCCTGCCTCCCCCTCGTCGAAGCTCAGATCGTCGCAGAAGACGATGAAGCGCTCCGGCCGGCCGGCGACCAGGTCGACCAGGTCGGGCAGGTCGACCAGGTCCGCCTTGTCGACCTCGATCAGGCGCAGCCCGCGAGCGCTGAACTCGTTGAGGCAGGCCTTGATCAGCGAGCTCTTTCCGGTGCCCCGCGCACCGGTCAGCAGCACGTTGTTGGCTGGCCGGCCCGCCACGAACTGCGCCGTGTTGCGCACCAGGCGCTCCTTCTGGGCATCGACCTCACGAAGCTGGGCCAGCCGGATGGTCGAGACGTGGCGCACCGCCTGCAAGGTGCCCGTGCCGCCCCGCTTGCGGTAACGGAAGGCGGCCGAAGCCGTCCAGTCCGGGGCGGCCGGCGCGTGCGGCAGCACGTCCTCGAGGCGCGTCAGCAGCGATTCGGCCCGCAACAACAAGGCCTCCAGGGCAGGGATGCTCATGCCCGGAAGTGTAGTGAGGCGGCCCCGCCGGGCCGGTCCGGCCTCACCCGGGCACCTCCCAGACCCGGTCCGGGGCCACCGCGAACAGCCGGTCCCCCATGCGCCGGGGTTGCACCGACAAGCCGGTGAATTCGCCGAACGCCGGCAGCACCCCGGCCTGCGGTCCGAAGTGGAAGCAAGGCAGCCTGAGCCGCTGGTGCGCGCGCCCCGGCACCACGACCCCCGGGTGCAGGTGCCCGGCCAGCGTATAGGCCACCCCGCCGCCGTCCTGAGGCCGCGGCGCAGTCTGCGCCTCGGGCTCATGCACCAGTCGCAGGCCGCCGAACTGCAGCGGGCCGTCCAGCACCTCGATGTGCCAGTCCGGCGGCAGCTCGCCGGCAGCGCGGTCGTGGTTGCCGCGCACCAGCGTCAGGCGAAGTGCCGGGCGGCGGGCCCGCCAGGCGGCCACCGCCTCGACGGTGGCGCTGGCATGAACCTGCGCAGAGTGCACGAGATCACCCAGGAAGACGATGTGCCCGGCACCGGTGGCGGCGAGCAGGCGGTCCAGCCGCTCGAGCGCCGCCGGGGTGGTGCCTTGCGGCACCGGTACGCCGAGGCGCCGGAACGACTGCGCCTTGCCGAGGTGGGCATCGGCGATCAGCAGGACCTGCTGCTGCGGCCACCACACCGCGCGCTCGTGCAGCAGGCCCAGCTGGAGGCCGCCACAGTCCACCTGCAGCATGCGCCTGGCCTCAGCGCAACAGGCGGGACAGCGCGAAGTCCAGGTGTTCGGTGGGCAAGCGGCGGAACCCCGAGCGCGCATAGCGCTGCAGGCGTCCGACGGCCAGCCCCGTCAATGCCGACGCCAGCGCGCCGGCCTCGACGGTCGGCATCGTGGAGCCCGCTTCGTCGACCGCCGGCCGCAGGCATTGCCGCAACTGCGCCTCCACGCGGTCGAAGAACTGGTTCATTCGCTGCGTGAGGCGCTCGTGCTCGAACACCAGCGCGTCACCCACCATGACGCGTGTCATGCCCGGGTTCTTCTCGCCGAACTGGAGCAGCATGGACACGATGCGGTGGGCCTGCGCCGCACCTGAGGTGTCGCGTTCGGCGATCTGGTTGACGAGCGCGAAGACACTGGACTCGATGAACTCGATCAAGCCCTCGAACATCTGCGCCTTGCTCGCGAAGTGCCGATAGAGTGCCGCCTCGCTGACCTGCAGCCGGCCGGCGAGCGCCGCCGTGGTGATGCGCTCGGCGCCGGGCTGCTCCAGCATCGTGGCCAGGGTCTGCAGGATCTGTACGCGCCGCTCGCCAGGCCGCGGCCGTTTGCGGCTTGATGTGGCCCCCGGTGCGGCCCCCGGCGCGGGCGCCGACGATGGCGGGGCCTCGGCGGATCCGGCATTCCCGGCCTCGCCTGCGGCCCCTTCGTCGGCCGCCGCAGGCAGCCGCCCGGCCACCTCGGTGAGGGCGCCGGCAGCGGGGTCTTGGGGCGTCTCGGGCATCGCGGCGGGCGCTGGCAGGTCGGGGCGCGAGGATTCTGGCACAGGCCCGGTGCGCCCCCGCGTGCAGGTAAACACTGACACTCTGCCCGCGGCTGCCTGGGCCAGGCGCTCAGCCCGGGTCGGCGCCCAGCCGGCGCCGCAGCTCCCGCAGGTGGCCGATACGGTGGTCCACATAGGACGGCCGCATGCCGGCCCGGTCGCGCAGCTGGCCCCTGGCGGCCGCCGCGCGCAGCCAGCGCTTCATCCAGACGGTTCGCATGGCCAACCGCCGCGCCGACTTCTGGTGCACCAACGTGTCCTCGACCAGCACGCAGTGTGCCGGATGCACCCGCAGCCGGGCCGCCAGGCGGCGCAGCATGCGCCCGTCGGGCTTGGGCCTGAGCTCGCCGAACATGGCCATGTCCTCAATGGTCAGGACCGCGGAGAAAGTGCGCTCGAGCCCCAGCGCCCGCAGCACACGCACCGCGTACTCGCGCGGCGCGTTGGTCAGCAGCACCTTGAGCCCCGGCAGGCGGCGCAATGCGGCCAGGTCGTGCGGGTGGCCTCGCACCTGGCCCTCCAGTCCGGGCAGCCGGTGGATGTCGCGCAGGAAGTGGGCGGCGTCCACCCCGTGGTGGCGGACCAGGCCCAGCAGCGTCGCACCATAGCGGTGGAAGTAGTGCCGGCGGAGCTCGTCGGCTGCCGCGGCATCGACGCCAAGCTCGCGCCGGATGTAGGCGTCCATGGCGCGCGACATCGCCGGCATCGCGTCGCGCGACGCGTCGTGCAGGGTGTTGTCGAGGTCGAACAGCCAGACCCGGGGACGCCTGCCCATCGACGCCCCGCAGCCTCAGTGCGAGCGGATCATCGTGCCGTAGGCCTGGTCGGTCAGGATCTCCAGCAGCATGGCGTGCGGGACGCGGCCATCGATGATGTGCACCGCATTGACGCCGCTGCGGGCGGCGTCCAGCGCACCGCTGATCTTGGGCAGCATGCCGCCGCTGATCGTGCCGTCGGCGAACAGGGCGTCGATCTGGCGCGCCGTCAGGTTGGTCAGCAGCTTGCCGGACTTGTCCAGCACGCCCGGCGTGTTGGTCAGCAGCAGCAGCTTCTCGGCCTTCAGCACCGTGGCCAGCCGGGCGGCCACGAGGTCGGCATTGATGTTGTAGCTCTCGTTCTTCTCGCCGAAGCCGATCGGGCTGATGACGGGGATGAAGCGGTCTTCCTGCAGTGCCTGCACCACCGACGGATCGATGGCGGTGATCTCGCCGACCTGGCCCACGTCGTGCTCCAGCGTCGGGTCCTCGCGGTCGGTGAGCTTGAGCTTGCGCGCCCGTATGAGGCCGCCGTCCCGGCCGGTCAGGCCGACCGCCTTGCCGCCGGCGGCGTTGATCAGGCCCACGATGTCCTGCTGCACCTCGCCGGCCAGCACCCACTCGACGACCTCCATGGTCTCGGCGTCGGTGACCCGCATTCCCTGCACGAAGGTGCCCTTCTTGCCCAGCCGCGACAAGGCTTCGTCGATCTGAGGCCCGCCGCCGTGCACGACGATGGGATTCATGCCCACCAGCTTCAGCAGCACGATGTCCTCCGCGAAGTCCTGCTGCAAGGCCGGGTCGGTCATCGCGTTGCCGCCGTACTTGATGACCAGCGTCTTGCCGTGATAGCGGCGGATGTAGGGCAGGGCCTGCGCCAGCACTTCGGCCTGGTCGCGCGGCGTCACATGGTCCAGGGAATGCTCGTCGACAGGCGTCATGGCAGGGGGCTCCCGCAGGCTGCACGCCCGGCCACCGCCAAGGGTGGCAATGTGGGCGCGGGCGAAACGGCTCATTGTAGGGAGCGCGGCCCCGCCGTCCCGACCCGCGGCGGGAGGCACCGGCTGCGTGTACGCTGGCGGCCGGCGCCGCGCATTGCGGCACGGCTCGCCCTGGAGGTTCCGACCATGCACACTGCCCGACCGATCACCCGACCGATCGCCCGACCGATCACTCGACCGATCACCCTTCTTGTCACCCGACTGATGCTGATCGCCGCAGCGTCCATGCCCGCGGTCGCCCAGGCCACCGAGGTCGACGGTGAGGTCGTCAAGCTCGACAGGGCCCAGTCGCGCCTGACTCTCAGGCATGGCGAGATCCGCAGCCTGGACATGCCGGCGATGACCATGGTCTTTCGCGCCGCCCAGCCGGCCCTGCTGGATGGCCTGAACGTCGGTGACCGGGTGCGCTTCGCCGCGGCCAAGGTCGACGGGCACTACACGGTCACGGCCATCGCGAAGGCGCGCTGAACAGCCCGGCGGCGCCGGGCCGCGACGCGAGGATAGAGCGCCCTCACTAGAGCGGCGAACGCCACCGGCGCCACGCGAGACCCTATAGTGCACCGGCTTCGATACGCGTGGCCAACGACTCGACGCCCTTCAGCCTGCGGCACGGCCCACGGCCCGCCTGCATCGCAGCGGGGCAGCTTGCAAGGCCTGACGACAAGGACAACAAGGACGACAAGGAGACGACGACATGGTCAAGAAGCTCGAATCGCTGGCCCGCAGGCGGGCCGCCGCCGCCGCACAGCAGATCGAGGCGGTGCTGCCTGAGAGCCTGAAGGGCTCCGCCCAGCACATCTGGCTGGCCGGCATGGGCGCGTTCTCCCGTGCCCAGGCGGAAGGGGGCAAGGTGTTCGAGGCCCTGATCAAGGAAGGCCTGGACCTGCAGCGCAAGACCCAGGGCATCGCCGAGGAGAAGATCAACGAGGTCACCGGTCGCATGACCGCCATGGCCGACAGCGTCAGCCAGCGCGCGGGCCAGAACTGGGACCGCTTCGAGTCCATCTTCGAGCAGCGCACGGCACGAGCGCTGAACCGCCTGGGCGTGCCGACGGCAAAGGACGTCGATGCGCTGGCGCGCCGGGTCGACGAGCTGGCGAGCGCCGTCGCTTTGCTGTCCAAGGCCACCAAGGGCCAGGGCCATGCGCCCGCCAGCGCCAAGGCCGACGGCGCCGCGAAGGCGCGCCGCAGGGCCGCGGCTCCCCCATCCCGCCCGACTTCGGGCGCCCCCGTGGCGCCCGCGCCGCGCAAACGAGCCGTGCGCAAGCCGCCTGAATGACACCGCGCCCGCCCGCCCCGCAGACAGCCGCAGCCCCGCGCAGCCGCCGGCGAGCCCGGATCGGCCTTGCACTGGCCGGCGGCGGGCCGCTGGGGGCGATCTACGAGATCGGCGCACTGTGCGCCCTCGAGGAGGCGATCTCCGGCCTCAACCTCAACGAGCTGGACGGGTACGTCGGCGTCTCCGCCGGCGGCTTCCTGTCCGCCGGCCTGGCCAACGGCATGACGGCGCGGCAGTTGTGCGCCGCCTTCATCGAGAACGACGGGCCGGCCGACGACGTGATGCCGCCCTCGCTGTTCGTGCGCCCGGCCTGGGGCGAGTACCTGCACCGACTCTTCAGCCTGCCCGGGCTGCTGGCGCAGGCGTCGCTGCGACTGGCCACCGGGCAGCGGTCCTTGCTGATTGCGCTGGAGCGCCTGGGGCGTGTGCTGCCGGCCGGCCTGTTCAGCCATGCGCCCCTGGAAGCCCAGCTGCGCCGCATGCTGTCGGCGCCCGGGCGCAGCAACGACTTCCGGCGTCTCGCCAGACGCCTGGTCCTGGTCGCCACCGACCTCGACAGCGGCCAGGCAGCGCCCTTCGGCCTGCCGGGCTGGGACGAAGTGCCGATCTCGCAGGCGGCCGCCGCCTCCGCGGCCCTGCCGGGCTTGTTTCCGCCGGTGACGATACGGGGCCGCTCGTACGTCGACGGTGCCCTCAAGAAGACGCTGCACGCCCGTGTATTGCTCGACATGGGCCTGGACCTCGTGCTGTGCCTGAACCCGCTGGTGCCATTCGCCTCCAGCCGCGACGGCCGGCACCGCGTGCTGGGAAGTTCGAGCGGACGCATCCCGCGGCTGGCCGACGGCGGTCTGCCCGTGGTGCTGAGCCAGACCTTCCGCACGCTGATCCACTCGCGGCTGGAGCTTGGCCTCGAGCGCTACCGCAGCAGCCATCCGCAGACCGATGTCCTGCTGTTCGAGCCCGACCAGCGTGACCCCGAGCTGTTCCTCGCCAACACCTTCGGCTACAGCCGTCGGCGCCAGCTGGCCGAGCATGCCTACCAGCAGACACGAGCCGACCTGCGGTCCAGGCGCAGTCACCTGTCGACCGTGATGGCCCGCCACGGTCTGGCGCTCGATGAGGCGGTGCTCGACGACCCCGACCGTCGACTGCTGGCGCGACGGCTGCCGCCACGCACGCAGGCCGCGCGCGTGCTGCAGCGCCTGGACGAGGTCCTGGACGACCTCGAGCTTGCGCTGGGCCAGTTGCCCGCCCAGGCCCGGCTTCAGCCGTAGCGCGACTCGAGGTGCGCACGCAGGTGCGCCGGGTTCAGCGGCTCGCCGCTGGCGCGCTGGCACAGCGCCTCGGTCGTCCAGCGGCTGCCTTGGTGCCAGATGCGGCTGGCCAGCCAGTCGAACGCAGCGCCGAACTCGCCGGCGTCGAGCTGCGCGTCCAGGCCGGGCAGCTGCCGGCGCATCGCGGCAAACCACTGCGCCGCATACATCGCGCCCAGCGTGTAGCAGGGGAAATAGCCGAACAGTCCTTCGGCCCAGTGCACGTCCTGCATCGCGCCGTCACTGTGGTTGCCCCGCGTGTCCAGGCCCAGCAGGTCCATCATGCCTTGGTCCCAGCGCGCCGGGATGTCGGCGGCCTCGATGCGGCCCTCGATCAGGTCCTGTTCGATGGCGGTACGCAGCAGGATGTGCGCCGGGTAGGTGACCTCGTCGGCATCGACGCGGATCAGGCCGCGGCGCACGCGGCCGAGCCATCGCGCCAGGTTGCCGGGCTCGAAGGCCGCTTGCATGCCGAAGGCGTCGGCCAGCAGGGGGGCCAGGCGACCGACGAAGCCCGGATGGCCGCCCAGCTGCATCTCGAACGCCAGGCTCTGGCTCTCGTGCAAGGCCGCCGAGCGGGCGAGCGCCAGCGGCTGCCCCAGCCAGCGTCGCGGCAGGTTCTGTTCGTAGCGCGCGTGGCCGGTCTCGTGCACCGTGCCCATGAGCGCGCCGACGAAGTCGTCCTCGCGGAAGCGCGTGGTCATGCGCACGTCCTCGGGCACGCCACCGCAGAAAGGATGTGCGCTCTCGTCCAGCCGCCCGCCGCCGAAATCGAAGCCCAGCCACTGCACGACATGGCGGCACAGCAGCCGCTGGGCGGCGACCGGGAACGGCCCTTTCGGCTCCAGGATAGGCTCATGTGCCTGACGCAAGACCGCACGGTCGATCAGGCCGGGCAGCCAGCGACGCAGGTCGCCGAACCAGGTCTCGAGGCTCGAAAGGCGCAGGCCGGGCTCGTACTGGTCCATCAAGGCTTCGTAGGGCGTCAGCCCGCTGTCGTCGGCCAGCCGCCGGGCAACCTCGCGCTCGATGTCCAGCACCTCCTGCAGGCCAGGCTGGAAGCCGGCCCAGTCGTTGGCCGGCCGCAAGCGGCGCCACGCGTGCTCGCAGCGCGCCGCCGCTGCCGTGCGGCGCTCGACCAGGGCCGGGGGCAGCGCGTTCGCAGCCCGCCAGGCGCGGCGCATCTCGCGCAGGTTGGCGCCTTGTTCGTCGTCGAGGTCTTCGGCTTGCGCCAGGCCGAGTTCGACCGACAGCGCGGGATCGGTCAGCATGCCATGCATCAGGCTGGCCATCTCGGACAAGGCGGCCGCGCGGGCCTCGTTGCCCTTGGCCGGCATCATGGCGGCGCGGTCCCAGGAGGCCAGCGATTGCAGGTGGCCCAGGTGATGCAGCCGCTCGAAGCGTCGGGTCAAGGCAGCATAGGCGGTGGACATGGCGCTCTACTCCTGGGGGCCCGGGGGCCTGGGGCACGGTGCTTGGCCGGCCGGGGCTGGCCTGACCGGGATTGTTTCCGGCGAAGCGCTCAGCCGGGCACGTACTGCCCGGGGAACATCCACAGGAGAACGGTCGTCATCGTCAGGTAGCGCAGGAACTTGCCGACCGCCATGTAGCCCACGCACGGCCAGAACGGCATCTGCAGCCAGCCCGCGACCGCGCACAGGGGGTCGCCGACGCCGGGCAGCCAGCTCAGCAGGCAGGCCCTGGGCCCGAAGCGCTGCAGCCACTCGAGCGCCTTGACCTTGGCCGGCTTGCGGTGTGCGTAGTGCTCCCAGGCACGCTCGGCGCCGTAGCCCATCCACCAGCTGATCGCGCCGCCGATGGTATTGCCCACGGTGGCGACGAAGATCGCCGGCCAGAACAGCTCCGGGCTCAGCTTGACAAGCCCGAACACCGCCGGCTCACTGCCCATGGGCAGCAAAGTGGCAGAAACCAGCGCGACCAGAAAGACCGTGGTCAGCCCGAATCGCGGCAAGGCCAGCGCAGCCAGCAAGGTCCCCATCCAGGCTTCCATCGGGCGATTATCGGCAGGCACGAATGCCCCGCGGCGCGCCCTGCACGCATCCTGGCGCGGGGTCGGCCCGCCGGGACCCCGGGGCTATACTGCACGGCTTCGACGCGAGCGCCCCCCGAAGGGACTGATCCTCACCCGACGCTCATCCGGGGCGATCGGCCGCGCGACCTGCCACGCCCCCTTCACCTGCCCATGAAGATCGGCAACATCGAGCTGCCGAATGCGCTCTTCGTCGCCCCGATGGCCGGGGTCACCGACCGTGCGTTCAGAACACTGTGCCGTCGCCTCGGGGCAGGCTACGCGGTGGGCGAGATGATGAGCAGCAAACCCGAGCTGTGGTCGACCCCGAAGTCGCGCCGCCGCGCCGACCACCGCGGCGAGGTGGCCCCGGTGGCGGTGCAACTGGCCGGCGTCGACCCGGCGGAGATGGCCGCCGCGGCGCGGCACAACATCGACCAGGGCGCGCAGATCATCGACATCAACATGGGCTGCCCGGCCAGGAAGGTGTGCAACCGCTGGGCCGGCTCCGCCCTGATGCAGGACGAGCCACTGGCGCTGGCCATCGTCGACGCCGTGGTCGCCGCCTGCGCGCCCCGCGGTGTGCCGGTGACGCTCAAGATGCGAACGGGCTGGTGTGCCGCCGAGCGCAACGCCGTTCGTCTGGCGCGGGCCGCCGAGCAGGCCGGCGTGGCCATGGTCACCGTGCATGGCCGCACGCGCGACCAAGGCTACAAGGGGGTGGCGGAATACGACACCGTGGCGGCCGTCAAGTCTGTGCTGCGCATCCCGGTGGTCGCCAATGGCGACATCGATTCGCCCGCCAAGGCGGCGCGCGTGCTGGCGGCCACCGGGGCCGATGCGCTGATGGTGGGTCGCGCAGCCCAGGGCCGGCCGTGGATCTTTCGGGAGATCGCGCACCACCTGGCCAGCGGGGGATTCCTCGCGCCGCCGACGGTTCAGGAGGTTCGCGGCTGGCTGGTCGACCATCTGCATGCGCATTACGCGCTGTACGGCGAGCACTCCGGCGTGCGCAGCGCGCGCAAGCACATCGGCTGGGCGGTCCGCTCGCTGCCGGGTGGCGAAGCCTTCCGCTGCGAAATGAACCAGATCGACGACGCCGGCCGGCAGCTGCGGGCCGTGGCGGGCTTCTTCGACCTGCTGTCCCTGGCCCACCGGAGCTGGCCGGCGGTCAACGAACCGCACCTGCCCATGGCGGCCTGAACGCGCAAGCTGCCCGCGAACGACCCGGCGCACCCCCTGCTCGCCTGCCTGCCCACCGACACCCCTGTCCATGACCGACACGCCCCCAACGGCCGCGCCCGACACAAAGTCCCTGCCCGGCATGCCCCCGGCTCGCAGCCGCATCGAGGACTGCGTGCACCAGACCCTGCGGACCTACCTGGAGGACCTGGGAGACACCCCGCCCCGGGGGATGCACGAGATGGTCATGAGAGTCGCGGAGCGCGCGCTGCTGGAGCTGGTGCTGGACCGGACCCGGGGCAACCAGAGCCGGGCCGCCGAGTGGCTGGGCATCAACCGCAATACGCTTCGCCGCAAGCTGGCCGAGCACCGTCTGCTCCCGTGAACCCGCCGCCTGGCCACAACTTCCCACCTGGCGCCGCACCTCGCACAACGACATGAATCGACCCACCGCCCTCATCTCGGTCTCCGAAAAGACCGGCATCGTCGACTTCTCGCGCGAGCTCGCCGCGCTCGGCTACCGCTTGCTGTCGACCGGCGGCACGGCCAGGCTGCTGGCCGATGCCGGGCTCGAGGTCACCGAAGTGTCGGAAGTCACCGGCTTCCCCGAGATGCTGGACGGGCGCGTGAAGACCCTGCACCCGCACATCCACGGTGGCCTGCTGGCGCGGCGCGACCTGCCGGCGCACATGGCGTCGCTGCAGCGCCAGGGCATCGAGCCCATCGCGCTGCTGGTCGTCAACCTCTACCCGTTCGCGCAGGCGACCGCACGCGTCGACTGCTCGCTGGAGGACGCGTTCGAGAACATCGACATCGGCGGCCCGGCGATGCTGCGCGCGGCGGCAAAGAACTGGGCCGACGTGACGGTGGTGATCGCCCCGGCGGACTACCCCGCAGTGCTGGCCGCGCTGCGATCGGGCGGTACCTCACGGGCGATGCGGCTGGAGCTGGCCCGCAAGGTCTATGCCCACACCTCGGCCTACGACGGCATGATCACGAACTACCTTGGCTCGCTCGCCGCCGGCGTCGAGGACGCTCCCGCGGCGGTGCCGGCGCGCGAAGCCTTTCCGCGCGTCTACAGCCTGCAGCTGCACAAGGCACAGGACATGCGCTACGGTGAGAATCCGCACCAGTCGGCGGCCTTCTACCGGGAAGCGCAGCCCGGCGTCGGGCTGCTGGCCGGCTGGACGCAGTTGCAGGGCAAGGAGCTCAGCTACAACAACATCGCCGATGCCGACGCCGCCTGGGAGTGCGTGCGCAGCTTCGACGCCGCCGCCTGCGTGATCGTCAAGCATGCCAACCCTTGCGGGGTCGGCGTCGCGGCGCAATTGGTCGAGGCCTATGCCAAGGCCTGGAAGACCGACCCCACTTCCGCCTTCGGAGGCATCGTCGCCTGCAACCGCCCGCTCGACGAAGCGACGGCGCTGCGAATCGTCGAGCACAAGCAGTTCGTCGAGGTCCTGGTCGCACCGTCGGTGTCGGCGGCGGCGCGCGCCGTGCTGGCGGCCAGGCAGAACCTGCGCCTGCTCGAGGTGCCCGGCGGCGACGCGGTCAACGCGCTGGACTTCAAGCGTGTGGGCGGCGGCATGCTGCTGCAGACGCCGGACACCAAGAACGTCGGCGCCGGGGAGCTGCGCGTCGTCACCCGGCTCGCACCCAGCGCCGCGCAGATGGAAGACCTGCTGTTTGCCTGGAAGGTGGCCAAGTTCGTCAAGAGCAATGCCATCGTGTTCTGCGCCGGCGGCATGACGCTGGGGGTCGGGGCCGGCCAGATGAGCCGCGTCGACAGCGCCCGCATTGCCCGCCTCAAGGCCGGCAGTGCGGGCCTGTCGCTCGAGGGCTCGGTGGTCGCCAGCGACGCCTTCTTCCCCTTCCGCGACGGGCTGGACGTGGTCATCGACGAGGGCGCGCGCTGCGTCATACAGCCAGGTGGCTCGATGCGTGACGACGAGGTCATCGCTGCCGCCGACGAGCGCGGGGTCGCGATGGTGTTCACGGGCACCAGGCATTTCCGCCACTGAAGGCCGGCGGCCGGCCGCGGGGCGATGCGGCGGCGCCCCTGACCTACGTCAAACCACGTAAGCCCCATGAGGGCAAGCCGGCGTACCATGTCCAGGAGGGCGCCGTCGCGCCCCGCCCACCCCTTGGAGGATTCCCATGAGCCAACGCGAAGTCGTGGTCCTGAGCGCGGTGCGCTCGGCGATCGGTTCCTTCGGCGGTTCCCTTGCCGGCCTCGAGCCCTCGGAACTGGCCGGCACGGTGATGAAGGAGGCGGTCGCCCGTTCCGGCGTCGACCCCCGGCTGATCAACTACGTGACGGTGGGCAACACCATTCCCACCGACTCGCGCTATGGCTACGTGGCGCGCGTGGCCTCCATCCAGGCCGGGCTGCCGATGGACTCGGTGGCGATGGCCGTCAACCGGCTGTGCTCGTCGGGGCTGCAGGGCATCGTGACGACGGCGCAGAACATCCTGCTCGGCGATTGCGACTACGGCGTCGGCGGCGGCGTGGAAGTGATGAGCAAGGGCGCCTACCTGCTGCCCTCATTGCGCAACGGTGCGCGCATGGGTGACGCCAAGGCGATCGACGGCATGACCGCGATCCTGACCGACCCGTTCGGCGTCGGCCACATGGGCATCACGGCCGAGAACCTGGCCGCCAAGTGGACGATCACGCGCGAGCAGCAGGACGCCCTCGCGGTCGAGTCGCACCGGCGTGCGGGGGTGGCGATCGCCGAAGGCCGTTTCAAGGGCCAGATCGTGCCCATCGTGCAGCAGACGCGCAAGGGCGAGGTGGTCTTCGACACCGACGAGCATTGCAAGCCCGGCACCACGCTGGAGAGCCTGGCCAAGCTCAAGCCGGCGTTCAAGAAGGACGGCGGGTCGGTCACCGCCGGCAATGCCTCCGGCATCAACGACGGCGCATCGTTCTTCGTGCTGGCCGACGGCGACAGCGCGGCCAAGGCCGGACACAAGCCGCTGGCCCGGCTGGTGTCCTACGCCGTGGCCGGCGTGCCCAATGACGTGATGGGTGAAGGCCCGATCCCGGCTTCGCGGCTGGCGCTGAAGAAGGCCGGCCTGTCGGTCAGCCAGATGGACGTGGTCGAGAGCAACGAGGCGTTCGCGGCGCAGGCCATCGCGGTCTCCCGCGGCCTGGAACTCGACCCGGCAAAGACCAACCCGAATGGCGGCGCGATCGCGCTCGGCCACCCCATCGGCTGCTCGGGCGCCTTCATCGCCACCAAGGCGGTGCACGAGCTGCATCGCACCGGCGGGCGTTATGCGCTGGTGACGATGTGCATCGGTGGCGGCCAGGGGATCGCGGTGGTGTTCGAGCGGCTCTGAGATCCGTCGTCGTGCGGGCCCAGCCGGAGCCCGCACGAACCCCGGCCCGCCGCCCGCGAGCGGCGAGCCGCCGTGCTCAGATGCGATAGCCGACGCGGGCCAGCACCTCGGGTACCGCGTGGCGGAGGTGCATGGCGATGCCCAGCGCGGCCATGTGGTCGCCATTGCGCCCCAGGACAAGTTGCGACAGCGGCAGGAACTCGCGCTCCTCGAACTCCGCATGCGCACGATAGGCCGCGACGAGTTCGGCCACCGCAGCGGGATCGAGCGCGGCCTCCTGCCCCTTTGCCGCGGCCTTCAACGCCGGCATCAGCCGGTCGAAGGCGGCCTCCACCGTCCTGTGTTCCTGGGTCAGCCGCGCCACCAGGTCGGCCACCTGGCGCTGCTCCTCACCCTTGTGGGCACTGGCGAGCACGGCAGGAAACAACTCCCGCTCCTCCTGCGAGTGGTGCTCGCGCACCACGGCGTCGAAGAACCGGGCCACTTCGCCGGCCAGCTTTCGCGCATGGGCGGCCGCTTCCACCAATGCGGGGAGCCTGTCGAGCTCGGCCAGCCGGCCGACGATGGCCACATGGCACTGCGAGAAGTCGTCCAGCGGGGTTTCGGTGTTCGGGCGATCGGAGGGGGTCATGTCGGTATCCTGACCGGGCGTCTCACCCGGCCGCGGCAAGCCACGCCACGGATCGAGGCCAGGAACTCTTCGTCGAAGGGGGAAGTGTCCCGGAGCTCGGTCGAGCCAACCTTAACGCGGATCAAGCGTGGCGCGCAAGGCCTTTGCGACGCAGCGTTCACGCCCGGCTGCGCCCGTCGCAGGGGATAGCATTGCCTGCATGACCCGCGCCGACGCCATGGGCATGCTGATCGCCTTCATCGCGCGCCTGGTCACCGGCGCGCAGGGGCACTGGAAGGGCTGCCCGCCCAAGGCCGAGCAGCGCATCTACTTCGCCAACCACCAGAGCCACCTGGACTGGGTGCTGATCTGGGCGGCCTTGCCGGTCGAGTTGCGCGCCGTCACCCGCCCCATCGCCGCCCGCGACTACTGGACCTCCTCGCCGTTCAGGCATTGGCTGACGCGCGAAGTCTTCCATGCCGTGTACGTCAACCGGCAGCGGACCGACGACCAGGACCCGCTGGAGCCGCTGGTCGAGGCGCTGCGCAACGGCGACTCGCTGGTCATCTTCCCGGAGGGCACACGCAGTCACAAGGGCGACCCGCAGTCCTTCAAGAGCGGCCTCTTCCACCTGGCGCAGCAGTTCCCCGAGGTGCCCTTGATCCCGGCCTGGATCGACAACGTGCAGCGCGTGATGCCCAAGGGCGAGGTGGTGCCGGTGCCCATCCTGTGCACGGTGACCTTCGGCGCGCCGCTCGGCCTGTCCGCCGGGGAGGACAAGCCCGGCTTCCTCGAGCGGGCCCGCGACGCGGTGATCGCCTTGCGCCCGAGCCCCGCATGAGCGGCCTGCTCGACCGCCTGGACGCGCTGCGCCGCCTGTCGGCCGACGACCAGATCGCACTGCTGTTCGTCGCCCTGTTCGGCGCGCTGGCGGTCGCCTCGGCCGTCGTCTCGCTGCGTTCGATCACCCGCGACGACGAGGAGGGCGCGCTGCGCGAGAAGCAGCTTCGGCGCGGCCTCGGGGCCCTGTGGCTGGGCGCGCTGGTGTTCTGGGTCTCCTGGCTGTCGGGGCCGATGGGCTCGACGCTGGCCTTCGGCGTGATCTCCTTCCTGGCGCTGCGCGAGTTCATCACGCTGGCCCACACCCGGCGCGGCGACCATCGCGGGCTGATCCTGGCCTTCTTCCTCGTGCTGCCGCTGCAGTACCTGATCGTCGGCCTGCGGCGCTTCGACCTGTTCTCGGTCTTCATCCCGGTCTACGTGTTCCTCGCCATCCCGGTGGTCAGCGCGCTGGCCGGTGACCCGCACCGGTTTCTCGAGCGCAACGCCAAGATCCAGTGGGGCATCATGGTCTGCGTGCACGGGCTGAGCCATGCGCCGGCCCTGCTGCTGCTCGAGCTGCCGCGCTTCGGCGGGCGCGGCGCCTTCCTGCTGTTCTTCCTGGTCGCCGTCGTGGCCGCCGGGCAGATCGCGCAGGAGCTGGCCAGCCGGGCCCTGCGCCTGCGTCCGGTGGTGTGGCAGATCGATCGTCAATTCTCGTGGCGCGCCTTCGCCATCGGGATCGCCTTCGCGGCGCTGGCCGGCGCCGGCCTGTCCTGGATCACGCCGGTGGATGCCGCCAGCGCGGCGGCCAGCGCGGCAGTGGCGGCGGCCAGCGGCGCGCTGGGCGAACTGGTCATGCGGGCCCTGAAGAAGGACGCCGGCGTTCGCTTCTGGGGCAATGCAAGTTCGATCACCGGCGCCGCCGGCCTGCTCGATCGCGTCGCACCGTTGTGCTTCGCGGCGCCGGTGTTCTTCCACTCGGTGCGCTGGTACGCGCCCTGAGGCCGCAGGCCCTTCATGCGCATCCTCGGCATCGATCCCGGCCTGCAGCGCACCGGGTTCGGCCTCGTCGACACCGACGGCCCGCGCCTGGCCTATGCCGGCAGCGGCACGATCAGCACCGCCGAAGCGCCACGCGGCGACCTGCCCCTGCGTCTGAAGCTGATCTTCGAAGGCGTGCGGGAGGTGGTCGAGCGCTGGCAACCCGACTGCGCGTCGGTCGAGATCGTGTTCGTCAACGTCAACCCGCAAAGCACGCTGCTGCTGGGGCAGGCCCGCGGTGCGGCCTTGGCGGCGCTGGTCTCGGGCGGCCTGCCGGTGGCCGAGTACACCGCCTTGCAGATGAAGAAGGCCGTGGTCGGCCATGGCCTGGCCAGCAAGGACCAGATCCGCGAAATGGTGCGACGCCTGCTCGCGCTGCCCGGCCTGCCGGGCAAGGATGCCGCCGACGCGCTGGGCCTGGCGATCACGCATGGCCATGCCGGCGGCATGATGGCGGCGCTGCAGCGCCAGAGCCCGCTCGCGCGACGGGCCCATGCCCAGATCCGGCGCGGCCGCGCCTACTGACCCCCGACCCTCCCATGACGAACCGCCACCCAGGA
>Ga0209573_1003612_pt1 | contig 16622 bp, 11 predicted proteins | sample TNRBio252014_DNA_FD_185870 | JGI IMG/M metagenome (GOLD analysis project Ga0209573, IMG submission 185870) | Wastewater treatment Type I Accumulibacter community from EBPR Bioreactor in Madison, WI, USA - TNR Reactor_6/25/2014_ DNA (SPAdes)... | ecosystem: Engineered > Bioreactor > EBPR >...
CGTACCAATCGGAGGGCCCGATCGATCCGCTGCCAGAGCTCAACCCTGTGACGCTGCAGCTGGCCGCCTGGATGGGCTGGCGTGTCGCCCTGGATGCCGACGGCCCGGAACGCGCGATCGTGGTCGGTCTGCCGGCCCACGGCCCGACTGTGCTGATCGTCGACGACAATGCCGGCCTCGTGGATCTGTTGCAGCGGTATCTTGCGGAGCAGCCGTATCGTGTGATGACGGCCTCGGGCGGTCGTGAGGGGCTGCGGCTCGCCCGTGAGGCCGCGCCCAGCGTGATCGTGCTCGACGTGATGATGCCGGAGATGGACGGCTGGGAGATCCTGCAGCGCCTCCGAACCTACCCCGACACGGCCAAGACCCCTGTGATCATCTGCTCGGCGGTCGGCGAGCCCGAGCTCGCGCAATCGCTTGGGGCGACCGCCTTCCTGCAAAAACCCGTGCGCCGCGAAGACTTCCTGACGGCGCTGCGCCAGGCCGGCGCGCCGCGCTGACGGTTCAGCTGAGGGTCGCTGCGTCAGAAACGTAACGTCCGACACCGAGCGCTTCAACGGCTGCCTCGACGCACTTCAAGATCTGGACGCTGCTCAACCCATCGGGGTGGTCGAGCGTCACTTCGCGGCCACGCGGCAGCGCGTCGGCATCAGCCCAGTTTGCTTCAACCAGAACGATCACGGCCGGAAGCCGGAGATCCGCGTCCCGCCGCAGGTCACCCAACAGCCCCAGGCTACCGTCGTCGAGCAAGATCACATCGATCGAGAGGTCGCGCACCGTCTGACGCGCATCGTCAACGTCATAGGCGCGGCTCACGTCACAGTCGGGCAGGCCGGCGGCCAGCATGCGCTCGATCAGCTGGCAGAACGCGCGGTCCTGCGATACGACAAGCGCACGTCGTGAGCGACCGAGACGTCGCACCTCATCCAACACCGCCTCGGCCGTGACCGGCTTGGCGAGGCAGGCCGCGACGTCGAAGTCGCGGGCCAGCCAGGATTGGCTCGGCAGCGAACAGCGGATCACCGGTGTGCGCATCGCCGGCAATCCCTGATCGAGCGCCCCGGGCCGGACGTTGTGAACGATGGCCCGCGGCTGATGCAATGCGACCGCGTCCGCGAGGTCGGAGGCCGCCCGCAGTTGGATGACTTCGAACTGGCTCAAGTGGTGGCGCAGCAACCCGACCACGCGCGGGTCGGGGTCAATCACCAGCACGCACGGTTGCGTCTCCGGCAACGTCGGCTCCACCGGCCGAAAGTGGGATGGGGCCGGCGCGTGCTCGGCCACCGGCAAGGCGAACGCGAACAACGTGCCCTGGCCGTGCGTGCTCTCGGCCCAGATCCGGCCGTGATGGGCCTCGACAAACCGCTTGCTGATCGACAGGCCCAGCCCGGCGCCGCCGTGTTGCCGGCGCAGCGACGGGTCGACCTGATAGAACTCCTCAAACACACGGGCCAGCTTCTCGGGCGAGATGCCCGGCCCCGTGTCCTGCACTCCGACGACGACCTCATCGCCTCGGATCTCGGCCATCAACCGCACCGTGCCGGCCTCGGTAAAATGCCGGGCGTTGTTGAGGAGATTGAGCAGCACCTGGCGGATGCGGGTTCGGTCGATGTCGACGGTGGGCAGATCATTCGGGATGTCGACCTCGAAGCGTACCGGCCGGCCCTGAAACAGATCACGCGCGAATTCGGCCGTGTCGTGCAGCAGCGGCCCAAGTGGTGTCAGTTCGCGATTGAGTGCAAAGCCGACCATGTCGAAGCGCGACAGGTCAAAAACGTCGTCGATCAGGCCGAGCAGATGCCGGCTGCTGCGGTAGATCTGGTACACGTCGCGGCGCAAGGTCGGCGGCCAGACCGCGTCGCCGTAGACCTCGGGCGTCAGGTGCATGACCTCGCTGAAGCCGACGATCAGGTTGAGCGGCGTGGTCAGTTCATGGCTGATGTTGGCCACGAACTGGCTCTTGGCCGACTCGGCCGTCTTGGCCTGCTTTCGGGCGGCGATCAGATCGGTCTGAGTGCGTCGCAGGATCTGGTTGCTGGAGTCGAGCGACTTGAGCACGCGCGCCAGCTCGGCCTGGTAGTCGCGGGCCTCGCGCAGCAGCTGATCGGCGCGCTGTTGGCTCGACCACACCCAGCCGTGCGCGGTGTAGACCGTGCGCACGGTCTGCCAGGCCAGCACCGCCGCGAAGGCCAATGCCAGGCCCAGCTCCAGGAGGGCGTATGTGCGCAGACCGGCTGCGTTGAGCACGGCCGCCCAACCCAGCGTGAGCGCGGTGGCCGCGATCCCGCCTCCGGTGACCAGGAGGGCGCATACGAATGCCAGGGCGATCCCCAGAAAGGGCAGCCAATCCATGGGCCAGAGCGATATCGCGGCCAGGAGGCCCACGGCCAGCCCAACCGCCATGAGCCGACGTGCCCAGGGCCCGTTGTGCTGATACAGCGCGCGTACTGCCCAACCGATGGCGATGACCGCCAGCCCGAGCGGGACGCTCAGGTTCGCCTGGATGCTCGGGTTGGGCCAGGTCAGACTGATCCACACCAGCCCGGAGACGATGAGCGTCAGGGCCAGCTGCTGAGCCAGTTGGTCTCGGACGTCCTGGATGCTGACTTGAGGTCCTTCGCGATCGATCACCATGGGAAAAGCCCTATACTCTATCCGAACACCCCTTGCGCGACGCGTCACTTCTACCCGAGGATAGTCTACTTTCGGGCTGAGCAATCGACTTCTCGGGCAAACAGGCGGTCTTGGAGCACGGAGGGGGCGAAAGCAATGCCTGCGATCGGTCAGCCAAAACAAATCAGAGATGCCCGGTCTGGCCGGCCTCTCTTTCGACAAACGCCGGTCGGCGTTTCCGGGCTGGTACGATCAGATCCAAATCAGAGGGGAGGCGCTTGTGAGAAACATCGTTCAGGTCATCGCCGCCGCCGGCGTTCTCGCCATGGCCGCCGCGATCGGCTATGCGTTCGTCGCCGGGGATTTCGGCGCTGAAGGCGCCATTCTGACATCGATGCCCTGGGGCATCGTCAGCCTTGTCGACCTCTACGTTGGCTTCGTGCTCTTTTCGGTCTGGGTGATCTATCGCGAACCTTCACGCCTGGCCGCCGTGATCTGGGTGCTCTTGATCATGCTGCTCGGCAACCTGGCCACCGCCGCATACGTGTTCTGGGCGCTCGGGCGCAGCGGCGGCGACGCGCGCCGCTTCTTCTTCGGGGCGCGGGCCTGACTTCGACGCGGGCTTCGCACAATCGGTCAGTGGCGTCAACACAACGAGCATCGACGGGCGCAGCGTGTGGCTGACGAGATCTTCGGCAATTGAAAAGGCGTGGGGCAGCGAAGCCCCACGCCTTTCACGTACTCAACAGGTCGCGATCAGTCAGATTACTTGACCGCCAGCCGTTCGATCAAGGCCTGTAGATCCGCGGCGGCCTGCTCGACCGTCGTGGCGCCGAACGCCACAGACTGGCCGATCAGACGCAGTTCGTTCACGAACTCCTGATCGTTCGGGAGGTTCGGACCCTGCGGGATCGTGCGATCAGCGACCGCGTCGTAGATCCGGTAGACCTCGGCGTCGGTCTTGCTGGCCCCGACGTCGATGGCTTGCCGCACCACGGGCGACGACGGCACGCCGCGATTGGTCTGCAAGATCGCGCCCGCCACAGGGCTTGTCACGAAGAAGTTGACAAACAGCGTCGCGGCTTCCTTGTTGGCGCTGTCTTTGTTGATGCCCAGATACTGGCTCATCTGGATGATATAGGCGGGCTCGCCACCGGTCGGAAGCGTCGTCGCCCCAAGTCTGTCAGTCATCGCCGCCTGATAGCCCGCAATCTGATTACTCCAGATCAGGCCGATCGCGGCCTTGCCCGCCACGATCGCCGAACTGTCTGCGCCTGTTTCGGCATAGGTGGCGGTCGTCTCACCGTCGGGGATCAGGCCCTCGGCTCGCATATCGGCCCACAGCTGCAGCCACTGCTCGGCCGATTCGACTGTCGCGTACGACGTCCCGCCGTCATCGGCGGTCCAGAGCGCCGTGCCCTGCTGCTGATAGAAGTAGCTGAGATAGTTCGCCTGGTTCGTGCTGTTGTCGACGAACGGCGCAACGCCTTCTGGGAGCTTCGCCTTGAGCTCGCGGCCGTAGGCCAGCAACTCGTCCCACGACATGTTGTCCTCAGGCAGAGCGACGCCCGCGGCCTCGATCATGGTCTTGTTGTAAACAAGGACCTGCGTGTTCGTGCCGAGGCTAACGGCGTACAGTTCGCCATCCGCCGCGGTCGCCGGGAGGAGCGCCGTCTGATCGAATTGCTCGGGCGTATTGATCTGGAGCTGCGCGCCGAGATAGCCGTTGAGCGGCTCGAGATACTGCTGATAGTCAGGCCAATTGCCGCCGAATTGGATGATATCGGGCGCGTTGTTGCCCGCCAGTTGGGTGTCGATGATCTGGAAGTGATCGGCCGTGCCGCCATTCGGCTCGCCGATAACCTTGATGTCGGGATATGCCTGCTGGAAGAGCTCGATCACCTGCAACGTTCGGGCGGCGCGATCATCGTTGCCCCACCAGCCCATGCGAATCTCGGCCGGGCCGCCCGTGTAGGCCGGGAGCCCGTCGAAGCGGACCGGCGGGGCGGTCACCTCGACCACCTGGGTCTGAACGACCTCCTTGGTGACCTCCACCTCGACCACGGCGGTCTGGATGATGACCTCCGGCGTCGCTGGGGGAGCGCATGACACGGCCAAAAGGGCTGCCAATGCCACGGAAGCGATGGTTTGGAACTTCCTCAACATAGATGTCTCCTTGTCTTGAGCTGCGCGGCGGCGAGACCGAAGTGAAGACTGAACTCACTGCATACGTGCGTCCTCCCGCGCGGGCATCAGCCCTTGATGCCCGTGGTCGTGATCCCCTGCACGAAGTACTTCTGCAGGGCGAAGAACAGGATGAAGGGCGGGATCATCGAAAGCGTGGCCATGGCGAGCGCGCCGCCCCAGTTCGACACAGCACCGGCGTCGCCAACGAACGTCCGCAACGCCCGCGACACAGTGAAGATCTCGGGACGGGTGAGATAGAGCAGCGGATTGAAGAAATCGTCCCAAGTCCACAAGAACGTGAACAACGCCGTCGTCACGAGCGCAGGCATCGCAAGCGGCACGATGATGCGGAAAAACACGCCCCAGGTGCCGCACCCGTCGATGATCGCTGCCTCATCGAGCTCCTTGGGTAAGCTGCGGATGAACTGAACCAGCAGGAAGACGAAGAACGCGTCGGTCGCCAGGAACTTGGGCACGATGATCGGCAACGCTGTGCCCACCCAATCGACCGAGTTGAAGATGACGTAGCGCGGCACGATCGTGACGTGCGCCGGCAACATGAGCGTCACAAGCATCACGGCAAACCAGAAGTTCCGGCCCGTGAACTGCAGCCGCGCGAACGCGTAGGCCGCCATCGCGCAGGCGATCAGATTCCCGATCACTGACGCGACGCAGATGACCAGCGAATTGATGAAGAACGTCCCAAACGAGGTGCCCGCGTAGCCCTTCCAGCCGCTGACGTAATTGTCGAGCGTCACCGTTTTCGGGATGAGCCCGGGATCGCTGAAGATCAGGTTGTTTGGCTTGAATGAACTGACGATCATCCATAACACCGGGTAGATCATGATCAGCCCGAGCGCCACGATGAACAAGTGGGTCAGGGTGTGTCGCACAAGGGTCCCGGTCTTCATCTCACTCCCCCGTGCCATACGAGACCCACAGGTCCGAAGACTTGAAGACGATCGCTGTGAGCGCCCCGATGATCAGCAACAACACCCAGGCCATCGCCGAGGCGTACCCCATCTCGTGGTAAGTCCAGCCCTGGATGTACAGATGCAGCGTGTAGAACAGGATCGAATTGAGCACGCCGCCGCTGCCGCCGCCGATGATGTAGGCCTGCGTAAAAACCTGGAAGGCCGAGATCATCTGGATCACAAGGTTGAACAGGATCACGGGCGAGAGCAGCGGAAGCGTGATGAAGAAGAACTTGTGAAGCGGGTTCGCACCGTCCACGGCGGCTGCCTCGTAGTACTCCTCGGGGACCTGCTTTAGCCCGGCGAGGAAAATGATCATCGACGACCCGAACTGCCACACCGAAAGCAAGATCAAGGTCCAGAGCGCGTATTGAGGATTTGTGATCCAGCTGGGCAGATCGGTGAAACCCAGGAAGCCGAGCAGCCCGTTGATCAACCCGTCCTTCTCGAAGAGCTTTCGCCACAGCACCGCGATGGCGACCGAACCCCCCAACAGCGTGGGGATGTAGTAAACGGCCCGATAGAACGGCACGCCCCGTAGCTTCTGATTCAGGAGCATCGCCACGGCGAGCGCAAAGGCCAGCTTGAGCGGCACCGAGACGAATACGTAGTTGAACGTCACGGTCAGTGACTTGAGGTAGTACGGGTCGACCCGCATCGGCTCACCCGACGACGCCGTGAAGGTCGATTGCCCGAACACACCGGCGAACATGCGCTGGTAGTTGTCGAGCCCGATCCAGCTTGTCGCGTCGGGTTGTGTGAAGTCGTAATCCGTAAAGCCGAGCCAGAGCGAATACGCCATCGGGAATAACGTGAACCCGAGGAATCCGATCAGCCAGGGCCCCAGAAACACATAGGCAGCAATGTCGCGCCTCAGCCGCCGCGTTTGGCCGGCCCTCACTTCGCTCCGCCTTTGCGTCCGGCACCTTTTGCGCGGGTCGCCTGGTCGGAGCATACGGTGAAAGCGATACCGGCTTGCTTCAGACGATCCTGCCAATCCGTCGTCAAGAGCCGATCTGTGAAAAGGTGATCGATCTTCTCGGGGCGCGCGAAGGAGGTCAGATCCTCCTTGCCGAACTTCGAAGCATCAACAAGCGCGAACAGCTGCTGCGACGACTCGATGGCCTTCTTCTTGAGTTGGGCTTCGGCCAGATGGACCTCGGTCAGGCCGCGTTCGAGGCTGAACCCGCTGCACGAGATAAAGGCCTTTTGGATGTGCAGTTCCTCGATGACTTTCTCGCTCAACAACCCGGTGACCGACGATGACTCGTTGTTCACGATCCCGCCGATCAGGATCACGGAGTTCGTCGTGTTCTGCGCCAGCTCGCGAGCGACTTCGAATCCGTTGGTCATCACGCGCAGTTTTCGACGATCGGCCAGCGCCTGCGCGAAGTAGTAAACCGTGCTGCTCGCATCCAGCAGGATCGAGTCGCCGTCCTCGACCAGCGCCGCTGCCGTGCGCGCGATCGCCAGCTTGGCCGCTGCGTGTTGCTCGTAGCGCCTGATGAACGAACGATTCTGGAACGGGTCCTGCTGACTCAAGACAGCCCCGCCATGCACCCGTGTCAGGAGGCCCTGATCCTCGAGCGCGTTGAGGTCGTTACGGACAGTGCCTTCCGAGACCTCGAGGGCCCCGGCCAGTTCCGGGATGCGCAAACCGGGCTGCCTACGCAGGATGTCCAGCAGCGTGTGCCGGCGTTCGTAAGTGGTCATAGACCCTTTTGTTGAATTTTGTTGAAAATGCTCGAAATCATGATATTTGAACTGCAGAGTTTGTCAATAATCAATTTATTTTGTCGTTTGTTGTCGAATGATTCAGCTTGGTCGGTGGGAAAAGCGACCTGTCGGCGACGGATGTTGTGTCACGCGCCACGTCGGGTTGTACGAGTGCCCGGGCGCTCAGCGGGCCCAAGTCAGATCAGGCTATCAGTGCGCTCAGATGCCGGGAGAAGTGCGTACACAGGCCGACGTGATACGCGGCGCTATGACGTTCCAGCGCTGTACGTATTTCCGGCCCAAACTGCGCGATCGCTGAGCCAAAGGTGACGTGGAGCACTTCGCGCGCGTGAAAGTCGTCGAGCAGGGCCAACAGGTTGTCGCCCTTGGGCAACAGATTGCATTCGGCGGAGACGTGGTAGGTCTTTCGGTCGATCTCGTAGCGCTCACGACCTAACGCATAGATACGTTCGAACAGTTCGGGGGCCTGCACGGCCAGGACGCGCAGGGCTTCGAGGTAGCTCGTCCCTGCGGTCTTCACATGCAGGCGTTGGCCCCAGTGCCGGGCGATCAGTGGGTAGACGCTGAACTTGTCCGAGCCCGAATGCAGGCTGAGTTTGTAAGTGCCGAAGTGGGCCGTGACAGCGGCGTGTTTCGCGAGCTCGGCATCGAGCGCGGCGAGGTCGCCGATGTAGTCGACGCCTTTCTCGAACCGGCCGATGAAGCGCGGCGCCAGCGACGTGAAGGCCACGCCCAATCGGGTCAGCTCATTGGCGATGAAAAAGTGTTCGAGCGGTGTGGTGGGCGTGTCGGTCTCATCGACCGAGACCTCGAAGTCGAAGATCTCTTTCAGATCAGCGAGGCGCTGGAACATCGAGGCCGCGTGTTGAATGGCGCGGCCGTATTTCGCTGTCGCCCGCAACAGCGCCTCCGGGTCGAAGGCGCCCCAGGCCCCGGCCGCGGCGCCCTGCAGGTACCGCGCCGTCAGCTCGTCCTGGTCGCGGTCCGCGGTCTTGCGTCGGAGCGTCTCCGCCGTGTCCGTGTCGGCCGCGTTGTCAACGTGTTCTCCGGGGTCGATCGTGAAAAACGTGTAGCCGGCGGCCACGAACGGCGGGATGTCCTCAGGGTTCTTAAGGTGGTCGGCGTCGGCGCCCCAGGGGGCATCCCACCCGGTCGCATCCACAGCGCGCCGGGCGTCGTCGAGCACTCGCTGCGGCGTGCGCCCGGTGCGCGCGTTCTCGCGCACCGATTGCTGGGCGAAGACCGGCGCGAACGGCGTGCCGCGCACAGCGGCGATGTGGCCGGGGGTCGCCAGGCCGAGCCGGTCGCCAAAGCCAAAGGTGGGTGTCAGGCCGAGCGGTGTGAGCATTCCGATCTCCTAGCCGCGGACGGCGCGATCCTCCGCCGCCCCGGGTAATCGATAGGCGCGCCGGGCCAATCCGACGGCGAGCAATTGGATCATGTCGTGCGCGTCGGACATGTCGACGACGTGGCGCGCGACAAGCCCCGCGAGCCAGTTTGCGGCTGCGCGTCGCCAGACGTCATGGCGCGCCGGGATCGAACAGAAGGCCCGCGTGTCGTCGTTGAACCCGGCCGTGTTGTACAGGCCGGCCGTCTCCATGACCTGGTCGAGGAAGCGGGTGATTCCGTTCAGACTGTCGTGAAACCACCACGGCGGACCGAGCTTGAGCGCCGGATAGTGGCCGGCGAGCGGGGCCAACTCTCGCGCATAGGTCGTCTCGTCGAGTGTGAAGACGACGAGCGCAAAACGTGGGTCGTTTCCGTAAGCGTTGAGCAGCGGCAATAGATTGCGCGTGTACTCGGTTTGAAGCGGGATGTCCGCGCCCTTGTCAAGGCCGAAGCGCTCAAAGATGTCGGCATTGTGATTGCGCAGCGAGCCCGGGTGGAGCTGCATGACCAACCCATCCTCGACACTCATGCGCGCCATCTCCAGGAGCATGTGCGCTGTGAAGCGATGAGCGTCGGTCGGGTCGGCTCCGCCCTTGAGCGCGCGTTGCACGATCCGATCGGCCTCGGTAGGCGAGAGCCGGGCCGTGGCGGGTGTGAGCGCGGCATGATCGGTGGCCGTCGCCCCCAACTCTTTGAAGAAGCCGCGTCTCTGTTCGAGGGCACCGACCAATGAGCTGTAGTCGCGAACCTCGATCCCACTGACCTCGCTCAGCAGGTCGAGGTTGGCGCGCCAGTTAGGCGCATCGAGGTTGACCACGCCATCCGGTCGAAACGTGGGCCGGATCCGACCCGCCCAGCCGCCCTCCTGTAAGATGCGATGGTGCTCGAGTGTGTCGGTGGCCGCATCTGTCGTGCACAGGACCTCGATGTTGAAGCGTTCAAACAGCTGACGGGGCGTGTACGTCGGCGACGCCAACCGGTCGGCCAGCTGGTCATACAGGCGATCGGCGTTCGCGGCCGACGGCCTCTCGGCGATTCCAAGCACGGTTTCTAGCTCGTCAGTCAGCCAGATCCCGCTCGGGGTGCCGCGGAAGAGGTGGAACCATTCGCAGAAGATCCGCCAGATCCGGCGCGGGTCGCCCGCAAGCAGGATCTCCAATGGCACGCCCTGCGAATACAACATGCGTGTGACGTAGTGGTCAGGAACAATGAACAGATCGGCAGGCGTGCCAAAGGTCGCGGCCGGGTCGGCAAAGAGCCGCGGATCGACGTGGCCGTGCGGGGCGACGATCGGCGTCCCGGCGACGGCTTCGTAGAGCTCGCGCGCGATGGCGCGAAGTGCAGGATCGGGCGTGAGGTAGCGGTCTGGGTTCATGCGCAAGGTGCGAGAGGTCGAGGGCGCCGGCTCAGCGATCGCGATCTTCAGGAGCCGTCAGCGTAGATTCCGCCAATTGCAGAAACATGGGCCGCTCATGCGGCGTTTCGTTTGGATGGTGCAGGCTGAGACGAAGTGATCCGTCCAAGCCCCGAAAGGTCATACAATGCCCGCCGTCTCTCCCGTACAAGGGCCGTGCGTCTTGTTGCCACGGACCAAGCAGCGACCCCGATGCAGAACGCGCCGCGCCGACGGCGTAGCCGTCCACGCCGCAACTCGACCATAGGATTACCAGGCCATCACCCGACAGCTGCGGGAGCCAGGGGCCGTCGGTGACGTAGCCCTTTCGCCCCTTCGAATCGATCTGCACAGCCCAGGGGGCTTCTGATGCCCGAAACAACACAACCGGCGGCCCCACGGCGGAAATCAGGTCGGGGCTGAGGGGCAGGGCGCACATCTCGCCATCACCAACCTGCACCCACTCATGACAGAAGACGATCCAGGGCTCGCCCGTTGATGTCACGTGCAGGGTGCCGTCCAGGCATTCCCAATCGGGCGGTGTGACGGGCTTCGCGCTGAGTTGAAGAAAGGGTCCCAGCGGCGAGTCGGCAGCCAGGATCTGAGTGCCCCGACAGACCCCAGGCGCCTTGAAGCTGGCGAACATGACGTATCGTCCGCGATAGACATGCACCTCCGGCGCCCAGAAACCGCGGTCGGCCCAGAACCCTGCCGGCGGCCGAAAAACAGGGAAGGGACCCTCCCAGTCCTCAAGGTCGGAGCTGGTGTATACGTCAAAGCCCACCGCCGAATCAGACCAGGTGTATTCGCCCTGTGTGCCGTACAGATAGTAACGTCCCTCCGCTGGCACCGGCAAGACAAACGGATCGCGAATGTGGATGTCGCTGAGTTTCATGGCTTCTCTGATCCCCTTTCTGATCGGGCGAGCGGACTAGAGAATCGATAGGCGCCCGACCCAATACGCAGCAGCGTAGCGCCTTCGTCTGCGCCCACAACCATTACCCCCTCGCTTTCGGGGAGTGCCCGTCCGTTCTCGGTCACTTGCAGCGGATCGCAGGTCGGGATGGTCACCGTGGCGATTGAGTTGACCGGGACGACGACTTCCCAGTCGAAGCGGTCGTCTGTCAGCGACCAGGCGCTTCGAATGAGACCATACGGCGATTCGAGTTCGGCTCTGGCGTGTGTCAGCCCGCCACCGGGCCGTGGGCGCATGACGATGTGCCTGTACCCTGGCTGCTCGGGGTCCAAATCGATGCCGGCCACGACGGCGTACAGCCACGCCCCGATCGCACCGTAGGCGTAGTGGTTGAACGAGTTCATCTTCGGGTCCTGAAAGCCTCGGTCGTGCGTCCAGCCATCCCAGCGCTCCCAGATCGTGGTCGCGCCCTGAGTCACAGAATACAGCCAGGAGGGCCAGGTGGTTTGCTTGAGCAACGCGTACGCGACGTCGAGGTGGCCAGCCTCGCTGAGTACCGCGTTGATGTACGGCGTGCCCACAAAGCCTGTGCTGAGATGGTCTCCCCGAGCGCGGACATCGCGCGCGAGTTCAGTAGCGGCTGCAGCGCGCAGGTCCTGAGGCAGCAGGTCGAATGCCAGCGCGAGCACATAGGCAGTCTGCGTGCCGCCCTTGACCGTGCCATCGACGTTGACGTAGCGCCCGATGAACGCCGCGCGCGCCTCGTCGCCAAACGCATCGTAGCGGGCCGCGTCCTCTGGCCTCCCCAGGATGCGCGCGATCTGCGCCAGCAATCGACTGGTGTGCGCGTAGAACGCCGTGCCGATCAACTCCTTCGAAGTCCCACCCTCGCGGCCTGGGCTGCCGTCGAGCGCCAGCCAATCGCCGTGGCCGTGCGAACCGGCGTAATCGGCGAAGCAGCGCAGGCCATCACGACTTGTTCGCGCAAGGAACTCGACGTAGCGTTGCATCGACGCGTAGCGCTTCTCGAGGAGACGACGGTCACCGTAGCATAGGTACATGGTCCACGGGCAGATGACACCGGCGTCGGCCCAGGCCGGCCCGCCGTCCGGCCCGATCCGCCAGGCCGGGGCGTTCGGCGCCACGGCCGGGTACGAGCCCTGCTCGGCCTGTGCGTCTTCGAGGTCGCGCGTCCACTTCGCGAAAAAGCCGGCGACGTCGCGATTGAAGGCGGCGGTGCGCACAAAGACCTGGGCATCGCCCGTCCAGCCAAGTCGCTCATCGCGCTGCGGACAATCGGTCGGGACGTCGATGAAGTTGCCCTTCTGGCCCCAGACGATGTTGTGCTGCAGCTGATTGATCAACGGATCCGAGCACTCGAACGTGCCGATCGCAGGCATCTCGGAGTGGATCACGATGGCGGTGAGCGTTTCGTCGGTCGGCGCGGTTTCAAGGCCGGCCAGTTCCACATAGCGAAACCCGTGAAACGTGAACCGCGGCTCCCACAGCTCCTCGCCATCGCCCTTGAGGGTGTAGTGGTCGATGTTCCGGGCGGTGCGCAGGTTGGCCGTGTAAAGCGTGCCGTCGGTGTTGAGCGCCTCGGCGAAGCGGAGCGAGACAGTCGCGCCGCGATTGCCGCTGACCTTTAGGCGGACCCACCCGACGAGGTTCTGGCCGAAGTCGACGATCCAACGCGGGCGGATCAGGTTAGGCACCGGCTCGATCGACACAGGCGCCAGGGCCCCTTGCCGCCGGATCGCCGGCCCATTGGTGGCTACACGCGCCGCGCCGCCGTCGGGCAGGACCTCGACCGGCCACCAGGCCGTGTCGTCGTAGTCTGGCAGCGCCCAGCCGTTGAGCTCGCGGCGGGCGTCGTAGCTCTCGCCCATCAACATATCGGATTCGAGGGTCGGCCCCTGCATGGCGCGCCAGGCGCCGTCGGTGGCGATGACCTCGCGCCCCCCGTCGGCATAGGTGATGACGAGTTGCGCAAGGAAGCGGGGACGATCGGCGTAGTGTTGGCGGCCCAACCAGGCGATATGCCCGACGCCCCAGCCATCGCCCAGGATCGCGCCGAACGCATTGGGGCCCGGTTTGAGCAAGGCTGCGACGTCGTAGACCTGGTATTGAACGCGCCGGCCGTAGTCAGTCCAGCCGGGCGTGAACACATCATCGCCGACGCGGTTGTCGTTGAGGTAACACTCGTACAGCCCGATCGCCGTCGCATGAAGCCGCGCCGACGCCACCGGGCCGCGCAGGGTGAAAGGCCTGCGCACATACGGCGGCGGGCTCGATGTTCGCGGCCCACCGAAGAACGGCGCGCCGATCCACTGCGCGCGCCAGTCGTCTGGGTCGAGCAGGCCCATCTCCCACCAGGCAGGGGCGCTCTCGCAAACTCCGCCTGCCGCATCCCAGACGCGCACGAGCCAATACACGCGTTGACCCGTGGCCAGCGCCGGCCCGGCGTAGGCGACGTCGAGTGATTGGCCCGACTCGACGCGGCCGCTGTCCCACAGTTGCCCGTCCATTAGCCCGGCCACTGTCGAAGCGGCGAGCACCTGATAGGCAATTTGCCGGTTGCCCCGGCGATCGCTAAGCAACTTCCAGCTCAAGCGGGGCTGCATCACATCGATCCCAAGCGGGTCGATGCGGTGTTCACACGTCAGTTGGGTGAGGGTGGTCATGCAATATGAGGTTGGATCCTGATCGTTTCATTAAGTTTATACAACATATTCAAAAAATACTCCAGGATATTTTGTGGATATTTGACGATATTGGCTGTACGATGTGTCGAAGTGAGACAAACCGGGATCGATTTGTATTCGGCGCGAGCCGGAAAGGCCTGTGATGGACCCGATCTCCCTCAGAATCGCCTACATCGGCGGCGGAAGCCGCGATTGGGCCCGCAAGTTGATGATGGATCTGGCGCTGTGCTCCGATCTCGCCGGTGAAGTGGCGCTGTACGACATCGACGCTGACGCCGCCCGGCTCAACGAACAGCTTGGCACATGGCTCCAGCAGCAGCCCGGCGTCGTCTCGCGCTGGCGCTATCGCGCAGTGGCGACGTTGCCTGAGGCGTTGCGGGGCGTCGACTTCGTCATCATTTCGATCCAGCCCGGGACGCTCGATCGAATGGCGGCCGATATTGCGTTGGCCGAGTCGTACGGGCTATTCTTCCCGGTCGGCGACACGACAGGCGCGCCCGGTTTGATCCGCGGCCTGCGCTCCGTGCCGATCTATGCCAAGTTCGCTCAGGCGATCGACGCGTATTGTCCGCAGGCCTGGGTGATCAACTACACCAACCCGATGAGCGTGTGTACGCGGACGCTGACTCGGGTGGCGCCCGGGCTCAAGGTGTTTGGGTGCTGCCACGAGGTGTTTGGCACTCAGGAACTCCTGGCCAAGATCGTCGGGCGGGCCCTGGCGATCGCACAACCGGCGCGTCAGGAGATCCAGGTCAACGTGCTGGGGGTCAACCACTTCACGTGGCTCGATCGCGCCACGTATCGGGGCCAGGATGTGTTCGCCCTCCTGCGCGAGCACCTGGCGCAACCCGGTGTCGTGCGCAAGCAGACACGGGCTGAGGTGGAGAGCTGGAACGATTGGTTCCGGAGCGCCGAGCAGGTCAAGTATGCGCTATTTCAGCGCTATGGGCTGCTCGCGGCGGCCGGCGACCGCCATCTCGTGGAATTCCTGCCGGGGTTTGTGCGCTCGCCCGAGACCCTGTTCGAGTGGGGCGTCATCCGGACGCCTGTGTCGTGGCGCATCGAGCGCTGGCGGAGCGCCCCGCAACAAACGCGCGATCTGATCGCCGGCCTGAGGCCGTTGCGCCTCGAACCCTCTGGCGAAGAGGGGGCTGGCATGATCCGGGCGTTGCTTGGCCTGGGTGACATCGTGACCAACGTCAACCTCGAGAACATCGGCCAGATCGCCAACGCGCCGCTCCGTGCCGTAGTCGAGACCAACGCGCACTTCAGCCGTGCGGGCATCCGCCCGCTGAGCGCCGGCAGCCTTCCGCCCGGGATCGCGCTGCTGATCAACCGGCACATCGCCAATCAGGAACTGATTATCGAGGCGGCGCTGTCCGGCAGCCAGGATCTGGCCTTCCAGGCGTTCTACGGCGATCCCACAAACCACTTGCCGATCGACGCCGCCTGGGATCTCTTCATCCGTATGACACAGGTTGAGGGTTGAGGCCCGGCGCGTCTCGGTGGTCGGCGCGCAACAAAAAAGCCTGGGCCGGGAAGCATCCGGCTCAGGCCTTAGGAAACGTGGTCGAGATCGGGCGCTAACGCTGAGGCTGGTTCATGCGAGTCGACACGGCGACGCGCCGATCGGCGATGGCCCTGGCCGCCGGGGCCGCCGTGGCCATCGTGGCGGGCAGGGTGAAGCGAGCAACCAGAGACTGCAGCGAGTTGGCCATGGCAGAGAGCGCCGAGGCTGCCTGCGTCACTTCGGAGACCTGCGCATTCATCTCCTCGGTGCTGGCGCTCACCTCCTCGACGGCCGCGCTGTTTTCCTCGCTGACGCTGGCGATCGTCTCGATGGCCTGAGTGACGCTCTCTGAGCCCTCCGCCATGACCCGCGTGGCCGCCGTGTTTTGATCGACAACCGTCAGGAGCGATTCCATATCCTGGATCAGGGCGCCGGAGGTCGAGCGGATGTCGCGAGCCGAAGCGGCGATCGACTTGATCTGACGGTTCACCGATTCGGTCGTGCCCAGGATCCCGGTCAGGGCTTCGCCTGACTGGCCGGCCCGCACGACGCCGGCCTCGACCTCGCGGGTCCCGGCCTCCATGGCCTCGATGGATGAGCGGATCGACCCCTGGATGTCCTTGATCAATAGTCCGATTTCCTTGGTCGCGCTCGCCGAGCGTTCGGCCAGTTTGCGGACTTCATCGGCGACCACGGCAAACCCCTTGCCTTGTTCGCCGGCGCGGGCCGCTTCGATCGCGGCGTTGAGCGCTAGGAGATTGGTCTGGCTGGCGATGTCGTCGATCGTGTCGACGATGTGCACAATTTGATCGGACTTGTGTCCCATCACCTGGACTTTGTCTGCCGAAACGCCCACGGCGGCCTTGATGGCCTGCATCCCCGTGATGGTCTGCTCGACGATCCGCGATCCCTTGCGCGCGGATTCGGCGGCCTCCTCGGCCAGATCCGCGCTGGCCAGGGCGCTGTCGGCCACCTGCTGGATGGCGGCCGTGATCTGGTTCGATCGCTCCGAGGCCTGGCTGGCCACCGAGAATTGCTGCTGCGCTCCGGCTGTGACCGACTGGATCACCTGGCTCATCTGCTCGACCGATGCGGCGGTCCGGGTCACCGAGGCCGTCTGGTGACCGATGCCCTGCGCGACGGACTGGATCGTCGTGGCGATTTGATTCGTCGCGTGCGCGGCCTCCTCGGCTGAGGC
>Ga0209573_1003613_pt1 | contig 16617 bp, 10 predicted proteins | sample TNRBio252014_DNA_FD_185870 | JGI IMG/M metagenome (GOLD analysis project Ga0209573, IMG submission 185870) | Wastewater treatment Type I Accumulibacter community from EBPR Bioreactor in Madison, WI, USA - TNR Reactor_6/25/2014_ DNA (SPAdes)... | ecosystem: Engineered > Bioreactor > EBPR >...
GTTCTTTATCCAAAAACTCGAAGGCGTCGCGGTCGAGATCGGCTGCCAATTTTGGGGCAAACAACGTAATGAACTCGTAGGTAAAAACCCGAATAAGTTCCTTGAAAAGTGCGTCGTGGTCTATGGGATCGGGTGTGGGCATAGCAATGACGTTTTTTGTATCAAAATATACGAAAAAACACGTTTCTTCGTTTTGTAAAATTGCAAATGTGTTTCCATAGGCCTTATCTCTGGCCAAATAAAAAAGATCATTCGTTTAGCCACAAGCCAGCCTTATTATTTCTTTATTGCTTGCTTCTTGCGCCCGAACCACTTTGGGCACAAACGTCAGTTTGCTTTGCTCATGTCAAACACCCAACAGGGTTAGCAATATCAACCCATAAGCAGCAATTTTCCTAAATGGTATAACAATGGTTTAAAGCCTATCGGTCGCGCTAGAAAAAAACAAACCCGCTGCTTTATGCGAACGGGTCTGTTTGGGAGGAGGTTTTGTTGCGGGTTAAGGCGTTTTGTTTTTAGGTCGAGTTGCCGTCTCTGATGATTCCACACAGGGCTGTTTGGGGCTGCAAGGCTTTGCCAGTTTGGTTTCAGCCGTTGCGCCTAAACGGTTTTGTGGACTTGTACGAATAAAGGAATTTGTACTACAATTTGTGTTCCCTGTACAAGATGATGTGAAAGAACAGTCTTTACCCGCTTCACATAAAAAGGTGTAACCGTTGGAAGTGATCGTGCTATTACGTCTTGCAGGGAGCAACTCTTCATGCGTTCCTGATGCTCTGGCTGGTGAGGTTCTGTCAATACCATTTGGAGGTGTTATGGTATTGGAGCTTCCGGAGCCTTGTGAGGGCTTTGACCACGGGTTGCTTCTTGAACTACCGGAATTTTTGTCCGAATATTTTGGCTTTTGTTGCTTCAGGGCTTCTATTTCTCGGCTTAATTGGTTAATTCTTTGCGTCAATTCCGCTAATCTTTGTTTCGCATTTTCTAAAGAGCCATTAGAAATTAAGTTATTTTGCTGGATCAATTGAGATTTGAGCAAAGAAAGCCCATTCATCTTTTGTCGCATGGCATTGCCATACTGCATAATTTCGGCAAGTGCTTCTGCATTTTCGTGGTATTGGCCGTAAAGTTCTTGGGTGCGGTAATACTCCCAGTCTAATTGTTCGGTATGGCGGTCTAACAACATGCTCAAATTCGCAAGTTTTCTTTCGGGATTGATTCGGGGTTTTGTGTTCGTAGGTGTATTTTCTGTACCAATGTCATAGCCTTGTACTGGCTTCTCTGTTGTAGATGTTCTGGAGAATCCACTAAAAGTGTTCGTGGTTGCCGGATGGTGAGATTCTATCTCATGATCAATCCGATCGGGATTTGCCGTTATGCCACTATGATGTTTGTAACGCGGATTCGGGTCTATTCTAACCCAAAGTTGCGCGTTGGAGCGGCCTTGGAAAACGTCGTATTGATTTTGGATTTCTATGGTTTTCCCCTCGTGATAGAGGATAATCTTTTTCCCTTCTACTCTTCCGGATTGCCTCGCCCCGCTAAATTTAGGAACCGAGAAAATGATGCGGCCAACATCTTCCAAGAACCAATAAAAGTAATGCTTGTTGGCGTTAGTGGAAGAGAGTGTAACCTCACTCCCATTTATGGGCTTGCCATTGACCATTTTTGGGGAAAAAAATAGCGTTGCGCTGGTATTTGCATACGTTAGAACGCTGTATTCCTCTTCCTGCGGCATTTCAGCTTCTAAGCCAAAGTACCAAAGTGGATCCGAAAATCGTTCAAAACTGCCTTCAGGATGGTTGTTCCGCCATTGTTCCGGTTGGCGTTCGGGATAGTGCGCCACATAAAGCGGTTGCCGAGTAGGGTTTTCCATAATTGCTTCTTGGGAGGAAATTGTCACGTGGAAGCCCTCCACCGAGAAGCGGATCAGGTTCCCCGATACATTTCCGGCTCGGCGTGCCTGCTGGAAAGGCACCGTAGAAAACCGGATCAAGCCCGTTTGCGGATGTAAGATTATGCCCGTACAAAAGCCCCGATGGGCACGGTAGGATACGTTCACATCCAATTCGTTGTTGTTGTATAAGTTGATCTGGCCATTTTTGAACGAAAATGCGCAATCATCTGGATTTGTAACAACTGGCGCGATGACCGCTTTTTTTGAAGGTGCTTCATAAAATTTGGTTCCGGCCACAAGAAGCGTCGTTAAAACGAGCAGTACCATGCTCAATACATTGCCCAAACGGTGTGCGCGTTGGATGCGATATTGGCTATGGGTTTGGCACTTGATGGCTTCGAGGCGGGTTTTAAGGCTCATAAACGTGTCCGCCATTTGCAAAGCCGGGCGGTGCGCCGGTGCCGCAGAAAGTTGGAACAATAGCTTGGCATAGGCATCTGCTGGATAACAACCAATGCTCAATACGGTGGTGTCGCAAACCTGTTCGCGTGCCTGTGCAATTCGGTTGCGGATGAGGTACACCAGCGGATGAAACCAAAAAGCAAGGCTCAACAGCCGCTCAACCCAGTTCCATACAAAGTCGTGGCGGCGGATGTGTACCAATTCGTGGAAGATGGCCATTTCTGCCTCTAATGGTTTTTCCAATAAAAAAGCGGGTAGAACAATCATGGGTCTGCGCCAACCAAAGGTCATCGGGACGGTCTCTGCCTCGATTGTGGCCAACGACACTCGATCCGAACGAAGACCCACTTGTAGAGACAATGCACGCAGCATGTCTTGAAAATCTGGATGAAGGGTGACCTTAAGCCCATGACGGAACCGGTAGAATTGTGCGGTCTCATGGATAAACTTCCCCAGTTGGAACAACAATAGCAACCCAATACCCAAACTGAATACACCCAAGAGAACGGCTTTCCCACTGAAAAGGGTTGGTGTTTTTTGGCTATTGATGTGTTGTGCCTGTGGCCGAATAGGTGGCTCGGTGGTAGGCACTGGTATCGTAGTCTTTGAAGTTGCGGAAAAGGCAGTTTCTTGTGTAATGAGCGTCCTATTTGCTTCCGATTGTTGCGAAAAAGGCGGGCTTTTAATGGACATCAGCGCTGGAAAACCGAGTACGACCAGTAAAGTACTTAGCGGTAATGCCACCATAAGTGCGCGGTATAAACCCGTCCGTAAAACCGGATGCCAGTTTTTCTTGATCTCAAGAATGCCCCATGTTGCCAGTGCAATCGCACTCCAAATGAAAAGCACCAATCCAGCGTTGAACCAAAGGTTTTGGTCGCTAAATGAATAAAATAGCGTCATGGTGTTTAGGATTAAATTTTGAAAAACAATGGGTTAGTAAGAAATGTAAAATCCACCCCCTTCGTCAAATCGGGAGTTCACAATGCTATTGGTCAATGCACCGAAGCGATAAGAAAGCCCCATAAACGTCCAATAGCGGAAGTTTGTCTTCTGCTGTTTGAAGCGCGTCAAGATGTCCTCGCTGGAAGGATCATTCTTGGGTAGGCTAATTTGGTCGTTGATGGAGGCAAAAGATCCGCCTACGCTAAACGACAAACCTTTGGTAATGCGCCACTCTACATTGCCCATCAAGGAAAGTTGCCAAAGTTGAAAATCGTGTAGGTAATGTGTTCCGGTTAAGGTCAGCGAGGCGGATCCCCACGGTTGTTGTTGTGATAAAATGGCGCTCAACTGATTCTGGAATACTGTTTCAGAGGTCTTATCAAATAGCGTGATTTCTTCATACTTCACGAATTGGATGTTGGGGTTCCACTGTAATTTAAAGGCACGGCGTGTGGATTCTTCGTAGGGCGTAAAGCTGTATTCATAGCCCGGACTAATCCGAAAGTTTCGTAAAACATTGTTGTAGGTAGAGCCAAAAAGCGAGGCGGAAACACGTCCCGAAGACCGCTTGGCCAATGCACGAATAGCTGATGAATTGACCGACCAGTTCTTGTTCAGGTTGATTAAGGTGGTATCTCGGTTCTTGTCATTGGTATAAGTGAACTCATTCCGGTTTTCATTCAAATTGACCGAAATGGCCGTCTTCCATTTTTCCGAAGTTCGATTGGCATTAAAACGGCCACCATAATTGGCGGATTTATAGCTACTTTCTGCGTCTATATTGGCATTTGCCCCCACTCTGAAATTCCACAAGTTCCATTTGTCGTTCTGCGGAACTGGGGGCGTATTCGAGTCTGCGGAGGGCGGCGTATAGCCAATTTGGAGGCTTGCAAGGGTGGGCGTTGCCGAGACAAAAGGAACCAAGCCCACTTTTAAATGCTGTACCAATTTTTTCCGAATATGGTCTCCAGTGTCTGCTCCAGATGTCCCAAATTTAAGCGTCTGTTTTAACGACTGGAACCGCTGAAGCCCCATTAAATCTATTGTATAGGTATCGCCTCCACTCCCGTTTGTTTCGGTGGTAATGAGGGCATGTACATCCGCAATGGCACGATCGGTGACATAATCCACAAATTTGATTTCCGATCGGATAAATTCACTGTCACAGAACATACAATCAAGGAAAACCTGCGGTTTTGGAGGTGGAGGGGGGGCTTGCGCAAAAACCATCGCGCGAATGGGTGATAAACTCAAAAGAAGTCCAAGTAAGATCCTCATGGTGTTGGAGGGTTTGGGGGTGAAAGATGATGAATGGGCGGATGCTGAAAAGACGGTTGTAAGGTTAAAGATGTGACAAGCATGATCAAAAAAATCAAGGCTTAAGCTGCTCGATAATTGCAAGGATTTCCTCACGTTGTGCTTCAGTCATGCTCCCTTGCGCCACCAAGGTTTGGACCAAAGCCGAGGGTGAACCACTAAATACTTTTTCCACGATTTCTTGCAAAACTTTGCCTTGCATCTCGGCGGCTGGCTCGGCAGACCAATAAACATAGGCATTGCCTTCTTGCTCAAATTTAAGGTAGCCTTTGTCCGCCAATTTCTTCATTACAGACATAATGGTGGTATAGGCTACGGGACGGTATTTTGTAACCACCTGATGGATTTCGGCTACGGTACAACGTCCTGCCTCCCATACATGCCGGAGTAGTTCCATTTCTGTTTCGCCAAGTCCTGTGTAAGATCGTTTCATGGTAGGTTTCTTTACGATGATAGAGGTACGATGATCGTCGTAAAGAATATACTACGGTCATCGTCGTAGAGTCAAGTGCAATGTTGATTTTTTTGTATGCCCGTTGGTATTTTGGCTGATTTTATTTAGATTGAGTCTAAACAAAAGTGCGATTAACACATACCATGATGAAACGAACTTTTTTGATGCTCGCCTTGGGTGTTTTTTTGATTTCCGGTTGTAACCCGCAACCATCAAATACCTCCGAGGATAAGAACTTGGTGCTTTATGCCGGACGTGGCAAGGAGTTGGTAGATGGGATCATTGAGCGTTTTATGAAAGAAACCGGCATAAATGTGCAGGTTAAATATGGTAAAACGGCGGAACTTGCTTTGGTGCTACAGCAGGAAGGGGATAAAAGCCCGGCAGACCTTTTTTGGGCGCAGGATGCAAGTGCATTAGGCGCAGTGATGAAAGCGGGGCTTTTTGCCGATTTGCCCAAAACACTAAGTGGCGCTGTCGCCAAAACCTTTCAAAACCCGCACAATCAATGGGTAGCCCTTACCGGACGTGCAAGAACCTTGGCATATTCCGTAAAACGTGTACAGGTAGCAGAGTTGCCACAAGGGATTGAAGACCTCACGAACCCAAAATGGAAGGGGAAAATTGCTTGGGCGCCAGATAACGCCTCTTTCCAGTCTTTTGTGACGGCACTTCGCGTTACGCAAGGCGAAGAAAAAGCACGTGCTTGGCTCTTGGCCGTGAAGGCGAACGAACCCAAGTCCTATGCCAATAACGCGGCCATTGTTGAGGCGATTGCCGCTGGAGAAGCGGATTTGGGGCTGCCAAACCATTATTATCTCTTGTCGTTCACAGACAAAGACCCCAACTATCCGGTAGCGCAAACCATGTTTAAGGCCGGAGATGCGGGGAATTTGGTAAACGTTTCGGGGGCGGGGATCCTGAAATCGGGCAAAAATATAGAAGCAGCCCAAGCATTTCTTAAATTCATTCTTTCGCAAGCCGGACAAACCTACATGGCAAACGATGAATTTGAATACCCAGTGGTGGATGGGGTTAAACTTCATCCCAAACTGATGCAAGTTGAGGCATTGGGAAAGGTTAAAATGGCTGTTGATTTGAATGCACTCGCAGACTTACAAGGCACTTTGGCGCTGTTAAAGGCTACGGGCGTCTTGTAATCGCCATGAAAAATCAGCGACATACGCCCTTTTGGTTATTATCCGCCTTCCTTACGGTGGTTATGTTGCTCCCCTTGTTATTTTTGTTGCGCAATGCATTCCGCTCCGACGAAGGGGCCTTGACCGAGGTCTTTTCCGCACGGACATGGGCGTTGTTTAGCGATACGTCTCTTTTGATCGCCGCCGTTGTGGTCTTGGTGGTGATCCTCGCTTTCCCACTTGCATGGATTACCACCCGTACCAACATGCCCGGCAGAAAAGTCCTTACATGGCTGGCGGTATTGCCCCTTGCTTTTCCGGGTTATGTGATGGCCTATGCGCTTTTGGCGATTGGCGGCGACTACGGCATGTCGGCACAACTTCTTGGGGTTGCGGTTCCACGTCTGACCGGATTTTGGGGCGCTTGTATCGCCCTTACCTTCACCTTATATCCATACCTCTTTCTCAACCTCCGAACGGCCTTATTGGGCTTGGATCCGGCGATCGAAGAAAGTGCCCGTTCTTTGGGAATGAGTGTTCAGAAGTCTTGGTTTCGGGTGCTCTTGCCCCAACTGAGGCCAGCGTTATTGGCTGGAAGTCTTCTTGTAGCCCTGCATGTTTTGGGCGATTTTGGCGTTGTTTCGCTTATGCGGTATCGTACCTTTAGTTTTGTGCTCTATCAAGCCACCGAAATGAGTAATGCGGCAGCCGTGGCGTTATTGGCGCTGATTCCGCTCACGATGACCATGTTCATGCTTTGGTTAGAAGCGCGACAACTCCGTGGCCTCCGCTTAGATACATCGAGCCGAGCAACCAAGCGGCGTTTTCGCCTGCACGAAATGGGCGGTTTTAAAGGGGTTTTCTTCCTTATTTCGGGTCTAATGACTTTTTTGACGGTTGTGTTACCCTTGCTTTGTGTGGGATTTTGGGCACTTCAACAAAACGACACCACTAATCTTCAAGACTTGCTCATATCGCTTTGGACGTCAGCATTGGTGGCATGGCCAGCAGCGTTAGGAGCGGCCTTCTTTGCGCTTTTATTGGCCTATCGCTCGGTCAGACATCCTTCGCGCTATACCCGCATTTTTGAACGCTTGTCTTATATGGGGTATGCCACACCGCCCATTGTTTTTGGATTGGCCTTTGTCGCATTTGCCTTAGAGGTACTTCCCTTTTTATACCAAACCCTTGTACTATTAATCTTTGCCTACATTTTTCATGCACTTGCCGAAGCCATCGGGCCTATTCGCTCCGCACTTTTTCAGGCATCGCCCCGGATTCAGGAGGTTGCACGCTCGTTGGGATTTTCGGGCTTTACTGCCTTCCGAAAAGTAACCTTTCCATTACTAAAACGAGGCTTATTGATGAGCATGGCTTTTGTCTTTTTGTCTATTATGAAGGAACTGCCCATTACATTGCTCTTGGCGCCTATAGGCTTCGAAAGTTTGGCGATGAACGTATGGCAATACACGGCAAATGCGAATTTTTCGGCTGCTGCACCTTTTGCCCTTACCATTGTTTTGATCTCTTCCGTCTTTGTCGGCTTGCTTTTGTACCGAGAAAAAGCATGAATTGATGCTGATAACATAAAATGATGAATATTGAATGATTCGAGACCGGCTGGATGAGGATGGTGATAAACAGAAGGCTAAATTATAGGTTTATTCATGCGCATAACATTCATGGAAAAGGCTCCCCTTTTATCCGTCCAAAACCTAAACAAATGCTATTGCCCCGCTGAAGGCAATGTGGTTAAACAGGTCTCCTTCGACGTCCAGCCGGAAGAGATATTCGCTTTACTTGGCCCAAGCGGATGTGGTAAAACCACCGTACTTCGTATGATTGGTGGATTTGAGCCGCCCGAAAGCGGATGCATTGCCTTAAATGGTCGGGTGCTTGTGGATGATCGCACATGGATTCGCCCCGAAAAACGGGGAATTGGTTTTGTGTTTCAGGAATATGCCCTTTTTCCGCATTTAGATGTTCGTGCCAATGTGATGTTTGGGCTACATCACCTTCCAAAAAGCGAAAGACCCAAACGAACCGAGGAAATGCTGGGCTTGGTTGGCTTGCAAAAATTGGCTCACCGAATGCCACACGAACTTTCCGGCGGCCAGCAACAACGGGTCGCTTTGGCGCGTGCAATGGCCCCCAAACCACAACTGATTCTCTTAGACGAACCCTTCTCTAATTTAGACGCAGTATTGCGCAACGAAACCCGCGACGAGCTACGCACCTTGTTGAAAGAAGCTAAAATGAGTGCAATTCTGGTGACACACGACCAAGAAGAAGCCTTTTCCTTTGCAGACCGTATTGGCGTTATGCAAGAAGGCCATCTCGAACAAATAGGAACACCCGAAGAACTCTATTATGAGCCTCATACCCTGTTTGTCGCACAATTTTTGGGCAAAACAAACCTCTTTTTCTCTGAAGCTCATGGCCATGTGGCCAATAGTCCGGTTGGAAACATCTCGCTAAAACACGCAACAGAAGGCGGGGTATTGGTCGCGCTTCGCCCAGAACATTTAGACATCCAATTGGTTGCCAATACGGATGCTGTACATGCCGAGGTTATTGCAAAGGCATTTCGAGGCCACGACATCACCTATCGCTTGCGCCAAAATGGATTGGAGTTTTGGGTACATACCGATAATCGCCGCCATTTTAAAGTGGGTGATCGCGTCTCCGTCAATCCAGTAGAACCGGGTGTGGTGCTGAAAAAAGCAACAGAAAACACTGATACCAATTAGGAATTAAGCACATGCTTAGTCCATCAAGGCTGTGTTGAAAGGTTGATGCTGCTTTGCCCATGCCAGCACCTAAAAGGTTGAAAACGAGCAATATAAACAGTAATTTTCGCTAATTGGTCTAATTTCCTTCGATACCCTTGTAAGACCTGTCCGTTCTTAATGGTGGCACTTGGGTCAACCCTTAACGCACAATAGGCTTTAAAACATCTTTCGGCTTTGGCTTAACGCGAAGTGTTGCTCTATTTCTTCGATCGTTTTCTGGCATCCATTTTCATTATTCATGAAGACCTGCATCTGTTTTGCATTTTCATACAGTTGCTGGCGCGTCAATAGTTCTTGGACGCTTGCTAAAAACTTTTTCTCCGTCATTTTTTTAATCGGAATTGGTTTTACGGCAAGCCCTTTTTTGTAGGCATGTTGCCCCCAGAATTTTTGGTCGCCGATAGGGTACAGTATTGGACAAATCATAAAAGGTTTTCCGGCCCTTAAACATTCGGCTGTTGTCCCAACTCCACCGTGATGAATTATTGCCTTCGTTAGGGGAAATAATTTTTCATAAGGTGCTGATGCAATAACTTTTATGTTCGGAGTGCTCTCAAGTCTTTTTGTTTGATCAAGTCCCCAGCCCTTCACTACAATGATTCTTATACCCAATTCTGTTGATAGTTTTAGCAGAGCACTTTGCAAGTCAAATTTATTTTTAAAAGGCATGCTACCAAACGTTAATAGTAATGGTGGTTCACCTGTATTCAAAAATTCTACTACGTCTTTTGTTAATTCCGTTTTCGAAGTGCCGAGCCAAAATCCTGTAAATTTAACACGTTTTGGAAAGTCTTTAGGAACGGGTAAAAATGCAGAGCTTATCCCGTAAATATCTTTTATTTTGGGAATATTAATTTTTTTTGGTAGGCCGGCTTCTGCCCTAAATTGTCCAATGGGCTTTGACAATAAGTTTATGCTTAAATTTGAAAGTAGGTAAGTTAATCTGTTAAGAAATTTAGGAATGAACAAGCCACTAAATGCAGGATTGGCAAATTCTCTTGTTGGTTCAATTATGGGTAAAACATTTGCTCTTATCATTTTATATGGGAATTGGTCGGCAAAACTATCAGCCAATGTTTTAACATGATATAAAACGATGTCACTTTCTTTTGCTAATTTAAAAAACGTTGTGAGGGAATTTATAATTAAGGGGTAAACCCAAGTATTAATGTTTCTTTTAACCGCAAAAGGATTTCCCTTCATCATTTTTTTTCCTTCTTCTGAGTTTAAAAGTTGTTCAAAATCTGCTTCTACTGGCGCAAAACTAATATCATATGATTTTACAAGTTGCTCAAAGTTTTTTGCTGTTGATAAGGTAACTTCGTGTCCACGCTGTTGGAGTGCTTGTCCTAAAACAGCATAAGGTTGCACGTCGCCGCGTGTTCCTAATGTTAATATGGCTATTTTCATTTTCGGATTCTTTATCTAAATGACGGTTTATTGTTTTTGTTTATCTATATTGATGAACCAAGTATTTTCCATAAACTGAATTCTAATCATGAAAAAATTATTTGTTATAATTTATTTCTTTATGATATTTTTAGAAATTACCCTAAAATCTAATTCCATCAGCGGTTGAGTACTGTTTTTCTTTAAAACCGAAACGCATACGCGATTGCGGGAATAATCGGGAACAGGCTGGCTTGCCGGAAGGATTTATTAAGTGTAAGAGGGTCTTCGCCTTCGTAAATAAAAAAGGCATTTTTACGGTTATAGGCATTATACACACTCAACGAAAGCACCCTTGAAAATCCGTGTAAAGACTTAAATTTCAAGGTTTTATTAAAATTAACACCCACATCCATTCGGTGATAGGGCGACATACGGTAGCTGTTCCGGCTGCCATAGTACAAATAAGTTGCACCGCTTTCCCAAGGGCGGTTCGCTCCCGCAACCTTCGAGAGGGCCAACGTAAGGGCATTGCCCGTTCCATAAACCCATGTTCCAGAAAACGCGACCCGTTCGCTTGCTTTGTGTTGGATCATCAAAACCACATCGTGCAAGCGGTCGTAGCGGTATGGGAAAGATTCTCCCTCGTTTAAGTCCTTGAAAATTCTGGTACTTTGCGCCAAGGTATAACCCACCCATCCCGTTGTTTTTCCTGTTATTTTCTGTAAAAAGAACTCCAATCCGCGAGAAAGCCCTTTCCCGATGACCACCTTTTCCTGCCAGTCCAATGCGGGTTGGTTTACAAAGTTCGCGCCCGGTTTGTATTCAATGATTCCTCTCATGGGTTTGTAATAGGCTTCTACGGTAGCCTCCCATCCGTTCCACTCGCGTACAAGGCCCAAGGCTGTTTGTGTGGCATGGGAAGGCGGCACTTTTTCGGTGGCCGGCAGCCACAAGTCGGTCGGAAGCCCAATGCTACTGGTTGTGAGCAAATGGAGCGGTTGCTGAACATGCGCAAATGAGGCTTTTAGGGCATATCGTCCGGCTTTAAATCGAGCAGAAATACGGGGTTGTACCGAAAAAAAACTTCGATCCCTCACCCAATATCCCGAAAGATGTATGCCACCATTAAGGCGTAACCGCCCTGAAACCTGCCAATCGTCCTCGATATACAAGGCAGATTCTGTGCTAAAGATTTTATCGGATTGCGGCTTAAACTCGGTTTCAATAGGTGCAGAACTTCCTTCCTGAATTGAGACTTGTGCCACTGCCGGAACAAAACGATGACGGATAGCCCATCCACCAAAACGAACGCTATGCCGTGCATGGCCAGACCAATCCCAATCCGTTTTGAGCCGCCAATCCCGAATCCCCGATGTATATCGAGCCGCATATTCATCCTTGTTTTGCGGCGTAAGAAAGGCGTATTCGGACTCGGCGTAGTCTGCAGTAAGGGCATAATTGCTCAGCGAAAGTACGGTATTGGCAAACAGCCGATTACTGAACAGATGGTTCCATCTAAAGGCCGAGGCGATGTTCCCCCAGTCCATTCCCACTTGCAGTAAGCTCTCATTCTTTCTTTGGTTAAACAGTTGTTTTTGATCAAGATAGAAAGCATCTTTTCCGCTATACCAACTTAGAAAGAAACGGTCTTTCTGTGAAGGGATCCAATTCCATTTGGCGTTTAAGTCATAAAAGTAATAACCGCTTTCCACATCCCGATTGGGGTCTTCGTCCGAGAATCGGCGTAAAACCGGACGTGCAAGTGCATCAATGTAGGTGCGTCTTGCCGAAACAAAGACACTCATTTTGTCCTTAATAATAGGGCCTTGAACGGCTATTTTTGAGGCCACCAAGCCGATGGAGCCTTCCGTTTTCCAGTCGCGCAGGCTTCCTTCCTTGAGCGAAATATCCACCACGGAGGATAATCGTCCACCATACCGCGCCGGAAATCCGCCTTTGGAGAGCGTAACCGATTGTACGGCGTCGGCATTAAACACCGAGAAAAAACCAAAAAGATGACTCACATTATAAACCGGCGTATCGTCCACCAAGATCAGGTTTTGATCTGGTCCACCGCCTCGGACGTATAGCCCCGAGCTGCCCTCGGAGCCAGACTGAACGCCGGGCATGAGTTGAAGCGCTTTAATAACATCCGCCTCGCCCAAAAGTGCAGGCAGGGCTTTGATCTGATGAATGGGAATCTCGATGGTGCTGGTTTCCGCCGTCTCCACGCCAGAGCGACGATGGGCGGTAATTTCTACGCTCCCTGTGGCAGTTTCTGGCGTTAATGGAACCTCGATCATAAGGTCTTTTTCCGGACGCAGCGTCCAAAAACGGCTTTTGTAGCCCACAAAACTAATAGCCAGTACCAAAGAGTCTTTTGGAACCGTTAAACTAAAAAAGCCATACCGATTGCTCACCGTGCCCAGTTTCCGCGACGCCACATACACACTCGCCCCTATGAGACGCTCCCCAGAGGTGGCATCGGAAACATACCCACTGACCACAACCCGACCTTGCGCCTGAAGATTTTGTGGCCATACGAGTGCACAACAAAACCAAAGTACGTAAAAGGGTGGGATGAGTCTATGCATAGTGATCACGGTTTTCTGATGTGTTCGAGTTGTGCCCAAAAGTCGGGGAAAGAAACCGCCGCATGGTGCGCCTCCATAATTTCCGTCGAGCCATCCGCCACCAAAGCCGCCACGCCCATACTCATCGCAATTCGGTGATCCAAGAAGGTCTCTACGGTTGCTCCTTTCAGCTTAGTTCCTCCTCTGATGCGCATTCCATCCGGCCATTCTTCTACTATTGCACCCATCCTCGCAAGGTTTTTTGCCATAGCCGCAATCCTATCGGTTTCTTTGACGCGCAATTCTTCTGCGCCGCGAATTTCGGTGATGCCTTCGGCTTGTGTGGCAGCAACGGCCAAAATTGGGATTTCATCTATAATGTTTGCAATCACCGCACCATCAAGTACGATTCCCTTTAGTTTTGCGGCCCGAATGCGTAAATCGGCAATGGGTTCACCATTGGTTTCCCGTTCATTTTCCAAGGTAATATCCGCACCCATTTCGCGTAAAACACTTAATAACCCTGTTCTTGAGGTATTCAAACCTACTTGTGGTAGCCGTAATTCGCTACCGGGAACGATCGAGGCCGCCACCATAAAAAAGGCCGCCGCCGAGAAGTCGCGTGGGATTTTATACCGTTGCGCCGGAAGTTCAGTGCCGCCGGAAACTGTTAAGACGCCCCCCTTGTTTGGAATACCCAACATACGCTCGGTATGATCGCGTGTGGGTACGCTCTCCACCACTTGGGTTTCTCCGTTGGCATACAGCCCCGCCAATAAAACACAACTCTTTACCTGAGCCGAGGCAATAGGCATTTCGTAACGAATCCCACGGAGTTCAGGGTTTCCTTTTATATATATAGGTGCATGGCCATCCGTCAACTCAATATGAGCACCCATTTTGCGCAAAGGGTTTGCCACACGGCCCATCGGACGCCGAGAAAGGGAGGTGTCTCCCACCAAGACTGAATCGAACGACTGGCCCACCAAAACACCGGCCAAGAACCGCATGGCCGTCCCCGAATTTCCACAATCTAAGGGTTTATCTGGCTTGCTAAGGCCGTATAGCCCTTTTCCATGCACCAGCAGGCTTCCATCGGGCGAATGTTCAACCACAATACCCAATTGCCGAATACACGACAACATAGACTGCGGATCGGCAGCGTTGGCATAGCCTTCAAGCACAGAAGTGCCGTTACCAAGTGCTGCAAAAAGGGCCGCCCGTTGAGAGATGGACTTATCCGCAGGCAATAAAACCTCGCCTTGTAAAACCTGAGCTGGAGAAACAATCATCATTTAAATATTTGTTTTTGTTTACTTTGTTCAAATCAAAATCATGCAAATCCTTGCTACTTTTTGGCATTATGCAATACCGATAAGCCTTATCACGTTTGCATGGAGATCAAACTATTAATGGTAGCGGATTCAGAATGGAATTGGATTGAAGTTTTTACCAATTATGAAACCTTCCAAATTCAGACTGGCCAGAAACTAAATCCACTACACGGCGTCCTAATGGTTCTTTTTAAACCTTCCTAATTTGCGTTTTATGAAAAAACTTCTTCTTTCTTTTTGGATGTTTTTGGCCTTATATGCTAGCACAAACGTCCATGCCCAAGCGCCAAAAAATTGGTATAATTTAGACCCTGTTCAAGACAAAGTCCCCGGTGTCTCGACCGAGCGCATGTATAAAGAACTCTTGACGGGGCGTAGCGGCAAAACGGTTGTTGTGGCTGTGATTGACTCTGGGGTGGACGTTGGGCACGAAGATTTAAAATCCGTTCTATGGGTTAATCCAAAAGAGATTCCCGGCAATGGTATAGATGACGATAAAAATGGCTATGTGGACGATGTACATGGCTGGAGCTTCCTTGGTGGTAAAGATGGCCGAAACGTGAGCCACGATACCGGAGAAGTCACCCGCTTTGTGGTCACCATGCGTGGAAAATGCGAAAATGCCAATCCCGCAAACATGCAAGGTAAAGACAAAAGCGATTGTGAACGATACGTTGCTGCAAAGGCTGAAGTGGAAAGTAAACGCGCAGAGGCCAAGTCCCAACTCAGCCAAATCCAAATGACCAAAACGATGATTGCCAATACGATGAGCGCCCTTAAACGCCTTCTTGGTGACAAAGCGCCAACGCCCGAAAACGCTTATGACCTAAAACCAGAAGCAAAAGACAAACAATTTGTTACCATCGGGCAAAATATCATCGAAAACTTGGCCGGAGCCGGAAAATCGTTTGACACCGTAGAGGAGATGCAGGCTTTTATTGATGCCGATATAGAAGAGGGCTTTAATTACTTCGACGCACGCGCCAACTATTTCTATAACACAGATTTTGACCCACGAAGTATAGTAGGAGACGACTACAACAACCTGAACGAGCGTGGTTATGGCAATAATGACTACCAAGGGCCAGATGCAGAACACGGCACGCACGTTGCTGGGATTATTGCTGCCGATCGTACCAATAACTTAGGAACAATGGGCGTGGCTGATAATGTACGGATTATGGTCTTACGTGCCGTTCCTGATGGAGACGAGCGCGATAAAGACATTGCCAATGCAATTTATTATGCCGTTGATAATGGTGCAAACATCATTAACATGAGCTTTGGCAAAGGCTACTCCCCTCAGAAAGAAGCCGTAGATAAGGCCATTCAATATGCCGCCTCTAAAGACGTGTTGATTGTTCATGCCGCTGGGAACGACGCCGCCAATATAGACGAAACCCCAAACTTTCCGGTAGATTGGTTTGGGCCCGATGACAGCAAAGACCGGTCTCGTCGGCCTAAAAACATGATCGAGGTGGGTGCTTCCAATTGGGAAAGCGGCGAAAACGCATTAGCCCCCTTCTCCAATTTTGGCAAATCGGAAGTGGATGTTTTTGCACCCGGCGTGGACATTTACGCGCCCGTACCCGGCTCAAAATACAAGGAAAACAGCGGAACCTCGATGGCCGCTCCCGTTACCTCCGGTGTTGCAGCCGTCCTCCGCTCCTATTTCCCAAAACTCACAGCGGAGCAGGTCAAACAACTGATTATGGACTCCTCCATCAAGAACAAAAAGATGGTCATTAAGCCCGGAACCGAAGATGAAATGGTGATGCTCTCAGACCTTTCGATCTCCGGCGGGTACGTAAATGCGTTCGAAGCGGTTAAAAAAGCCCTCGCAATGGAACAAAATCCCAAACCAAATCAGAAACCAGCCCCTAAGACAAAGAACAAACCTATTCCAAAACCGAAAAAACCACGTGGCTAACCAATTTTGGTGTAGATTACAATATGATGCTTTCAAGAAAGCGGCTCTGGAACTCCCAAGTCGCTTTTTTTGATTTTGTACCTGCTCAATCTGCCAGAAATTGATCCCACCATTCCAGTTACCAAAAGATTATACCAATTAGGAATTAAGTACATGCTTTATCCATCAACGCTTCCGTATTCAAAGGTTGATTTTCGTCCGTTCGCTTGCTCATGTCAATACCTAAAAGGTCGAAAACGAGTAACCTATAAACAGTAAGGCTCTATTATGAATCCAAGTTGCTGCAACGTTGATACTTGTAGTTATCGTCCACCCCTTTAATTACGGAACATGTTACATTTTACTGGCGTCATAATATATTTCGTCTTAGAACCTCAACCCC
>Ga0209573_1003614_pt1 | contig 16613 bp, 18 predicted proteins | sample TNRBio252014_DNA_FD_185870 | JGI IMG/M metagenome (GOLD analysis project Ga0209573, IMG submission 185870) | Wastewater treatment Type I Accumulibacter community from EBPR Bioreactor in Madison, WI, USA - TNR Reactor_6/25/2014_ DNA (SPAdes)... | ecosystem: Engineered > Bioreactor > EBPR >...
CGGGCCCGAGCCTGTGCGACATGCTCCGATCCAGGCTCGGCGCGGAGATCGTCGCGACCCGATGCCTGCCCGACGAGACGGACGCCCTTGCCGCTTGCTTCGTCCAGTGGAGCGGAGTCGACGCCGGGATCGATCTCATCCTCAGCACCGGCGGCACCGGTCTTGCCCCGCGAGACGTCACTCCCGAAGCCGCCAAACGCGTCTTCGAACGCGAGCACAGTGGCCTGATGGAACTCGCACGAATCCGCTGCATGGTCAAGACCCCTCGAACGTTCCTCTCCCGCGGTGTCGCCGGCACCATCGGTCGCACCCTTATCCTCACGCTTCCGGGATCGGTGCGAGGCTCAACGGAGAACCTCGACGCACTTCTCGATATCCTCCCGCACGCCATCGAGACACTCCGCGGTGAAGTGCAGGACGACGGCCGCCCCGACGCCCACTCCGTGACCGGAAAGGTCATCCGTCATGAGCATTGAACCAGCCTCCGTGTCCCCCGAATTCCTCGCAAGCGTTCAGCCGATCGTTCTGGTCGGGGGCAAAAGCCGGCGTTTCGGCCGCGATAAGCTCCGCGAACCATGGGCAGCGCCGGGCCGTATGCTCGTCCAACAGCCCATCGACACGCTCCGAGCCGTCTTTGGCCCCCGTGTCAAACTCGTCGGAGAATGCGACCCGGGACTCCTCCCGCTCGCCGACGGTCTCATCCCGGACCTATACCCCGGCGCCGGGCCCATCGGCGGCATCCTCTCCGCCCTCATCGATCACCGTGGGCCCGTTTTCGTCCTCGCAGGAGATATGCCGTCATTCTCGCCCCGCGATGCGATGCACATCCTCGGCACCGCACAGCGTCACCCAGAGAGCCCCGCCGTCTTGGCCTTTGCCCTCCGTCTCCACCCGTGCGCCGGGGTCTATGCTCCAACCGCTCGGTCGATCCTCGAGATCGAAATGAGTCGCGGTCACCGCAGCCTGTCCGCGGTGCTCGCCGAGCGACCAACGCTCACCGTGTCCGTCCCGGAGTCGTCCGTTACCAACATCAACTTTCCGCCTCTCGAAAGCATCCGTGGCGTTGATATTTCCTCAGAGTGTTAGAAACCCTGAATCTCCACCCGGACGCCTTATCTGCATCGATGACCGTGAGCCGTATCGCGTGCAACCTTTGATTCGCGACGATCTCTCTCCGGCCTTCACGCGAATGCGTTCGCCAAGAAAAAGAGCAAAAAAGCCCTTGATTGGCGGGTCAAACGGAAGCGGAGAGGGGGGGATTCGAACCCCCGATACCAGGATATACCCAGTATAACGGTTTAGCAAACCGTCGCCTTCAGCCACTCGGCCACCTCTCCGTGACTTGACTGAGGGCCCATAGTAGCACCTTCCGGACCCCGATCGCCACAACGCCCCCGAGCTCACCCTTGGCGGTCCACCCACGGGGTACCATCGCCCGTGACCCCTCCTCCTCCTCCTCAGCCTGTCCTCCCGCCCAACCTCGTCGAGGGGGTCGCCGCCCTTGCGCTCATCCCCGCCCCGCGCGTCGTCAAGTCCGCGCCAGGCACAGCCACCATCCCGCTCGCGGCCGCCCCGATCGTCCTCCCTCTTCCCTCCAGCAAAGGGCCCGAGCACTACACCCTCTCGATCACCGCACAGGCCGGCTCCAAGCCCGCGATCACGATCCACGCCGCGGGCATCGCAGCCCAGCGTGCCGCCTTCGCAACCCTCGACCAGATCCGCCGCCAGTACAAGACGCAACTCCCGCTGGTCCACATCGAAGACTGGCCCGCCTTTGCCGTCCGAGGCGTTATGCTCGATGTCTCCCGCGACCGCGTCCCGCGCATGGACGAATTCGTCCGCATCCTCGACCTTCTCGCCTCGCTCAAGGTGAACCATCTCCAGCTCTACACCGAGCACACCTTCGCCTATCAAGGCCACGAACCCGTCTGGCAGGGGTGGGGGGCACTCTCGGCCGACGAAGTCCGAAGGCTCGACGCTCTCTGCGTCGAGCGCGGCATCGAGCTCGCCGCCAATCAGAACTGCTTCGGCCACCTTTCTCACTGGCTCCGTATGGACCGCTACAAAGACCTCGCCGAGACTCATGGCGACTGGATGTTCGACCTCTGGCCGCGCTCGGGCCCCTTCAGCCTCTGCCCAACCGACCCCCGCTCGATCTCGCTCGTCCGTGACATGCTCACACAGCTTTCGGGCTGCATCGCCTCCCCATTGGTCAACATCGGCTGCGACGAAACCTTTGATGTCGGCTGGGGCAAGAGCAAGCAAGAAGTTGAGCGCCGCGCCGCCGCCTCGGGGCTCTCGGACAAGCCCGCCGCCGACGCCGGCCGTGCCAGCGTCTACATCGATTTCGTCAACGCCATCGCCGCCGAATGCAAAGCCCTGGGTAAAACGCCTATGTTCTGGGCCGATATCGCCCTCTCGCACCCAGAGTCCGTCGATCGCCTTGACAGAGACCTCGTCTTCCTCGCCTGGGGGTACGAAGCCGACTCCCCGTTTGACCGCTGGTGCGAGCACCTCCACCGCCTGGGCCGACCGGTCTGGGTCTGCCCGGGCACCTCTACTTGGAGATCCATCACCGGCCGCACTCATGAGCGCCACGCAAACCTCCGCGCCGCCGCTCTAGCAGGCGTCAAGCACAACGCCCAAGGGTTCCTCGTCACCGACTGGGGCGATACCGGGCACTGGCAGCAGTGGCCCATCGCCGCCCACGCCATCGCCCACGGGGCCCATGCCGCTTGGACGGGCGACGCCGATTCATTCGACCCTCGCGCCTCCGCGCTCCACGCCCTGGGCACCGACGCCACCGACCTCGGCCCCTGGCTCGAGCGTCTCGGCGACGCCGACCTCCCACTCCGCGAAGTCTCTCTCGCCCTCTCTCGCCCGCTCAAGCCGGGCGAGCCCCCTCGTCTCCGCAACCAGACCGCCCTGATGATCGACCTCTTCAAAAAGCTCGACGAGCAGGTCGATGTCGGCACCGAATGGCTCTGGTACAACGCGCACCAGTCGCTCCAGGTTCTCCGCGAGCAATTCGAAGAGTCCATCGAGGACCGCCTCCCGCCCATGCTCGCCGACGAACTCGTCCATACCCTTGATCTCGCCGTCTTCGCCGCCGTCCGAGGCTGGGTCCGCCGTCTCGACCCACGCGACAGGCCCGTCACACGCGAAGACCTCCTCGCCTGGCTCGACGACATCATGATCGAGCACCGCCGCCTCTGGGCCGTCCGAAGCCGCTGCGGCCCGGGCTCTCCACGCGGCCTCGACCACTCCGCCAACTTCTTCAAGCAAGTCCGTGATACGCTCTCCGCCCGCTGATCGGATCGACGCATGCAAACCAGGCTCGCACTCGGTGTCATGACCGGAACCAGCCTCGACGGGCTCGATGTCGCTCTCGTCCGCGTCCAAGGCTCCGGTCTCGATGCGACCGCCGATGTCGAAAGCTGCCTCTCCGTGCCTTTGGGCTCGCTGGGTTCTTCGCTCCGACGGTTGGCCGACCAGACCCCCATGTCCGCACGCGACATCGCCTCTCTCTCCAGAGAGTTCGCACTCCTCCACGCCGACGCCTGCCTCAACGTCCTCGCCGGCCGCCGCCCCGACCTCGCTTGCGTCCACGGCCAAACCGTCTTCCACCAGCCGCCCCTCTCTTGGCAATTCTTCCAGCCCGCCCCGCTCGCGCACGCCTTGCGTTGCCCCGTCGTCTGCGACCTCCGCCAAGCCGACCTCGCCGCCGGCGGCCAAGGCGCGCCAATCACGCCCCTCGCCGATTGGATCCTTTTTCGAAGCGATGACCCTACCGCCGTCGTCAACCTTGGCGGGTTCTGCAACATCACCATCCTCCAGCCCTCTACTTCATCTCCTCACAGCGTCCGCGCCAAAGACGTTTGCGCCTGCAACCAACTCCTCGACGCTCTCGCCCGCACCCTTCTCAACGCACCTTTCGATCCACACGGGCAGGCCGCCGCCTCCGGTTCCCCGCACGACGACGCACTCGAAGACCTCATCGGCGTTCTCAACGTGCAGGCCTCCAGCCGTCGCTCCCTGGGCACCGGCGACGAGGCGCACTCGTGGCTCAGCCGTTGGCGGGCCCACGTCGCCCCTGCCGACCTCGCTGCCACAGCCTGCGAAGGGATCGCCGAAGTCATCGCTTCGAGTGTCGCCGGTTGCGATCTTGCTCTCCTCGCCGGCGGCGGCACCAAAAACGCCGCCCTCGTCGCTCGTCTGCGGTCCGCGGGCCCCCCCGCAAAGATCACCGACGAACTCGGTATCCCCGCCGAATACCGCGAAGCCGTCGCTTTCGCCGTCCTGGGCTGTCTCGCGCAAGACCGAGTCCCCATCTCTCTCCCCGCCGTCACAGGCAGCTCAACTCCTGCGCCTCTCGCCGGCCTCTGGACGCTCTAGCCGCTCCGCATGCTCCACCCCCTTTGCCCGGGACGCCGCGATCTCCTCTACACTCCTTCATGGCCCAGCCCGCAGACCGCTCGCACATCCTCGCCGAGTCTCGCAACCCGCGGACCATGAATCTGCACGAGCTGACGGTCGCAGAGCTGGTCGACACGTTCCAGCGCGAAGACGCCTATGTACTCGATGCCGTCCGAAGCGCAGCCCCCGCCCTCGCTCGCTTCCTCGCCGACACCGAGCCCCGATTCCTTGCAGGTGGCAGACTCATCTACTTCGGTGCCGGCACGAGCGGCCGCCTCGGCGTCCTCGACGCCTCCGAAGCCCCTCCCACCTTCTGCCTCGAAGAAGGCCGCATCATCGGCATCATCGCCGGTGGTGACGCCGCGCTCCGCAAGTCCAGCGAAGGTCGCGAGGACGAGCCAGATGGTGCCCACGCCGCACTTGCTCAGCTCCACCTCTCCGCCAACGACACCATCCTCGGCATCGCCGCAGGCGGTACCACCCCTTACGTTCTCGGCGCCTTCCCCTTCGCCAAATCCCTCTCGCACCCGCCCCTCACCGCAATGCTCTCGTGCTCTCCGATCCCTTCACCCAACGCATGCGACCACCTCATCATCGCCCCAACCGGCCCCGAGGTCCTCACCGGCTCCACACGCCTCAAGGCCGCCACTGCCACAAAGCTCATCCTCAACACCATCTCGACCACGCTCATGGTCCGCAGCGGCCGCGTCTACGAAAACCTCATGGTCGACGTTCGTGCCTCCAATGCCAAACTCCGGGATCGCGCCGCTCGCATTGTCTCGCAGCTCACCGGCCTCTCCCGAGACCAGTCCTTCTCCCTGCTCGACCGGGCCGGCGGTTCCGTGAAGACCGCCGTTCTCATGTCCCGAACAGGACTCGACCGAGAAGACGCCGAAGCGCGTCTCTTGCGCGTTGCGGGAAAATTATCCGACGCCCTCGGAGTTCTAGGGTAAAAACACCCTGATTGTGCGCACCGGACACTGATCCTCCCTCACAGGTAGACCGATCGTCATCTTTGGTACTGGTCAGGGCTCGTCGCCCGGGCCGGCCGTCGTCTCTTTCCGGGGCTCGGACGCATGACCATGAACGAACTCGCCGTCAGGCAAAGCCAGCGTCACGACGTCGCTCTTCGGGGCACGGTCCAGATCGACCCCGACCAGGCCTCGATCGTTCGCCTCTCAAAGACCTCGGGCGCTCGCGAAGGCGTCCTCTCGGTCGACATCGTCGATCTGAGCGCCAAGGGGCTGGGTTTCCTTATACCAGTCTTTCTGCCCAAAGGGATCGGCGTCGTCGTCGCTGTCCTCGACCCCAAAGGAGGCCCGCCTCTGCTGTCCATCAAGGGCAAGGTCATGCGTGCGGTGATGACCGACCGCAGGCCCATGTACCTGATCGGCGTATCCATTGAAATCCCCGAGGGAGATACCAAGAAGGCCCTCGACTCCATCCTCGCCTCATTCGAGGAGCTGGCGTAACGCCGGAAGACCGCCATGCTTGAAACAGGCCATTACGTTGTCCGATCGCTGCTCGGAGAAGGCGTTCTTCAAGAGGCCGACATCACTCGCGCCACCGAGCACGCCCGCACCCGTTCCATCGAGGTGATCGACGCTGTTGTCGAACTCGGGATGCTCCCGGGCAGACGCATCGCCATCGAGCGTGCCCGCATCTGCGAGTACCCTTTCGTTGATCTCGGTCAGTACGACATCGATTACTCCAACTCCAAACTCCTCCCAAAGGCCGCCGCGGAACGCGTCCTTGCCTTCCCGCTCTTCGTCATCGGGAGTGCCGTCACCATCGGCATGGTGGATCCGCTCAACCTCGCCGCCATCGACCAGCTTCGCCAGCTCCTCAAGCTCGACATCGAGCCCGTCGTCTGCGAGGCCGAGCAGCTCCGAAACCTCGTCAGCCGCGCGTACGGCCTGTCCGGAACTCACGACGCCGGTCCTGCCAAGGCCGAACAAGACGAGCATAACGCCGTCGGCATCGCCGAAGAGCCCATCGTTCAGGCAGTCGTCCAGATCCTCGCCGGCGCGGTCGAGGCCGGCGCCAGTGATATTCACATCAGCCCCGATGAGCATGAAGTCCAGCTCCGATACCGCGTCGACGGTGTTCTCGCACCCAAGCAGCCACCCGCCAAACAGGCGCACTCCGGCATCGTGCAACGCTTGAAGGTCATGGCCAAGCTCGACCTCACCCAGACACGCAAGCCACAGGATGGTAAATTCCGCTTCACCCACCGGGACCGCGCCGTTGACGTCCGCCTCAGCGTTCTCCCCACGATCCACGGCGAAAACGTTGTCATGCGACTCCTTCGATCCGCCAGCGTCATCGGGTCCATCCGCGACCTCGAAATGCCTCAGGCGATGGTCGGTTGGTTCGAACAAGCCATCAACAAACCCCATGGCATGATCCTCGTCACCGGGCCCACAGGAAGCGGCAAGACCACGACCCTGTTCACCGCCCTCTCCCAGATCAATACCCCCGACATCAACATCATGACCATCGAGGATCCCGTCGAGATCCGGCTTCCCATGGTCCGCCAGGTTCAGGTGGTCTCTGAGATCGGCCTCACTTTCGCGTCGGCTCTACGCTCCATCCTCCGCCAGGACCCCGATGTGGTCCTGCTTGGTGAGATCCGCGACGAGGAGACCGCACGCATCGCTGTCCAGGCCGCTCTCACCGGACACCTTCTCTTCAGCACACTCCATACCAACAACGCTGTTGGTGCGATCACTCGTCTCCGCGACCTCGGTGTCGCACCATTTGCCATTAACAACGCCCTCCTTTGCGTGATCGCGCAGCGCTTGCTCCGCCGGAACTGCCCCTCGTGCCAGGTACTCGACGAGCCCGATCAAGGACAGCTTTCCCGCCTTCGCATCGACCCCATGCACCACGCACTCCTGAAGAAGGGCGCGGGATGCCCCGAATGCCAAGGCATCGGGTTCAAAGGACGCCTCGCCGTCTACGAGATGCTCAGGCTCACCGCGAGAGTCCAGCGCGTCGTGGAACGAGGCGCCGGCGAGTCCGAAATCGTCCAGCAGGCAGCACTCGACGGCATGAGACCCCTCGCCGATGACGGTGTTGAAAAGCTTCTCAACGGCCAGACCACCATCGCCGAGGTCGCCAGTCTATTGGGTGACATCGATGAACTCCCCATTCAGCGGGAGGCCGCATGAGCCAACACGCCTATTCCTACAGCGGATTCGAGCGCAGCGGCGCGCGCCGACAAGGGTCGGTCATCGCGGTCACCGAACGAGAGGCCTACCGAAAGCTCGCCGCTGAAGGACTGACGCCCACGGAACTCAGGCTCGTCCGTGAGAACAACGCCAAGCCCGTGTTCTCGTCGCAGCGCATCAGCAGCAGCGACATCGCCGCATTTACACGCGAACTATCAGTCCTTCTCTCGGCCAACATCCCTCTCGCACGCGGACTCGCGGGCATGGCCGACCAAGAGCCCAAGCCCATGATGGCGGCCATGATCCGTCGGCTCGCTAACAGCGTCGAGTCAGGTCGCAAGCTTACCGAAGCCCTAGCGGATGAGACCGTGGGCTTCGACGATGTGTACATCGAGACGATTCGCGCCGCCGAAAAGACCGGCACGCTCGCCGAGGTCGTGGGGCTTCTGGCCGACCTTCTCGAGCGCCAGTTCGAGGCCAGGCAGCAGCTCCGCCGTGCCCTCACCTACCCAGTAGTCGTCATGGCGGTCGTTGCGATCGCCGTCACCGTGATCTTCGTCTTCGTCGTGCCCCGCTTCGCCGCTACGTTCGCCAGCCAGGGCATGAAGCTCCCCCTCATCACGAGAGTCGTTCAGGCGATCGGGCATTCTGTGCAGTCCTATTGGTGGATCTATGCCGGCGTCGCCTCGGCAGCACTGTGCGCCGTCATTCTCGCCTGGCGTCAGCCCGCTGGACGGGTCCGTCTCGAACGGCTCCTCATGGCGTCTCCCATCGTCGGACCCATGCTCGTCGCCGACGCCGCCTCCCGGTTTGTCAGCGTGCTCGCCGTCGGCTTGGGCTCCGGGCTCGACCTCATTGAATCCTTCCGAATCGCCGGCCGCGCCACGGGTCGACACGCCCTGCGCGAGCAGACCGAGTCCGTCGCCGACGGCCTCCTCTCGGGAAAGGACATCGGCGACGCTCTGAGCAAGGCCACCCTCGTCCCCAGCTTCGCCCGCCGAATGCTCGTCGCTGGGAAGGACGCCAAAGAACTTGCACGCGCGTGCGGCGTCGTCTCTCGGCACTACGAACGCGAGTCCGCTCACCTGATGAAAAACATCAACACGGTGATCGAGCCCATCCTGACCGTTGCCCTCGCCGCCATCGTCCTCGTTGTTGCATTGTCCGTGTTTGTCCCGATGTGGGAGATGGTCAAAGTGAAGCACTAGAACCCCCACCCGAAGGAGCCCACCTTGTTGAAGAGAGCATTTACCTTCGTCGAAGTCGCGGTGGTCATCATCATGATCGGGATCCTCGCCGCGATGGTCATCCCTCGATTCGGAAGTGTCACCGACGACGCCAAGGCCGCCTCCCTCCAGAGCACTCTCGCCGCTGTCCGTTCGGGTGTCGCCGCGTTTCGAACGAATGCAATCCTTGCTGGTACCAACCCCTTCCCGACCGCCGAGGAGCTTCTGAAAGAAGGACTCGTGATGCAGTCCGAAATCCCCGCCAATCCTTTCACGGCAGTCTCTGGGGTTCAGGAGGTAAAGGCAGCCGAAGCTGCCAAACGCGTCGTCGCGAACCCGGAAAAATACGGCTGGAACTATTACGTCGACAATTCCGCGACCCCACCCGCCGCCGTCTTTTATGCCAACACCGAGGCCGAGACCACGGTACTCAATTCGAGCGGGAAGCCCAAGACCGCCAACCAGTTGTAGGAGCACTGCGATGCGCCGCGCTTTCACGCTCATCGAACTGACTGTGGTGATCATCGTCGCGGGCATTCTCGCCGCGCTCGCTATCCCTGCGGTCAATTCGGTCGGCGCCTCGCGAGGCGTCGCGGCCGCCATGGAACTCAGGCGCATCCTCGCTGTGGCTCGATCAACCGCCATCGCGTCGGGCAGGCCCACAGGCATCCGCTTCGACGCGGGCTCTGCTCTCCAATCCGTGTGGGTCAAATCAGCCGGGGCACTTCCCTCGGCTCTTCCCGGTCCCTTCGGTGTCGAGGAAGACCCAATCCTTCTCCCCATTGTTTTCCAGGGCGTCTCTCTCTCGAGCGTCACGCTCGGGGATGGGCAATCGGGCAAAGTCACCTGCTGGTTCGCTTTCGACGGCACCCCGCATTCCCGCACCGCAGGCGGCGCGAAGTCCGCCGACTGGTCCGCCGACATGCAGGTGCAACTCAGCACCGGACAGACGGTCGTCGTCCGTCGCATCACGGGGCTGATCGAATGAGCACGCTCGCCATGCACACCCACCTCCGAAGAGCCGTCTCGATGATCGAGGCTGTCGTTGTGGTTCTCGTCCTCGCGCTCTCTGTTCCTCCGACACTCGGGTGGCTGATGGACAACTCGGCTCGCCGGACCGACACCGTGCAGGCAACCCGTGCCGCGGTTCTCGCAACTCTCGTCCTTGAGCAGATCATCGCCGACTCCACCGGGGTCGATGCGGGTGCCTCATTAACGTATGTCTCCGACCCCAAGACCGGGCTTGCCGCTCGTCTCGCCGCAGCCACCGCACCCTATACAAACGCAGGCCTGAGCTGGGCGGCATCGATGAGCTCTCCGGTTGACGACTCACTGAGCCCCACGACTTCGGGCGGTTTCCGTGTGGTCACAATCAAAGTCACCTGGACCGACACGGCTGGCATCATCCGAAGCGTGCCCTTCGACGCGGTGGTGGCCAGACCATGACGCCGCACCGTTCATGCCGACCGTCTCACCGGGCTCTGCAGTCTCTCACACGGCGAGCCTTCACGCTCGTCGAAATGATGAGCGCCACCGTCGTCATCGGGGTCTCTGCTGCAACAGTTGCCCCGGCGATATTCACAGCAACCACCGCCGCTGCCAATGCCGCCAAGGTACGCGACGCCGTGAGTGGGATCGCCTACGCCATGGACCGCAGCATTGGAATGCTCCGAGACGTGCCCCCCAGCAGCTCTGATTCCACTGCTGTGGACATCGCATCGGCGTCGGTCACTGCGGTTAAGTTCGGCGACGGTCGAGCGCTCGTGCTCGACTCGGACGTGCTCGTCATGGTTGATGCCTCCGGTGCAAAGTCTCCGCTGCTCCGCGGCGTGTCCAACTTTACAATCAATTACCTCGATCAATCCGGGACCAGTGACCTCGTCGCCTCCCCCGGAAAGGTGTGGGTCTTCGAGGTCTCGATCACCGCGTCCGGGGTTACTCTCATCAGCCGCGCGTTCGCACGAGCAAGGATGGTGGGCGGATGAACGCTCGGCCAAGAACCAGCAATTCTCGGCGAGGCGCGGCGGTCGTCGTGGTGGTGCTTATCCTCATGGCGATGCAGCTCGTCGCTGTTCTGGTTCTCGGAGCGTCCGCGCACGAGTCGGACCAGGCAACCCGGAGGATCATCACCACCCGGGCCTTCTTCGCAGCCGAGGCCGGCGCGACGATCGCGGCTCGGAACATGCGTCAAGGGCTCGATGCTCCCAAGTCAGGGACCGTGCTCAAACTCAGCGGCTCCACGATCACGTTTGTCGGACTGCCCCCGGGCGTGAAGTCCGGCTCGGTTCTGGTCGACGGCAGCGCCGACTCGGCAACCCGTCGCGTCCGGATCGATCTCGACACTGAAGTCCGCTAATACGCCGGACTCGGATTCTCGGTACTCCCGCGCCTTCAGTGGCCCCCCGATCGGGCCGATACGTGAGGTGGTGGGTCTCCGGGGTCGGATTTCGCGCGGCGAGTAGAACGCAAAGAAGAGGTAGTCATGGCCAGAGGTGGCGCGGCAGAAATTCGTCTCATGCCCTCAGGGCTCGCGGTCGTAGGCCCAAACGGGCTGCGATTCGAGGAACCGCTCGAGAGTTCGTCGTGGTCCCGATTGTGGGAGACCGGGCTTTCAGAGCTCGACGAGCCACTCAAGCGGCTGCTCGCCAAGGTACCCGTGTGCCGCAAGAGCCCGCTCATGGTGTACCACGCCCCCGAAAGCGCGGTGGAGGTGATGACACTGCCGGTGTCGCCGCGAGATGCCGTAAGGGCCGCTCGCCTCCGGCTCAGCGAGTCGTGCATGATCACCGACTCGTTCGTCTCTGCATGCGTGCTTTCGAGCCAGCCCGGGTCCTGTACCGCATTGGCGGTGGGAGATTCCGCCGAGCGGGTCAACGCCATCGCGGCGTGGCTCGAGCGGTGCGGCGTCCGTGACCCGCAGATCATCCCGGGGCACGCCAAGGCAATCGCCGACGTTTCACAGTTCGCGCTCTTGGCCCCGAGGCCCGGCGTGTTTGTGTGGGTGGATCGGCATTTTTCCGCCGTTGTCGGGGGATCGTCGGGGCGCATCCGGTTCGCACGCACGCTCAGCACGGGTTATGACGTGCTCTCGGAGGCATACGGGCGTGCCACGCGCTCCTCGGATCCTTCGATCGCCGTCAAGCTCCTCACCGAATGCGGGATCCCGAAACGAGGCACGGTTCTGAGCGAGGATCCGCCTCTTAAAGCTGAGGATGTGCTCCATCTCCTTCAGCCCGCGCTGCAGCGTTTGGCAATCGAGGTCAAGCAGACGGTGCGCTTCGCCGCTACAGAGCAAGACATGTCGAGCCCGCAATTGTCCGTCGCCGGCCCCGGCTCGCTCATCAAAGGCCTGACCGAAGCACTGGGCTTTCAGCTCGACACGAGCGTGAAGCTGGCCGTCGGCGACGCCGCCGCGATCGATCCCGCTCTTCTCTCCTTGGAATCGATGATCGGCACGCAGCAGCGCTCTCGACGGCAATTCGCGTGGGCGGTTCGATTCGGCGTCGCCGCCGCCGCGGCTCTGGTGGCTCTCGACCACTCGCTCGCCAGTCGCGAACTCCGGAAGCTCACCGCACAGGCCGACGAACTCCGCCCGTTGGTCGAGTCCGCCCGCTCCGGCAGGCGCCTCGAAGAACTCACCCTCACCTCAGAGTCCGAACTCGCGAAGATCGACCTCGTGCTCGGAGAGTCCGTCGGCCGGCGTGCCCCCTGGGCCGCCGTGCTCCGCTCGCTGTCCAGGCACCCGATCCCCGGGCTCAAACTCCACGAGATGGGCATCGTCGGTAACGGAGACAACCCCAAGCTGGCAGCTCGTGGCTCCATCGCCAAGGGGGCCGACAGCGATGCCGGCGTTGGGCGGTTTGTCGCCTGGCTCCGCGAGACCGGCCTCTACTCCGACGTGGTGCTCCAGTCGAACCGCGTCGATGATGAACAGCGGACGACGTTCGCGGTTTCCATGGAGCCCTTCACATTCAATCCGGATCAGCTGGCGAGCGGAGAAAAGCCATGAACACGAGCGGGTCCATCACCCGGTCATTCACCCTGTCGCTGGCGGCGGGCATCGCCGCTGCGGGCGTCTGGATGTGGCAGGTCAGGCCCCTGAGGGTCAATCTGGCCATACTCCGCCAGTCTAACGCGCAGCTCGAGCGAGAACTTGTGACCTCCACCAGCCCCGAGGCGGAGACCAGACTCAGCACACTCCGCGCACTCAAGTCCGGCGCCGAAGAAATCGCCGCTCGGTCGCCACGGGCGCAGGCGCTCTACGACAAGTACCGCGAAGCTGCCGCCGAGGCCGGTGTTCGGCTCACCCGCATCGATCCCACATCCGTCAAGCCGTCTTCGAGCCTCGAGGCTCGCAGCGGGTACGAGCTTGAAACCGCCGGATATGACGTGCAGGTCGACGGCTCGTATGCCTCGATCATCGCTTTCGTCGAAGCGATCGAAACCTCATTCGGGCTCGCCCGCATCACCTCGCTCCGCGTGTCTCCCGAGGCCGACAGGGTGACCGGGAAGACCTTGATCACAGCGTCCATTCAGGCGCTTCACACGGCGATCGTCGGGAAAAAAACGACCTCCGCGGAGAACGGAAAGTGACAAACACCAGCCGGATTCTCAGACGCGTCTTGCTCGGTCTCTGCTTCGCGCTCCCGGTAGTGAGCGTCGGTGTGGCTTCGAAGTTTGGATCGCGATTGGCCCCAAAGTCGGCTCTCGCTGGGACATCCGGCGAGGGGAAAAAGAAGGACGACTCCACGCTGAGGCCGCTCAAGCGAGAGGACACTTCCGCACTGAGGCGTGCCGCTGATGCCGCCAACAGCGCCGGAGTAGGGGCAACGCCGCTGGGTTTCGCCAATGAAACTGTCCGCGTCGTTGTTCAACCCGATGTTCCGGGTGGGCTCCCCGAGCCCGAGGTCCCGGTCGCCATGCCCGAATTCAGGCTCAGCTCGATCATGCTCGGCGGAGGCGTTCCCATCGCCATGATCGACGGCAAAGTCCGTCGTGCCGGCGATGAACTCGCTGCAGGCTGGGTCGTTCAGTCCATCGATCACGCCGCGGGATCCGTCAGTCTGACCGGGCCAAAAGGCAAGATCGTCGAGCTCAAACTCCGCAGCAAAGAGCGTTAGCCCCCGAACGCCTTCTTGTAGTCCGCTACAAACTTCTCGAGTCCCTGGTCCGTCAATGGGTGCTTCATGAACGACTGGATGACGTTGAAAGGCACCGTCGCCACGTCCGCGCCGATCAACGCGCACTGCACCATGTGCATCGGGTGCCGGACCGACGCGGCGAGGATCTTGGTCTGTAGCCCGTAGTTGTCGTAGATCTGCCGGATCTGCTTGATCAGCTCGATCCCGTCCTGCGACACGTCGTCAAGACGCCCGACAAACGGGCTGACGAGGTAGGCCCCGGCCTTGGCGACCATCAGCGCTTGCAAGGGCTGGAAGCACAGGGTGAGGTTGGTCTTGATTCCTTCGTCGGTGAACGCTTTGCAGGCTTTGAGCCCGTCGACGGTGCTGGGGAGCTTGACGACGATGTTCGGCGCGATTTTGGCACGCTCGCGGCCTTCTTTCATCATGTTCTGATAGTCGAGAGCGATCACCTCGGCACTGACTGGCCCTTTCACCACGCCGCAAATCTCGGCGAGGCGCTTGCCGTAATCGACTTTCTCTTTGGCGATGAGTGACGGGTTGGTGGTGACGCCATCAAGAACACCAAGGTCGTTGGCTTGCTTGATCTCGTCGAGGTTTGCGGTGTCGATGTACAGTTCCATGGGGCCTCCGTGTGGGTCGGGACAATGGGGATGTCGCCCGGAGTGTAATCCGTTGAACAGCGGAACGCACGACGCCCGGATCGGGTCAGATCCGGGCGTCAGCGGAGAGTATAGAGAGGAGAATCAATCTGAGTGTGTCTGCGGTGGGTACTCCTTTGAATGGGGCAAGAGAGAGGAGAGAGAGGAGAGAGGAGAGGGAAGAGAGGGAGTGAAGGGATCAGCGGCGGCGGCGGCGTAGGGCGACGAGCCCGCCGAGGCTGGCCAGGGCGGCTGAGGCCGGCGTCGGGACAGAGACGGTGAGCACACGCATCTCGACCATTCGGTTGACCATCCCTGGGAAGACGCCGATCTGGAAGAAGAGTGTGTTCCCGGCGACGGTCAAGCCGTTCGAGCCGACCACGTTCCCGACCATGCTGCGGAGGGGGTTGCCGGTGTCGTAGGTAGTGCCGCCGTTGCCGAAGAGGCCGTCGGAGAGTGAGAGAAGTCCTGCGTCGTAGATGACGGCGGCGATGGTGCCGCTGAAGGTGACGGATCCGGAGATCGCCCCCGGGGTGGGGCTGGGATCGAAGTGGATGAAGTGCGAGTCGTAGATGCCCGAGACGACTCCGAAGTTCACGGCGGGCCCGGAGTAGATGCCGTTGGAGGTGATGTTGACGGGTGTTGCGGACGTGGAGACGCCGGTCTGTTCGTTCCAGCAGTAGGCGGTTGTGCCGGTGAGGTTGAACTGCTGGGCGTTGACGGGGGGCGTGCCAAGGAACGTGGTGGAGCCGGCGTTCGAAGTGATCGAAGCGTTGGCGGCGGCGGTGATGGAGAGGGAAGCAACGGTAAGAGCGAAACGGTTCATGAAAGGGTCCTTTGCGAGAGGAGACAGGAGAGAAGAGAGAGGTGGGAGGGTTCAATCTTGAGACGCGAGATCTGAAGTACGGGAAGAGGCAGAAGAGGAAGATGAGAAGAAGGAGAAGGAAGAAAAGAATCAGAAGGAGTTCGGAAGAGAACGTGCGAAGAGTGCGAAGAGTGCGAAGAGGGAGGAGATGGAGGAGAGAGAGGAGATGGAGGAGAGAGAGGAGAGAGAGGAGAGGCGGTATTAGCGGCGACGGCGGGCGATGGCCAGTCCTCCCATGCCCAGGAGGGCGATCGAGCCGGGGGTCGGGACGGCGTGGGTGAGGACGCGGACCTGGGACATGTAGTTGGCCGGGGCAAGGGCCCAGAGGTCGAAGGAGAGGGTGTTGCCGGCGATGTTGAGCCAGGAGTTGCCCAGGGCGTTGCTGTTCATGCTGCGGAAGAAGTTGCCGGTGGGGTAGACGGTGCCGGGGTTCCCGAACGTCGCGTCGGTTGCGGAGAGGAGGCTTTCGTCGTAGATGACGGCGACGATGTTCTGGCTGAAGGTGACCGACCCGGTGACGTTGGCAACACCCGCCAGAGCATCAAAGTGGACAATGTGCGAGTCGAAGAGCCCGCCGACCGCGGCGAGGTAGGGGAATGTCCCGGTGTAGAACCCGTTGGCGGCGATGTTGACGACGGTCGAGGCTGAGTTGACGTTGGTCTGTTCGTTCCAGCAGTAGGCGGGAGGGCCCATCAGAGCGCCCGGCAGAGCCGTCAGTGGCGGGCTGGCAAGGAAAGTGCACGAGCCCGAGGTGCCGGTGATACCCGCGTGGGCGTTGGTGGCGACCCCGGCCAGGGCGAGGGCCGTCAGGACGGCGGAGAGGTGGGAAGTAGAGGAAACGATGCGGTTGGTCTTCGTGAACATGGGATCACTCCTTGTGCGATGGGTTGCACGTCGTTTGTCTTCCCGGCTCAGACTCAGGCACTTGCTTGAAGTCGCGTTCCGGACAATGGGGGGAGCGAGACGCGGCGGAGTATTTCACGTCTTTCAAGATCAAAAACAGCAAAAAACATCGAGAAAACGATGTGAAATGAAATTCGTGAATTCGGTGTTAGATCCACAGTCCGCGAGCGGATAGCCGCACTTGCAACGCCTGATTCATCGGTGCCCCGAACGCGGGGAAAGTGGCCAGAGCGGCGATGTAGGAGGTG
>Ga0209573_1003615_pt1 | contig 16610 bp, 13 predicted proteins | sample TNRBio252014_DNA_FD_185870 | JGI IMG/M metagenome (GOLD analysis project Ga0209573, IMG submission 185870) | Wastewater treatment Type I Accumulibacter community from EBPR Bioreactor in Madison, WI, USA - TNR Reactor_6/25/2014_ DNA (SPAdes)... | ecosystem: Engineered > Bioreactor > EBPR >...
GGCTCGGCCAGCAGCGCCTCGATCACAGGATCGACCTGCTCGATGCGGTCGCAGACGGCGTCGATGTAGCGGTGCAGGTCGATCTGGCCGCTGCGCAGATCGGCAACGGTTTCAGCCAAAGGGGCGGGATGAAGAAGACTTGCAGTCATCAGGTTCCTCCTCAGATCCGTGTCATCCGTGAGCAGACCATGGTCTGCCAGCGGCGCCTCCCATCATGCCACGAAATGGGCCGCGCGCCCAAATATCAACCGAAAGCAACTTCCAGGCGCGGGCGCTTACGACCGATTCCCGGCTTGAGCTGACCCAACGCATACCCTGACAAACGCAGAGCCAGGCGCCCGGCATCCCGGGCTGAAGTTGCCGCATCGATCGGGCTGTGTACAATAGAAATCGCCATCGCAACTGCCGGCTACAGGCCAGAGCGTAGCGTTAGACTTCAATCTTTATGAGGGCACCCATGCCGCGCAAAAAACAGAAACAGGAGTTCGCAGTTATTGGCCTGGGCCGCTTTGGCACCAACCTGTCCCGCAAGCTGGTGGAGCGAGGCCACACGGTGCTGGGCATCGATCGCAACCGCGAGCTGGTGCAGAGCCTGGCCGACGAGCTGACCCAGGTGGTGGCCATGGACACCACCGATGAGGATGCGCTGCGTGCGGTGGACATCGCCTCCTTCGACATCGTGGTGGTGGCCATCGGATCCAGCCTGGAGAACAATATGATGACAACGCTGGCGCTCAAGAACCTGGGCGTGCGGCGCATCATCTGCAAGGCGCAGAACCAAAAACAGCGCGTCGCTCTGCTGGCTATCGGAGCCGACGAGGTGATCCTGCCGGAGCAGGACTCGGCCTACCGCCTGGCCTACAGCCTGACTATGCCGCTGTTGATCGACCAGATCGCCATGGGGGAGCGCTACAGCATCACCGAGCTCAAGGTGCCGGCCAGCTTCGTCGGCCGCACGCTGCGCGAGTTGGACCTGCGCCAGCGCTTTGGTGTGACGGTCGTTGCAGTCGAGCACCGCGGTGAGCTGATTATCGCCCCGCTGGCCGACTACACGTTCGAGCCGGCCGATAAACTGGCCGTGCTGGGCAGCAACGAACGAATTGCCAGCCTGTCTGAGTTCTTCTAGCCATGTTACGCCCGCTCCTGCCACAGCGTTTGCGCAGGCGTCAGCTTCGGCTGACCTATGCCGCGCCGTCAGCGCTGCGGCTGGTCGAAGGCTTGGCAGCGGTGGTAGCCGTGGGCACGCTGGCGTTGATGCTGCCGCCTGTGGCAACAACCGGCCCGCTCAGCTTCGCTCAGGCCAGCTTCACCGCCGTGTCGGCCGCCAGCGTCACCGGCCTGTCGGTTATCACCCCCAGCCAGGAGCTCACCTTCTTCGGCCAGTTGGTGTTGATGCTCTTGATCCAGGCAGGGGGGGTAGGCTTCATGATGCTGGCCGTCTTCATGCTGCTAGCCTTGGGCCGTAAGGTCTCGCTGGCTGACCGGCTGGCCTTGCAGGATTCCCTGGGGCTCAGCCTGCCGCGGGCCGTGGTCAGAATCGCTGGCCGGACGGTCAGGGGCATCCTTGTGATCGAGGGAATCGGTGCGTTGTTGCTGTGGATCAACTGGGCGCCGCTGCTGGGGCCGTCCAAAGCGCTGTGGTACGGTATTTTCCACGCTGTCTCGGCTTTCTGCAACGCCGGCTTCGACCTGTGGACCGGCACGCCGGGCTTTGCTGGCATCCCCACCGACACCTTCACGCTGGCGATCCTGGGCACGCTGATCGTGGCTGGCGGCTTGGGCATCCCGGTTTGGGGTGATCTGCTCTTCCGCCGCGGCCGCTGGAGCCTGCACACCCGCGTGACGCTGATTACGTCGTCTGTTCTGATCCTGGGAGGCGCCGTTGGACTGATCATGGCTGAGCACCGATCGGGAGGGTTGATGAGCGGGCAGCCCTGGTATGCCAGTTTGGACCAGGCAGTGTTTCAGTCCGTCTCGGCCCGCACGGCTGGGTTTTCAGTGCTGTCCGACTTCTCGCAGCTCAGCCCGGCCAGCCAGTGGCTGATCACCGGCCTGATGTTCGTGGGCACCGGCCCGGCGTCCATGGGCGGCGGCATCACCACCGGCACGCTGGCCATCCTGGTGCTGGCTATGTGGAGCTACACCCGGGGCCTGCCCCAGGCCAAGGTCGGCATGCGCAGCATCTCGCCGATGGCGATCCAGCGGGCGCTGGCGGTGTTGACGGTATCGTTCATCCTACTCGCTGTGACCACCTGGCTGTTGTTGATGACGCAGACAGTGACCCTGGACGACGCCCTCTTCACCATGGTTTCCGCCTTCGCCACCACCGGGCTGAGCACAGCGCCGATGAACGAGTTCAACTGGTTTGGCCGGCTGCTCATCATGGCCATGATGTTCTGGGGGCGGCTGGGCGCGTTGACCATCGTGCTGGCCGTGGCCCGCCAATCGCCGCCGCAGCCGATCAGCTATCCCGAGGAGAATTTGCTGTTGGGATGAAGCTCACGCCTCCCACGCCACCATCAGCACGTGCAGCGCCAAAATCGGGTACTCCATGCGCTGCACGCCAAACTGCTCCATGCGCCGCGCCGCCTCCTGCACGATGGCCAGCACGTGGGGCGCCTGGCCGTCAGCCGGCAGCAAGCCGATGGCTTCGGCAAGCTGCTCGATGCCCTGCTCTAGCTCCAGCCTGGCCAACGTTTGCGCGCACAGGTCCAACGCAGGTCCGGCCGGGCTGACGCCGCTCTCTCCCTTGTCTAGCCGCTTGCGCAGCGCCAGCGCGGCTTGTGCCAGGGGGGTGCCTGCCTCTTGATCGCATTGGCGCAGCAGCGACACGAAGTTGTTCTCCTCCCCCACCAGCCGCGCCACGGCCAGCGCCATCTCGCGGCGCGAGCTGCGGCTAGGGCTGCTGGCCAGCAACGCCAGCAACCGCTCGGTAGCTTCGACGACCTGCATGCGGCCCAAGACCGACGAATAGGCCAACTGCATGCCCACGTCAGGCTCTTGGGCTATCGCCTCCAGATGGAACGCCACGCTGTCCACGTCACCCAAAACGCCCAGGGAACGAACGCTATGGGCCCGCACCGATCGATATTTGGCGCCGTGTGCGGCCGCGCGCAGCGCCTCGACGGCGCGTGCGTCGCCCATACGCCCCAGCGCCCAGGCCGCCACCGTGCTCAGCGCGGGCTCCGGGCCGTTCAACACCTCGATCAACGCGTCGATCAGCCGGGGATCAGGCCTGTGACGCGCCGCTGCGATCACCGCCTCGATGCGCACGTTGAAGCGCGGATCGTCCATGGCGCCTAGCAGCTCCTCCACGGTCAGCGGGCTCTTGGACGCGCCGAGCCGTTCGGTCATGCGCACGGCTGAGTCTTCGTCCTTGGCCAGATGGAAGCGCACGACTGCCTCCAACCCCAGAAACGGGTTGCCCCGCAAGAACATACCGGCAAAGCCGCCCATGCCCACCGTGGCGTCGTCGCGCAGGTGTTGCATCACGAAAATAGCCGCGATGGGCAGGACGATGCCCAGCAGGAACAGGGGCGTATAGGGGTCGATGGGGATGCCGGCCAGCGCGCCTGACAGATCCTGGGTGACAGTCAGCAGCCGGCCGCCGACCAACTGGCTGATGCCGCCGGTCAGGCCGAGCCAGGCCCAATAGACCGCCAGGTAGTCGTTGCGTTTGGCCGTCGGCACGATGCTGACGTACAGCAGCCGGGTGGCGCCCACCTGCCAGCCGACGTCGGCAAAGCCCTGCAGCGCCGCAATGCCGATGGCTGCCGGCAGGGCCGCGCTCCCCAGACCAGGCAGCAGCATCCAGCATACCGGCAAGGCCGCGCGAAAGGCCAGGCCGTAGAGCGTCACCGGCCGGCCGCCGTAGCGGTCGGCGGCCCAACCCCAGAAGTAGCTGGAAACCAGCGCGCCGGCCATGACGCCCGTCTGCAAGAGCACGACCTGTGAAGCGGGCAAGCCGACCTGGCTCTGCATGTACAGCGGTAAGAAGGATCCCAGCGGCACTGTGGCCAGCGTAAACAGCCCTACTCCCACCAGATAGCGCAGCATGTGGCTATCGCGCAAGGCGTCCTTGATGTTGCGCTGTGGCGCCGCTTCCGCTTTGTCTGCCTTGAGCGGCGCGCCGCCGGGGATAGGAATGGCCAGGGCCACCGAGATGAAGCCAAAGATGACACCGATTGCGATCAGGACCATGTAGCCGGTCAGGCCGACCGTGCGCGCCAGCACCAGGCTGGCCAGCGTCACCGCCAGGAAGCCGAAGAGAGTGGAGAAGAAGTTGTTGCTGGCCGTGTACTTGCCGCGCAGCGAGTTGGGGACGTACTCCTGGATCCAGGGAAAGCTGGCCGTGACGCCGACTGTGCGTACCAGGGCGTATAACGCCACCACCCCGGTGATAAAGGCCATGGCAGCTTCGGGGCCGCGGCTGTTCACCACCAGCGGCGTCAGCAGCAGGAACGCGGTGACAAAGGTGCGCAGGCCAAAGAAGGTCAGCCAGGTACGCTTGTAACCGGCCCGGGCGATGGGAGGCGCGAGCACCAGGGCCAGGATGCCAGTGAAGGGCAACAAGGACAGCAGAAAGCCGATCTGCGCCGTGTCCAGGCCCAGGCTGTTGAGGAACAACACAAAGACCGAGCCGAAGAAAGTCAGTTGTAGATAGACGGCCAACGCGGCGTTGGAGGCGATGCTCCAGGGTAGGGCGCGCAGCTTGTCGACGGTGGTAGGTTCACTGGTCATAGCCGTGGTATTGTACCCCGCCGCGCGGCTTACGCCAATCCGCGGCGTTTGCGGCGATCTTGCAACCGGGGAAAAGACGCAGATTCACACAGATCAACACAGATCGGAACAACGGTACCGCAGCTTGGTAGCGTGCGCAGACATGACAGCACTCCAAGCCGCTCGGGCCGGTCTCCGACCGAGCCCGCCCGTTTTCATTGACTGTCATGCGCCCAGCGCCAGGTGAGGCGCTGAACTCTCGATCGCGTTTCCCAAATCTATGCAAAACTTTGACAAATCGAGTTTCTGGAGTATAGTTGTTTAGTATCTGTTAAGTCTTACAGGAATCGGAGACAGAATTATCCATGAACACCTGGAAAAAGATCCTTCTGGCCTTGCTGGTTGTTTTGCTGCTGGCGGCGGCAGCGTTTGTCGTCTGGGCCTATACGCCCCTGGGGCCGATGCCCGAGGCGTTGGCTGCGCTTGAATCCGACGCCGCGGTGCAGGTGACGACCGAACCCTGGTACACCTTCCAGCCCAACGGCGAGAGTCGCAACACCGGCTTCATCTTCTACCCCGGCGGCCGGGTGGGTCCCCGCTCATACGCTCCGACCGCGCGAGCTATCGCCGAGCAGGGCTATCCGGTGGTGATCGTGCCCATGCCCCTCAACCTGGCCGTTTTCGGCAGCGGCCGGGCGGCCGATGTCATCGCAGCCTTCCCGCAGGTCGAGCGTTGGGCCATCGGCGGCCATTCGCTGGGCGGGGCCATGGCGGCGACGTTCACCCAGGACAACCCCGACGCCGTCGACGGCCTGGTGTTCTGGGCTGCCTACCCGGCTGGCAGCGCTGACCTGTCAGCCCGGGCTGATCTGGCCGTGTCTTCGGTCTACGGCACCGCCGATGCCGTGCTCAACTGGGAAGCGTTTGAAAGCTCGCGCGCGCTGCTGCCGTCCAACACCAAGTGGACGCCCATCGAGGGCGGCAACCACGCCCAGTTCGGCTGGTATGGCCCGCAATCGGACGCCGACGTGGCGACCATCAGCCGCGAGGAGCAGCAGGCGCAGACCATCGCAGCCACCCTGGCGCTGTTGCAACAGGTCGAGGATAGGGCGCGCTAGCAGCCAGCGTCCGAAGGCGGATTCAGAAAAGACATTTCTTCCGAAGAAATGTCTTTTCTGGCATTCCAGAGGCGCCGCAACCACACCGGAGACCGATATATGAAAAAGCTTGGCAAGATCGCCTTGATCGTGTTAGCGGTTCTGCTGGCGCTGGTGATCATCGGCCCGTTGGTCGTGCCGCTGCCGGCGCTGAGCGACACCGTACCGCCAGAGCAACTGGCCGACCCCGACAGCCAGTTCGTCGACATCAATGGCGTCACCGTCCACTACAAAGAGGCCGGCCAGGGCGATACCGCCCTGCTGCTGCTGCACGGCTTCGCCTCCAGCACCTACTCCTGGCGGGAGGTGATGGAGCCGCTGGCTGAGGATGCCCGCATCGTGGCCTTTGACCGGCCGGCCTTCGGCCTGACCGAGCGGCCGATGCCAGGCGACTTCCCCGACGGCGTCAACCCGTACACCGCCGACGCGCAGGTCGACCTGACCGTTGGGCTGATGGATGCGCTGGGCATCGAGCGGGGCGTGCTGGTGGGCAATTCGGCCGGCGGGACCATTGCCACCTACACCGCGCTGCGCTATCCAGAGCGGGTGAAGGCGCTGGTGCTGGTGGATGCGGCGATCTACAGCGGCGGCGGATCGTCCAGTTGGGTGCGGCCTTTGCTGACCTCCCCGCAGGCCCGGCGCATCGGCCCACTGCTGGTGCGCAACATCCGCGACTGGGGCTATCAGTTCGGCCAGAGCGCCTGGCACGATCCCGCCCGCTTCACCGACGAGATCTGGGCCAACTATAGCAAGCCCTTGCAGGCCGAGAACTGGGATCGCGCCCTGTGGGAGCTAACCCAGGCCAGCCGGCCGTTGGGCCTGGATCAACGGCTGGAGGAGCTGGCCGTGCCAGTGCTGGTGATCACCGGCGACGATGACCGCATCGTGCCCACTGAGCAAAGCATCAGGCTGGCCGGCGAGATCCCCGGCGCCGAGTTGGTAGTGATCCCCAACTGCGGCCATGTACCCCAAGAGGAATGCCCCGACGCATTCCTGGCCGCGATGGCTGAATTTCTGGCGGGGCTGCCACAATAGACATGCGTGATCCATGATGGGCCCTGCCTGCTCCTCAGCCGCGACAGACGACTCGGATTGGAAGGCGCCGTACTGTTATAGATTGTGAATTGGTTTAGTATAGATTTTGTAGAGTTTTTGACGGTCAAACCCACATTTCTGTTCAGAAAAGGAGAATGTCAGATGAAGAATGGTTTTCTGGTTTCCCTGCTCCTGGTTGTACTGATGGTTGCAGCAGCTTGCGCACCGATGGTGACGACTACTGAGCCGACGGCTGAACCCCAGCCAACCGCAGCGCCTGAGCCGGCCGCTGCTCCCGCGCTGGACATCGTCGATACCGCCGTGGCTGCTGGCAGCTTCAATACGCTGGTCACGGCTGTGCAGGCCGCCGGCCTGGTCGATGCCCTGAAGGGCGACGGCCCCTTCACCGTCTTCGCCCCTACCGACGAGGCCTTTGCTGCCATCCCAGCGGACATGCTGAACGCCCTGCTGGCTGACCCTGAGGCCCTGAGCCAGATCTTGCTCTACCACGTGCTGCCGGGCAAGGTAATGGCCGCCAGTGTGGCTGACGGCCTCAGCGTCGAGACGCTGCAAGGCGCTCCTGTTACCTTCTCCGTTCAGAATGGCACGGCCATGATCAACGACGCAGCGATCATCGCCACGGACATCGAAGCCGCAAATGGCGTGATCCACGTCATCGACGCAGTCATCCTGCCCCCGGCTGACGCCGCTTCCGAAGCGCCTATGATGGACATTGTGGACACCGCCGTGGCGGCTGGCAGCTTCAACACGTTGGTGGCTGCCGTGCAAGCTGCTGGCCTGGAGGAAGCGCTGCGCGGTGAGGGTCCGTTCACTGTCTTTGCACCCACTGATGAGGCCTTTGCCGCTATTCCAGCCGAGACGCTCCAGGGCCTGTTGGCTGATCCCGAGGCGCTTAGCCAAATCCTGCTCTATCACGTTCTGCCGGGCAAAGTGATGGCGGCGAGCGTGGCCGATGGTCTGAGCGTCGAGACGCTGCAAGGCGCTCCCGTTACCTTCTCGGCGGCGGATGGCACCGCCAAGATCAACGACGCTACCATCGTCGCTACTGACATCGAAGCTGCCAATGGCGTGATCCACGTCATCGACGCAGTGATCCTGCCGCCGGCCGAGGGCGCTGCTCAAGAGCCGGCCACGGCGATGGACATCGTTGATACGGCTGCTGCGGCTGGTAACTTCACGACCTTGCTGGCCGCCGTACAGGCTGCCGGGCTGGAAGATGCACTGCGCGGCGCCGGTCCCCTGACCGTCTTCGCCCCCACCGATGAGGCTTTCGCCAAGCTGCCGGCTGGCACGCTGGACAGCCTGCTGGCTGACACCGAAGCCCTGACCAACATCTTGCTCTACCATGTGGCCGAGGGCAAGCTGACCGCCGCGGACGTTGCTGAGCGTGGCTTCATCAGCACGCTGCTGGGCCGGCCGCTGGCCATCACCGCCATGCGCGATAGCGTCAAGGTCAACGACGCCAATGTCGTAGCTGCCGACATCGAAACCTCCAACGGCATCATCCACGTGATCGACGTGGTGCTGGTGCCCGCGGGCAACTAAAATCGTATGAACCGTGCAGCGTGAAACGCCTGAGCGCGTTTCACGCTGCACGACGCAGACCACCGCATCGATCCATTAAAGCAAAGCAGGGCGGGCCGGCTCCCACAGCCGCCCGCCCTTTTCCAAGAACAGGAACTTTTTCTCGATGGCACGCCTAACCACCCCCACCGCTCCTGACTTCACGCTGGACGATTTCCAGGGAAAGCCAGTCAGCCTGGCCGATTTCCGGAACCGTAAGAACGTCGTCCTGGTCTTCAACCGCGGCTTCATGTGACCGCACTGCCGCAGGCATATGGCGCAGTTGCGTCAAGACTACCAACAGTTCGTCGATCGCGACACCGAAATCGTCGTGGTCGGCCCGGAAGAGCGCAGCGCCTTCGCCAGCTTCTGGACCAAAGAGCAGTTCCCCTTTGTGGGCCTGCCCGATCCCGATCACACCGTGGCCGACCGCTACGGCCAGGAGGTCAAGCTGCTGAAGTTTGGCCGCATGCCGGCCATCATGGTCATCGACAAGCAGGGCCAGGTGCTGGAGAGCCACTACGCTGACAACATGCGCGACTATCCAGCCAACAGGGACGTATGGGCGCTGCTGGATACAGCCAACGCAGCCGTCGGCCGCCTGGAGCCCTCCCAGACTTGACTTTTCTCGGAAGAAAAGTCAAGTCTGAAAGTCATCACAGAAGGACCAAGACCCATGAGCACAGCAATGGTTTGGGGCGCGAACGGCGGCATCGGCCGGGCGCTGGTGAGCGAGCTGGCTGACCAGGGCTGGACGGTGATCGCCGTAGCCCGGCAGGTCGGCGATCTGGAGCAGCTCACGCCGTTGGTGATCGAAGCCGACGTGGCCCGCCCTCACGACGTACAGCAGGCCGTGCAACTGGCCGGCTACGAGGTTGAGCAGGTCGACTTGTGGATCTACACAGCCGGCGACATCACCTCCGCCAAGGTCGAAGAGATGACCCCAGCCGTCTGGCAGCGCATCCTGGACGCCAACCTGACCGGCACGTTTCTGGCGGCGCACTACAGCCTGCCGCTGCTGGCGCCGGAGGCGCATCTCTTCTTCCTGGGCGCGGTCAGCGAGCGCATGCAGATGCCTGGACTGGCCGCCTATGCGGCGGCCAAGGCTGGCTTGGAGGCTTTCGGCGAAGCCTTCCGCAAAGAGGCCCGCAAACGCAAAGTGACCGTGGTCAGGCCAGGCGCAGTCAACACACCGCTCTGGCAGAAGGTGCCCTTCAAGATGCCTGGCAACGCCATGCCCCCGCAGGCCGTGGCCCAGGCGATCCTGGCTGCCTACGCCGAGGGGCACAAGGGTACACTGGACTTGGCGTGACGGCCACCTGTTTGTAACAGCGACTTTAATCGCCTCCGGCAGCACCTTGCTCTATACAACCCTCTACTCGACGGGCGTCGATGGCTTGCCCTGGCCATCGACGCCCGTTTTGTTGCCGCGTCCCAGCGGTTGACAGCCCTGCCAGCAGTCGCTACAATACCAGCACATTTCCGCCAGCCCCTCAGCGCACGAAGGAGTTCGCTATGCACCCCGAATTGGCCGCTGCCCTGCACCGCTTCGACGCCGACTTACGTTCCGGCGCCGTCGACCGCGCTGCGCTGTTCTGGCTCAAGGTCTTTGTCGACCAGATGACAGCCGGCGGCGCTGTGCGCTCCGATCGTTGGATCGAGGCGGGGTTGGCCGCCGGGGAGGCGATTCCCGGCCTGTCTGCAGCAGCCCTCGGCCCGCGCCAGCGGCTGGTCCAGGACTACGGCCTGTTCCGCTTCGTACGCCTCAAGGACGACGCTGAGTTCAGCGGCGACACGCTGGCGACTCTCGACTGGCAGCGCAAATACCGTGTCAGCCTGCAGCCGGCCATGGCTGCCGACCTGCCTGCGCTGGCCGACTGGGTTGAGGCCCGCTGGAGCCGGTTGGGCGGGGTCGATCCGCACTACGCTGCGTTGGAGGCCGTGTTAGCGCGTTTTGTGGCCTTCTCCCCTCACCCCCAACCCCTCTCCCAGGGGGAGAGGGGAGTCCGGCCCCCCTCTCCCCCTGGGAGAGGGGTTGGGGGTGAGGGGACGGCCATCCAACCTGACGACGTCCGGCCCCCCTCTCCCTCTGGGAGAGGGGTTGGGGGTGAGGGGACGGCCATCCAACCTGACGACGTCCGGCCCCCCTCTCCCTCTGGGAGAGGGGCTGGGGGTGAGGGTGAGACTCATCCACCACCCCGCTCCCACCTGCTCGAGATTTTACACGAAACTCAGGATATTTTCGACGGCTGGCTGCCGCGGCCGGCGCTGGAGCGCGTTGCGGCGGCCCTGAACGTACCCCAGGCCGAAGTCTACGGCGTCACCGAATTCTACGACCTGTTCCACACCGAGCCGGTGGGGCGCAAGGTGATCCGCGTCTGTCAGGATGCGCCCTGCGGCGTAGCTGGGGCCGATGCGCTGCTGAGCGGATTGTGCCGCCACCTGCACATCCAGCCCGGCGAAACCACCGCGGACGGCCGTTACACCGTGGAGCCGGTGCGCTGCCTGGGGCTGTGCGACCGCGCGCCAGCCGCATTGGTCAACAAGGTCCGCTACGCGCCTGCCCGGCCCGACGCAGCCGGCGCCATGCTGATGGGCCCGCCGGCCGAGCCGCCCCTGCGCAACGGCGGCCTGGTCAAGGTCGCGCTGGCCAACGTGGGCGTGGTCGATCCCACCAGTCTGGCCGACTACCGCGCCCAGGGCGGGCTGGCTGCCATGCGCCAGGCGCTACACGCCATGACGCCGGCGCAGGTCTTGCAGGCCGTCAAGGAGAGCAAGCTGGTGGGCCGCGGCGGCGCAGCCTATCCGGTGGGGCTGAAGTGGCAGCATGCCGTGGACAACCCCGGGCCGCGCTACGTGATCTGCAACGCCGACGAGAGCGAGCCGGGTGCGTTCAAGGACCGGGTGCTGATGGACGGCGACCCCTTCCGGGTGGTCGAGGGGCTGATGCTGGCCTGCTACGCGGTGGGGGCCGAGCGCGGCTTCATCTACGTGCGCGGCGAGCACCGGCTGGGCTACGAACGCTTCAGCCACGCGGTGCAGCACCTGGAGCAAGCCGGCTGGCTGGGCGATGACATTCAGGGCACGGGCTGGAGCCTGCGCATCGAAGTGCGCCGCGGCGCGGGCGCCTACGTCTGCGGCGAGGAGACCGCGCTGATGGAGAGCATCGAAGGCAAGCGCGGCTTTCCCCGCCTGCGCCCGCCCTTCCCCACCACGGCCGGCCTGTGGGGCCATCCCACGGTGATCAACAACGTGGAGACCCTGGCTAAGACGCCGTCGATCGTCATGCACGGCCCGCGCTGGTACAGCGACCTGGGCACAGCCTCGTCGGCCGGCACCAAGCTCTTCGCCGTCAGCGGCTCAGTCGAGCGGCCGGGCGTCTACGAAGTGCCCTTCGGCGTGCCGCTGCGCCACCTGATCGAGGACCTGGCCGGCGGGCTGCGGCCGGGCCGCCGCGTGCAGGCCATCCTCACCGGCGGCGCGGCCGGTACGTTCCTGACAGCCGAGCACCTGGACACGCCGCTGACCTTCGAGGACTTCAAGCGCGTCGGCGGCACAGTGGGCGCGGGCACGGTCATGGTCTTCGACGACACGGTCGACCTGCGCGACGTGCTGGCCCGCATCGGCGCGTTTTTTGCCCACGAGAGCTGCGGCAAGTGCTACCCCTGCCAGATGGGCACGCAACGCCAGGCCGAGATCCTGGCCCGCGTCGCGGCCGGCGACGCACGCCCCGGCGACGCGGCGACGTTGATCGAGCTGGGCCAGGTGATGACCGACACCAGCATCTGCGGCTTGGGCCAGGCCGCTTCATGGGCCATCGTCGACGCCAATCGGCGCTGGCCGGGGCTGTTTGCCCCACAAGCGTGAAGTCAATGAGAGATATTGCCTATGCCGCCGTCCTCTTCGACATGGACGGCCTAATGTTCGACACGGAGCGGCTGATCCTGCGCGCCTGGCAGCGAGCCATGGCCGATTTTGGCTACGCAGGGTCGGAGGAGGTCTTTCTGGCCAGCGTCGGCACCACGGTGGAGAGCACCAACCGGCTGCTGCGCGCCGCCTATGGCCCCGACTTTGCCCTGGAAGCCACCAACGAGCGCACCGGCGAGTACATCTGGCAGGAGGTGGATGCGCACGGCCCCCCGCTCAAGCCCGGCCTGCTGGCGCTGCTGGACTACCTGGAGGCGATCGGCATCCCCAAGGCCGTGGCCAGCTCGTCCGAGCGTGCAACCATCGACCGGCTGCTGGCTGCGGCCGGGCTGGCGCAGCGTTTCGCTGCCAGCGCGGCCGGCGACGAAGTGGCGCGCGGCAAGCCTGCGCCCGACATCTTCTTGCTAGCCGCGCAGCGACTGGGCGTCGAGCCGGCGCGCTGCCTGGTGCTGGAGGACTCCAATCCCGGCGCGCAGGCGGCCCACGCTGCCGGCATGGCCGTGATCGTCGTGCCGGATCTCACGCCGCCGTCGGCCGAGGCCGCCGCACTGGCCGCCGCCATCCTGCCCGATCTGCACGCAGTGCAGACCTGGCTGGCGCAACGCGACGCCTCGTAGCACGATTTTCCAAATCCTGCGGGTCCACATCCCGCCGCCGCAGGAGATGACCATGTCAATCAAAACCCGCTCCCTCCCCAGCCTGCTGCTATTTCTAGCCATCGCTGCGGCGCTGTTGGCCGTCGAGCTGTGGATCGTCAACACCGCTGGATTCGCGGCCCAACCTGCCATGGTGTCGCTGGCTGTCACGCTCGACATCGTGATCGGGGTGCCCCTGCTGTTCTACCTGCTGGTGGTGCGCCGCAAACGCCTGCCGCTCATCACGCTGGCGCCGGTTTTTGTTTTGTCGCTGATCATCGCCGGCCGCATCCTGCCTCCGGCTCAACGCACGCACCTCAATGGGATCGAGCTGGCTGTGCCGTTCGTGGAACTGGCCGTGCTGGCCGTGGTCGCATTCAAGCTGCGCCAGATCATCCACCATTACCGTGGGCTGCGGCCAGGTTTCGCCTACGCTCCGGAGACCCTGGAAGCCAGCCTGCGCTCTACTGTGCCTACCTTTCCGCCCTTGGTGGTCAGCATCTTCTCTACCGAGGTGTCCCTGATCAGCTTTGGTTTCGCCGGCTGGCTGCGGCGTGCCCCAAAAACAGCCGGCGCTACGCTGCGCTTCAGCTATCACCGCCAGGGCGGCTATGCGCTGATCCTCGGCTTCATCGCTTTTCTGGTGCTACTTGAAACTACCGTCGCCCACTTGCTGCTAGCCCGTTGGAGTGAAAGCGCGGCCTGGGTGCTCACTGCGCTTAGCATCTACACACTGATCTGGCTGTTCGGCGACTATCACGCCAGCCGCTTACAGCCCATCGTGCTGGGCGACACGCACTTGCACCTGCGCACCGGGATGCGCTGGCGAGTGGACATTCCGTGGCAGCAGGTGGCGGGGCTGGACAAGATCAGTCAAGCCGACAAGAAGGCCCCTGACTACCTGAACCTGGCGCCCATCGGTGAACCGCAGCTCGCGTTGCGCCTTTCGGAGCCAGTGGCAGTTCACGGCCTGTTGGGAAGAGTCCGCTTCGCCCATGTGATCGGTCTCAGCGTCGATGCCCCAGTTGCTTTCACTGCGGCTGTGGCGCAACGATCAGTCGCTGGCAGGGACTAATCGTGCGGTAGCCACAGTCGTCTAAGCCGGCACAGGGTCTTTGATCGTCCCGCGATCGGTCAGTTCAACGCCATCAAGAGAAGAGATCGACCCAGCGGCGCGATCGATCCGCACGCCGCACACCTTATAGTCGGGTATCTTGGCGCGCGCATCCAGCCGGTTGTCGGTCAGCACGTTGGCCGCGGCCTCGGCGAAGTGGAAGGGGATGAAAACCGTGCCCTCGGGCGAGCGGCCGGTAACAAGCAGGCGCGCCGTGATGGTTCCGCGCCGGCTGCTCAGGTCCACCCAGTCGCCCATCTCCAGGCCCAATCGGGCCGCGTCGTGGGGGTGCAACTCCACCGTGCATTCAGGCCAAATGGCGTCCAGCGCCGAGACGCGCGTCATGGTGCCGCCGTGCCAATGATAGAGCACGCGGCCAGTGCTGAGCACAAAGGGGTACTCGGCGTCGGGCAACTCGCTTTCGGTGCCGTACTCCACCGGCCAAAACTTGCCGCGGCCGCTGGGGAAGTCCTCAGCGAAGAGATAGGGCGTGCCGGGATGGTCCAAGGACGGGCAGGGCCAGTGTATACCACCCTCCTGCTCCAGCCGTCCATACGTGATCCCCCAAAAGTCCGGCGTCACCCGCCGCATCTCCTCCCAAATCTCCTCCGAATGCCCATAGCGCCAGCCGGCCAGCAACCGCTCCGCCTGCCCCCTCCCCATCCGCTGTCCTTCATCCGCTGTGGTAATCCGGATCACCCGCCGCGCCAGATCGCTGACAATCTCCCAATCCGCCCGCGCCTGGCCCGGCGGCGGCACAGCCACGCGCCCGCGCTGCACCCGCCGGTCAGAGTTGGTATACGTCCCGTCCTTCTCGGCGAAGCTGGCCGCGGGCAGAATCACGTCGGCGTAGACATTGCTCTCGTTGAAGAAGATGTCCTGGGCCACGAAGAACTCCAACTGCTCGACGGCATGCTGGGCGTGGCGCAGGTTGGGCTCGCTCATCAGCGGGTTCTCGCCCATGACGTACCAGCCCTTGACCTGGCCGGCCAGGATGCCATCCACCATCTCGGTGGTGGTCAGGCCGGGCCGGCCGGGCAGAGGCGTCTGCCAGGCCTCCTCGAAGCGGCGGCGGATGGCATCGTCGGTCACCGGCTGGTAAGCGGTATAAAAGCTGGGCAGGCCCCCGGCGTCGGAGCAGCCCTGGACGTTGTTCTGGCCGCGCAGCGGGTTGAGGCCCGTCCCCGGCCGCCCCACATGGCCGCACAGCAGCGCCAGGTTGGTCAGGGTCAGGGTGTTGTCGGTGCCGTGGGTGCTCTGGCTGATGCCCATGCCCCAGTACATGGCGGCCGCGCTAGCCGTGGCGTAGAGCCGCGCGGCCTGGCGAATCTGCTCGGCCGGCACGCCGGTGATGGCTTCGGCCCACTCCGGTGTCTTGCTCTCGAGGCTCTCCACGTAGTCGGTTAATCCCACCGTGCGCTGGGCAATGAAGTCGGGATTGGTGAGCCGCTCTTTGACCACCACATGGGCCATCGCGTTGAAAAGCGCGCTGTCGGCGCCAGGTTTGTGGCGCAGCCACAGCGTCGCGTGGCGGGTCATCTCGGTCTGGCGGGGATCGACGACGATCAACGTGGCGCCGTTCTTGTGAACGGCCTGCTTGAGAAAGGTGGCGATCACCGGGTGGGTCTCGGCCGTGTTGGAGCCGATGACCATGAAGCACTCCAGGTGCGCCATCTCGGCGATGCTGTTGCTCATGGCGCTGGAGCCGATGGCCAGTTGCAGGCCAGCCACGCTGCCCGCATGGCACAGCCGCGCGCAGTGGTCGATGTTGTTGGTGCCGATGAGCTGGCGCAGGAACTTCTGGAGCAGGTAGTTGTCCTCGTTGCTGGCCTTGGCGCAGGCGTTGGCCGTGATGCTGTCCGGCCCGTAGCGCGCCCGCAGGTCCAGCAGCCGCTCAGCCGTGTAGTCCAGCGCCTCGTCCCACGACACTGCGCGCCAATCGCCTGGCCCGGCCGCAGCCGAACGCTGGCCGGGCCGCTGCGCTGTTTTGCGGATCAACGGCGTGGTCAAGCGGCTGGGGTGATGCACGTAGTCCGCGCCAAAGCGTCCCTTGACGCACAGCCGGCCATAGTTGGGCGCTGCGTCGAAGGGCGCGTCGATGCGCATGATGCGCGCATCCTTGACGTTGAGCAGCACCTGGCAGCCGACGCCGCAGTAGGGGCAGGTGGAACGAATGACAGTGTCTGGTTTCATGAGGCGCTCGTCTTTTGGGATACATGCGATAGCAGGTTGTCACAGAGCAGGCAATACGGTAGAATAGATGGGCCATCAATCTCAAACATGTGCGAGTCAAAAACCAGCGGAGTATTCCTATGATTCATGACCGGATCGAGACCAATCCTAAGATCATGTTCGGCAAGCCCGTCATCAAAGGCACACGCATTACTGTGGAACTCATTCTCCGCAAACTCGGCGGCGGCATGACCGTTTCCGAGATTC
>Ga0209573_1003617_pt1 | contig 16592 bp, 19 predicted proteins | sample TNRBio252014_DNA_FD_185870 | JGI IMG/M metagenome (GOLD analysis project Ga0209573, IMG submission 185870) | Wastewater treatment Type I Accumulibacter community from EBPR Bioreactor in Madison, WI, USA - TNR Reactor_6/25/2014_ DNA (SPAdes)... | ecosystem: Engineered > Bioreactor > EBPR >...
ACCTGGACGATCTGCACGTTCGGAATCGCCCGCAGACCGGGCATGTGGCGTGATTTGACGATGCCGCCGGCGCCGATGATGCCGATGCGGATGGGTTGCTCTGTGGAGGTCATAGACGTATGGATCGTGACACGTTTGCGCCAACATCCAAGCACCGCATGCAAATCCTGCACATCTACCTCTCACCTGAGCACAACTTCTTCGGCCACCACGGTCAGCCCGCAGGCGACGCGCCGATGATCGAGGTGCCGGAAGTCGAGTGCGTGGCCGGCAAAGGCCTCGTGGGCGATCGTTTCTTCGGCTGGAAGGAAGACTACAAAGGCCAGATCACCTTCTTCGAGCACGAGCAGTATGAACGCCTCTGTGAGCAGTTCAGCATCATGGGCGTACCGCCTTCGGCCTTTCGTCGCAACATCATCACGAAGGGCGTCGACCTCAACACGCTCATCAATGTCGAATTCGAGGTGCGGGGCATCCGTTTCCTCGGCACTCAGGAGGCCGCACCCTGCCACTGGATGAACGAGGCTTTCGCGGAAGGCGCGGAAGTAGCCCTCCAAGGTCACGGCGGCCTGCGTGCGAAGATTTTGAGCGACGGCATCCTGCGCAAATCATGAACACGCCCTTCGCCGCCGTTCTGCTCGCCGGTGGCCGCTCCACCCGGATGAAGCAGGACAAAGCCCTGCTGCACTGGCACGGCCAGGATCTGTGGCAGGCGCAGTTGCACAAGCTGCAGTCCATCGGCGCTGAACGAGTGCTGCTCTCCTGCCGCCGCGAGCAACCCTTGTTCGTGAGCGAAGGCGTTGAGATCATCCATGATCCCGCTGGTGTCGATGACGGCCCGCTGGGCGCGATCACACGCTGTTTGGAGCGCGTGCAGATGCCTCTGCTCGTCCTCGCCGTCGATATGCCCTGGATGACCGCCGCGTTTCTGCGCGAGCATCTCGTTCCGGGCGTTGAGCCGCGCGGCCAATTCTATCGCGGCCCGCATGGCGATGAAGTCCTCGCTGGTCTCTACGTTCCCGCCATGCTGCCGCTCATGCGCCAGGCGCTGAGTGAAAAGAATCTCAAGCTCCAGCATGTGATCGAAGCCTGCGTGCATTCCGGTTCAGCCGTCACCCACCAGATGAGCGACGATCAGTCCGCGTTTTTCCACAACGTGAATACACCGGGTGATTTGAAGTGATCTGACTCGAAAAGTCGCGCCAGCGTCCTGGAGTGCGCCGGCCCTCCGGCGCTTTCGAACGTTTCCTGGTCTGCGAAAAGCTCCAGAGGGCTGGAGCACTCCAGGACACTGGCGCACACACGAACGCCCATCTGTTTGCGCTCAACGCAACTCATGCCCCAAAATCGCGAGCGTCGCGATGGCGGCGGTTTCAGCGCGCAACACCAGCGGGCCAAGCGTGATGGGCACAAAGCCCGCCAAGAATGCCTGTGTTTCTTCCTGGGAGGTAAAATCTCCCTCAGGGCCGATCAAGACGACCACACTGGTTGGCTTCGAGGATGGCAACGCTTGTTTGAGCGTGCGGCTGTGTTCGCTGAGCGCGGGGATGAGTTTGAGGTCGGCTTGAATCTTCAAACTGGCAGCGAAACCGATGGGAGTCTTCAATTCGGGCAGGAACGGCGTGTGGCACTGCTTGGCGCTCTCGATCATGTGCCTGCGCCACTTGGCGAGCTTCTTCTCCGTCTGCGCGGCATCGAGATGGACAACGGTGCGCTCCGTGATGATCGGTTGAATGCTCGCGGCACCGAGTTCCACGGCTTTTTCGAGCAGCCACTCGAAGGGTTCGGCTTTGATGAGGGCGGGGAGGAGATGAATCGCCGTCTGAAACGGCTCGACGCACGATTCGGAGGTAATTTGAGCCTGCACCTCCGATTTGGAGACATGCGTGATCTCGCAGACGGCGACACGACCAGCACCATCGAAAATCTCGATGGTGTCGCCGGGCTGTTTGCGCATCACGCGGCTGCAATGCTGCGCTTCATCGCCGGTGAGCGTGAGATGCGGCTCACGCCACTCGGAGGAGGGAAGATGGAAACGTGGCAACGACATGTCAGCGTTTCATCAGCGCTTCGATCTCATCCGCCTCAATGGGAATGTGGGCCATGAGGTCGATATTTTCATGCTCGCCGATGACAATGTTGTTTTCGAGGCGAACGCCGAGTTTTTCCTCACGGATGTAGATACCGGGCTCGACAGTGAAGACCATGCCGGGCTGCACGGGCTTCCACATGTGGCCCACATCATGCACGTCGATGCCAAGAGGATGCGAGGTGCCGTGGGGGAAGTATTTTTTATACGCGGGCTTGTCGGGATCCTGTTTGTCGATGTCCTCCTGCGTGATGAGGCCGAGGCTGAGGAGTTCTTCCTGCATGAGCAGGCCGACTTGCTCCTGATACTCGCGGATGATGACGCCGGGGCGGAGCATCTGGCAGCATTTTTTGAAGACGCGGAGCACGGCATCGTAAACCTGGCGCTGGCGTGGGGTGAACTTGCCGTTCACGGGGATCGTGCGCGTGAGGTCGGCGTTGTAGTTGCCGTAGTTGGCGGCCACGTCGAGCAGCAGCAGCTCGCCATCCTGACACTGGCAGTGGTTGGTGATGTAGTGCAGCACGCAGGCGTTTGCACCGCTGGCGATGATCGGCGTGTAGGCAAAGCCACGGCCACGCTGGCGGATGAACTCATGCGAAAGCTCGGCCTCGATCTCAAACTCATGCACGCCGGGCTTCACGAACTTCAGCAGGCGGTCGAAACCATCGCCGGTGATGCGGATGGCCTCGTTGAGCGCGGTGATTTCGTGCGGGCTTTTGATGACACGCAACTCGTGCATGAGCTGGGCGAGGCGGCGGTAGTCGTGCAGCGGATATTCCTGTTTGCAGCGGTGCGTGAAGCGCGTCTCGCGCGTTTCTGTCGGGATGGTGGCGCGAGGGTGCTCGTTGGAGTTGAGAAAAACATGGTCCGCCTGGCACATGACGCTGCGGAACTGCGTTTCGAAATCCGTGAGCCAATGCACGCGCTGGATGCCGCTGCGCTGCGTCGCCTGCTCCTTGGTCAGCTTTTCGCCTTCCCACACCGCGATGTGCTCGTTCGTCTCGCGCACGAAGAGCATCTCACGCTGCTTCGGATCGGCCGCGTCAGGGAAGAGAATGAGGATCGTCTCCTCCTGATCGACACCGCTCAGGTAAAAAAGGTCGCTGTTCTGGACGAAACCAAGGGAACCATCCGCATTTGTGGGCAGCACATCATTCGCGTGAACGATGACGACCGACTGCGGCGGCAGCTTGGCGTAAAGGTGCTGGCGGTTGGAGACGAACAGTTCGGCGGGGAGTGACTGATAGCGCATGACGGATATGGAGCGCAGGCCGGGAGAAAGGCAAATCTTGACGCAACAACTATGCGCTCGCCTTAGCTATCAAAACCAAGCCCACATGGCTTGCGATTTATATAATCACAGCGCCAGACACGATACTCGTCAGGGCCATCAAAGTAGATCATGCCGTCATTCGGACGATCAATCCAGAACAGGTGGACAGACACCAACTTTAATTGCCGAATCTCCTCGGCAGCCACCGGCAACTTCACTGCCTCGCTTTCAAGAAGCGCAGCAACCATGGAGGAAAAGTCGGTGAAATTGCGAACGATGTCGCAAGCATGTGAAATGAGTTCATGATTGGGTTCGCGAATGCCACCAATCTCAAACTGGATGTCTTGATTGTTGATGTTCACCGTGCATTCCCACAAATCGCTATCGCCCGATAGCTTTAACTCTCCCAGAACAGGATTGTGAGAGATCTCCACCCATCCTGCCCGTCGATTCGGGAACAAACTCTTGATAAATCGAAGCATAATTTTACTTCACCAGCACCGCCTTCGGCGGATGACGGTCCGCCTGCATCCACTTTTGCACCTCGGGCCAGAATGCTTCGACAGGGAGCGCAAAGGTCGTCACACGATCCACGCGGGCGATGTTGATGCCGACAACCTTGCCTTCGAGCGTGGCGACGGGGCCGCCCATGTCGCTGGGGTAGAGCGGGATGTCATGCTGGAGGACTTCAGGAAAATTGTCGGAACGCAGGGAGATGCCGCCGTTGGCGAAGTCCTCGCCCTCCCAGTTTTGCAGCACCTTGGTGCGGCTGGCGAGGCGGACGCGGCAGGTCTCCTCCTTGTCCTTGCGCAGGTAACGCACTTCGATGACCTCGCCGGGCTGGCGCTTGTTCACCAGCTCATGCACGCGGCGGTACTGCGCCACGGCCTCGCCCGCGATTTTGAGCAGCACGTCGTTTTCCTGAAGACCGGCGATCTCGGCAGGGCTTTCGCTGGCGATGCCGATGATGCGCACTCCTTTGACCTCCTTGGGCGTTTTTTCATCCATGCGGATGCCGAGCGCGGCCCCGGTGCCGGGAATGCGGCGACGCTGTGCGCTGACGATGCCGATGCGCGGCTCCTTGCCCACGTCCGCCGTGCTGCACAGCCATTGGCCGAGTGCCAGGGGCTTGGCCGCGCCGAAGGAAACCGCCCGCAGGCCTGTGACGCCGACGGCCTGGGCCAGAACGAGGTCATATCTCACCTCGCGATGCACTTCCCGCAGCGCGGCGGTGCGGCCATCGGCGAAACGAACACGCGCTTTGTCGAGGTCAGGCACCTCGCTGGCCTTGGTCAGCAGGTAGCCTTCCGTCCCAACGATGGTGGCAGTGCAGATGGGACGTCCGAGCACACTTTCGATGCGGACGGCGCATTCAAGCGTGAGCGGCTTGAGCTGCGTGACAGCGGCGAGGGTTTGCCTGCCATTCGTGCGCTGCTCCGGCGGCAGCGTGGGACGCGGAGATTCCGCATGTGCGAAAAACGGGCTGAGGAGTAGAAGGACGGCGGAATGACGAATGACGAATTTCCGAATGACGAACGAATGACGAAGCTCGAATGACGAAGTCGAGATGCCAGAGGCGCGGGCGCATGTTTCACCCTTCGTCATTCCGAGTCCTCCTGCGGTTTTTGCGCCAGTTTGACAGCCAGTTCACGCTCTTTGCCGCCGCTGCGGAGTTTGAGCTTCAAGGTGTCCCCGGCGGCTTTGGAGCGCACCGTGGCGGTGAACTGCTGCTGGTCGGTCATGGCGTCGTCATTGACGCTGAGGATGACATCGCCGGCGCGCACACCGGCCTTCTGGGCGGGTGAGCCTTCGATCACATCGGCCACCTCCAGCTCCACGTCGTCGCTCATGACGGTGGCGACGCCAAGATAGCCGCCCGCGCCAATGCCCCACACCTTGATGACCTGGGATTTCTGCATCGCATCCCAGGAGCGCAGAAACGGGGCCATGGACACATGCACATTTTGATCCCGGTTCTCCCAGATCTGGCTGTGGATGCCGATCACCTCGCCGGTGAAGTTGAAGAGCGGTCCGCCGGAGTCTCCGCCCATCAGCACGCAGTCGGTGTGCAGGCTGTTGGCGGTCTGTTTGATGATCTTGCCCACGCGGAGCACCGGACCACGAGATTTGTCAAAACCACCCGGATGCCCGAGCGCGAAGCACCACTCGCCTGGCTGCGCCTTGATGACCTCGCGGCTCAGTTTCACGAAGGGCCAGGGCTTCTCACGCTTTTTGAGCTGCGCCAGTGCGGCGTCCGTCGCCTTGTCCAGGCCGAGGGATTTCGCGGTGGTGACGCTGCCGTCCTCCAAAATAACCCGCATGTCCTTGCCGGGGCCGCCGGGGACGTGCGCGGCGGTGAGCAGCAGGCCGTCAGCGGAAATGATCACACCGCTGGCCGTGCCGCCGCCGGTTTGGATGGCCACCAGCGCCGGACGCACCTGCGGCAGGAGCTTCTGCACGTCCGTCTGGATACGCAGCAGCGTGGCGAGGTCGGTTTTCGACGTTGCATGCTTCTCCGAACCATCCGAGGCGGGGGCAAACGCGGCGATGATTTGCATCACCACGAGGATCGTGGCGGCTCTGCGAGGCAACTGGGTGCGGAAGAAGCGCATGCGCGTGGCGGAAACTACGTTCTCCCCCTTCGCAGGTCAATCTGGCATGCGAAGGGGGAATCTGCGGTTGAATACGGGGCGGGGCTGCGCTTCTCTCGCCGGTCTCACCCCCAAAAAATCCACTTTTCTCATGAACTACGACCTCATCGTCATCGGCGGCGGGCCTGCGGGCTACGTCGGAGCCATCCGCGCAGCGCAACTCGGCAAAAAAGTGGCCTGCGTCGAAAATGACCGCGCCGGGGGCACCTGTCTGAACTGGGGCTGCATTCCGACCAAGGCTTTGCTGAAAAACGCCGAGCTTTACCACACCCTCACCCACCGCGCCGAGGAGTTCGGCCTGAAGATCGGCAGCGTGGAGTATGATTGGTCCAAAGTGATCGGCCGCAGCCGTGGCGTGAGCGACAAGCTGAACAAGGGCATCGAATTCCTCTTCAAAAAGAACAAGATCGACTACCTCCGTGGCACCGCCAGCATCCCTGCCGCTGGCAAGGTCGAAGTCACCGCTGCTGATGGCAAAAAGGAGACCCACGACGCCGCGAACATCCTCATCGCCACCGGTGCGAAGACGCGCGACATGCCCGGCTTCCCCTTCAACGGCACCACCGTCATCGGCAGCAAGGAAGCCATGACCCTGGCCACGCAGCCAAAGAGCATCATCGTCATCGGCGCGGGCGCCATCGGCATTGAATTCGCCTATTTCTTCAACGCCTACGGCACCAAGGTGACCGTCGTTGAAATGCTGCCTGACATCCTCCCCGTGGAGGACACTGAAGTGTCCAAACTCCTCGAAAAGAGTCTCACCAAGTCCGGCATCCGCATTCTGACCAACACCAAGGTCACCGGCACCTCCGAGGACGGCAAAGGCGTCAAAATCACCGTCGAAGGCGCGGCCAATGAAACGCTGGAGGCCGATGTCTGCCTCGTCGCTATTGGCGTGAAGCCTGTGCTGCCCGGCGGCATCGAGATCAAGCTCACCGAGCGCGGCTGGCTGCAAACCGACGACCGCTACCAGACCTCCGTCAAAGGCATCTACGGTGCCGGCGACATCATCGGGCCGCCCTGGCTCGCCCACGTCGCCAGTTACGAGGCCGTGCAGGCCGTGGAAGGCATGTTCACCAAGCACAAGCCGAAGAAGGTCGGCGTCTTTCCTGGCTGCACCTACTGCCATCCGCAGGTGGCCAGCATCGGCCTCACCGAGCGCGCGGCGAAGGAAAAGGGCCTCAAGTTCAAGGTCGGCAAGTTCCCCTACGTCGCCAGCGGCAAGGCCCTCGCCGCCGCCGAGCCGGAAGGCTTCGTCAAGATTCTCTACGGCGAACCACACGGCGAAATCATCGGCGCGCACATCATCGGCAGCGAAAGCACCGAGATGATCGCCGAGATCGGCCTCGCCATGAATCTGGAAGCCACCTGGGACGAAATCGAAGCCACCATCCACGCCCATCCGACACTCAGCGAGATGGTCAAAGAGGCAACCGAAGTCGCCAAGGGGCATCCGATTCATGTGTGATGAGCCGTCTGGCATGGCTTTGGTTGTTATGCTCGTTGGTGGCGTGTTCTAGCACGCTGCCGCGAGTTCACCAGCATGCCGTTTATGGTGATCCTACAGTTGATGGAGTGGCGGTAACTGTGGGAAAAGGATTTCAATATCCGGGGACTTACTATCTGCCGAAAGGGGCGAAGCTTGGACTGCTCCTAGATGTCGCCAGAGTTCTGCCAGCCGTGAAGGATTGGCGCGACGGTTTGGGAGCCCCTGTTCCATGCCAAGTTCGATGGGCGAACAAACTCTACAAGGCCGTCGCCGAGTTGGGTGAGGAGATGCGGAGTAAAACCTTCCGTGAATTGGAGCTTTACGATGGCGACGACGTAGCCTTCATCGTGGTGAATTTCTGAAGTTGGGGTTGGCAACAAGGCCAACGGCCTTGCGTCATGCTGCCCAGCAACTGTGTGTTTAGGCAAGCGAGCAGGACTCTTGGTCAGACTGCTACTCAGCGACGCCGCGCACAAGGCATCCTGCCAAGGATCGCTGGGAGCAATGACCCCTGAGTTTAAGGCATCTCGCGTCTCCGCCGTTCATAACGGCTCGTCGGCAGAAAGATGGCGGCAACGCCCATGCCTCCGAAGAGGACGCCGATACCCGCAACGAGCAGGCTTGAAGATTGCATCCCGGGCTCAAGGACGGCCATGGACGGGTCTGATGCGGAGTAATAAACCTTCACAGAACTGCCTGCGGGATACTTTTCCACAAGCTGGGCCGGGAAGATGCGATTTCCTGTGTTGATGCCTCCAAAACGAACCCTTCTGGAAGTGAAACTCCCGTCGTTGACGGTGTAGGCGTAGTGGATGTCGGCGCTATAAACGGTCCCGCCGTTCTTTCCACCCTCAGCCTTGACCTGGGAAGACAGAACCCGTCCTTCGGCGGTCGGCCAGTGCGCACTGGTGACGCCTTTCATGGCGCTGCGGCCTGCATGATACAAAAGAAAGGCACCCACGGAGATGAACAGGATTGCTGCGATCGGTTTCATGTCATGCTTGCTCGGGAATGTGGAATCTCTCGGATGGAGAAGGCTGAAGTGCCGCTAGATCACACATTTTGCCAAATCCACTTGGAGGCAGCAATAAGTTAGCGTGCGTTAATTCATCCCCCCATTCATGGACAGGTGTCTGAGCTGTCCTAATCCCGACAAAAGCCCTTTGGGCTGCGGCCTTCATGAACGATTCATGATCTGCCGCCCGCCGCTCCCACCACTCAGACCTTCAAATCATAAAACCGGATCGCATTCCCCGACCACAGCTTCCGCTGCTCGCTGACGGGACGCGATGACACGATCTGCTTCAGCGCATCCACCCAGCCGCGCACGGGGCTGCCGAGCAGGCAGACGGGCCAGTCACCGCCGAAGAAGACGCGGTTGGGCCCAAAGGCGTCGAGGCAATGGTTCACCACCGGGGCGAGGTCTTCCGCCTGCCATTTCCCCAGCGGCACAAAGGCGACGATGCCGCTGATCTTGCACATGACGCCGGGCTGCGCGGCGACGGCGTCGATGCCGCGTTTCCATTCATCGGCGGTGCAACTGCGCTTCAAACCGGGGCCAAGCTTGGGATTGAAGGCCTTCGGATCGCCGTTGCCGCAGTGGTCGAGCACGAAGCGGGTGTCGGGGCATTCGCGGATGAGCTTCACGCCGTCCTTCAACTCGGTGGGGCGCATGGTGAGCTCGAAATTGAGGTCGTGTTTGCCGAGCGTCCGCACACCGCGCACGAAATCCTGGCCCAGACAGAAGCCAGCAGGCGTGGAGGGGCCGTGAAGCACCTGACGCAGGCCTTTGACGATGCCGTTGCCCGCGTAGCGCTTCACATACCCCTCGAATTCATCCGAAGCAGGCCGACCACCAATGGTCGCGGCGATGGTGGGCGTGTTTCCAGCGCGGCACTGGGCCACGATGGCATCGGCCTCCTTGATGTGGTCACTTGGTGCCACATCGACCTCCATGTAGATCGCCTTCACGTTCAGGCCCGCGTTGGCCTTCACATAGTCGGCCGTCAGGAAATCATGCCGCAGCACCTCCGGCGCGCCGCCGAGCCAGGGCAGGTTCAAAACCCACCGGTCCCAGAGATGCTGATGGGTGTCGATGATCAGCGAGTCCGGCGGGCCGCTGAGCGTGGAGCAGGAGGTCAGGGCGGCAGCGGACGTGGTTTGGAGGAACTGGCGGCGGTTCATGGTGGTGAGGCTGTACGCCCCTTTTGCATGATCATTTCGCCGCCATTTGCTGATTCGTCATTCTCAGCTACTCTCCGCGCCTCACATGGACTTCGCCCTCAATCCCCTGCTCGCCGTCAATTTCTTCGATTTCTCCTGGCTCAACAGCCCGGAGGCCTGGATCGCGCTGCTGACGCTCACGGTGATGGAGATCGTGCTGGGCATCGACAACATCGTCTTCATCTCGATCCTCGTGGACAAGCTGCCGGTGGCGGAGCGGCCGCGTGCGCGTTTCCTGGGCCTTGGTTTTGCGATGGTCACGCGCATCCTGCTGCTGCTGTCGATTTCGTGGGTCATGCAGCTCAAGAATCCGCTGTTCGCCCTGTTCGGGCATCAGATTTCCGGCAAGGACTTGATCCTGATCCTCGGCGGCTTGTTCCTGCTGTACAAAGCGACGGTGGAAATCCATCACAAGGTGGAGGGTCATGCCGAGGTGGAAAAGACCACCAAAGCCAGGGCCGCGCTGGGAGCCATCCTCATGCAGATCGCGATCCTCGACATCGTCTTCTCGCTCGACTCCGTCATCACCGCCGTGGGCATGGCGGACCACATCATGGTCATGGTCATCGCGGTGATGATCTCCGTCGGTTTCATGATGATCTTTGCCGGCTCGGTGAGCGATTTCATCAGCGAGCACCCGACGGTGAAAATGCTGGCGCTGTCCTTCCTGCTGCTCATCGGCACCACGCTGATCGCCGAGGGCTTCCACGTTCACTTCGAGAAGGGCTACGTCTATTTTGCCATGGCCTTCTCCATCTTCGTCGAGATGCTGAACATCCGCATGAAGAAGCGCGCGGCGGCCAAGGCGGCGTTGGAGAAATAACGTGGTCCGCACAGTCCTCTGTGCGGCGTGTAGTAGTCTCTTGGTTTTGATAAACGGGAAAACTCTCGCAGGGAAGCCGTGCCGTGCCGCTATGTGGACATTCGGCATGATGAGACATGGCGGAGCGCCGCACAGAGGGCTGTGCGGACCACTTTGGCAAAAATGGCACAATGCTGTGCCGTCACACGGCCCTTTTTGGCACACTGAGCCGCGTCTTGAAGAGGTGGCAAAGGGGCGTGAACACGCCTGGAGCCCCGTAAAATCAAGGCTTCCAGCGCGCCTGGCAGGGTCTGGCACGGCTGATGCATGAGTAGGGGGAGGAACACCCTTCCAACCCCAAAACTCAACTCAACCCCATCCAGACCATGAAACTCATCCGCTCCAATCCCTTCAGCCTCGGCCGAGTCTCCGACTTTGACGAGTGGTTCCGTCATCCGTTTGCCGGGCTGCCATCTTTGGGGAACTTCATCAACAACCTTGGCGAAGTCTTCCCTGGCGTGACCGGCGACAGGCTGGCCGTCGATGTGCATGAGGACAAGGACAACTACTTCGCCAGCTTTGAGCTGCCCGGCCTGAAGAAGGAGGATGTCAAAATCGAGCTGAACAACGGCCTGCTCACCGTCTCCGCTGAAAAGCGTGAGAAGGACGGCGACAACGAAAGCTCCTACAGCCTCACCCGCTCCGTGTCCGTGCCGGATGGCGTCAACGTCGAAGCCATCGCCGCGAAACTCGAAGACGGCATCCTCACCGTGACGCTGCCCAAAGCCGAGCACCGCAAACCCCGCTCCATCACGCTCAACTAACTCATCACCGCCAACTCTTAACTTATCACACATCATGAACACCACCTGCTCCCCCCGCACCTCCGCCCCCGCCACCTCCGGCGTCACCGAATCGCTGCGCAAGCCGCTCTACAACGTCAACGGCAACGCCGAGGCCTACGAAGTCCGCATCGAAATGCCCGGCGTGCCTAAAAGCGGCGTGAAGCTCGACCTTGAGGACAACATCCTCACTGTCCGCGGCGAGCGCAACACCACCGTGCCGGAAGGCATGAAAGCCCTCCACCGTGAGCTCTCCCCGCTCAGCTACCTCCTCCGCCTGCGCCTCAACACCCCGGTGGAAGAAGACAAGATGACCGCGAAGCTCGAAGACGGCGTGCTCACCCTGCGCCTGCCGCTCAAGGAAGTGGCAAAACCTCGCCAGATCCCCGTGCTGTAAACCAGCGCTTCTCAAAAAAACTCCAGCGCTGCCCGCATCGCCAAAACAGGGGATGTGGGCGGCTTCTTTTTTACCTTCCCGCCCAGCACGATCTCGGCTAGTAGCGAATCATGCCTGACAAACCCTCCTCGCAACCGGCTCTCGTTCAATCCATCGGCGGCTGGCAGATCATGTTTTATGGACTCGGCTCGATGCTCGGTGCGGGCATTTACGCGCTGATCGGCAAAGCGGCGGCCGGACTCGGCAATGCGATGTGGCTCGCCTTCCTCATGGCGATGATCGGCGCGATGCTCACCGGTCTCTCGTATGCCTGCGTCGGCGGACGTTATGCTAAGGCAGGCGGCGCGGCTTACGTCACGCAGCGCGGGCTGCGCAAGCCTCTGCTCAGCTACGTCATCGGCATCGCCGTGATGATGAGCGGCCTCACCAGCATGGCCACCGGCTCGCAGGCCATCATCGGCCAGGTCAAAGAACTCTTCGCTTGGAGCCTGGATGACACGACCATCAAGCTCATGTCCATCGGCGTCGTGTTTCTCGTCGGCTGCGTCATCTATCGAGGCATCCGCGAGAGTATGTGGCTGAACATCCTCTGCACCGTCATCGAGGCCAGCGGCCTGCTGTTCATCATCGCCGTCGGCGTGCGCTACTGGGGCAGCGTGGACTACTTTCAATCGCCCGGCGACACCGCAGCGGGCGGCGTCGGCTCCGGCATCACCTTCGCGCTCATCATGCAGGGCGCGGTGCTCACTTTTTACTCCTTCATCGGTTTCGAGGACATCCTCAATGTAAGCGAAGAAGTGAAGAATCCGTCCAAGAACGTCCCCTTCGGCCTCATCGGTGCCATGATCCTCGCGACGTGCATTTACATGGCCGTCGCCATCACCGCCGTGTCCGTCGTGCCGTGGCAGGAACTCGCCAAAAGCGATGCGCCGCTCATGGAAGTGGCCCGGCGTGCCGCGCCGTGGTTCACCGGCATCAAACCGGTCTATGGAGCCATCACCATCTTCGCCATCGGCAACACCGCGCTGCTGAACTACCTCATGGGATCGCGCCTGCTTTATGGCATGAGCCGCCAAGGTCTGCTGCCCGCTGTGCTCGGCTCGGTGCATCCGGTGCGCAAATCGCCGCACATCGCCGTCTTCGTGCTCTTTGGCATCGTCTCGCTGCTCATCCTCAGCGGCAGCGTCAAGCAGCTCGCGGAGTCCACCGTGCTGCTGCTGCTCATCGTCTTCACCGCCGTGAACATCTCGCTCGTCGTCCTCAAACGCCGCCCCGGCGAACCACGCGGCGGATTTGAGCCGCCGCTGCTCGTTCCCATCTTAGGAGCACTCGTCTGCGCCATGCTCATCATCGTCCGCGTGGAAAGCGCCATCAGCAGCCCCGACCACGCTCAGCGCCCCGCCCCGCTCATCGCCGGAGCCATTATTTTGATCAGCGTGGCGCTGTACTTTGTGCTCAAGCCGAAGAATCCGGTCGTACAGGAAGATTGATGCACGTTCTATTATGACTCGAAGGATAGCCTTTTTGACGTTAATCGCTCTGATGGCTTGGAAGGTTATTAGAACCGATTGGATCGTCGAATGCGATGCAGCTTCCGCTGATTTTCATCCTGTAGTCTCATCTCAGCGATACACGGCGAGCTACACTCCCCCGGTATCACCTGTCTGGGCACCGCCAGACCCAGAAAAACTTACCGGACGCCAATCCGCAACTTGGCGGGATCATGAATTCTTCGATGCTGGGGGATCATGTGGTCCTGTGGCCGAGCCGGTGCTGCAAATTCACTGGCAGATGATTCTGGCCAAATTGATTTGCACTGGTTTGCTGTGTTGGCTCTTGGCCCACACTTTTTCTGGGTTGTCCTCTCGAAGGCACTGAAGCCCGAAAATCAGATGAGTTCATCTATCCTCGATTCTAGAAGCCCTTTCCCATGAGCCAGACCGCCAATCTCCACATCGCCTCCAACATCGCGCTGCCGTCACCACGCTTGATGGTCGCTGAAATCGCCCCCACCGAGGCGCAAACCGCCTTCGTGGCCGAATCACGCCGTGAAATTCGCGAAATCCTCTTCGGCAACGATTCACGTTTCCTCATCGTGCTCGGTCCGTGCTCGATTCATGACCCCGAGGCCGGTCTGGAGTATGCGCGGAAGCTCGCGGCGCTGGCGCAGGAGTTGAAGGACCGCCTTTGCATCGTCATGCGCGTCTATTTTGAAAAGCCGCGCACCACTGTCGGCTGGAAGGGCCTGATCATGGACCCGGAGCTCGACGGCACCTGCAACATCCCCGACGGATTGCGGCTGGCTCGGAAAATCCTGCGCGATGTGCTCGACCTCGGCCTGCCCACAGCCACGGAGCTGCTCGATCCCATCACGCCGCAGTACATTGCCGATTTGATCTCGTGGAGCGCCATTGGTGCCCGCACGACGGAATCCCAAACACACCGGCAGATGGCCTCCGGCCTTTCGATGCCGCTCGGCTTCAAGAACGGCACGTTTGGGCACATCGTGCCCGCCATCAACGCGATCAAAGCCGCGATGCAGCCGCAGACCTTCCTCGGCGTGAATGAGGACGGCGTGGCCTCCGCCGTGACCACCAGCGGCAATCCCGACTGCCACATCATCCTGCGCGGCGGTGAAAGCGGCCCGAACTACGGCGCGGACAACGTCATGGAAACGATCGACGGCCTCGAAGCCGCGAAGCTGAAACCCGCGATCATGATCGACGCCAGCCACGGCAACTGCGCCAAGGACCACCGCCGCATGCCCGATGTCTTCCGCGAAATCGTGCGCCAGCGCGCCGCCGGGCAACGCGCCATCATCGGCGCGATGCTCGAAAGCAACCTCGTCGGCGGAAACCAGAAATTCCCGCAGCCGCTCGATCAGCTCGTGCGCGGCCAGTCGATCACCGACGCGTGCATCGACTGGGAGACGACGGAGGCTCTGCTGCGCGAAGCGCATGCAGCTTTGAAGCCATGAACGACCTCGCCGAACGCATGCGCCGCGATCTTGAGGAGATCGGGCGCACCTGCATGCCGTTCGGCAAATACGGGCCACAGCACTTTCCGCCGAATGGCGTGCCGATTTACGACATCCCGGCGGAATACCTCGGCTGGTTCGCGAACAAAGCCGGGTTTCCAAAAGGCCGGCTCGGTGAACTGCTGCGCATGGTTCACCAAATGAAGGCCGACGGCTCCGATCTCGTGTTCGATGTCTTCCGCAAGCGCCATGGCCGCACGGATCTCAAGCCAGCGAAGCGGAAGTCGTGGAAATTTGAAGAGTGACTTCGTTTACCCGCGAATCGGCGGCCCGTACCAGACGTAGCACATCAGATACACGATGATGCCGGTGACGGAGACATAGAGCCAGACGGGCACGGTCCACTTCGCCATGCGCTTGTGCTTGTCAAAGCGATGCCCCAGCGCCGGAACGACCGTCAGGATGATCATCGGCAGGTTCAGGATGGCCAGCGGTATGTGCGTGAAGAGGATCGTAAAGTAAATCGGACGCGTGATGCCGGTGCCAGCGAACCTCACATGACCCGCATGGTAGTGGTAGTAGAGATAGCAGCCGAGGAACGCGGTCGAAAAAAGCAACGCGATCACCATGCTGACGATGTGCGGCTTCTTCTGGCCGATCTTGATCATCACCAAGCCGAGGATGATGTGCAGCAACGCAGCGGCGTTGAAGAGCGTGTAGAGCTTCGGAAGTTCGAGGACTGTCATGGTTTATTTCGCGTCAGCAGGCTTGTAGGGGGTCTTTTTCTGTTCGTTGAGCAGGTAGCGCAGGTCTTTGCGCAGCTTTTCGTCCCAGAACTTCGCAAACTCGGGATCGGGGTTCAAAATGTCAGCCAGACTGCGCACATGACCGACGTGGTCGATGACGGCGACGCGGAGATCATGGATGTATTTGTCATCGGGCGAGAGCCGATCCTTCTCCGGCATGTCCTGCACGGGGCGGAACTGCGCCTGACTGGTCATGAACTTCCGCACGGCGTCTTTGTCGCCGTTGAGGAACCACCAGTTGGCGTCATCGGCAATGCCGAGGCCGCTGGCGAATTTTTTCATCATCTCCGGCGTGTCATCGGCATCCAGCGTGAAGCTGAGGAAATGCAGACCCGACTCGCTGCCGAACTCCTCATGCAGCTTCTTCAATTTCGCGATCACCGCGGCGCAGCCACGCGGGCAGCGGGTGAAGACCCAGGAGATGACGAGCACCTTGCCCTTCAAATCCGCCAGATGAACTTTCTTGCCGCTGCGCTCGGTGAGTTCGAGGTCTTTTTCGAGACGACCGAGGATCGGCGGACGGTTCACGTCATTGTCGATGCGTGAGCGATAGATGAGGTAGTTGTAAAAAACGACGATGCCGAGCACGGCGATGATGATGGGCGCCCAGATGGTCCAGGGGCTAAGTTTGGGCTTGGCGGGAGATTCGTTCATGTCAGGGGCGGGTTACGCGCGCTTCCAGGCGAGGATGGATACGAGCAGAATGGCCGGGAGATACATCAGCGTACAAAAGAAAAGTTTACGAGCAGTCGGGCGCTCCGGCTGGCGGTTGAACCGCAGCGCCAGCACGCACAGCCAGCCGCTGAGCAGCAGCGCCGGCGGCAAAAACCACCACGCATGCGCCGCACCGGCAAAAACTGGGTAAAACATCAGCAGCACGGTGCTGATGGCGTAGGCCAGCGCGTGCTGCGAGGTGCGCGCACCGAGTTCGTCGTCGTTCGCCAGCATCACGAAGCCGCCTTTGCGATACTCGTCGCGATACATCCAGTTGATGGCCAGGAAGTGCGGGAGCTGCCAGAGGAACAGCAGCAGGAAGAGATAGA
>Ga0209573_1003620_pt1 | contig 16586 bp, 11 predicted proteins | sample TNRBio252014_DNA_FD_185870 | JGI IMG/M metagenome (GOLD analysis project Ga0209573, IMG submission 185870) | Wastewater treatment Type I Accumulibacter community from EBPR Bioreactor in Madison, WI, USA - TNR Reactor_6/25/2014_ DNA (SPAdes)... | ecosystem: Engineered > Bioreactor > EBPR >...
TAGATCACGCCGCGCGGCGCCGGCTCGCTGATCAGACGGGTGCGGTTTTCGACGGCCTGTTCTTGATAGCCCGAAAACTCGCTCACCTGTACGCGGTAGAGCTGTGTGATCAACCAGCCAACGGCCAGCACGAGCGCGGCATAGAACGTCCATTCCCGGGGGATGCTCGGAAGGATGGGTCCGCGGCGTTGACGTCCGTTTCGCATGTTCGATGTCGCGCTCAGGCGACGGCCTCCGGATAGATCAGGCCGCGCAGCCAGCGTGTCATAGCGTAGATGGGCAGGATAAGGATCGCATTAAGCAGGGCTGAGGGCAACAAGATCTGGCGGGCCAGGATCTCCCAATCCACGGCTTCGCCGCCCAGCGCCAGCCCCGCGGCCAGGATCAGGTGGTACGCCGCGCTCCCGAGCAGCGCGCTGGCCAGGGGCAACAGCACGTGCGAGCGCCAGACTCGACCCTCCGATTGGCTGGCCAGATACGCGATCAGCACAAGCGCGAACGAGGCCAGGCCAAGCGGGCCGCCCGAGAGCAGGCCGAGCCACAGCCCTCCGACAAAACCCCAAAAGGCGCCGCCCTGTCCGTCTCCCGCAAGCGTCCAGCTCAGGGTCAGCAGCAGCACAAGATCGACCCGCCCGCGCAGCAGCGCCAGGTCGGGCAGCACAGTGCTCTCGAGGATCGCGGCCAGCGCCAGAATAGGGAGCCCGAGCAATACGGCGCGCATGGTTCAGGGTGCCCCATGGGCTAGGGGTTGGGCACGGGCGGCGACACGGGGGTCGCCGTCGGCGCCGCGAAAAAGGGCGAGAGATCGACGGGTTGGAAGTCGGTGATGATCAGCACGATCTCGAGCGCGCCGAAGTTCACGGTCGGGTTGAGCGTCGCGGCCTGAAGTACTTCGTAATCGAGCTGGCGCACGTTGGCGACTGTGCCGATCACCAGGTCGGCCGGGTAATCGCCGCCGAGGCCCGAGGTCAGCACGCGCTCGCCCTCGGTGATGCGCACGCCCTGGGCGATGAAGTTCATGGTCAGCACGCCGCCCTGACTGCCCCCAACGACGCCCGGGCTGCGCGACTCCTGCAGGCGAGACGTGACGCGCGAGGCCGGGTCGGTCACCGGACGCACCTTGCAGGCATTGCGCGTCACCTCGACCACGCTCCCCACAAGACCCTCGGCCGTCACGACGGGCATGCCGCGCGCGATGCCGTCGTCGGAGCCGCGATCGAGGATGATGTAGCTCAGCAGCGGCGAGCTGTCGCGGCCGATGACGTTGGCGGCCAGGTAATCGCTTGCGGGCTGGGTCTCGGCGTAATCCAACAAGTTGGTGAGGATGCGCATATCGGCCTCGCTCTCGCTCAGCCGGACATTGTCGGCGCTCAACCGCGCGATCTCGGCCTCGAGCTCGGCATTGCGCGCACGCAGTTCATCGACTTCGGCGTTCGGCTGAAACACGGCCGTCAGGCGCGACCAGATCGTCGCCAGCGGGCTCTGCACGAAGCTCAGAGGGTAGCTCAACGCCGCGCGCACCGGCTGAAACAGCGGCAGCGGCGTGAGCGCGATCAAACCCAGGCTCAGCACCGCCAGCACGATCACTACGATGGTGCGCTGTTGAAGACGAGACATCGAATTGCTGATTGTTGATTGCTGATTGCTGATTGGCACTCAATCAGCAATCAGCAATCAACAATCATAAATACTAGCGGTTGGTGGACCCGCGCTCCACGCCCACCAGCAACTCCTTGAGGTTGTCGTAGTCCTCAAGGATGCGGCCGGCGCCGCGGGCCACGCAGGTGAGCGGATCTTCGGCCAGCCAGACGCGGATCTTGAGTTCGTCTTGCAGACGCTCGGCCAACCCTTGCAGCTGGGAGCCGCCGCCGGCCATGCACACGCCCGATTCCATCAGGTCGGCGATGATCTCGGGCGGGGTCTCGTCGATCGCGTCCTTGATCGACGCGATGATGGTGTTCGTGGAGTTGGCCAGCGCCTCGCGGGTCTCGATCGACGAAACCTCGATGCTCTCGGGCAGGCCCGTCACCAGGTTGCGGCCGCGCAGGGTGAAGGTCTTCTCCTCCCAGAGCGGGTACGCCGATCCGATCGCGATCTTGGCCTTCTCGGCCATACGCTCTCCGATCAGCAGGTTGTACTTGTTGCGTGCGTACTGGATGATGTCTTGATCCATCTCGTCGCCGGCCACACGCAGCGAGCGGCTCAGCACGATGCCGCCCATCGAGAAGACGGCGACCTCGGTGGTGCCGCCGCCGATGTCGACGACCATCGAGCCGCGCGGCTCGGCCACTGGCAACCCCGCGCCAAGCGCGGCCGCCATCGGTTCCTCGATGAGATGGGCTTCGCGCGCGCCCGCCGCCAGCGTGGCGTCGTAGACGGCGCGCTTCTCGACCTCGGTCACGCCCGAGGGGATGCCGACGACCACCCGCGGGGCGGGGGGCAGCAGGCTGTTCTCGTGGGCGCGTCCGATGAAGTACTCGAGCATGGCCTCGGTGATCTCGAACTCCGAGATCACGCCGTCGCGCAGCGGCCGGATGGCCACGATGTTCGACGGGGTCCGGCCCGCGATCTCCTTGGCGCCCGCGCCGATGGCCTTGGGCTCCTTGGTCTTCTTGTCGATCGCCACCCACGAGGGCTCGTTGATGACGATGCCCTTGCCGCGCACGCTCACCAGGGTGTTGGCGGTGCCCAGGTCGATGCCGATGTCCAGCGAAAACAACCCAAGCAACCAATCGACCGGCCGCTTGAGCTGACGTTTCCAATCAAATGACAAAGCGATCTCCTTCGGCGACAGCAGAGGATTATAGCATCGGGGGTTTGTCGGCCGATAGCCGACATAATGCCGTGCGCCCGGGCGAGTTGTCGGCCTTCCGCCTCATCCTTCATCCTTCGCCTTTTCGCGGATAATGCAGGCCATGAACGCCCTCCTCGCCGCTGTGGCACGGCTGACGCCCAGAGACCTTTCGATCCTTGTGGCGGTCTCGGGTGGGCCCGACAGCCTGTGTTTGCTGGATGCGTTGACGCGTCAGGCGGCCAAAAGGGGCTGGCGGCTGGGCGTGGCCTGCCTTGATCATGGCCTGCGCCCGGGATCGCGCGCCGAGGCCGCCCGGGTGCGTTTGGAGGCCGAGAAACGCGAGTTACCCTTTTTTACGACCCGGATCGATGTGCGCGCCGGGGCGCGTCGCAACAGGCGCTCGATTGAAACAACCGCACGTGAGGCCCGTTACGCCTGGCTCGCCCGGGCGGCCTTGAAAAACGGTTTCGCAGCGATTGCGACCGGCCACACCGCAGACGATCAGGCCGAGACTGTGCTGCTGCGCCTGCTACGCGGCTCAGGGACGGCCGGGCTGGCCGCGATGCGGCCGGATGGGCTCGTACCCGGTGCACGACCGCCCTTGCGGCTCCTGCGGCCCCTGCTGACGACCACGCGCGCGCAGGTCGAGGCGTATTGCCGGGCCCGGGGCCTTCAGCCGATCCACGACGCAAGCAACAACGATCCCACGTTCACGCGCAATCGGATCCGGCTGGACTTGCTTCCGCAGCTCGAGACCTACAACCCCAGCGTCCGTCAGACATTGGCCCGACTGGCCGAGGTCGCCGCGGGCGAGGCCGAGCTGTTGCGGGCCTATGGCGATCTGCTTTGGGCGAGCCTCGACCCCGAACCATTGGCGAACGGCTGGTCGTTCGATCGGAAGACCTGGGGCGCGCTACAGCGGCCCGCCCAACGCGCGCTGTTGCGTCGCGCCGCCCTGGCTGTGTTGCCCGCCGAAGCCGAGATCGGTTTCGAGGCGCTCGAGGCCGCGCTGGAGCTTGTCGGTCGGGGTGGCGCCGGGTCGATCGCCGAGCTCGGCGGCGGGGTCTCACTCCAACTGACGCGCGTGTCTCTCGACGTGGTCAACACCGGCGCGCCGACGACCGCGCCGGCCCGCCGGCTCCCACGCGTGTCTCTCCGTCGATCGAAAGTCAGCGTCGACGGGATCCGGGCCAACCCGGATCGCGACGTGGCCTTCATCGACCTGGGTGTGGTTGCCGCGCGCCTCAGCCTCGACCCGCAACGGCCGTCGGTGCGCGCCATCGCACGCGCGCTCACGGTGCGCTGGCCGCAGCCCGGCGACAGCTTTCAGCCGCTCGGACTGAATGGCCGCGCGCAGCGGCTCTCCGATTTCTTCATCAACACAGGGCTGCCCAGGGCGCAGCGTGCCGCCACGCCGCTTGTGTGCTGCGGCGCCGAACTGCTCTGGGTCTCGGGCCACCGCCTCGCTCATTGGGCGCGGGTCACGGAGAAGACAACGTCGATTGGCGAACTGAGGCTTTGGATTGCTGATTGATGATTTCTGATTGCTGATTGAGGACCCAATCAGCAATCAGAAATCATCAATCAGCAATCTCGAGGTCCAGCAGGGTGGGGTCCTGGGCAGGAAGAGCGGCTTCGGATTCGTCGGCGTCGTCGGGTTCTGAGTCGCCGTAGGCGTCGGTCAGACGCTTGAGCTTCATGCCGATCTCGCGCCACTGGATGCGTGAAAGGCCGAGATAGCGGCGGGTCAGGTCGTCGTCGGTGCCTTCTTGCGCGTGGCGGAAGGCGAAGGTCCAGCGGCACATCTCGAATGAGATGTGTTTGCTCAGCCCGGCGGCGATGGTGATGTCTTCGAGCAGATACTCCAGCCGGCGCGGCGAGTATGGGAAGACGTGCTTCTCGGGCTGCTCGAAGGCCAGGTAAGCGCGATAGATGTCGGCCCACTCGGGCGTCAGCGGGAGTTTGCGCTCCTTGAGGCGATGGCGGGCTTCCTTGTAGCGCACCCAGAGCGCCGGCCCGGCCGCGTCGTCGAGGTCGATGTGCGTGAGTTCGAGGCTGAGACACTCGCTCTTCTTGATCCCGGTCTGCAGCAGGAGCGTGAAGAGCACATACGGCCGCATGTCGGGCTTCTCGGCCAGTCGCCACAGGCGGTGCGCGGCCGAGAGCGCCTGTTCGACCTCGTCATCGTTCAGCACGACGGGCAACGGGCTGAGCACCGACTGCTGGATGATCGACTCCGAGGGGTCATGCGGCAGCACGCGCCCGGTCTCGAGCCACCTGAAGAACGACTTGAGCGACGTGACGCGGCGCATATAGGTCTTGGGGCTGCGTCCGCTGCTCCGCTGGTCGTCGAGCCAGGTCTGTAGATCCTGCGTGGCGATGGCGTTGATCGGGCGATCGAGGCCGAGGAATCGGCCAAACAGGCGCAGATCGCCGCCAAACGACTTGACGGTGTTGTCGAGCGCGCCGTCGCGGCGCAGGTGTTCTTCCCAGGCCATGATCGCGGCGTTGAGCGTGGTGCTCGGGCGCAACCCGATCCCGCGGCGTTGGGCGGTGGTGTTTGTCTCGACCGGGCGGGTGCCCGTCGTCGAGAAAAGTGGAAGCTGTTCAGGCACGCCGCGCGATCATAGCCCAGTTTTCTTTACGCGCAACTTACGGCGTGGAGCGTCGGAGCGGAGAGCGTGGTGCGAATCTCGCACAACGCCCCATGCCCAACACGCCACGCTCTTACGGCATCCAATCGAGCCGCGGGCAGGGGTTGTAGTCCTGGCCGAGCGTGAGGCGGAGCGGGGTGGATGAGGCGAGCGTCTCGTCGAGCAACGCGCCGTCGACATGCGCGAGCCGGATCGCGGCCTGCACGCCGGCGGCGTCATAGGCGGCCGTGTGCAGCACGGTCTCGGCCATGATCGAGTCGTGAGCCCGGATCTCGACCGCGAAGCCCTCGTTGGCGAATGCCTCCCGGGCCAGGTCGTCATAGATGCCGGCGCCCGTCGCGTTGAGGATCTCGATCCGAAGCGCCGGCGCCGGAGTCGTTGTTGCGGCGGCCGTCGGCGTTGGGCCGGCCGCCGGCTCCTCGCCGAGTTGGGCGAGCGCCAGCCGGATCGCATCGGCGCGTGGCAGGAGCACCTGATCGCCCTTGGGCGTGGTCCACGGCGTGGTCTGGTTCGGGCCGATCACGATCGTGTTCAGCGCATCCGGGTCGAAGCCTGCCGCCAACGGCGCCAGCCCCATCACGTCCCACAGACCGAGATCGGTCTGGACGATCTCATGATAAGCCGCGTACAGTTCCGGGATCCGCCCGACGGCACCGACTGAGAGCGCCGAATCCGCGATCGCGCGCAGCACCTGGCGCTGGCGATAGTTGCGGAAGTAATCGCCCCCGACCGGCCGCACCCGCGCGTACCAGAGCGCGCGCGCGCCGTCCATCTCGGCCAGGCCGATCGGCTGCTCGATCAGCACCCGCTCCTCGCCCAGCCGCTCGGGCGGCATCTGGTCGGCGAGCTCGAGATCCTGCACCGGGCAGAGCACGGGCACCTCGATGCCGCCAAGCGCGTCCACGATCTGTTTGAAGCCATCGAAATCGACGCTCGCGTGGAAGTGCACGGGCAGGCCGAGGTTGTAGAGCAGCGTCTGATCGAGCAGCGCCAGCCCGCCGCCCGGGAAGCCGATCCGCTCGCCGGCCTCAAAGGCGACGTTGATCCGCTCCATGCCGTAGAGCGGGATCATCACATACAGGTCGCGTGGGATGGAGACAAGCGTGACGGCGCCTGTGCTGCGTCGGATCGAGGCGACGATCAGCGTGTCGGTGCGATAGCGCTTTTCGCCGTCGCGGCCGTCTGTGCCGATCAGCAGGATATTGACGACGTCGTCGGGCAGGCTGATGCCTGCCACGGCCGTGGGGACTGCCGTGAGTTGATCGGTCAGGCCATCGACGATGAAGGCTCCGAGGGTGGGGTGCACCACGGCCTGCGCGGTCGGGGTGGCTGTCGCGAGCGGGGCGGCTGCGGGGCGAGCCGTCTGGGTGGCTGCCGCCAGCTGGACGGCGACCGGCGCCGTGGTTTGCGTGGGCGCTGCGGTCGGCGCCGGCTGTTCGGGCGCCGGGATCGGCGCGCAGCCAGCGGCCAGTAGGACCACCCCACCCAGGGCGGCGCGCAGACGCGGGAGCAGGGCAGACATCGGCAATGGGCTCGATCGCGTCAGTGCGAAGGGCGGGCGCCGTTGGTGGGCGACCCGTTCTGAGCCGGCGTGCCTGGCGGGCGGATCGGAAGCAAGACGTGGAAGGTGGTGCCCCGGCCCGGTTCGCTGGTGAACCAGATCTTGCCGCCCTGGGCCTGGGTCAGCGCCTTGGCCAGCGCGAGCCCGACCCCGGTCTCGCCGAGCCCGGTGACCAACGGCGAGTCGGCCCGGTACATGCGCGAGAACACGCGCGCCTGATCGTCGGCCGTGATGCCAGTGCCCGAGTCGGTCACCGACACGAACAGGAAGGGGCCGGCGCGCTCGCCGTCCTGGTGGTCGCGGATGCGCAGCAACACTGCGCCATCGGCCGGCGAGGCCGCGCCCGCGTTCTGCAACAGATGGGTCAGGATCTGGCGCACCGCATCGCGATCGGCCACCACGGCCGGCAGATCATCTGAGATGTCGAGCCGCAGGTTGAGGCCCTTCTCGCGGTACTGCGCGGCGCAGGCGTGGATGGCGTCATCCACCACATAGAGCACGTCGATCTTCTGCGGGTCGAGCCGCAGCGCGCCGCTGTCGAGGTCGGTGACGCGCATCAGGTCGTCGACAAGCACCTCCATGCGCTCGCACGAGGCCGTGACGCGTTCGAGGAACTTGCGCTGTAGCGCGCCGAGCATGCCGACCGATTCACCGAGCAGCAGGTCGGAGTACCCGCGGATCGTGGACATCGGCTGGCGCAGTTCCTGGATCACCGAGGCGATGACGTCGAACGTCTCGCGTGTCAGCCCGGCGGGCGCGGCCTGGGTGGCAGCTGCGTGCTCGGCGAGTGCGGCCTCGAGTTGAGCGAGCCGGGCCTGGGCCGAGAGGAGTTCGTCTGTGGCGCGATGCTGGCGCTCGTCCTCACGTTCGCGGGCGGCCAGCTGCGTGTTGGCGGCCGTCAGCGCCTGCGAGAGGCGGCCGAGCTCGAGCTGCAGGGCATCGATGTCGCCGCCGTCACTGGTTTGCGCGGCCGCGCCTGCGGCCTGGATCCCGATCAGTTGTTCGCGCAGCGTCGCGATCTCGGCCTGCAGTTCTTTCTCCTGGCTGAGCAGGAACTCATAGTCGAGCTGCCGGGTGGCCGCCTTCCACTGCTGGGTTTCGAGTTGCTCGCGCAGCGACTCGACTTCCTTGAGGTGCTGGGCGCGCTCATCCTCGATCAGCGGGGCCACGGCGGTTGCGGCGGCCACGACGTCGTGGTTGATCGGCCGGGTCTTCTGCGAGCGCGGCTCCTGATCGTCGAGCCGGGCCTGAAGCGCCTGGATCTGCTGCGAAAGCCGCATGGCCTCGCCCTCGGCGATCGCGACGCGTTCGCGCCAGGCGGCCGCCTCGACCTGGGCGCTCGCCACGATCTCGCGCAAGGCGTCGGATTCGGCGCGCGACTGGCTGAGTTCACGCTCGGTGGCCTCGGCGCGTTCCTGCAGATCGTTGAGCTCGGCCTCGGCCGCTGCGGCGAGGTCGCGCAGTTGTTGCAACTCGACGTTCGAGACAGAGCCGGCCCCCAACGTGGCCGCGAGCGCGGCGCCTGCGAGCGGGCCGCTATGATCGAGCGGGCCGCTCGCATCGAGCGGCGGTGGCACGGTCTGGGTTGTCAGATCGACGCGGCCGGACTGATCGGCCAGGGTCTCGCGCAACTCGAGGATGCTCTCGTGCAGCGCGCCGGCTTCACCGCGGGCGTTGTCGAGCGCGACCGAAAGCTGGTCGGCCTCGCCGCGGGCGGCGCGGCGCGCTTCGTCGGCGCGGGCCAACTCGGTCGTGAGCCGTTCGACTTCGTGTTCGAGGGCGAGGCGATCGCCGTCGACATCGCGCAGCGCGGCGCGGGCCGGGCCGAGCAGGGCGGTCAGCACGCCGGTGTCGGCGTCCGAGAACGCACGCCCGCCGGGGTTGACGAGCACGATGGCGCCAAAGCCGTCGCCGACGGCGCCTGGGGCGTGGATCGGGGCGACAAGGCCCGGGCCGATCTCGTTGAGACCGGCGGCGACCACAAGGGTCTGCAGTTCTTCGGCGGCCGTGGCCGGGTTGAGATGGACTGGCGTGCCGCCGGCGAGCGCGACGCGGGTGCGGATGAGGGCGGCGCCGTCGAAGAGCGAGCCTGGCAGGCCCAGATCCTCAGCGCTCTCATAAGCCCCGAGCAGGCTGGCCATCCCGGCGCTGTCGGGCGGGCTGATGACAAGCGCGATCTCGGCTTCGGTGGCGAGCGCCGCGGCGCGGGCCAACGACTGGGCCAGGTGGGGCAGGTCTTGATTGAGGCCGAGCGCGGCCAGGGCGTTGGCGGTGCGCGCGGTCAATCGCGGCTCGTGGTCTTTGGGCTCGGCTGCTGCTTCGGTCGCCGCGGTCGGCTCGTTGGGCGCCGCGGCGGCGCGTTGGAGCGGCGCGGCGCTCAGCGGATAGGCGACCAGGAGCGGGTAGGCGATCAACTCCATCAGGCGCGTGAAACCGGCGACGTTGAGCTGCGGCGCATAGAAGGAGACGATGTGCAGGATGTGGCCGAGCAACAGCAGGCCGAGGATCAGGACGCTGACGCCCCATTGTGCAGGTCGGCGAACGATCACCCGAACGACAAGCCAGAGCAGGCCGATCGTGGCCGCCGCGATCTGGCCGTAGGACCAGTACAGGTCGAGCGGCGTGCTGTTGAAGCCATTGACCGTCCCGGCGCGGGCGATCCAGTCGGGCCAGGTGAGGGCGAGGCCGACGGCGATGGCGGCCAGGAGGAGGCCGACGAAGGCATCGACCCAGCGCGAGCCGTTGGGCGCGAGCGCGACCCAAAGGATCAGGGTCAGGCTGACGGCCGTGATGCCGCGGCTGAGTGGCGGCACGCTGTAGACCGTGTTGACCAGGCCCAACGCGCCGAGCAGGACGGCGGCGAAGCCGACTGCGTGAATAATGAAGAGGGCGTTGAAGGCGAGCGCGAGGCGGCCGAGGTTTTGGCCGGTCCGGCGCCACCAACCCGACAGGGCGAGCAGCCCGGCGGTTTCGATCGCGAACAGCGCCACCAGGTGGTAGACGTACGCGCCCGGCGGCTCACTGATCTGAAAAATGGCCCCTTTGATGGCTTCCAGGATAGCGTCCATATTAATTCGGACCGGCGGCGCGATTATAGCATGATGGTCTTGCGACGCTGATCTTGTTTGACACGTCTTAGGCTTTCCGTTATACTTGCTCCGCTGTTTAGAACACAAACAGCGGCTTGCCGAAGTGGCGGAATTGGCAGACGCGCCACGTTCAGGGCGTGGTGGCCGTAAGGCTGTCTGGGTTCAACTCCCAGCTTCGGCACAGGATCCCGGCTCAAAAAGCCGGGATTTTTGTTTTCTGGCACGGGAGATGCAGGAAACGGGCCAGTGGGAAGAGAAGGCGTCAAGCGTCAGGTTTCAGGCGTCAGTACACGCTGTCGCGCAGGCACAGGCGCACGTGTCAGCCCGGGTTCATTGGGGCCTGACGCCTGACGCCTATTTGGCCTCAGTGGCCCACAGGTGTATCATCGAGAGTCGATATGGCAGACGATAACCAGACCAAAGCGGCGGGCGCGTGGACGCCCCGACAGATCGGGTTGTTGGCGTTGGCGGCGTTGGCTGTGATGATCGTTGTGGATTTCAGTCAGCGTCTGGCGCAATCGCAGCAACAGGTCGAGCAGAGCCAGCTTGTGGCCTCCGAGGTGGCGCTGCTCGAGGCCGAGCAATCGGCGTTGAGGACCCAGGTGGCGTATGCGACGACGGATGCGGCCGTGATCGAGTGGGCGCACTCGAGCGCCAAGATGGTGCAATCTGGCGAGGTGTTGGTGGTGCCCGTGATCCCGACCGGCGCGCCGACGCCGTTCCCGACCCCGGCGCCGTTGCCGACTCCGCAGCCGAACTACGCGTTGTGGATGCAATCGTTTCTTGGCGGTTCGGCGGCGCCTTGACTCGCGTCTTGGATCGTGATATCCTCTTCGGACGCCAATTGATCGGCGTCATAGTGATGCGGGGTAGAGCAGAGGCAGCTCGTCGGGCTCATAACCCGGAGGTCGTAGGTTCGAATCCTGCCCCCGCTACTTGAAAGGCCGTGATCTTGCGATCGCGGCCTTTTTCTTGGCCAGCTGTTCTTCTCCACGTTCAGTACGTGCAAAGGCAAGAACCCTATGGGCCTTCTTGTTCATCGAGCATTCGGCGAGCCATTCCCAAAGGCTCGCCGACGCACGCGTAGATCTTCTCAACGATGGCGGCCAGTGAAGGCGCCTCGAGCCCATTCTTGGTTAAGAACGCCTCCCACTGAGTTGTTCTCTCTGAGACCGTCGAGTACTCAGCGGTGAGGCCCAGGGGAGTCGTGGGTGGCAAGGGCGTGGCCCGCCGACGAAACGTCGCCGCGATCGCTGAGGCGATCTCGGTCGGATCGAGGGTGTTTTCGGCGGCCAGGACGTACAGGTCAAAGTAGTCTTTGAGGCGCGTGTTGGCCATGCCGAAACTGACGATGATCTCGAGTTTCTCGGCGATGACGGTGGCACGGGGATACGTCCTCAGTTCGACCGGCGGGAGATCGGGCAATAGCGAGGGAAGGCTTGCTTCGACCGGCCCGGGCGTCACGGCATCGCCGAAGCCGATATCCAGTTGCACCGTGATCCGGGCACTGCCAAGCTTTCCGACGAGCCGGACGCGTAGCCCGTGATACCGCGATGCCTCACGGATCTCCTCGATCCGAGCGGTGGTCGGATCAAAGGTCATTCCATCCGCCGTGTCGACGGCGCAGGCCGCGTAGATCACTCGTTCGAGACTCTGAACACTCCGATCACCGAGGCCAAGCAGGTCCGCTTCGCGTGTCGGACGATGAGGGGTATCGAACCACAGTTCAAACAACAGAGCGCCCTTCAGAAGAAAGGTGTGGCGTTCAGGAAGCTGTGAGAGACGGTAGAGAAATCGCTCAAGCGCAAACCGTGTCAGAACGAGATTGAAGTCCTCGCGGCGTTGTCGAGCGAGACTCAGCAAACGCGCATGAATGGACGCGGCGTTTGGGGTCGTCATGCGAGCGACTCCAGGTACGGGCGCATGACATTGGCGACGCGCTGCAGCCTGGCGTATCGCCACAGGTCATCCAGACGAATGTGGCGATAGCGATAGGCCTCACGCAGGGCTTCGATGGCCACCTCGAGCCCGATCTTGTTCCGGAACTTGAAACAATCCACAACGGTCCGGGCCGGGTTGGTCAGCCGGATCGTCACGCCATCCACTTTGCGGGTCTCAACTCCTTCCACAAGCGCTTGCGCCGAGAACCGGACCGTGCGGAGCGGGGGATAGGTCATGCGAGGCGGGTAATCCTTGTTTGCGATGGCGATCCAGACTTCGTGCGGCGCTTGGGTTGTCAGGTCATGTAGGCGTAGGGCGGTCAGCAGGCAAAAGACCACCTCGGGTTTTCGGCCAGCCACCAGTGCGACGGCGCCATGTTCGCCGAGTTGATGGTCCGGAAGCGCATACACGCCACGATCGACGGGGACGAGAACGCCTGCGCGTTTCAGGCGCGTGATCTGGCTGCGTGTCAGGCCCTTGGCGACAAGATCTCGGGATCGTGCGGTCCCCTGACGGGCGAGCCAGTTGCGGAGAGGAGTCGTGAGATCTGTCATAGGGGGATTGTTCCATAGTTTCGGTAAATCCGCAAATTTACCGAAACTATGGAACAGTTCGATTGAGGCCCTCTCCTGGCTACATCCCGATTCGCGTAAGGGCTTCAAGACGTGAGCGATCTACTCCTCGGGGCGTTGACAATTGGTGGAAGAGGCCGTAGTGTGTTTGCCAACACCACCGTTTGCCGGGCTCCCTGTAACTACACCTCTCCGGGTTTTCGTCGCGTCGTGGCTCAACGGTCCGAAGTGCGCGGCGACGGGATGGCAACTCATAACCCGGAGGTCGTAGGTTCGAATCCTGCCCCCGCAACTGTAAGGCCTGGGTCTCTTGAGAGATCCAGGCCTTTTTGCTTGAGATATCCGCTGCAGATGGACTGTGCGTCGCCGTTTTCGGTGCACAGCCACCCTCAACGCAGGGTCGTCTGCATCTATTGAACAGAGTCCAGGACACGCTCGAGGGCTTGTCGGTTCACAGGCTTGCTCACGTAATCGTCCATGCCAGCGGCCAGACAATCGTTTCGATCGCCCGCCAACGCGTTGGCCGTCATGGCGACCACCGGGATATGCAATCCGCGGCCTTCCTCCCACGAGCGGATCGCGCGCGTGGCCTCGAAGCCATCCAGCACCGGCATCTGACAATCCATCAGGATCAGGGCGTAGCGCTCGGGCGCAGCCTGATAGGCCTCGAGCGTCGCTTGTCCATTTTCCGCGACCTCGACCTCACAGCCGAGCTTCTCGAGCTGCAGCACCGCGACCTTCTGGTTGATCGGGTTGTCCTCCGCCAACAACACGCGTCTCCCGGCACCGCGTAATGCCTGCGGCTCCGCCACTGGCACGTGCACCACTTCCTCAGTGGCGCGCGCAGTCGTGCGGGCCACGCGAGCCTGGCGCAGCGCCTCTTCGAGGGAAGCTCGTTTGATCGGCCGCACAAGGACGGTGTCGCCGTCCATGGTTTTGCGTCCCAGATCCAAGATCTCGATTCGAGCGACGTCCTTCAGTGCCGGATCCTCGGCCAGGCGCTGTCGTAGGACGCGCGTGCTGGCTTGATCGGTATTTACCTCGAAGAGGATGACATCGATGGCCGGACTCTGCCGGAGATGGGTCCAGATCGCGGATGGATCGCCGCAGGCCAGACTGGCATATCCGGCGGCTTCGATGTACCGGCTGAGGATGTCACGAACCACCGGATCCGACTCGCAGATCAGCACACGACCCTGCGGTTCGATCGGTCGTTTCGTCGGCTGAAGGCCATCCTCCGGAATCGCAAAGGGCAAGGACAGGATCAGGGTCGTGCCGCGGTGTACTTCGCTCTCGAGGTGGACGTCGCCGCCCATCACCGTGACGAGGCGCTTGACGATCGCCAATCCTAGTCCGGTTCCGCCGTACCGCCGCGTCGTGCTGCGTTCGGCCTGTTCGAAGGGCTGGAACAGGCGCGCGATCGCCTCGGGGGCAATGCCGATCCCGGTGTCTTGAACCGTGAGGCGCAGGCGAAGCGTCGTCTCATGCGTCGCCTCAGGCGCCACGCGGACCGTGATACGGCCGTGGGCCGTGAACTTCACGGCATTGCCGAGCAGGTTGACCAGGATCTGGCGCAGGCGACCGGAGTCCCCGACGAGCGTTTCGGGAATCGCGGGGTCCACGAAGCTCGACAGGCGCAGGCCCTTCTCCTGCGCGCGCAGGGCGAGCAGATCCACCGCGCTTTCGACGACCGTTGTCAGGTTGAAGGGGTGGGGATCCAGTTCGACGTGGCCCGCCTCGATCTTGGAGAGGTCCAGGATGTCGTTAATGAGGGTCAGCAACGCTTCGCCCGAGTCGTTGATGATCTGCACGGAGTCGCGCTGCTCATGATCGAGCGTTGTTCCTTGCAGGATCTCGGCCATGCCGATGATGGCGTTCATGGGCGTGCGGATCTCATGGCTCATGCTGGCCAGAAAGTCGCTCTTGGCCTGGGTCGCTGCCTGAGCCTCAAGGGCCAGAGCGTTGGCTCGGGCCAGGGCCTGGTCCAGGTCGTGATTGAGAGCCTCCAGGTGGCGCTCGGCGGCCTTGCGCGCGGTCACGTCCGTGATCACGGCGATGACGCCCTCAAGTTCTCCTTCACGCAGACGCGGCGTGACCGTGACCAGGACGTCGACGCGTTGCCCATCGGCGCGCTGGAAAGAGCCCTCGACCTCATGGAACATACCCGACATCAGGACCTGCAAGGCCTGGTGGTGGGCAGCGAGGTGTTCGTCGGGATCCGGAATGAGCGACCGCAATCGGGCCGGCCATTCGGACGCCTGCTCAACCTCCATGATCCGACAGGCAGCGGAATTGGCATACTCACAAAGGCCCTGAGGGGTCAGCACAACGACGCCCTGTTCGAGCGAGCCGAGCACCAGCGCCGCAAAGTCCCGTTCGCGGCGCAGCGCTTCTTGAAGTTCCCGGCTCTCGGTGATGTCTTCAACGATGCCGAGTAGTTGCGTGACCTGGCCCGCTGAGTCGTAGGCAAGAGCCCTGATACGCGCCCGCGTCCAGCGCCAGGCGCCCTGGGCGTCCTTCAGACGGTACGTCCCGTCAAGGGTTTGATTGTCCCTGAGGGTCGTCTGCGCCGCGAGCGCGGCGTTCACCTGAGCCAGATCATCGGGATGCACCAGTTGCTTGAAGAAACGTTGGCGTCCCAACGCCTTGACATCATCGTCTGAGTAACCCAGGTGATCGAAGATCGACCGATTGGTGTAGATCGGCGGTACTTCAGGGTGGGTGGCGTCCCGCACGTAGATCATGTGCGGAAGCGTCTGCGCCACCTGGCTGAGAACTTTTTGGGTGGCCGCGCGCTCCCGTTCAGCGGTTCGGATGGCCGTCAGGTCATCGCGCACCACGAGGATTTGGGTCGGTTGGCCCTGGTCGTCGCGTTTGAAAACCCGGAGACGGACCTGGAAATCGTGCCAGCTGCCTTGTGGATCGCAGACCCGATTATCGGTGGTGAGTGTCTCGCCGTCCTTGAGCCTGGGCAGCTGTTGCAGCGCCTGCCTGAAAGCGGCGCGGTCGTCTGGATGCAACGCGCGCTCGAAGAGGGCAGGCTGGAACCTGTCACCTTCATCGCAAAACGGAGCCAGGAGCGGGTCGTCACCGTTGCTGAAGAGCACGCGACGCGTCGCCAACTCCACCACTGAGACCTCACTGGGGATCGTGCTCGTCAGTGCATGGAGGAAGCGTTGATCATCCTCGACCTGCCGCTGGGCGGTTTTGCGAATGGTGATGTTATTGATCGTTCCGATCACTTCGACGAACCGCCCACTCGAATCGGGGATCGCTTGCGAGGTGTTCTCAAGCCAGAGCTCGCGCCCGTTTCGGTGAGCATACCGATACTCCGTTCGCACGGGATGGTCGGGGTGATTGATTTGCTGCGCGTCCCGGAGAAGATGCCGGTCGTCCGGGTGAATGCGACTATGCCAGAGCGAGGGTGTGGCCTGGATGTCTTCGCCTGAATACCCGGTGAGGTCGACGATATTGGGCGTCACCCAGATGAGCCTGGGCGGTTGTCCGGCTTCCAGACGCAGAGCGTAGGTGGCCATCGGGCTGAAGTTCATCAGATGATGGAGCCGGGCCTCAGCCGTCTCCAAGAGGGCGCGGCTTCGCGTGTTGGACTGTACCTGTCGGCTGATGATCTCGGCCACGACGATCTGGATGGCGAGTCCCACCACAAAGAACAAGGCAGCAGTGACTGGCGGCAAGTGCAGCCGAAGAATGGGCGGTATGCAAAAGACGGCAAACGCGGCAATCGTGGCGTATTGAACTCGCCTTGAATACAGCACAGCCGACAAGGCCACACCCACGACGAGGGTGAACGACCCGAGCCCCACACCACCCAGGTACAGCACCGTGGCGTCCAGTCCAAGGCCGATCAAGACGAACACAGCCAGAAAGAGAAGTGGGTGAGGGCGTTGGAGAAATCTCGTCATCGTCGTACCCAGGCCGAAAAAAACACCTCCTCACGATACGCCGATCTCCTCA
>Ga0209573_1003621_pt1 | contig 16585 bp, 11 predicted proteins | sample TNRBio252014_DNA_FD_185870 | JGI IMG/M metagenome (GOLD analysis project Ga0209573, IMG submission 185870) | Wastewater treatment Type I Accumulibacter community from EBPR Bioreactor in Madison, WI, USA - TNR Reactor_6/25/2014_ DNA (SPAdes)... | ecosystem: Engineered > Bioreactor > EBPR >...
CCATGAACATCATGACACAGCTCGGTATGCCCGATACCGTAGCCGTTTGCTAAATCTTTACCACATTGGGGATCTTTTGCCCCTCATTCCATTTGTGCAACAAAGCCCATCTGGCCGACAAAGGGCTGCTGCTTCGCGAAGGCAGCATCGTAGACGCTACGATCATCGCCGCCCCGCCCTCGACCAAGAACCGCGAGCACCGCCGCGACCCCGACATGCACCAGACGAAGAAAGGCAATCAATGGCACTTCGGCATGAAGGCGCACATCGGTGTCGATATGGAATCGGGGCTGGTTCATACGGTGTGGGCACCGCTGCCCATGTGGCCGACGTGACCCAGGCGCATCGGCTGGTGCATGGCAAAGAGCACGAGGTCTTCGCCGATGCCGGCTACCAGGGCGTGGAAAAGCGTTCGGAGAACGCCAAAACCGGTGCCACCTGGCATGTGGCGATGAAGCGCGGCCAGCGGCGGACGCTGCCTGAGAGCGAATTGAGAGCGCCGAGCGAGCAGATCGAAGCGCTCAAGGCGTGCATCCGCGCCAAAGTGGAGCATCCCTTCCATGTGCTCAAGAACCTGTTCGGCCACCGCAAGGCCCGCTACCGGGGACTGAAGAAGAACACGGCTCAGCTCTACAGCCTGTTCGCTCTGGTCAATCTGTTCCTGGCACGCCGACGACTCATGCGCTCGACGCCCGAGGTGCTGAGGATGGGGAAGCGCCCCGAAATGGGGCAAGACGGGGACTGAAAACCCCTCAGGACGGCGAAAAAGCCATCACTCAATGCCTTACCCATAACCGCGAGCCAGTCACCACCCGTCCACTACGAAATCACTGAATTGATCAGCGTCTCCTTAGGAAGTAAGCAAAAATAACTTGAACAATTTAGTTTAATCGCGAGCATTCCGAGGCTGTAGTCGGTAGTTCCACTCGCCATGAAACGTGTCTCGCTCAATGGTGAGGGTCGCGAGTTCTTCATTGGAGACCTTGATCCCTTTGGCGTAGGTGTTTTCATCGATCTCGGCCTTGATTCGCAAGCCCGTTCGCGTCGTAGTGCTGCCGATCAGATTGACGATGACTTGCCGGCTGAGCAAGGGACGCCCGCGCCAGTTGGCTGTAATATGACAAAACATGCGGTGCTCGATCTTGTTCCACTTGCTGGTTCCCGGTGGGAAATGGCACACCTGTAGGGTCAAGCGGAGTTCGTCGGCTAGTTTCTGCAACTCTCGCCGCCACAATCGCACGCGAGGGCCGTTGCTGCCGCCGCAATCCGCTGTAATTAACAGGCGACCCGCACCGGGATAGGTCGGTCGACCCATTTCCTTCCACCAGCGCCGAATACTTTCCACGGCAAACTCGGCGGTGTCATGATCGATGCCCACGCTCACCCAACCCGCATTGGCGGTCAGATCGTAGACGCCATAGGGGGCAACCTTACCCAGTTCGGGATCGATGAAGTCATGAACCCGGACTGCCTCCGGTTTGCCCTTGGGCTGCCATTCCCGGCCTGCATTTTTGAAGTCGCCGACCCACTCCTTTTTCTTGGTGTCGACTGAAATGACCGGATCACCCACGTCCTGGTACTCGGCCACCAGGCGGGCAATGTAGGCAAATTGCGCGTCCCGGTCTTCATGCTGCGTGCCTTCTCGCGTCTTGCGTGTCGCTTGCAGGCTAAAACCCGCGTGGCCTAGCAAGTCGCAGACGGTGCGCTGGCTCACGATATGACCCTGCCGTTTGAGTTCCTCGGTCAGTCGATACGTGCTCTTGCAAGTCCAGCGCAAGGCCGACATCGGATCGCCGCGCGTGGTCGGATCCACCAGCGCATCAAGGTCCTGCAGCAGACTGGCGTCCTTGTCGATCAGTTTCTTGCGTCCACCGCCTTCCGAACGCACGCGCTGGTTTCGGCCCACCGCCACCGACGGTGGGGGCCTCTGTAACTCCTTTATCCCGGCATGGATCGTTGTGCGCGACAGACCGGTGGCCTTGGCGACCAAACTCACTCCGCCACGCCCCAAGCTTTGGGCCTCCGACGCCGCCCAAGCTCGCAGGGTAGACTCATCCAACCGCCCGGACAGCGCTTTGAATTTTGCCTCTATCGTCGCCATCTCACCCATAGAGCAACGATAGACAGATGATCCTATGTGTTCAAGTTATTTTTGCTTAACACCTTAGTGCTTGAAGCAGTAGTAATCTTGTTTCCTTGTGGCGACTCAAACTTGCACGGAAGCCACGCGGACGCACCGAATCATTGTGCATCTGCGGATCTGTCACGCGCACAGGCTTGGCATCGGAGTCCAGGTCCATGGCTGCAATCCTTGCAGCCGGAGCATGCTCACCCTAACGCGAGCCAATCGATTCGATTTCCAGAGGAGTGAGAGTGCGCGATCTCTTGCTGAGCTTGATGATCCTAGCAGGGTTGATCTGGGGCGTCCTTTCGGCGCCCGGCTCGATCGTCGTGCTCAACTGGATCTGGTTCCAGCGACCAAACGATTTTTCGTATGGTGTATGGAATTCGGCCCCCTTATTCACGCTGGCTCTGGGTATGGCGATCCTGTCAAATATCCTGCGCGGACAATTTCGTCCGAAATTTCCGCCGATCCTAATCGTCTTCATCTGCCTGGTGCTGTGGATCACGCTAAGCGCGAAGTTCGCGTTTGATCCGGACATTGCATGGCAGGCCTACACACGGTTCGTGCCATCCATGTGGGTAGCGCCGATCCTGCTTTTCGCCACTATCCGGGACCTGAATCTCTTGAAATGGGTATTCTGGGTTTCGGCCGGCGGTCTGGGAATCAACGCTTTCAAGACAGGTGTATCTCTTGCTATGCAAGGGGGCGCCCATGTAACGCAGCAGATCTCGGGCTTCGTAGGGGACAACAACGTGTTCGGACTAGTGCTTTGCTTGGTTGTTGCGACTCTGCTCGGTCTTCGCAGCACCTTGCCACCGCATCGGCTGGTTCGGATGGTGTTCTTCGGGTCTGTTGCGTTCGTGCTCATGACCATTGTCTTCACGAAGTCGCGTGGTGCACTTGCCTCGCTCGCTGTGATTCTGGTATTGGGTGCCTCGCTAAGCCATCGACCGCTGCGAAACTTGGCTATCTTGCTGAGTCTAGCTGGCATTGGCTACCTCGTCGTTCCAAGTGAATACTTCGACCGGCTGAGCACGTTCGGCGAGCTCACTGCCGACGAGTCAGCAAGAGGAAGGTTCGAGAACTGGGATCTTTCGTGGCAGGAGGCATTGCGATTTCCGTTTCTTGGTGTGGGGCCGGAGAACCATGTGCGGTATAATCATGCGATCGCACCCGATGTGAAAGTTAGAGTCGCGCACAGCGTGTATTTTCAGGTGCTCGGCGAACTGGGCTTCCCGGGGCTCTTCCTGTACCTGATCTTCGCGGTGATGGGCCTGCGCTCGTTATTCAAGACCTGGCGAATGATGGTGCCGCTCGTCGGCCGGCATCCGGATCTTGCGTGGGTCCACGACACCGCGTACTGGCTGTTCTGCGGCTATGTCGGATACCTCTTGGGATCGGCCTTCCTGAATATGCTGTGGATCGAGTTTCCGTGGTATGCGATCTTTTACGGAACGATGTTGAGGCCGCTGGCCGAGGCGGAACTGGCGCGGCGTTCTGGTTCCGCCGGGCGCAGTCGATCAATAGTAGCTTATGCCCGATCTCCTTCGCCGGGCTAGGCGGCACCCATCCGGAGTCGAGGAGTCGCATGGATCTTGTCAGTATCATCATTCCGGCCTTCAATGCTGAAAGCTACCTTCGCGAGACGCTTGACAGTGCGTTGCAACAGACCTATGCGACTTGCGAAGTCATCGTTGTAGACGATGGTTCCACGGATGGGACAATGGTGATCCTCGCGGAGTATGGCGAGAAGGTGCGAGTGGTTCGGCAGCAGAACCGAGGCAGCGCTTGTGCCCGCAATGCGGGTGTTGCCGCAGCGCATGGCGAGTGGATTGCCTTCCTCGACGCTGACGATATCTGGTTACCCGAGAAGGTAGAGAGGCAACTGGCGGCCTGCGGACGTTTCGCGATCTCGCACACCGATTCGGTATGTTTTGGCGATGCCCTCGAACGGGAGATTCTGCGCAGCAGCTTCGAGCCCCCATATGCTGGCAAAGTGCTCGAGCCTTTACTGGTGATCAACTTCATCACCAATTCGACTGTCATGGTACGCCGTGAGGTCTTCCGCCGTTTCGGGGGCTTCGACGAAAGCTACGTCACCTGTGAGGATTGGGCCTTATGGCTCAGGATTTGCGCCGAGCATGAGCTCGGCTATCTGGCCGAGCCGGTCGTCCGCTATCGCTTTCACAAGAGATCGAAGTCAACAATGAGCCGCCGGACCTTGACCGCGCGCCTACATATCATTGAAGAGGCATTCGGGCCGGGCGGCGTCGGCCGGGCCCATGTGCGGATGCGTTCGCCAGCACTGGCCTCGGCTTTCCAGGTGACGAGCCATTTTGCCGCCAGCGCAGGCGATTGGAGGTTCGCAATGAACTGTGCGGCTAACTCTCTGCTTCACCGGCCGGGAGATGTGCGAGCCTGGAAGAATCTGGTCAAGGCGGCCCTGATTCCCTTCGGTGTCCCCTATTGACGCAATTCGGTGAATTGGAGGGCAGATTGACAGCCAAGAAGGATATCTTCGTCGGCATTGATGCGCGCTGCCTCAATACCGATCACTTGCGCGGGATGGGCAAGTACGTTTCAGAATTCATATGCCATGTGGATGCATCGCAGTCTCTGCGCTGGCAGTTCTTTGGTGATCGACCGGAGAGTGCGTTCCACACGCCAGCGGGCGTTTCCGCGTCGATCGAGCTGTTTGATTTCAGAGGCTATCGTTTCCACACCTGGGAACAGATCGGACTGCCGCTGCGGGCACGTCGCCGGCAGGTCGATCTTCTGCATTGTACTGCGACCAGCCTGCCTTTCTGGCAGCCCGTGCCCACGGTCGTGACCATACATGACATGCTGCCATGGCGTTCGCCGCTCGACGGCTACGCACAGTGGTATCGTCACCACCTTCTGCCGAGTGCGTACCGGCGTGCTGCGGCGATCATCACGATCAGCGAATCGTCGCGTCGCGACATCCTTGATATGTGGCCTTGGCTGGCGGAAAAGCTGCATGTGATCCCGCACGGCGTTTCGGACATCTATCTTGATGCGGGCGAGTTTCCCCGGCCGGATTCGGTGACCGCGATAATAGGGGATGCCCGCTATCTGCTTTACGTCGGTGGAGCGATCGAACGAAAACGTTTCGGCTGGGCGCTACAGGTATATGAGGCACTGGGGACTACTGAACACAAGCTCCTGGTCTGTGGCTTTGGTGAGGCGGAAAGACGAACAGCCATGGCAACGCTGGCACCGCAACTCGCCAGTCGGGTGTTCTTTCTGCCTTTCGTTCCCGAGCGGGACATGCCTGGCCTCTATCAGCATGCCGAACTGATCCTCTACCCGACGCTTTTTGAAGGCTTCGGGTTTCCGGCACTCGAGGCTCAGGCGGTCGGCACGCCGGTTCTATTCAGCGATCTTTCCAGTCTTTCCGAGTTGAAAGGTCCGGGGGCCGAAACACTTCCGGTAGATAATCTCTATGCTTGGGTCGAAGCATGTCGACGAATCCTGTCGCATCGGCAGGGCCCAGGCTGCGGCGGTATGGGGCATGGGCGTGCGTGGGCTCGTCGCTTCTCGTGGAAGGAGAGCGCGGATCGGCACCTTCGAGTCTATCGTTCCGCCGTGCGCTGAACAGACCAAGCTCCGGCATGCCTAGATGACGAATGGCCTGATCCCTGATCGTGGGCGCCAGCGTGTTCGTGCTGGACGTTACGAGCGGGGCGGACCGTGGAGTCCTGGAGCCCCGCCGCGAGGACGTGTTCCGGCCGGTGCAACCGACCGGAAAGTTACAGCAGTCTCAGGGAACGATCTTCAAGCCGGTCGGGGTCAACGGGGCTGTCGGCGCGACGCTCGTACCTGTTACGTTGACTTTATAGACATGAAGTTGGGGCCACGCCGATCCATTGCCTTCACGGTTCTTTAGTACATAGAGAAGCTTTGCGGTCGGATCGAATGCTACTCCGAGGGTGGACCATTCGTCTCCTGCGCTGCCGAGACTAGACAATTCCCAATGGGCGTACGGCAGTACGTCCCACATCTGTTTCGTGCCGGCCTTGACGGCCGCAAGATCGTTGACGTCGTAGGCCCACATGTAATGCACGTAGGGGTAGGCGTGTGCGCCTTTGGTGTCTGGGTATTGGGGGTCGTTACACTCGGATCCACCGTAGCAGTAGCTGCCTTTCCCCGTGGTGCCGACGAACAGTACCGTATCGGTACCCTCCACGAAACTGACGCCACCCATCTTAGTCGTCGGATTCGCTTCCGGATGGGATCCGCTCGCACCCCAGCTGTTGAGGGTCTGATGTCCGTCGGGATAGCCCACCAATCCGGTTACTGTGCCGGGTCGCTCCGGATCGAAGGCGTAGAGCGCAGGTCCGAGCGAGGTTCGCGTGATGATCGAGAAACAGCAACCGCCGATCACCGCCGGTCCGCCGAGCATTGCCTGGAATTCGGTCGGCACGTTGTCCATGTACTGATTGTACGTGCCCTGGTTGCCCGGGCCTGCGGCTACAGGGCCAACCATGCCGCTGTGGTTGGCCAGCGTTAGGCTGTGGCGCCAGAGCGAACGAGTTGCGGTGAAAGCGGCGTCGTAGTAGCTGAAGGCCGATACATATAGATTGCCGTTGTAGATCAAGTGTCCGCCGATGAAGCACCCGTTGTAGCAGTCTCCAATCTTGTCGGCCGTGCCGTTAGTCGGATCGGCGTAGTTCTGGATAAACGTGGCTGTGCCGCCGACGGCGGGCTTGGTGATTTCGGCGACGCAGTGCGTCGCGTTGCGTCCAGTGATATAAAAACTGCCTGCCCCACCGTTGCCTGACGGGTTAAAGGTCAGACCCGTCGAGCGGGCATTCGGCGAACCAGCGCAGTTTGCATCGTTGTGCGTGATATTGATCGTGCCGAGGTATGTAAGGTCCGTCGATTGAATACGCTGTCCAGCCATTGCGACACAAGTACCTAGGCCGAGAATCCCAAGCGCAATCATCAGGGCTGAATGTGCCGGGTTTGGCGTACACCGTGTCCGCGCCAGATGGGCCCGGAATCCGGAAAAAAAGGGTGTCTTCATGATGCTGTTCCTTCTTAAGAACTGCCTGGTAAAGCGCTCGTGACGCTCAGGTTCGGAAGAGCGGCGGGTAGGCCAACACACAGCGCATGTATGGCCCGCTCAATGTGGGTTGTGTTCATGGGTACGCGCCACACCCTCACGGCGTTACGACGCGAAGATTGGTGGGGGGCAGCAGATTCGTTGCGCCCAAAACAAGCTGATCGGCACCAATGTCGATGCTCGTCGGCAGCCTCGCCTGTCCGTCGAAGTCCTCGGTCAATCCGGTGACGCTCTGTCCACTCGCGACGACGCCGCTCACCGCAGAAGCTAGGTGAAGATCGCCGCTGTCTTTGTTGGCGAACCAGGTTCCTGCAGCGTTCGAAACGTTCTTCGAAACGATGCCAGAGGCCCCGTCACGACTCATCACTGGCTTGTTCGTCAGATTATTGGCAATCAGTACATTCTGTGTCGAAGCAAAACGATACTCGATCGCCCAGGGAAAGCTGTTCTCCATGAAAATTGTATTGTTGTATACCTGAGTATTAGGGCTTTCGGTTAAGGCGATGCTCGTGTCGGCATACGAACCAGCATTAGCGGCATGGTAAATCATATTGTTGCGGATGATGCCACCTGTGTTACCACGACCGTCCATTCCGAAGCCAATTCCACGATCACAATTTATGATTAAGTTTTTTTCTACAATATTATTGCTGGAAGGAAGATCCCAAAAATGAATCGCAAATTCCGCCACGGAACCGCTCGGGCTGATGATGTTCCGAAATGTGTTGTTTCGAACAATCCAGTTTTTGGTGCCATGAGCATCGATCCCGCCAATATAATATTGTGGCCCAATGCCTGCGGAATACTCGAAGATACAGTTTTCGACTAACCCATTATCCGATGTCACATTGGGATTAGCCGCATCTTGGCTAACTTTAACGATCTGTTCGTAGGCATCCCGCAAAATGCAATTCTTGATCACCGGTGCGTCCGCATTGGTCTCGCCCGCGATCTGAATCAGATGCCACCCGCTTTTTTGCAAGGTGACATCGCTCAACTGAAAATTACTCGCCGCGACCCGAATCACATTCCCCACTTTCGCGCTGCTACTCATCGCATCGCCTTGGATGATCACCTTGGTCCGGTCGCCTGACTGGCCGACAATGGCCACGTTCGGCGCGTTGACGTACAGCGTATCACTCAAAGTATAGGTTCCATCCCGCACTACGATCGTCGTATTGCCGCCCAGACTGTTAGCGGTCGAAACGGCATTTTGCAGTTCGGCCACAGTGCCGACGGTGATCGTCCCACCATAGGCGGTACCTACCGTTCCAACCAATACCCCCAGACCCAGAAACGAAAGCCGTAGAATTCCAATCAACGCTTTATCTACCATTTGAAGTCTCCCATGGGCCACCCGCCTCCGCAGGCGGCCCATTTTGTTATCGCCGGAAGCGATGGCTCACTGTTTAGGTGTCAGTAGGATATAGCCAACCACTTCTTTCCCGTGTGTGGTCTCGCTACCCTTGGATTGCTCCTCAGCCACCTTGACCTGCACGCTGCTCAGAGTCTTGTTCTGCCAGCGCAGGTTAGCGGTATCGCCACCGTTGGTGGTCTGCATGTCGGCCAGGAACACCGGCAGCGTAGTCACCGCCTTTGGATACGCCACGGTATAGAACTTATCGGTCACGATGTTGGCGGTCCTGCTGACCTGGAAGTCCAATCCCTCCACGGTCCCCGATGACGGCTGCCAGGCGATGTAGGCGATCGTCTCCGTCGCATGCACTTGCTTATTCGCTTCCTCCTCCTGCATGCCCACATAGAAGCTCGTGCCGGTCACGCTCTTTACCCGAGTCACCACCGCACTCTCCTCGTTCACGCTCGCCACCCCGGTGATCACCACCGGCGCCACGCTAAAGGGCTTGGCAAAGGTCACCTTGCCAAAGCTACCAGTCAGACTGGTGTCGACCCGGCCCGCCTCGACTTGGGTGCCGTCGTCCAGCGTATGGCTGCCCCGCTCCATCGCCAGATAGCCCACTTTGCCGGCAATCGATGATCCACCCAGATAATCCCACGCCTGCGAACGAATCTCGAAACCGGTGGCATTCACGTTCCGGATCCGGATCACGCCCGGGTCGGCGGCGTCGAAATTCAGCGGGTTGGCCACCACCACCGGATCGCTGAACGGCTTGGCGAATTTCACCTGCTGCCAGCCACCGCCCAAGGTAATCTCGCCCGCCTCCAGCCATGAGGAAGCAGCACCGGTCGAGAAGGTCACATCCACCCAGTAATTACTGGATTTCCAAGAGGAGGCGGGGAACCCACCACCGTACAGGTACACACTGTTGCCGCCGCTCTCTCCGTCACGCAGGGCATGCAAGGAACCATTGTCGATCCCGGCACTGGCGAAGTAATTGGTATCCACCGCATACCCTCCGTTGGGCGCATAGTACGAAGCCACGTAGACGGTGTTGGCGCTGACCGCCACCGGCTGATCGAAGCTCACCTGCTGCCAACCCGCAGCAGTCTCGTTGGCGAAGCTCGCCCGCGCCAGCAACTGGCCCTTATCACTCCACAGACTGCCGACATGGGTGCCGGTGTTGGCACTGAACTTGTAGAATCGAATACCGCAGATGTAACCGTCGACATCCGACTTGAACTTCACGCCCAGCTCGACCCCTTGCGTGTCGGGATCCGCAGTGGTGGTCGCCGGCGCTGCATCGCTCGGCCAGATACTCGAAGTCGAAGCACAGGCGATCGGCTTACCGCTGTCCGCGTTGACGGTGATATAGCCGGTCAGAGTTTTGCTCACCGTGCTGCCCGAGGACGTGGTGACGGTCAGGCTGACGGTATAAGTACCGGCCTTGGCGTAGGTATACACCGGATTTTGCGCGGTGCTCGTGCCGCCATCACCGAAAGTCCAGGACCAGGATTGGATATCGCCACTTGAGCTGTTGAAGAAACTCACCGCCAGCGGCGCGGTCCCGCTGGTCGGGCTGGCGCTGAAATTGACCGTCGGGGCGGCGGCGGTGGTCGCGGTAATGGTCTGGGTCGCGGTGGTGCTGCCGCCTGGACCGGTCACCGTGAGAGTCGCGGTATAATTACCTGCCGTATTGAAGGTTTTCACTACTTTCTGAGCGGTGTCGGAAGTACCATCGCTAAATTTCCAGGCACGGCTGCTGATGCTACCAGTCGACGTATCGGTAAACGTTACCAACAGAGGCGCGGTCCCGGAGTTTGGACTGGTGGTGAAACTGGCGACGGGCGCTGCTTCTTTTACGGTGATGTAATTGGTTTTGGTGGTGGTGTTGCTACCACCCGGACCGGTCACGGTCAGGCTGACGGAATAGGTACCGGTATTGCTATAAGTATGCGAAGGACTTGCCGTGCTGCTGACACCGCCGTCACCGAAGCTCCAAGCCCAACTATTGACCGAACCGCTCGATTTGTCGGAGAAACTGACGGTCAGCGGCGCGTTACCGGTGGTTTGGTTGGCGCTGAAATCCGCCGTTGGGGCCGGGGTAGCCACCACATAATTGGCGGTAAGGGTCTGCGGCGAGGTGCCGATGGTGAGGGTATGAGTGGCTGCACCACCGTCCGACCACGCGCTGAAATTGTAATTCGACTGGCTGGCCGGAGCGCCGATAGCGTGCTGGGAACCGACTTCCGCGTCCACCGTAAACGGCGTCACACGCGAGGCACCGTCGTAACTGAGACTGAGTCCGCTGGGTTGCGAATTGAAGGTATACGCCACCGTGGCGGTGGAACCGGTTCCATCAGATGTTTGTACGCTCACACCATCCAGGACCGAAGTATTCAGGGCACTGTTGTTGGTGCTGGTCACCGCCAAACCGACGTAAATGCTGGCCGCCATGCTAAGAGTGGTCGAACCGATCTGCGCCCAAGTGGTGCCATTCGCCGACTGGTAGGCGGTAAAGGTATTACCGGCCCGCGCCAGTTTCACCCAATAGGGGGCACTGACCACCGCACCGGCTTTCTCAACGGTGGAACCACCAATTGCCGACCGATACTGGAAAAACACGCCGCCGGTATTCGGCGAAACCAACACGAACGCATTGCGCGCGTTGGCGTCCAGGCTCTCGCGGATCATCACCCCGGTCTTGGCCCATTGTGCCGTGTTGCCGACGCTGACGACCCGCGCCACGATGGCGCCATCGCCGTTCAGCGGTTGATAGGCGAAGTGGAAGGCATCGGCGTTGTTCCAGATATCGTCGCCCGAGCCATTCACGGTAAAGGTGCCGTTGGTATAGCTGGCGCTGCCCACCAAGCCCACGTTGCCGATATCCATGTCGATCCACGGACTTGGCAGCGCCGTGCTGGGCGGGGGAGTCGTGACGCTAGCCGGCTTGCTCACCTCATTGGAGTTGGCGCTCTCGGCCGTCTTGTCGGTGTTATAGGCACGAACAGCAAAATAATAAGTTTTGCTATCGTCGAGATTGGCCACGATGTTACTGGTTTGCTTACCGACATCGACTTCCGAGGTGTAGGCGCCGCTGGATTGCCCGTAAACGACCTTGTAACCCCCTACATCGGGACTGGAGCTGGCATCCCAGGCCAGTGTGACCTGGCCCGCAAAGACGGCGTTGGTAAAGCAGCACATCAGGATAAGACCCAGCCATCCCAGCAAGCGCGGGATCGAACTGAGCTCTGTCGAACGGAATCGAGTAGACATCTCCAACCTCCAAATGCACGTGCCACGCGAACATGGCTGGCCAGGAGGCTGGCGCTGCGTTCGCTTGGCAACCCTGCGACCATGCCCCGATGCCCGGGAGTTAGGCCAGTGGTTTTGCGTCCCGCCCTTTCGGAGCGGTTTGCCCTTTTCAAGCTTTCTTCAGCTATCTGGATATGATTGTATGCTCGCAACAAAAGCGGCGCAAGCCAAAATTGATATATTTTAGAGTCAATGTACCAATATTTTTCAATTTTAATCTTGTGGCCGTTCAATACAGAGTCAATATGAACCGATTTCGAATCCCTAATCGGTCCATTTTGACCCTTGTTAGTCTGATTAGGCCACTTGATTCTCTGGTGCATGAGACTAGGGTCACTCAATCCGCTTCTTCAAGTCACCTTCCCCCTAAGGGGAAGGGCTGGAATGGAAAACTCAACTGGTACGCCTCGCTTATTGCAGCGCGGTGTTCATGTCGCTTTGGATTTCGCTCGCGCTCAAGGCTCGGTTGTAGATGCGAACCTCGTCGATGCGGCCGTTGAAGTATTGACCCCAGATACTGTTTCCTCCAATGCGTAGCACGCCATTGGAAGTTTGGATGGGACCAGAGATTCGACGATTGGCGACCTCACTACCGTTGACGTAGAGTCGCTGAGTCGTCCCGTCGTAGGTGGCCGCCAAGTGGGCCCAACGGTAGCGGGTCAGCCACGGGCCGCCAGCCAGATTCTGATCGGCGTTACCAACGCGGGTCCCAGTCGACGGCTGATTGACATCGGAGTTGGCCTGGAGGGTATATACCAATCCATTCGCCTGTTCCTTCAAGAGCACGCAGCGCCAACCATTCAGGGAAGTCGTGGGATAAACCCATGCTTCCAGCGTCATGCCGGTGGTCAGATCCAGCGAGACCGAGTCGTTGACCGTTACCCAGCTATTGGCGCCGTTGAAGTAAAGGGCGTTACCAAATTTCCCTCGGGTGGACCAGCTAGCGCCGGAAATGACCCCATGATTGCCTTGGCCGGAGATGTCGGTCACTGTCACACCGCTGCCTTCCTTGAAACTGTACGCCGCCACGAGTCCCGTGGTGGGGCTAACGGGGATGCTTCCCGTTGATTGTCCCAAGGTCTCGTCCGGCCCCAAGTCGCTGGGGGTGTAATTCGCGTCGGGAGTCAGCACCAACTTGTCCAGCAGGGTACCGGACTCGCGCATCCACACATTGATAATATGTACACCGGGACTGGTCACGTTGAGGGTGGCGATGGTGCCGCCTTGAGTCGTTTTGGACCACGCCCAGCTTCCCAGCGGATTGAGTTGGCTTAGCCGGGCGGCGCCGGCGACTTCCTGCCCATCAAGGCCAACATGCAGGGAATCGGAACTCCGGGAAAGACCAAGAGCGCGAATCCATACATAATGGATACCGGTCTTGACGAAGTTCACCTGATAATCCAGTCGTGGGCTGGTGGCGGCGTAGTTGGTGTCGATGCGGGTATTGTCTACCGGCAGGGCCTGCAGGGCGCTGGCGCCCGAATAATCGCCATAACTGGTTGTCGCTTGCCAGGTATATCCACTTTGCGCCGTGTTGCCGTTGAAATGTTCGGCTTCCATGACTACCAGGTTGGGTGCCACGCTATTTTGCTGGAATTTCCCCGCACTACTACCAGTACCAGTGTTGGAAGAAACCGTAATGTAGCCATTTTGAGTTTTCGCATTACTACCGGCAGAGTTGGTAGTGGTGAGCTTGACGGTATAGGTCCCAGTGGTTGCGTAAGTGTGTGAAGGATTCCGTTGAGTGCTGGGAGTGGTGCCGTCGCCGAAATCCCAGGACCAAGCTGTCACTGTTCCAGTGGAGGTATCGGTGAACTGCACGGTTAGCGGCGCCGTGCCCGAGGTAGGACTGGCACTGAAATTGGCCACCGGCGCCATTGCCGCAGCTGTCGCCGTGATATTCTGGGTCGCGGTGGCACTGCCGCCAGGACCAGTCACCTTGAGGGTGGCGGTGTAGCTGCCCGGCGTGTTGAAGGTTTTGATGACAGTCTGGGCCGTGTCGGTCGTGCCGTCGCTGAAGGTCCAGGCGCGGCTGCTGATGCTACCGGTCGAGGTATCGATAAGTGTCACCATCAATGGCGCCGTCCCCGAAGTAGGACTGGCGCTGAAACTAGCGGTCGGGGCTGCGATGGGTGAGCTGGTGGCGCCGACCGTTGTACTCACTTCGTTGGAAAAGCCGCTTTCGACGGTTCTAGTGGTATCGTAGGCTTTGACGGCGAAATAATATTTGGCGCCGTCTTGGAGATTGGCCACGGTATAGCTGGTTTGTTTGGCGACATCCACGCTTGATGAGTAGTTGCCGCTAGCCGTTCCGTAGGAAAGCTTATAACCCCCGAGCGTGGACTGGGTATTGGGATCCCAGGTCAAACTGACTTGGCCAGCTTGAGCAATGGAGGTAAAGAAGAGTAGTGCGAAAATTATAGCCGCATGAGTCGCGCTAAAAAAAACACGAAATTCATTGAACACAGAAATAATTGATACGCGGTTTTCTTGATGCGCAAACATACGTTTTGCTTCCCCCATATAAGTCGGCCCGTATCACTGATCACTGTTCAGTTTCCGAACTCTGGTTGCTGTTAAAATAAAAAATTAAACTATCCATGTATCAAATTTAGTTTTAATAGAAAACGCACCCGATTTGAAAGAAATACATTAGTTTCTTATCAATTTCAATATCGATTGAATTTATAAATAATAATCAATGCTTATTTTATAACTTATTGATTTTTAACAATTTTAAATCTACCTTTATCTGCTCATACTTGTATTGGATGCTAGATATAATGACCCTAACCTGAATCACTCCTGAATTACCACCTAAAAAAAGTGGTTAATAGTTGACAATATGAGTAGGCAGCCAACAGAGTAATTTCTGATTAAATAACTTGGTTATCAGTCATCGGTCGATCAAATTGAGGGTGTTGACCCAAGCAATTCGCAGGCAAATTGGAAGCTGGATCGTGCGACATTAAAACGTGTGAGAATGATCGAGTTTTATACCGTATTCACCCACTCTTGAACGGAAGTCAGCAGCAGCAACAACTGACACCTTGGGCGCAATCTGACCAAAACACTCCACACACCCCGCATACTGAAATCCGGCGAAATCGATGCCCAGGCCACATTGAGCACCGACGTTGGCTGATGTTGATCGGTATCGAACCATGAGGGCCACCCTAAGCATCGGCAGCGATGGAACTCACTATCGCTTTCCACGCCCCAAGCCATGAACTCGATCAGGAAGGCACAAACATGAACAAGCAACCATGGTTTTTGGCGACACTGTTATTTGTCGTACCGGCATGGGCCGATCACGGCGACCCGCCGGTTCCCGGCCAGCCGCTGGTGATCGATGTACGCACAGCGGGAGAGTACCAGCAGGCCCATGTCCGCCAAGCGATCAACATCCCTTACGATGAAATCGCCGGTCGCATCACCACTTTTGCCCCGGAACACGACGCCCGCATCGTGCTGTACTGCCGCAGCGGCCGCCGTTCCGGCATCGCCGAACAGACACTGCGACAAATGGGCTACAGTCGGATCGAAAATCGGGGCAGTCTGAACGATATGCTGCGCGGCGGTTATCGGACCGATTGAGCACCATGGGAAGGAGCCAACACGAGTACCATCGTCACACCCAGGCGTCATTTGCGCGGCGGACGGTTTGAAGTGGCAATGGCCCGCCGCTCCCCATGAATCGCCGCCAGTTTCTGTGCTCGCTGACCGCCGTCGCCGGCGCGACCGGCGGCGCCTATGCCTGGCGACGGCTGGATTCACCCAAGACGCCGCCGTTGCCGGAAGGGGAAATCCTCGGCGCCTCTAATGCTCTGGGCCATCGTCTGCGCGCCGGCCAGATTCCGGAACCCGGCGAGACGCTGAAGACACCGGTGGTCATCGTCGGCGGCGGCATTGCCGGCTTATCCGCCGGCTGGAAGCTGCAACAAGCCGGGTTCACCGATTTCGCGATCCTGGAACTGGAGTCCGAAGTCGGCGGCAACGCCCGCAGCGGTAAGAACGCCGTCACCGCCTACCCCTGGGGCGCGCACTATCTACCGTTTCCCACCCAGGAATCCCGCGCCGTGCGCGAACTGCTGGCGGATTTCGGTGTGCTACGGGGCGATCCCTACACGGCGGAGCCTGTCTACGACGAGCATTTCATCAGCTTCGCGCCCCGGGAACGGCTGTACGCCAACGGTCTCTGGCACGATGGGCTATGGCCGCGAGTCGGCGTCCGACCGGATGAGCAGGCGCAATTCCAGCGTTTCCAGGAGTTGATGGACGGTTTCCAGCGCCGGCGCGGGGCAGACGGCCGTAAAGCCTTCGCCATTCCCATCGACTTCAGCGCCCGCGATCCCGATCTGTTGGCACTGGATCGAATCTCCATGCGGGATTTTCTACTGCAACACCGGCTGGATGCCGAACCACTGCACTGGTACGTCAACTACGCCTGCCGCGACGATTACGGTTGCCGTTGCGACCAGACTTCGGCCTGGATGGGGATTCACTACTTCGCCAGCCGCGACGCCCGTGCCCGTGACGCCGATGAGGACGACGTGCTGACTTGGCCGGAAGGCAATGGCTGGCTGGTCCGGCGCCTGCGGGAACGGCTGGAACCGCACATCGTCACTGGGTCTCTGGTGTTCCGCGTGTCCGAACTGGATCGGGCGGTATTGGTGGACGCGTATCAGCCGCGCGAAAACCG
>Ga0209573_1003622_pt1 | contig 16580 bp, 19 predicted proteins | sample TNRBio252014_DNA_FD_185870 | JGI IMG/M metagenome (GOLD analysis project Ga0209573, IMG submission 185870) | Wastewater treatment Type I Accumulibacter community from EBPR Bioreactor in Madison, WI, USA - TNR Reactor_6/25/2014_ DNA (SPAdes)... | ecosystem: Engineered > Bioreactor > EBPR >...
TCCGCGTCAACGCCGTGAGCCCCGGCATTGTCGACACCGAAATCCACGCCTCGGGCGGCCAGCCCGACCGGGTTGAGCATGTCCAGGGCGCGGTCCCGATGCGAAGAGCAGGCAAAGCTGATGAGATTGCCCGCGCTGCCCTCTGGCTTTTGTCGGATGAAGCATCCTATACGACGGGTTCGATATTGACCGTCAGCGGCGGGCGGTAGCCCGCGCCAAAGAGGAGCGGAAATGGCATACGATGTGATCGTAATTGGTTCGGGCCCCGGCGGCTATGTCGGCGCGATCAAGGCGGCGCAGCTCGGACTGAAGGTCGCTGTCGTCGAAAAACGCGCCACCTTTGGCGGCACCTGTCTGAACATCGGCTGCATTCCTTCCAAGGCGCTGCTGCACGCGTCGGAAATGTTCGCCGAGGCCAGCCACTCTTTTGACGCTCTGGGCGTCGAGGTCGGTACGCCGAAAATGAACATCGCCAAGATGATGGCCCACAAGGACAAGACCGTCGAAGCCAATGTCGGCGGCGTTGCCTTCCTGTTCAAGAAAAACAAGATCGACACATTCCGCGGGACGGGCAAGCTGGTCGAAGGTCCGCTGGTTGAGGTGACCGGAGAGGATGGCAAGACCATCCAGCTTGAGGCCGCCAACATAGTCATCGCAACCGGCTCGGATGTCGCAGGCATTCCCGGAGTCGACGTAAAGATTGACGAGAAGGTCATCATTTCTTCGACCGGCGGCCTGTCGCTGGAGAAGGTCCCCGGCCATCTTGTCGTAGTTGGCGGCGGCGTTATCGGCCTGGAGCTCGGTTCGGTCTGGGCGCGTCTCGGCGCCAAGGTTACGGTGGTCGAATATCTCGACTCCATCCTTGGCGGTATGGACGGCGAGGTGTCAAAACAGTTCCAGCGCATGCTGGGCAAGCAGGGTTTTGAATTCAAGCTCGGTTCCAAGGTCACCGGCGTGGCCAAGGCCAAGAAGGGCGCCAGCGTCACCTTCGAGCCGGTCAAGGGCGGCGCGGCTGAAACCATCGACGCGGATGTTGTGCTGATCGCCACCGGCCGGCGCGCCTACACGGATGGCCTGGGGTTGGATATTCTTGGCGTCGAGACCGACCGCGGTAAAATCAAGACTGATCACCAATACCGCACCAATGTGCCAGGCGTCTTCGCCATTGGCGATGTCATCGCCGGGCCGATGCTGGCGCACAAGGCCGAAGACGAAGGCATAGCGGTAGCCGAGATCATCGCCGGTCAGCATGGCCACGTGAATTATGACGTCATCCCCGGCGTGGTCTACACCAGCCCGGAGATCGCCTCCGTCGGCAAGACCGAGGAAGAGCTGAAGAAGGCCGGCGTTGAGTACAAGGTTGGAAAATTCCCCTTCACCGCCAATGGCCGCGCCCGCGCCATGCTGCACACGGACGGTTTTGTGAAGATCCTCGCTGACAAGGCGACCGATCGGGTGCTCGGCGGTCACATCGTCGGCTTCGGCGCTGGCGAAATGATCCACGAGATTGCCGTGCTGATGGAGTTTGGCGGCTCGTCCGAAGATCTTGCCCGCACCTGTCACGCCCACCCGACCATGTCGGAGGCCGTGCGCGAGGCTGCGCTGGCGACTTTCTTCAAACCGATCCACATCTAGCCCCTATGCGCAACCGGGTCGCTACGCCGCAGTGACCCGGCGTAGTTCGGGGCGCATCATGCCGGCATGCGTGTCGTTGAAGTGAACCCCAAGGCCAACATCGGAATTCTGCCGGGCGCGGATTTTGCCGACGCCTGGCGGCTCGATGGCCTGGCTGCGGCGGATGCTTTAACGCTGGCGGGGCGCGCCTTTGGGTCATCGCCCAAATGGATCGAGGCGCTGCTCGTACTTCGAAATCTGCTGGTTGCGCCGTTCGGACTGAAAACCGGCAGGACAGCTGACCCGTCAGCCGGTCCCTTTATCGGCATATTCCCCATCATCTCCCAGCGCCCGGATCGGGTCGTCATGGGGCTGGATGATCACCATCTGGATTTCCGCGTAGTCGTCGAGATTGCGCCTTCAGCTGGCCGCACAGTCGCTGCGACAGCGACCACCTATGTACGTACGCACAATTTTGGCGGCCGCCTCTACATGATGGTGATTAAACCTTTCCATCGCGTGATCGTGCGTTCAATGTTGAGCAACGCGGCTGCGCGTATCTGAACGCGGCTATTTCTTCTCGTCGCCGCCTTTTGCGCCGCCGAAGAACCCGCCGATAAAATCACGCATCGCGTCCGTACCTTGCGGCATCGCGGAGAACCAGGTTTTCATCAGCCCTTCCGGTGAGAAGCGCTCCATCTCCTCCATCATACGGCGCTCCATCTCCGCCATCATGGTCTTTTGCAGTGGCTGAACATCCGGCAAACCCATCATGGCGCGCGCCTCTTCCGGCGTGCAGTCGATGTTGATTGTTACTTTCATCGCGTTCCCCGCTACGTGGCTAAATCATTGTGCGCCCAACATCTGTGATTTGCCAAGCATGCAGCAAAGCCCGCCCACACCTTGAAGCGTGAACGGGCTTTCAATGGAGCCTGAGCGGCTCGAGTTACGCATACGCCTAGCCAGGGTTGGCAGGAGCAACTGGAGTGGGGGTCGAGCCAGCTGGCGTGGCCGGTTCAGTTGACGCAGCCGGAGCGACCGCTTCCGGCGACGTCGTTTCAACGGCCGCCGGCGCGAACATCAGATAGGCGACGGCCGCCAGACCGATCACCAGAGCGGCGATCAGCGCGCCACGGCCAGTCCCGCGGGTCTGCGTTTCAGCCAGAATGCGCTCTTGCATACGCCGGTCTTCGTTTGCGGCGAATATATCAGCGTTGCGGGGCGTCGGATTGACCGGATCACGCGTCTGGGGGTCAATAGCCAGATGGTCCTCATGCTTGCGAGCAGCTTGTGCCATCGTCGGTTCCTTCCATGTGTTTTAGGACACATGGAAAACGCGCGATGGCCAAGTTGGTTTCGGCGGCGCCAAAGCGGACTAGCAGCCGGCACGTCAGGCTCGGGTTAAACTACCGTTCCTACTGCACTTTTTCAGGTTGCTGTGGGGTTTGATCAGTTGACGGCGCTGGCAGTGGCAAGACCGGCTTCGACATAGCTGATTCGGTCGCAACTACGCTCGCCACAACCGTCTGGTCCACGTCAGCCCGCACGCTGCGCTGCATGTTGCAGGCATTGGCGCCTACGACGGACAATCCGAATGCGCTCAGCGCGAGAATGGCTTTCATCAGGACCTCCTTGCGGTTCGCTTGGGAGTCGAAGCGTAACAGACCGGACCTTGGCGTCCAATCACGATGCCGGGAGGGTTTTAGGCTCAGCTCGCAGGTGAAAGCGCATAGCCGCGCTCGCGCAGCAGCTCCACCAAACCCTTCTCGCCCGGCAGGTGCAGCGCGCCCACCGCGACAAAGGCGCCGCCCCTGTCCAGCAGTGGCGCGGCGCGCTCCGCCATTGTCTTATTGCGGTCGGTGACGACCTTCTGGTCGAATTCAGCGTAACCTTCGCCGAGCCCTGCGCCCGCACTAAAGATCGCCGTAAACAGCGGCCAGTACATGCCCACTTCTTCACGCTGGTAGAGCACAATCATAGTCTCAAAAACATCATCGGCCCGGTCTCCGAGCTTGAGCATGTCAAGCAATGCGCTGATATGGAAATCCATTGGCAGTGAGGCAAAAACTTCCAGCTGCTCAAGGCCGGTTTCCAGGCCCACGACTGCTTTGCCTGCGGCCTTGGCGTCGGCGGCAAGCCTGGCGTCGAGGATCTTCTCGCCACCGCCCTTGCGGGCGAGCTCGCAAGCCGGCAGACTGATCATGGCCAGCAGCATCCACGGTTTCATTTTCGCGACGCTGCCGGGCGGAATGCCTTTCGCCTCGAGGCCCTCATTCAGCGCAACCGCCTGTTCAGGCGTCAAGCCGGACGTCAGCGTCTCGGCGTCCGTATACATCATCAGGTCCGGCCGTTTGGCGAGAATGCCCATCATGCGGGAATCGTCGAGAATGTCGGTCGTCTCGATCACGACCGTGTTGGAGGCGTCGAAAGCCGCACGCGCCGCCGGCGCAATTTCGGTGACCCGTGGATCCGTGACATGGAAGGTCCCGAACAGATAGGATGGCTCGATCCCGTCTTTTTCTATCTTCCACAGAATGCCGCGCCCGTTTGGCGTTTTAGCGGCGTCGGCCTCGATTTGCTTCAGCGCGTCTGGATTGCTGGCGCTGAATTCGGCCAGCATATCCTTGCCGCCGCAGCTTGTTTCGGCGCGGGCGGACACCACCAAAAGAAGCAGCAGGCTCAGCGCGACAAACAGGGCTTGCGCTGCGCAGACCAGCCACATGGCTGGCTTCGCCAGTCGATCCGCAATATCCATGACACGTTCCATATGCGCGTCCTAGCCCAAGATTGCGGCCAAACCGTTAAGCCCGGCTGGCAAATCCGATGCATGGCCGTCAGGCGCGCGGATGCGCCGAGGCGTAGATGTCAAGCAGACGAGCCGTGTCTACTCCGGTATAGATTTGCGTTGTCGACAGGCTGGCGTGGCCAAGCAGTTCCTGGATCATGCGCAAATCACCCCCGCGCCCCAGCAGATGCGTTGCGAATGAATGCCTCAATGCATGCGGCGTCGCTGTATCGGGCAGGTTCAGCGCCGAACGTAGCCGCGCCATCTCGCGCTGGACGATCGCCGGATTGAGTGGCCCGCCCTTTGCGCCACGAAACAGCGATTGATCCGCAGCAAGATGATAGGGGCAAAGTCGCCGGTACTCGGCCACCGCCTCCTGCGCCACCGGCAGCACCGGCGCAATACGGGTCTTGTTGCCCTTGCCCGTGATGCGCAAGGCGGTTTCATTGCCGCAAAAGTCCCCGCCCTTGAGGCCAAGCGCCTCCGAGATACGCAGGCCAAGCCCGTAAAGCAGTGTCAGCACGGCTGCATTGCGTGCGGCGATCCATGGCTCCTCGGCCAGCTGTTCGGATTCTGAAACGACGCGGCGAGCATCCGCAACCGTCAGCGGCTTGGGCAGTGACTTCGGCTGCCTTGGCGCGCGCATCGCTGACGCGCCTGCAGCACTCGCCATGCCGCTTTTCTCCAGAAACCGCAACAACGAGCGCACTCCGGCCAGTCCGCGCGCCAGCGTGCGCGGCCCCGCTCCGGCATTGCGCCTTGACGCCAGAAAGCTGCGCAGGTCCGCCGGCCGCAGGCCGGAAATGTCGCTGATGCCGGGTGGCCCACCGCAATGACCCGTCATGAACTGCAGAAACTGCCGCGTGTCGCGCTCATAGCTCTCGACCGTCTGCGCCGACAAACGCCGTTCGCCGCTTAGCGCGCTAAGCCATTCCTGCCGCGCCTGTGCGAGGTCCGGTTTGGCGGAGATCAGAAATTCCTGCATACGGGCGACCTTGTGACTGGACCATTGTGCAGTCTACAGGTTAGCGGCGGGTAACTCTGGAGACGTTTCAAATGGCTGCGCCGCAAAAACCCGTCCTGCTCGCCGTGATTGGCGCCGCCCACGGCATCAAGGGCGAGGTTCGCATCAAGAGCTTCACTGGCGACACGCTGGCCCTGGCTGACTATACGCCACTGACCGACGCCAAAGGCCGTGTCTTCGACATTCTCGATTTGCGTCCTCAAGGCGAGGTCGTGGTGGCGCGCATCAAGGGCGTCACCGACCGCAACGCCGCCGAGGCGCTCAACGGCACGGAGCTCTTTGTCGAGAGAGCCCGGCTTCCTGCCGAGGAGGAAGGTGAATTCTACTATGACGATCTCGTCGGACTGTCCGTGCGCGATGAAACCGGCGCTATTATCGGCAAGGTTTCAGCAGTGCAGAATTTCGGCGGCGGCGACGTGCTCGAACTGGTCGTTCAAGGCCGCAAGGGGGTGCTGATCCCCTTCACCCACGCCGCCGTGCCGGAAATCTTGATCGGCGAAGGCTACATCCGTATCGACACGGTCGCCGCCGGATTGGCGGACGACGAAGATGGGGATGGCGAACCGGATGGCGGCCGGGCGGGCGGTGGCTTCAAGGCGCGCCCGCGCGGCCCGAGAGACGCCGGAGGCAACCGGTGACTACCTTTCGCGCCACGGTTCTGACGCTCTATCCCGAGATGTTTCCCGGCGCTCTCGGTCTGTCGCTTGCGGGCAAGGCGCTGGAGCGCGGCGACTGGTCGCTTGACACAGTTCAAATCCGCGGGTTCGCCACGGACCGCCACCGCACGGTCGACGATACGCCCGCAGGCGGCGGCGCTGGCATGGTGATGCGCGCCGATGTGCTGGCCAAAGCCATCGACTCCGTTTCGCCATCAGTCGATCCGCGTCCACGCCTTTTGATGAGTCCCCGCGGCAGGCCCTTGACCCAACAACGCGTCCGCCGCCTTGCCGCCGGACCCGGCGCCGTGATTGTTTGCGGGCGGTTCGAAGGCGTCGATCAACGCATCATTGACGCCCGCAATCTCGAGGAAGTCTCGATCGGCGACTATATCCTGTCCGGCGGCGAACCGGCCGCCCTGGTGCTGCTGGACGCGGTCGTGCGGCTTTTGCCCGGCGTCATGGGCAATGATCTGTCCGGTGTCCATGAGAGCTTTGAGGACGGGCTGCTTGAACACCCGCACTACACCCGGCCCGCCGACTTTGAGGGCCGCGCCATTCCGGAAATTCTAACATCCGGCAATCACGCCAAAATAGCGCAATGGCGGCGCGAGCAGGCCGAGAAGCTAACGCAAGAGCGGCGGCCCGACCTTATCCGGTGACGAAATAATAGACGGCCAGGAATAGCCCAACCGCAATCACGATGGCGCGCATGACCGATTGTGGCACCCGCTTTGCGACCCAAACGCCTGACCAGCCGCCAATCGCGACGCCGGGGATCATCACCAGCGCCTGCGGCCAGGCGACAACGCCGCCGGCGACAAAAACCACAATCGCGACGGCTGCGATCACCACCGCCAGCATATTCTTCAGCGCATTCAGCCGGTGATAATCACCCGACTGCGACAAGCCGAGCGTCGCCAGCATCATGACGCCCATGCCGGCGCCAAAGAAGCCGCCATAGATCGCGGTGACGAATTGCATGATGAAGCCGAATACGCCGCCCACGGCCGCATCCTGACCGGGTTTCGGTTTCGGCTTCATGTAAGGGCCGGCCGCAAACAGCACCGTCGCCGCAACCAGCAGCCAGGGCACCAGCGCCCGAAACTGGGGGTTGTCGAGCTGCAGCAGAATCCATGCGCCGAGCAGCGAACCGATCAGGGAGGCGATGCAGAGCGCCAGCGCGCCGCGCCAGAAGGTCTTGAAATCATCCCAATAGGCAAGCGTTGAGGTGACATAGCCTGGAAACTGGGTGATCGACGAGGTTGCGTTGGCCACCACCGGCGGAATGCCGACAAGTGTCAGGGCGCCAAAGGACAAAAAAGTGCCGCCACCCGCAACAGCGTTAATCATCCCTGTCAATACACCGGACAAAAACAGCAGGATGGCGACAGCGATGGTCATACGATTGACTCCGTTTTGGGGAGGGCTGTAGTAGCCAGGTTCCGCAACCGCAACCCGTCAGCGGTTGATCCAGCGGCCAAAATCGGTGCCGTGGCCCAGACAACCGCGTTTTTTGGAACGCCGGTGGTGACAAGGGCCGCACGATGCTGTAAGCGCGCCCCTGAAATCGGCGAAGTCCGGTTCCGTCAACGATGCAAAGTGCATCGCCCCTGCTTTCCTTTGAGGGAAGGCATAGCCGGATGGTCAAATGAACTGACCGGCAAGCGTCGGGCGCTCTGGCTGGCACAACAAGCAAGAAAGGTTCCGACGATGGATATCATCCGTCAGCTTGAGGCTGAGCAGGCCGCAAAGATTGAAGCCAAGCGCAAGCTTCCTGAATTCCAGTCCGGCGACACTGTCCGCGTTCAGGTTCGCGTCACCGAAGGCGCGCGCACCCGCGTGCAGGCCTATGAGGGCGTCGTCATCGCCCGTGCAGGCGCCGGCTTGAACGAGAACTTCACCGTTCGCAAGATTTCCTATGGCGAAGGCGTCGAGCGCGTTTTCCCGGTCTATTCACCGCTGGTCGAGGCGGTTGAGATCGTACGCCGCGGCAAGGTGCGCCGAGCCAAGCTCTATTATCTGCGTGATCGCCGCGGCAAGTCGGCCCGCATCGCCGAGAATGTGGGCGTTCGTGCGCGCAAGCTTGGCGACGCCGAGCGTGAAGCCGCCGCGGCCGAAAAGGCCAAGCTCGAAGCTGAAAAGATCGCCGCCGCTGAAGCTCTGGCCGCTGAAAAGGCGGCTGCCGAAGCCAAGGCCGCCGAAGAAGCTGCTGCAAAGGCGGCAGCCGAAGCCAAGGCTGCTGAGGAAAGCGCCGCCAGCTGATCTGCTGACGTCACCGCATCTGTCAAAGGCGCCCCTGCGGCGCCTTTTTCTTTTGGCTTCGCACTCGAAGTGCTAGGTCGTAGTGGCGATTTAATTCTCGAACATGACAAAGGCGGCCCACACCAGCGGATCTTCGGCTGCGGGCAATTGCCCGGCAATAGCGTCGAGCCGAGTCTGGCGCAGCGCTTGCGGATAGGTCTCGCCGCCGATCAGATGCTCGTAGAAGCGCACCATGAACTGTTCGGTGCCTGCGTCATCCACTGGCCATAGCGTCAGCAGCGAGCGCTTTGCGCCGGCAATATTGATGGCGGTCGGCAGACCGCGCAGGCCGCCGACAAACGTCTCCTCGCCGCGCCCGGTCTCGCACGCCGACAGGACCAGCAGGTCAAGCTTGGACAGATCCCAAAGCATCAGCTCAAAAGCGTATAACCGGCCGTCCGAAGCGTCCCTTTTCATCGCCCGCTTGTCGCCCGATCCGGACAGGATGACATCGCTTTGCCAGAGCGCATCGACGCCCTGGACGCCGCCGGACCTGCCGCTGGCATAGGCGCCGTGGGTCGCCAGATGCGCGATCGTCGCCGCTTCCATCTTCTCGCGCAACGCAGGTTCGGTGACGTCGGTCCCCGTCAACAGGTCGGTCTTGTAAGCATCATTATTGAGCAGCGCGCCAACCTCTTCCACCTCCCGCCGCGCGCCTGGCAGCGGCGGAGCGCCGCGCTCCGCGCCATTTGCGTAGTCAATGCCGCCGGCCAGCACCGCCTGGCCATCCTTGGCGAGCTTCTGGTCTGCCTTGATGCCAAGGATCGATTCGGGGCGCGTGAGCAGACGAATTGTCATCCGCTCCTCAAGCAGCTTTCCATTCTTGTCCTGCAGCAGCGAAAACGGAACGGCGAACAATTGTCCGTCCGGCACGACAAACACCGTATTGGCGCCTGCCAGTTCGCTTTCCAGCGGCGCCATCAATTTTTCGTAGAGACCGGCGAAGGTTGCATTGACGGTGACCAGAGGCATTGCGCCCCGCTCCGAGCGCGTCGACCGCAAAGAGGCGACTTGTTCGACCTCCGCGCTTGAAAGAATGCCACGTGGATCGCCGAGCTGAAACAGTTTCGGCTCCATGTCCTTGCGCGACACGACGGCATAGAGCCGCGTGTGAACGAAGGGATCAGCCTGATCCCGGTCGGCCTTCCATTTGCGCGTGATGAAATATTGCACCTGCGCCTGATCCGCCGCCAACAGGTCCTTGCCGGCCGGCAACGGTTTCTCCAGAACGCTGTTGTCGAGACCATATTCGGCTGCGCGGCGGTTGGTGGCTTCGTCCAGCGCCTTCAGCCTGTCAAAGAGCGGATAGCCGACCTCTTTGGAATCTGGGCCTCCCGCAGAGAACAGTTCCTGTATGATGAAGGAGAGCCGGATCGACTCCTTCAAATCGTCCTGCATGGCCTGGTCGTTCGGGTCAGTCGCCAGCATCAGCTTGCGCACCGCATCGCGCTTGCCATCTTCCAGAGACGGCCAGCGCCGGATAGCGTCTGCAAACGCGCTGACAATGGCCGGATTCTCTCGGCCAGCCGGGCGTAGTCATAGAGCATATCATCGGCCTGCGCGCGCGCCGATTCGCCAAATTCGCGGCTGGCCGAAAAACTGACCTGCGGCCCGATCCAGGCCAGCATCGCCACGTCAAGCTTGGCGAAATCGGTCACTGCCTGCTGCGGCTCGTCCTTCGCCTTCTGGTTCGCCAGCGCAAGTTCGGCGGCAAAGGTTGCGGGATGGCCAATGCCATTCTCGCTCGCCGACATATCATAGGCGAGCTTCAGATATTTCGTTGCCTGCTGCTCATCGCCCGTCTCTTGGAAATGACCCGCCAGCAGACTAGCCGCCTTCATGCTCAGGATAAGCGGATAGTCCGAACTGGTCGTTACGCCATCCAGCGTCGCAACGCTTTGCGCGTCCATTTTGATGTCGCCCGACGCCAGCCTTGTGTATTCGATCCAGACATCCGTCACCGCCGCGTTTTGCGCGTCATTGGTCCCGGTCGCGATCTCCCGGCAAAGCTGGAAAAGCTTGAGCGCCTGCGCATAGTCGCCAAGATCGAGATAGTCCTGCGCCGTGTTGTTCGCCGTCACCAGCACGTTGAAATGGTTCTGGCCATATTGAGCAGTCCGCTTTTCGAGCAACATCTTGTCCAGTTCAAGCGCGCGGGATGGCGAGCCCGTCGTGCGCAGAGCATCGGCAAGATTGTTGGCAACGCGCCATGTCAGCGGGTCATCTGGCCCCAGAAGCTTCAGGGCCTTGTCGTAGTTTTCCCGCGCGATGAAGGAACCCGTTCCAAGCTGGCCCATGCCAATCAGGGCGACGCCGAAATAGTCATAGGCATTGAGAAACTCGCGCGACTCGGCGCCATAAAGCTTTTCAAACATCCCGACCGCCAGACTGAAGGTCGAGATCGCCGGGTTAAGGTCCCCCACTGCTACCTTGAAGCGCGCCGAGGCCAAAAGGAAGTCTGCCGCTTCCCGTGAGTCGGCCCGCGCGGCGCGGGTCTGCTCGCCATCGGCAAAAATCTGGGCGGCCTGTTCGTTCATGCCATTATGGTGCAGGCGGTCCGCGACCTCGGCGTAGCTGATCATCGTGTAGGCCAGATGGTCGGTTCTCGACGCCGCCAGAAGCACATCGCGCAACCGTTTGTAGCCCTCATCCACGCGTCCTGCCTGCATCAGACTATAGCCGATGCGCAGACGCGTCGTGAGACCGGCCTCACTATCCTCGCCTGAGCGTTTGCGGATGCGCTCCTCGTATAGCGCGGCAATCCGGTCATGCGCTTGCGCCTGTCCAAGCGCGCCCTTGGCGGCCATGACCACATCGACCAGCGTATCGCCGCGCGACGCGTCTGAACTGTCGAGGACCTTAAGCAACTCATCCATTCGCGGGGCGATTTCGGCGTCGATCCGCGCCGCGTTTCCGGCCCGGATGTCGAATTCCGCCGCCGCGACGATGTAGCTAGCCGCCAGCCATGGCTCGCCTTGCGCCTCAAACATATGGCTGGTTTCGAGTGCGCGCCTGCGCGCGCCTTCGACATCGCCTGCCTTGAACTGCGCGTCGATGCTGGCAGAGATCGGCTTTGACTGCTCAATCGCTGCGGGGCTCGGCGCCTGGGCAAATGCCGGGCTCAGCGGCGATACGGTCAACACAAGCGCCGCCAAGACAGGTGCCATCAGGCCCCGATTCAATCGCTTCGCTGCCTTCGATTTCGTGCCTGCCTGTTTCATGCCATGTCCCGAACTGCGCTATTGCCAAACTTGCGGCAACCTAAGGCGGTAGTTTTTGGCATCGGTATGGCCAAGGCAGAACAGTCACGTTTCTTGGCGCAGCTTGTGCGAACCGAACTTGACCACGTCTCTTGCACCAGTCAGATATTCGACAAACAGGAGAACCGGCATGTCAGCCCTTTACCAGACCACGGCGCGCGCTGTCGGCGGACGCACCGGCCATGTCGAAACTCTCGACGGTGCACTGAAACTTGATCTTGGCCGGCCAAAGGAGCTTGGCGGCGACGGCAAAGGCAACAATCCGGAGCAATTATTCGCCTCTGGCTACGCGGCCTGTTTTGGCAGCGCGCTGCAACTTGTCGCCGGCAAGATGAAGCTCCCGCTTCAGGATTCGGCCATCACTGCGACCGTGGGCCTGCGGCCGAACGGCCAGGGCGGCTTTCAGCTCACGGCGGCGCTTGATGTTGAAACCAAAGGGCTTGACCAGGCCACTGCCGAGTCGCTTGCGGCCGCCGCTCACAAGGTATGTCCATATTCAAACGCGATCCGTGGCAATGTCGATGTAGCCATTGGCGTGCGCGCAACGTGAGGCGCCAGACTTGCACAAGGCGCACAGCAGGCTAAAGTCAGCATCATCTGACGCGCCGGACCGTTCCGGCGTTTTTCCGTTGAAGAGGGTAAAGTCATGACGATCTCGAAACGACAGTTCCTCGGCCTTGCAGTGGCGATGATGGTTGCCCCCGTAATAGCGTCGGCGCAGGGCCTGCCGGATTTGAACGGCCGCAAGGTGGTGGTGGTGACCGAAAACGCCTACCCGCCATTGCAGTTTGTCGATCCCAAGGACGGCAAGGCGATCGGCTGGGAATATGACGCGATGAACGAGATCGCCAAGCGGCTCAACTTTCAGGTGGAATACGCCAACACCTCCTGGGACGCGATGATCCAGGCGGTTTCCGACAAGCAGTACGACATCGGAATGACCGGCATCACCATCAAGGATGACCGCAAGGAAAAGGTCGATTTTTCTGACCCTTACATGCGCTCCGAACAGTTCATGCTGGTGCGCGGCGACGAAAGCCGTTTCACCGACGCCAAGACCTTCTCGGAGTTCAAGGACGGCCTGGTCGGCGCGCAGGCGGGCACCACGCCATTCTACACGGCGGTCTATTCAGTGCTGGACGGCAACGAACAAAACCCGCGCATCAAACTGTTCGAGACATTCGGGGCAACGGTCCAGGCGCTCAAGACGGGAGACGTCGACATGGTGTTGACCGATGGCACCGCCGGCAAGGGTTACGTCGACGCCTCGAATGGCGGCCTGAAACTGGTCGGCGGACCGCTGGGCTCCGAGGATTTCGGCTTTATCTTCGCCAAGGGCTCCGACCTCGTCGGGCCTGTCAATAAGGCCATCGCTGCGCTGAAAGCGGATGGAACAATCGATGCGCTGAACAAGAAATGGTTCCTCGATTACAAGATGGGCCAGTAGCGCCGCGCGGCTAGCTGCCGTGGCGGCGCCATCTTCCGCACCCGACAAGGATTTCCCCTACTGGCTGGCGGCAGCGGGCGTGATTGCGCTAGCCGCCGCCCTTTATATCGCCAACAGCGAGCTCTACGGGCAGGTGTTCCGAACCGTCTCTGCGGGGCTCGGCATCACGATCCGCGTCACCCTGATCGGCTTTGCGCTGGCGTCGGCGCTTGGCCTCGCCATGGCCATGATGGGCCTGTCCGGATCGTTGTGGCTGCGCCAGATTTCGCGCTTCTATGTCGAAATTATCCGCGGCGTCCCGGTCCTCGTGCTGTTGTTCTGGATCGCCTTTGTTGGCGCGCCGGCGCTGGTCGCCGGCTGGAACTGGCTGTCGGCGCCGCTGCAGTCAGCCGGGTTGACCGGCCCCCTGCTTGTGCGCGACTTCTCGCTCGAATGGCGCGCCATCATTGCGCTGACCATCGCCTATTCGTCCTTCCTGGCCGAAATCTTCCGCGCCGGCATACAGGCAGTCGACCCCGGACAGATCGAGGCTGGCAAGGCGCTCGGGCTGAGCAGCTACCGGCGATTCCGTCATATCATCTGGCCGCAGGCGTTCCGCACGATCCTGCCTCCCTATTCCAACGACTTCGTCGCCATGGTGAAGGACTCGTCGCTGGTCTCGGTGCTCGGCGTCGCCGATATCACCCAGATGGGCAAGATCTATGCGGCAGGCTCATTCCGCTTCTTCGAGACCTATTCCATCGTCGCCTATATCTACCTGTTGCTGACGATCGGCCTGTCGCTGGCGCTACGCGCGCTGGAGCGGCGCATGCGCATTGGCCAGGCGACGCTTCAGGCGCAGCGCGTCGCCTGACCATACCGCGTGTCGTAGCCGGGGAAATGCCGTCTTGAGCCTTGTTTTTGGCGGCTCGCGCTGCCAAGCGATGTCCATGACATTGACCATCTCCACCTGGAATATCAACTCCGTCCGGCTGCGTTTGCCGCTAGTTGAGAAACTGCTCGTCGAATTGCGGCCAGACGTGTTGTGCTTGCAGGAAACCAAGTGCCCGGATGAACTGTTCCCCTTCGAGCCCCTCATTGCGCTGGGCTACCCGCATATCGCGGTTCATGGCCAGAAGGGCTATCATGGCGTAGCCACCATTTCACGCTATCCGATCGAGATTGACGAGAAGCGCCGCTTCTTCGGCGTCGAGGATAGCCGCCACCTCTCGGTGAAGCTGAAGCTCGCCGGTCGCACGATCCTCATTCACAATTTTTATGTTCCGGCCGGCGGCGATGAGCCCGATCCCGAGATCAATCCCAAATTCAAACACAAGCTCGGCTTCATTGACGAAATGCGGGCGATCCGGGCGGGCTATGATGGTGAAAGCGCCTCTATCCTGGTCGGCGATCTCAATATCGCCCCGATGGAGCATGACGTCTGGTCACACAAGCAACTGCTCAAGGTCGTGTCCCACACAACGGTCGAAACCGAGGCCATGACATCTATGCGCCTCGGCTCTGGGTGGACCGATTTGATGCGCCACAACGTGCCGGATGAACAAAAGATCTACACTTGGTGGAGTTATCGCGCCGACGACTGGCAAGCCTCGAACAAGGGACGCAGGCTCGACCATATCTGGTCGTCACCCAATCTCGCCCCCTTGCTGAAGGAGGTCGATATCCTGAGCGCGGCGCGCAGTTGGGATAGGCCGTCCGACCATGTGCCGGTCATAGCGCGCTTCGATATGTGATCTGTTAGCACAGCTAGCGTTCGAACTGCGGCGCCAGCCGCTCGATACGGTGGATCATCGTCTGGAGGTCCGCAGCGATCTTTTCATAGAGCACCGCGGCCAGATCAGGGTATTCCTCAAGAACCCGCCGGAAGGATTTCCGGTCGATACGCAACAGGCGCGACGGCGCGGCAGCGACGGCATCTGTGAGACGCTGCGAGTCGGCGATCAGCGCCAGTTCGCTGAGCATTGATCCAGGCTGCACGGATCCGACGAGCAAGCGTCGCCGTTCGCGCGAACTGTAGAGCGCAATACGGCCTTCGACCAGCAGGAAAGCGGAATCGGCAATATCGCCTTCACGATACAGCCGCTGGCCGTCGGCCAGGTCGATCCTGTCTGCGCCGAAGGCGAGCAGCCGCAAATGGTCGCGGTCGAGGCCCTGAAACAGAGCCACGCCGGACAGCGTGCGGATGTCGTCATCCAGCGACATGGATGTTCTGTGTCCCCTGCCTCAGCCCATATGCCCGCGTGAAAAGTCACGCAGCCGGCATTTTCCGACGGCGCGTCGATCCTCTTACACAACTCTAACCCGATGGTTAACAAATTGTCGCCGATGGCGTGCGCATCTGGCCAAATCGCCAGATTGTGTCGTCGGGGTTGGAACCTGGCGCCTGCGAAGCTAAAAGAAGGCGCTTCAACCATTCCTGCCAACCGGCGAAGAACCAGGGTATATTCTTGATGCAACTCGATCCGAACGAAGCCTTCGGAGCGCTCCAGAGCGGTTTTGGCGCGCTTTGGGCGTTGGCGATTTCGTATTCCTTTTCGGTCGTCGGTGCGATTGTGTTGATGATCGTTGGCTTCATTGCCGCCAACATGATCCAGCGGGCTGTTCAAGGCGGCCTCAACCGCGTTCCCAGCTTTGACAGGACATTGTCCCAGTTCTTCGGCATGATCGCGCGCTATGTCGTGCTCGCCATAGTGTTTGTCATGGTGCTGGGTCAGTTCGGCGTGCAGACCGCCTCGGTCATCGCAGCTATCGGCGCAATTGGTCTTGCCGTTGGTCTGGCGCTGCAGGGCACGCTGCAAAACATCGCAGCCGGCATCATGCTGTTGGTGCTGCGTCCGTTTCGCGTTGGCGAATATGTCGAGATCGACAATGTCCGGGGCACGGTTGAAGATGTCGGCCTTTTCGCCACGCGCCTGCGCACGCCGGATGGCATCTTCATTCTGGCGCCCAATTCAACGCTCTGGAACACGCCGGTTTACAATTTTACGCGCAATGGCCGCCGCCGCAACGACATAACAATCGGCATAGGTTATGGCGACGACATCGCACTCGCCCAGCAGGCCATGTTGGATCTGGCGAAGGCCGACCCGCGCGTCCTCAACGAGCCGGAGCCCACTTCCTTCGTCAATGAACTGGCTGACAGCGCCGTCACCGTCACGCTGCGCTATTGGACCGGCGATCAGGATTTCCTCACAGTGCGCCAGCATCTCACCAAATCTGCCAAACTCGCATTTGACGAGAAGGGCATTTCCATTCCCTTCCCGCAACAGGAAGTGGTGTTCAAGAACGCCGGGCCTGTCACTCAATAGCGGCGCGCTTTGCGGCATTGCGGATCGCCGTCGATGACAGCAGCGACCGTGGTCCGTGAATGAATGTCCAGGCAGGCGCGCGCCGGTGCGCAAGAGTCGCAGCGTCAGCCTCGTCGATCCGCACATAGTCGAACGTCTTCGCCACGACTGACGACAGGAGAGCAAGCGTCGCGCCCGGCCGG
>Ga0209573_1003623_pt1 | contig 16578 bp, 12 predicted proteins | sample TNRBio252014_DNA_FD_185870 | JGI IMG/M metagenome (GOLD analysis project Ga0209573, IMG submission 185870) | Wastewater treatment Type I Accumulibacter community from EBPR Bioreactor in Madison, WI, USA - TNR Reactor_6/25/2014_ DNA (SPAdes)... | ecosystem: Engineered > Bioreactor > EBPR >...
CGTGGATTGTAGAGGATCGCGCGCGCCAGCGCGACAAGGTCGGCATCGCCGGTACCGACGATCGCCTCGGCCTGCTCGAACTCGGTGATCAGACCCACCGCGATCACCGGCATCCGAGTCTTCGCCTTGACCGCGCGGGCGAGTGGCACCTGGTAGCTTGGCCCGATCGCGATTTTCTGGTCCGGACTGAGACCGCCGCTCGATACGTGAATCGCGGCACAGCCACGTGTTTCCAGGGCCCGAGCCAGGACCACCGACTGCTCAGTGTCCCAGCCATTCTCGACCCAGTCAGTCGCGGAGATGCGCACGCTCACCGGCAGGGCGGCCGGCACGGCGGCGCGCACGCCTTCGAACACTTCGATCGGCAAGCGCATGCGATTTTCCAGGCTGCCGCCGTACGCATCGTCACGCTGATTGGACAGCGGTGAAAGGAACTCATGCAGAAGGTAGCCGTGCGCCGCATGCAACTGTATGGCGTCGAGGCCGAGCCGGACGGCACGCCGCGCGGAGTCGACAAACGCCTCGCGTACCCGGGCGAGCCCGTCGAGGTCGAGTGCCGTGGGCGCGTTGTCGTCCGCCGCGAAGGCGACAGGCGACGGCGCCTGCGTCTGCCAGCCGTGGGAGGAGTGAGGCGGAAGTTGCGCGCCGCCCTTCCACGGTACTTCGCAGGACGCCTTGCGGCCGGCGTGTGCCAACTGGATGGCGATCGGTATCTCCGACCATCGGCGGACACCATCCAGCACGCGGCGCATCGCCGCTTCGTTCTCATCGGACCAAAGGCCAACATCGGCGTAGGTAATGCGCCCCTCGGGCAGAACTGCCGTAGCCTCTATGGTGAGCAGCGCTGCACCGGAGAGCGCGAGATGGCCGAGATGGATCAGATGCCAGTCGGTCATGCTGCCGTCGACCGCCGAATACTGGCACATCGGCGCAATCACTATCCGATTGGCCAAAGTCAACCCATCGATCGAAAACGGCGTAAATAGAACTGCCAAGACACTCTCCTCCATCGCCACGTCAGGATGTGATGCCAGCCGGCTCTACACCGGCGCCGCTGGCATGGGCAAGACCCGGATATCTCCTCGACGCTGTCGACGTTTTGCTAGCCAGTCAGCCGCCTCGAGGAACCGCTTCCTGGAACTGGGCGCGGAGCCTGCCGGAAGCCGCTCGGGCCGCGTGAGCATGGCCGCCATCACCCGCGTCTTCACCATCGCCCGCTACACCTCGATCGTAAGCGAAGCTCCGGCGACACGTGCTTTTCGCTTGCTTAGCGGCTCGCTTCCGACCTCGGCCGCGGCACAGCCGTTCACGCGGCGGCGCCGTGGACGGCGTCCTGCTCGGCCTTCCATGCCCAGGGGGTGAGTTCGGCGAGGCGGCGGTTCGGCCAGCCGGAGACGAGGCGGGCGAGGACGCGGCGAGCCAGGCTTCCGGGTTGACCGCAGGGCTCCGAATGCAATTCAGGCCGGCTTTGACGAGAGGATGGCGTCGAGGTAGTCGGGGTCCCATCCGGCGATCTTTCGACGGGACTTGATGGATCGTCTGTCCTGGGCGGTTCGGACGAGGTTGAGGGCGAAGTGGCGGTCGTTGACCAGCCGCGGATCGTAGGCACCGTCCGGATCGACGACCAGGCTGCCGGCGAGCGCGCACAAGTCGATCAGATGATGCCAGTCCCGGCCGTTGCGCGCCAACCGCGACGCCTCGATGCAGTAGACCGCGCCGACATCGCCGGAGCAGACCAGCGCCACCAGGCGTTCGAACCCCGGCCGCTGCGTCCGGCCCGATCCGGAGCGGCCGAGGTCGTCGTCGATCACCGTCACCGCGGCAAAGCCCTTGGCTTTGGCCGTCTCCGCCAGGTCGTACTGACTGACGGCGCTGGCTTTCCAGATTGCCGGTGACCTGCGCCATCGTCGATTGCCGAACGTAGACGATGGCGGTTCGCGCCTGTCATCGAGGCCGGCGAAGCGGATTGGACCCGCAAGATCGGTCGATCCGCAGTCGAGCTTCGGCGTGTACCGCCGACGATTTCAATGCGTTGTGCGGCGCGCCCACCTCCCCTGGCGTGGTGGGGTATATCCCGCGTAAACGGGTGACATCCCCCGGCTCATGGGAGCGACAACTGGGGCAAACACAAAATTGATATTTTATTCAATGACTTGGCTCAGACTCGATCCGTTGGTACGGAGCTTGCAGTTCTGATGTGGAACGCCAAGTGTGCGGTTCTGCAAAGCAGTAAACAAATTCTCGAGGAGCAAGTCTATGGCGGTGATCAACGGAACAAATGGCGCGGATGTCCGCAACGGCACGCCCAACGCCGACACGATCAGTGGCTTCGGCGGCGCCGATACATTGTCAGGATTGGGCGATCGCGATGCCATTATCGGCGGGGCAGGTAATGACAGCCTGGTCGGCGGTGCGGACAACGACCGGCTCTTCGGCGGTAACGACAACGACGTCCTCTCGGGCGGTGCCGACAACGATTTCCTCGTCGGCGGTCTCGGCGCGGATCGCCTGGCCGGTGGCCTCGACGACGATACGCTCAACGGCGGCGCCGGCGGGGACACGCTGGAAGGTGGCAGCGGCGATGACCGGCTGATCGGTGATGCCGGCGCCGACCGGTTCGTCTTCCGTGGCAATCAATTCGACATCGACCGCATCGGCGATTTCAACCGCGCGGCGGGTGACAAGATCACCTTGGTCGGCGTCGTCATGGACGACGGTGGTATCAACGGCAGCGGCGGGCTGATCCGAAGCTTCAGCGATCTGGACAGCAACGGCGATGGCGTCCTCAACGGCGGCGACGCACATGTATCCGTGGTCGGCGGCAACCTCCAGATCGTCATCGACGGCAACGACGCGGCGTTGATCGTCGAGGGCGTGCAGTCCCTCGTCGCTTCCGACTTCATCATCATCGCCTGACGAGGCGCCCGGCCCGGACCTCGTCCGGGCCGGGAGCGGTTCGGTCGTCGCCCGAACCGGCCGCGGCGCTACGAGCCGGAAGACCGACGGAAGGAGAATCGTGCGAGCCGACGGCGACCCGGCTATCCTGACGAACGCGCAACGTCGCGGCTAAATCGCCGCCGAGATCGGTACAAATCGCAAGATGCCAGACCTCAGCAGAACCGTAGGCGGCGAGAGGCCGGCTGCACAGCGGCGGTTCAACTTTCTGCGCTGGTATTCGGCGATCAGCCTGATCTGCATCACCGGCGTCGCCATCAGCGCCGGCTTTTTTCTCACGCAGTACTTCAAGCAACGTATGCTCGACCGGGACGCCGTCGTCAGCATGGAGTTCATCAACAGCATCGTCCGCGCGCAGAGCTCGTGGTCGTTTTTCGAGGCGGCTGCCGACCCGTCGGTCGAAGCCCGTGGCGATGTCCTGGAATCCTTCTTCAACTATGTCGCCCACCTCCCGGCCGTTGCCCGCGCGAATGTCTATGCCGGCGATCGCACCGTTCTCTGGTCGAGCGACAAGGAGATCATCGGCCAGCGGTTCGGGACGAACGTGGACCTCGACAGCGCCCTGGCAGGCCGGATCGCCTTGGACTGGGGCGTGATCGGCGACCAGGACAAGGAGGAGCATGTCGGCTTCAACGTGTCCGCAAAGGGTGCCCGCTTTGTCGAGGCGTATCTTCCCATCTGGGACCGCAGCCGGGTGGGCGTGATCGGCGTCGTCGAAATCTACAAGCTGCCCCGCCAGCTCTTCGAGACGATCGACGAGGGAGCGCGCTACATCTGGATCAGCGGCATCGTCGGCGGGCTGCTGCTTTACGCCTCGTTGTTGTCGGTCGTCCGCCGAGCCAGCGGCATTGTGCGAGAGCAGGAAGCCCGGCTGATCGAGGCGGAGAGGTTCGCCGCCATCGGCGAGATGACGTCGGCGGTCGCGCACGGTATTCGCAATCCCCTCGCCGCGATCCGGTCGTCGGCGGAGGTCGCCCGTCTCGAGGAGACTGGCGAAGCCGCCGACGAGTGCCTCGGCGACATCATCGCGCAGGTGGATCGCGCGGAGCGCTGGGTCGGCGAGTTACTGGCTTTTTCCCGCAGCGGCGATGCCGGAGAGGGTCGGACCGACAGCGAACGGGCCGATCTTCGTAGCGTCGCCGACGAGAGCCTGGCCAGCCTGCAGAATGCCATCGAACGTCAAGGCATCACCGTCGCCGTCGATCTCGCGCGTCTGCCACCTGCCCGCGTCAACCCTTCGCAGCTCGCTCAAGTCCTGGGCATCATCCTGACGAACGCGGTCGAAGCGATGCCCGAAGGCGGCGCACTGACCATAACCGGGTCACGGGGGAGCGGTACGATCGAAGTGAGCATCGCCGACACCGGGCCGGGGCTGCCTGCGAAGCTCGCGGCCAGGGTGTTCCGTCCCTTCTTCTCGACCAAGTCGAATGGCACCGGGCTGGGCCTGGCACTGGCGCAACGGATCATCGCCCGCTACGGCGGGAGCCTCCGCTTCATCAGCCGCGAAGGGCATGGCTCGACGATGACGGTGACGTTGCCCGTGGCCGCATCGACCGCGGCGAATCCGTCGTTGGCTGCAGCGACGCGTTGAGGGATCGGCGACATGGGATCCGGCGTGCTGATCATCGAGGACGAGGCGGTCTTTGCGAAGAACGTGAAGCGATATCTCGAACGCAACCAGGACTACGAGGTGCACGTCGCCGGGACGGCGCGGGAAGGTCTGCGGCAACTGGACGACTTCGCTCCCGATCTCGTGCTGCTTGACCTCAACTTGCCGGATCGGCACGGTTTCGAAGTCTTACAGGCGGTCCGGGAACGCGACGCCTCGATCAAAGTCATTGTCATCACGGCGCATGGCGGCGTTCAGGTGGCCGTCGAGGCGATGAAAGCGGGCGCCTATGATTTCCTCAGCAAACCGGTGGCGCTCGATGCGCTGAAGCTGTTGGTCGACAAGGCGCTGGGTCAGGAACGTCTGGAAGAACGGCTCTCGTACTATCGCCGGCGGGAGGCCGATGCGAGCGGGCTCGCGCAAATCCGTGGTTCGTCACCGGCGATCGAGCAGATGCGGCGGCGGGTAGCGCAACTGCTCGAAGCCGAACGGCGCATGTCCGACAACGAGTTGCCGGCAGTGCTCATCCATGGCGAGACGGGCACCGGCAAGGAGCTGGTCGCCCGCGCCATTCACTTCGACGGCGTTCGCAGTCGGCAACCGTTCGTCGAGCTGAACTGCGCGGCGATCCCCTCGCATCTGCTGGAATCGGAGCTTTTCGGCCATGAGCGCGGCGCCTTCACCGACGCACGCGAGCGCAAGCTGGGGCTCGTCGAGGCGGCGCACGGCGGGACCCTGTTCCTCGACGAGATCGGCGACCTGGAGCCGGCAGTGCAGGTCAAGCTTCTGAAACTGCTCGAGGACAGGACGGTGCGGCGGGTCGGCAGCGTTCGCGACCGCAAGATCGACGTCCGCTTCATCACGGCCACGCATCGCGCGCTCGAGGATCTGATACAGGCGGGCCAGTTCCGCTCCGATCTCTACTATCGGCTCCGCGTGGTGGCGATCGAGGTTCCGCCGCTGCGCGAGCGAGGTCGGGATATCCTGGATCTGGCCGAGCATTTTTTGTCCGTGCATCGCCAGCGGTATCAGAAGACGGAACTGCGCTTCAGCGAACGCGCGCACCAGTCGCTGATGCAGCACGCGTGGCCGGGGAATGTCAGGGAACTGAAGAACGTGATCGAACAGGCGGTGTTGACGACCGTCACGCCACAGATCGACGCGGGCGATCTGCTCCTGCCGCAGGTCGGTGCTGCCGCCCTGCGCGACGGCGGCGATCATTCCTCGGTTCAGACAACACCACAGGCCGGCGGCGGCGCGACCTTGGGCGAGGTCGAGCGACAGATGATCGCCAGTGCCGTGGAACGGTGCGGCGGCAATGTCACCCGGGCCGCGAGGGTCCTCGGGATTTCGCGAGACACCTTGCGCTACAAGATCGAAAAGCTGGGCCTGCGACACGCCGCGCGACCGGAGCAGGACGCGGAGTGAGGTCGCTCATCGTTCGGTCCTCGGTTCCGATGTGACGATGCGGCCCTGACTGGAGGTAGCGGCGGCCAGCCGAGCGCGAAGCAGCGCTGATGAACGGTCGCATGATCCCGGATAAACTCACGGAGTGTCACAAGGCGCGATTGCTATTCTTCTTGCCTGGGCGGAGTTCATCAGCCTGCCGGCTCGGGCGTGAGAGACGTAGAATTCATCATGAACGATGGTTCGGTCGGGCCGCCTGGACGACACCCGCGAGGGCACGGCAGCCTGGTGCCTGAAGTCCACATTCTCGTCGTCGATGACGACGCCCAGGTCCGACATCTCATCGGTCGTCTGCTGCGTGAGAACGGATACCGGGCATCGGGCGCTCGTGACGGACGTGAAATGCGGGAGATGCTGGCCGCGACCAAGGTCGATCTGATCGTTCTCGATGTGATGCTGCCGGGGACCTCCGGGCTGGATCTGTGCCGGGAACTGCGCACCGGCTCTTCGATCCCGGTGATCATGTTGACGGCGAAAGGTGACGACACCGACCGGATCGTCGGCCTCGAGTTGGGCGCCGACGACTACTTGCCGAAACCGTTCAATCCGCGCGAGTTGCTGGCGAGGGTGCGCGCCGTGCTGCGCCGGGCCGCGGCGGCGCCGCACGCGGATCAGCCGATCGGTGGCCGGCTGATCACCTTCGCCGGCTATACGCTGGACACGCAGCGGCGGGAGGTGACCTCTCCCGACGCCGTCGCCATCGACCTGAGCGGCGGCGAGTACGACCTTCTGCTCGCGTTTATCGAGCACCCGAACCGCGTGCTCTCCCGCGATCAACTGCTCGATCTCTCCCGCAACCGCTCGGCCGAGCCGTTCGACCGTAGCATCGACGTCCAGGTGAGCCGGCTGCGCCGCAAGCTGGAGACCGCCGCTCCGTCACCGGTTCTGATCAAGACGATCCGCGGCGCCGGATACATCTTCGTGCCGACGGTCCGGCGGCTGTGAGACGCCTGTTTCCCGACACGCTGGCGGGGCGGACGATCGTCATCCTCGTCCTCGGCCTCGGCCTGTTCCATCTGTGGAGCATCTGGATCTACCAGAGCGGCACGCAAAGCCTGCTGGGATCGACGGGCGAGCGGGATACGGCCGAGCGGCTGGTGGCGGCGACCCGCGCCCTGGACGAACTGCCGCCGGTCGAGCGGGAACACACGGCGCACGCCCTCTCCTCTGCCGACATGGAGATCCACTGGAGCCCGCTCGGTCCGCCCGGCGACGCCGGCGTCGAGGCGGAGCGGGCGGCGTCGCTCCGGCTGCGTCTCCGGCAACTCGCGCCGGAGTTCGGCGACCAACGGCTACGCTTCGGCTTCACCGATGACGCGGCGGGGCATCGGCATGTGCTCCTCGCCTCGATGCGCCTGGGCGACGGGAGTTGGGTGACGTTCGGCCTGGATGCGTTCGGCGGCGGCGCGTCGCCGGCGGAGCACGACGTGTTGGGCTCGCTCTCGGCAATGGCGCTGGGAATCCTGGTGGTCTCGATCCTTCTCGTCCGCTCGATCACCGCTCCCCTGCGCGGGCTGGCCGGGGCCGCGGACCGCTTCGGAACCGACATCTCCGCGCATGCCGTACCCGAAACGGGGCCGCGCGAGATCCGGCAGGTGGCCAGGGCGTTCAACGGAATGCAGGCACGAATCAGGCGCCTGATCGACGACCGGACGCAGACGCTGGCCGCCGTCTCCCACGATCTCCGGACCCCCCTGACCCGGCTGCGTCTGCGTGCCGGGTTCATCGGCGACGGCGAACTCCGCGGATCGATCGATGCCGATCTCGACGAGATGGAAGGGATGATCGACGCGGCGCTCGCCTTCCTGCGCGGCGACGCATCGCAGGAGGAGAGCAAGCTGATCGACCTGGGGTCGATCCTGCGGACGATCTGTGATCACGCGGCCGATGCCGGCCACGACGTCGTCCTGTCGTGCCGTCGTCACGTGGTGCTGCGGTGCAAGCCGCTGTCCATCAAGCGCGCGTTCTCGAACCTGATCGACAACGCGGTCAAGTATGGGGAACGGGCGCGGGTCTCGCTGCAGGACACCCCGCAGTCGGTGATCGTGACCATCGACGACGACGGTCCGGGCATTCCGGACGAGGAGCGGGAACGAGTCTTCGATCCGTTCTACCGGATCGAAGGCAGCCGCAGCCGCGAGACCGGCGGCACCGGCCTGGGATTGACAGTGGCCAGGACGATCGTCCGCGCCCATGGCGGCGACGTCTCGCTGCAGGGCGTGCCGGACGGGGGCTTGCGCGTCGTCGTGGCGATGCCGAAGACGGCCGGGATGTGAGCCGCGGGCCGGCTCGTGAGCCGCAGCAACAGTTTGTCACATTCCGGAAAGACGCCGGATACCGTGAGCCGGTAAGCACTGGAGGCATACGACCGGGCGGACAAGCGACAACCCGGCAGCCACCTTTCGGGTATCCTTCATGACCAGTTACAAAAGCCGTTCACGGCGCCGAATGCTGCATGGAGGCGGCATGCTTGCCGCGGCAGGATTGGCGGCGGTGCTGCCGGCGGCCATAACGGTAGCGCACGAGGGTCATGATCACGCACCCCGGACCATTCTCGACCTGAAGGGAAAGCTGGTGCGGATCGTCGGGCCGGACGACGTCGTCTCCGCCGAGTTCGTTCGGGATCGTGTCACCATCCAAGTGGACGCCCAGGGCCGGATCGTCGATCTCCACTACGGTTGAGACCGCCATGCCGCCGTTGCATCCGATCTTAGTGCATTTTCCCATTGCTCTGTTCACCGTGGCGTTCTTTGCGGATGTCATCGGCCGGCGGCAGGATTGCGCCGAGGCCAGGGCGCTCGGCCTGTGGTGCCTTGTAGTTGCCGTCGTCGGCGCGGCCGGCGCGGTCGCCGCCGGCTTTCTGGACATGTACCGTGCGGATCTGGCGGAAGCGACACACCGCTTCGTCCATCTCCACCGCGACTTGGGCTTGGTACTGCTCGGCGCGCTGGTGCTGCTCCTCGGCTGGCGCTGGCGGATACGCAGACGACCTTCGCCTTCGGATCGCGCTAGCGGGCCATACCTGATCGCCGCCTCGTTGGTGTTCGCCCTCGTCGTGTTCCAGGGGTGGTTCGGCGGAGAGATGGTTTATGGCCTGGGTGCGGGCGTCGCCGCTGCCGGGCAGGGGGTGGTGAGCCCGGAGGAAGGTCAGCAGGGGCTCGCTCCATTCATCCCCTGGACCGAAAAGGCGCTTGAGCATCACCACCACGAGCCGTGACGCCCCGGCGACATCGGTCCTGACAACGGAGAGACCCTATGAAGCGGATCATCGTAGCGTTCTGCCTCGGATTAAGCCTCATCGCCGCCGACGACCGTCCCGCAGCTGCCGCCGCGGCGGACTACGTCTTTGAGGCCGTGCAAGCGAAGCTGCCGCCGAATGCGAATGCGGTCATCAGCGTCCGGCTGATGGACCGCCGCTCGGCAAAGCCGGTGACCAACGCCGTGATCTTCCGGACGCGGCTCGACATGTCGCCGGACGGTATGGCGGACATGAGCACCCCGGTCACGCCGCTGCCGCCGGCCGAACCCGGACTGTATCGCTTCCAGGCGGACCTGAGCATGGCCGGACGCTGGGCGCTGGCTTTGTCGGCAAAGGTGCCCGGCGAGGCGGAAACGGTGCACGGCGAAGTCGTCGTCACCGCGACCAAGTGATCGGGCGGGGCTGCGCATGACCGTGATTGCCTGCTGGCGTCCGCGCCTGCCGGTGGTGTTGCTGATGACGGCAGCCGTGGTCCTTTGCACGTCAAGAACGATTTCGGCCAATGCCGACGCGGACGTCCAGGCCGGGGTGCCGGGCGCCACCGTCGACGAGTTGCTGGCGATGGCGCGGCAGACAAACCCCGATGTGGCGGCCGCGGCGTTCGACACCGAGGCCGCGCTGGCCCGCGTCGACGCAGCCGGCCGCCTGCCCGATCCGACGTTGAGCGCGGAGTTCCGGGACATCGACCGGCAGCAGGACAGCGCGCTGCCGGACGAGATCGCCAGGGTCGAGTACCGGCTGCAGCAGGAGTTTCCCTTATGGGGAAAGCTCGGGCTGCAGGAAGGCGTGGCCCGGGCACGCGCCGGCGCCGCGCGTGAGGCGCAGCGGGCGGCTGAACTGGAGGTCGCGGCGCGGATCAAGACGGTGTTCGCCGCCTACTTCGCCGCTTTCGAGAGCGCGCGGCTGACCCGGGATCTGGCGGGCACTTTTGCGATTCTCGCCGACGTGACCCGCAGCCGCTATGCCCAGGGCCTCGGCGAGCAGGAGGACGCGATCCGGGCCGAACTCGAGAAAACCCGGCTGCGGACGGAGCAGGTCGGCTTCGAGGTGGAGCAGCGGCAGAGGGCGGCACAGATCAATGCCCTGCTGGACCGGCCGGAAGAGGCGCCGCTGGCGGCACCGGTGGCGCTGCGGCCGGTCCCCGCGGAACGACTTTCCCTTGCCGAACTGCTTCGCCGGGGGCAGGCCGACAACCCGGCGATCGGCGCCGCGCAGTCGCAGATCGCGGCGGCGGAGGGCGACCAGACGCTGGTGCGCAAAAGTTGGTATCCGGATGTCACCCTCGGCGTGACCTTCCAGCAGTTCATCGACCAGGATCGCCGCTCGCCGGGATATGAAGCCTCGATCGGCGTCAAAGTCCCGCTGCAATGGGGGCTGCGCGAGGCGTGGCAGCGCGAGGCGTCGGCGAACCTGGCCGCCGCCCGTAGGCGCGGCGACGCCGCCGCCGCCAACGTGCGCGGCGACATCGCGAATGCGTTCTGGGCGTTCGATGGATCGCTGCGAACCGAGCGGCTGCTGAAGGACGCGCAGCTTCCGCAGGCCCGCCTCGCATTCCAGGCGGCGCTGCGTGGCTACGAGCAGGGGCGGGCGAACCTGAACACGGTGCTCGACACCGAGCAGCGGCTCTTCGAGACGATGTTGCGCCTCCTCGCCGTCCAGGTCGAACAGCAGGCGCGCCTCGCCGAGATCGAACGGGTGATCGGGAGAGACCTGTGAAGCCGATCATAGGCGTGGCGCTGGTCACCGGCGTGGCCGCGGTCGCCGCCGCCGGCGGCTTTTGGGCCGCCCGCGAGCATCCGGCTTGGCTTTCCCACGACACCCGGCCGGAGGAACACGTGCACCCCGTCGGCGCTGCGGCCCCGCGAGACCGAGCGATCCTCTATTACCAGGACCCGACGGGAAAGCCCGACTTCTCGGCGGCGCCGAAGCAGGACGCGGCCGGACGGGACTACCTCCCCGTCTACGAGGACGCCGAAGCCACGCCGCGTACCACGTCTCCCGCGCCCGCGCCCGCGCCATCATCGGGCAGGGTGCTGTACTACCGCAACCCGATGGGCCTGCCCGACACCTCGCCTGTGCCGAAAAAAGATTCGATGGGGATGGACTACGTCCCCGTCTACGCCGACCTGCAGCCGGACGACGCTTCCGTGGTCGTCGTCAGCCCGGCGCGCGTGCAGATGCTGGGCGTCCGCACCGAGGCGGCCACGTTGCGCACGCTGTCGCGACCGGTTCGCGCCGTCGGCACCGTTCAGTTCAGCGAGCGGGCCGCGACCGTCGTCTCGACGAAGTTCGAAGGCTGGATCGAGCGGCTCTACGTCGATGCCACCGGTACGCCTGTTCGGCGTGGGCAGCTGCTGATGCAGATTTACTCTCCGCTGCTCGTCCAGACGGAGCAGGAGTATATCGACGCGACGAAGCTGGCGGCGACGCTCGAAGCAGCGCAATCGTCCGATGCCGACAGCCACGGTGCTGCGGCCAGTCTGGTCGAAGCCGCACTCCGGCGACTGCGCAACCTGGACGTCCCCGAGGCGGAAATTGCACGACTGCAACGCGACGGCGCCGCCAGCCGAACGATCGCCTGGCCCGCCCCCTCCTCCGGCATCGTCCTCGAGAAGACGGCGGTCGAGGGGATGCGCTTCATGCCCGGCGACCCGCTGTACCGCATCGCCGGGATCTCGCCGATCTGGGTGATCGCCGAAGTGTTCGAACAGGATCTGGCGCACGTCGCCGAAGGCCAACCGGCGACGGTCACGGTGAAGCCGTATCCCGGCCGCAGCTTCGCTGGCCGCGTCGCCTTCGTCTATCCGAGCGTCGGAACAGAGACCCGCACCGGGTCGGTCCGGGTCGAACTCGCCAACCCGCGGGGCGAGTTGAAGGCCGGGATGTATGCCAGCGTCGAACTGGACACGCGCGTGGCCGCCGCGGCGCTGACGGTGCCCGACTCCGCGGTGATCGACGACGGCGTCCGCCAAGTGGTGCTGGTCGAGCGCGGCGAGGGCCGTTTCCAGCCGCGACCAGTCAAAGCAGGGGCGAAAGCCCAGGGCTATACCGAGATCCTGAGCGGGTTGCAGGCGGGTGAGCGGGTCGTCGTCAGCGCCAATTTCCTGATCGACGCGGAAAGCAACCTGAAGGCGGCACTCGGCAGCTTCACCACCGGCGAGCGGCCTGCACCATGATCGGCAGCCTGATCCGCTGGTCGGCGCACAACGTCGTCCTGGTGCTGATCGGCACGGTGTTCATCGTTGCCGCCGGCGTCTACGCGGTGGCGAAGACGCCGCTCGACGCCATCCCCGACCTCTCGGACGTGCAGGTTATCGTCTACACCGACTATCCGGGGCAGGCGCCGCAGGTGGTCGAGGATCAGGTTACCTTCCCACTGACCACGGCGATGCTGGCGGTCCCGCACTCGAAAGTGGTTCGCGGCCTGTCGATCTTCGGCGCCTCGTTCGTCTACGTCATCTTCGACGACGGCACCGACATCTACTGGGCGCGCTCGCGCGTGCTCGAATACCTCAACTCCGCCGCGGAGCGGCTGCCCGACGGCGTCACGCCGACGCTCGGCCCGGACGCCACCGGCGTCGGCTGGGTCTACCAATACGTCGTGACCAGCGCCACCCGTTCTCTGGCCGAGCTGCGGTCGCTGCAGGATTGGTCGATCCGCTTCGGGCTGAGCAAGGCGCAGGGCGTCGCGGAGGTCGCCAGCATCGGCGGCTTCGTCAAGACTTATGCCGTCACCGTCGACCCCCGCCGCCTGAAGACGTACGATATTCCTCTCTCCCGCGTGATCCAGGCGATCCGGCAAAGCAACCTGGATGTCGGCGGCCGGGTCATCGAGATGGCCGAGACCGAATATCTGGTGCGTGGCCGCGGCTATCTGCGCGGCATTGCCGACCTGGAGGCGATCGTCCTGAAGGTCGACGGCCTCACACCGGTCCTGTTGCGCGACGTCGCCCGCATCGAGCTGGGACCGGACGAGCGGCGCGGCCTGACCGAGCTGAACGGCGAGGGCGAGGTGGTGAGCGGCATCGCCGTGCAACGGTACGGCGGCAACGCGCTCGAAGTGATCGCCAACGTCAAGCAGAAGCTGGCGGAGATCGCCCCCGGGCTGCCCGAAGACGTGACGATCAGCACCGTCTATGACCGCTCCGACCTCATCCATCGGGCGATCGACACGCTGAAGGGCACGCTGATCGAAGAAAGTGTCATCGTCGCCTTCGTCTGCGTCGTCTTCCTGCTGCACGTCCGCAGCGCGCTGGTCGCCCTCGTCATGCTGCCGGTCGGCGTGCTGATGGCGTTCGCGGCCATGCACGCGCTCGGCATCAGCTCGACCATCATGTCGCTGGGCGGCATCGCCATCGCCATCGGTGCCATGGTCGACGCCGCCATCGTCATGATCGAAAACGCCCACAAGCACCTGGAGCGCGCCGGCCCCGATGTCCCGCGGATCACCGCCCTGGTGGACGCCGCGGTGGAGGTCGGCCCCTCGTTGTTCTTCTCGCTGCTGATCATCACCGTATCGTTCCTGCCAATCTTCGCGCTGGAGGCGCAGGAAGGCAGGCTGTTCAAGCCGCTGGCCTACACCAAGACGTTCTCGATGGCCGCCGCCGCCATCCTCTCCGTCACTCTGGTGCCAGCTCTGATGGTGCTGTTCGTCCGTGGAAAGATCACCGCGGAGCACCGCAACCCGATCAACCGCTTCCTGATCTGGATCTACCGTCCGGTGATCACATTCGTGCTTCGGGCGAAGACGCTCGCCATCGGCGTAGCAGTCCTACTGCTTGCCGCGTCCGTTTGGCCGGCGTCGCGGCTCGGCACCGAGTTCATGCCGACGCTGAACGAAGGCACGCTGTTCTACATGCCGGTGACGTTGCCCGGCCTCTCCATCACCAAGGCGGCGGAGTTGCTACAGACGCAGGACAAGATCATCCGCTCGTTCCCGGAGGTGGCCTCGGTCCTGGGAAAGGCCGGGCGCGCCGCCACCGCGACCGATCCGGCGCCGACCGAGATGTTCGAGACGGTGATCAACCTGAAGCCGGAAAGCGAATGGCGCGCGGGCATGACTGTTGACGGGCTGATCGCCGAGATGGACCGGGCGCTGCAGTTCCCCGGCGTCAGCAACGCCTGGACGATGCCGATCAAGGCGCGCATCGACATGCTCTCGACCGGCATCCGCACGCCCGTCGGCATCAAGCTGTTCGGGCCGGACCTCGAAGGCCTCGACCGCGTCGCGCGCGAGATCGAGGCGGCCGTCCGCACCGTGCCCGGCACGACCAGCGTCTACGCGGAGCGGGTGATGGGTGGCTGGTACGTCGACATCGAGCCGGATCGCGCCGCGCTCGCCCGCTACGGACTGATGGTCGGCGACCTGCAGGAAGTGGTCGGAAGCGGGCTCGGCGGCGAGGCGGTGACGACCACCGTCGAGGGCCGGGAGCGCTACACTGTCAACGTCCGCTACCCGCAGGCCTTCCGCTCCGACCCGCAGGCGATCGCCGAGGCCGTGCTGATCCCGTTGCCGAGTGGGGGCTACATTCCGCTCGGCGAGGTGGCGACGGTCCGCCTCGCCAAGGGGCCGCCCAGCGTGCGGACCGAGAACGCGCAGCTCGTGGTCTACGTTTACGTCGACTTCCGTGACAGGGACATCGGCGGCTATGTCGCCGACGCGAAGAAGGCCGTGGCCGAGCGGGTTCGGTTCCCGCAGGGCTACTACGTCTCCTGGAGCGGGCAGTTCGAATATTTGCAGCGGGCCGAGGCGCGGATGCGAATCGTCGTGCCGCTGACGCTCCTGATCGTCTTCCTCCTGCTCTATCTCAACTTCCGCCGCCTGAGCGAGACGCTGATCGTCATGGCGAGCCTGCCGTTCGCGCTGATCGGCGGCCTGTGGTTCGTCTGGTGGCAGGGCTTCAATCTCAGCGTCGCCGTCGTCGTCGGCTTCATCGCCCTCGCCGGCGTCGCCGCCGAGACCGGCGTGATCATGCTGATCTACCTCGACCACGCCTGGGCCGAAGTCCGCGCGCGATGCCTCGCCGAAGGTCGTCCACCCAACCGCTCCGATCTACACGCGGCGATCATGGCCGGCGCCGTCGAGCGCGTTCGCCCGAAGATGATGACGGTCTGCGCGATCATGGCCGGCCTCCTGCCGATCCTGTGGTCGACCGGCGCCGGCTCGGAAGTAATGCGCCGGATCGCCGTGCCGATGATCGGCGGCATGGTCTCCTCGACGGTGCTGACGCTGATCGTCATCCCAGCCCTCTGGGGCCTGATCAAGGGCGCGAGACTTCCGTCGGGGCGAGCCGACGAGGCCGTGGGACGGCCTTCCACACCGTCGACAGCCTGAGCAGCGGAATTGGCGGTCTGCAGACACGCTTTGCTTTGCCGCTCTTGATCAAGGTTGAAAACGGCGGTGCGGCTTGCTCGAGAGGATTGCGGCGCATGAGACACCCCTGTGGAATTGGTGGAGGAAGGATATGATCTTCCCCGGAAAAGTGGACACCGGGTTATGCGGCCTGAGCCTCCCTCTGCTCGGGAGTGCGGGAGCCGAGGGCGGTACAGGGGGTTGGCTGGGCGAAGACCGTGCGAATCGCCGCCGACACCATGCTGTGCTGGCCCTTCGGTGCGTAGGCGGGCGCATTGCGCATGAAATCACGCGACAGCGTTGCCACGACGCTTTGAAGACCTGGCGGATCGAAGCCTTCAGCCCCTCGTGCGCGTCGGAGATCACCAGCTTGACACCGGCGAGCCCCCGCTGCTCCAGCCCGCGCAAGAACCCGAGCCAGAACGTCGCGGCCTCCGACGGGCCGAGGCCGAGGCCCAGGATTTCCCGCCGGCCGTCGCGGTTGACGCCCATGGCGATTATTGCCGCGATCGAGACCACGCAACCGCCGTCGCGCACCTCGAGCCAGGTCGCGTCGAGCCAGAGATGCGGCCATTCGCCATCGAGACGGCGGTTCGGAAAGGAGCCGACCCGCTCGTCGATATCCTTGCACAGGCTCGAAACCCGGCTCTTCGAGATGCCGCTCATGCCCATCGCCTGCACCAGATCGCGGGCTTTCCGCGTCGACACGCCCTGGATCCAGGCCTCCTGAACGACGGCGACCAGCGCGCGCTCGGCCGTCTTCCTCGGCTCCAGAAAGCCGGGGAACCAACTGCCGCGCCGCAGTTTCGGGGTCTGATCGACGATTTGAGCATCGACACCGTGCTCCTCGGCGGCGCGCTTCAGGGGAAGGTGGCGGGGCCGCTCGACGAGGACATCGAGTTCACCGGGGATGTTCGTTACAACGCCTTCTACGCG
>Ga0209573_1003625_pt1 | contig 16568 bp, 12 predicted proteins | sample TNRBio252014_DNA_FD_185870 | JGI IMG/M metagenome (GOLD analysis project Ga0209573, IMG submission 185870) | Wastewater treatment Type I Accumulibacter community from EBPR Bioreactor in Madison, WI, USA - TNR Reactor_6/25/2014_ DNA (SPAdes)... | ecosystem: Engineered > Bioreactor > EBPR >...
CGCTTTTGCGGTGACAAATACTTCGTCTTCCGTCATCGCCCCGAAGCGAATCATGCTGGGGGACTGCAGAGTCAGCTTGCCGATTTTTCCATAACCCTGAACCGTGATCAGGCCGTAAGCACCGCCGTCTTTGATGGTGCACTTCGCACCCGGTTCGAGAGTCAGTTCTTTGGCCGTGAAGAGTTGCTTGCCGTCCACTTTGCCGTACACGATCCAGCGATCAACCCAGCCCGAACCCTGTTCGCTGACGATGGGTTCCAGGTAGTTGTCGTCCTTGAAGCTGGGATCGACGTTCTTTTCCCAGTCGAGTGCATCCACGATGTACTCGTTGTTGTCATGGAACTCTTTGGGGAAGTCCTTCGTCAGCAGTGCTCGAGGAACCGCTCGACCTTCCACCAGGTTCTGGTACATCGCAAAGACGTCGCTGCCCCACTGAGGTTCATAAGTGACAAGCGAGCCTGGAGCGTGCAGAACGCATGGAGGAATCAGCCAGCCGGTGCCGGGCTTCAGGCGATACGCCTTGGAGAGATCCAGCAGACCATTCTCACCCTTGTTCCAGCGGTCCAGACAGTCGATCACATCCTGCTTTGTGGTTCCCGGCTCAAGTCCCATAAACGTGTACGGAAAGTTGTTGCCGATTGCATTCATCTGAGGCGGGAAGTAGTAGCTTTCCGGCTTGCCTTCCTGTCCCACCTTCTTCGCCTGCTCGGCGTTCTGGTGCATGTGGTGAGGAATGGGGCCCATGTTGTCAAAGAACTTGGAATAGACGGGCCATTTTTTGTATGTGTTCCAGATATGTTCGCCAATGATTTCGCTCTTCAGCTCTGCGACGACATCCCGCAGCAGGAACCGTTGTCCTTCGTGCACCACATAGGACAGGCCTTCATCATGGTTGCGATTGTCATTGGCCGCTTCGGTCGTGGATCCAAACCAGCGTTCGTCGATCCCGCCGCGATGCATACCGAGTGCGTAGTAATCATCCGGGTGAAGTTTCAGGCGACGTCCGGGCTGCAGGAACGAACGAGGAACCCAGGTCGGTGCCAGTCGAAGAATTCCATTGCCGGCGGTCAGCGCAGCAGATGCCAGAGATGCGACGTTTGCCATGATTCAGTTTCTGTCAGGTCGTGATAAAAAATGAGGGATTAAGGTCGGCAGAGCAGATGCCGGAGATCATCCGGCCACGGGACGAAGTCCGACGGTCATCGGCTCAGATTCGGCAGGAATTGAGCCGTTTCCGGAGAGACCGGATGCCAGGCGAATGATGACGCCATTCGCCCGTTTTGAAAAGCAACTGACGATTTTCGTGATCTTTCCGTCCCATCAGTCGGTGGCAGGAATCGATCGCGATTCTGAAGCTGGCAGAACTGTGGCGCAGCCCCGCTGTCACAGGCACTGCCAGGACATCAGGATTCCCTGAAAAAGCCTGATGCGTCCAATCACCGCACCCTGCCGCGCAATCAGGATTCCCCCATCAGCTGGATGTGCCCGTTGCAGTGCTTGCAGACGACTTTCTGTCCGACATACTTGGTCGCAGCTCGCAATTCGCTGGAGCAGTGGGGACAGGGCGTATAGAAGGCCGTGACGATTACGGATGTGTTGTACGTGAAGGATTGCTGGCAGTGTTTGCACTGAACCTTCATGCCTTTGTACTTCGAGTGAATTCGCAGCTCCTGCTGGCATCCGGGGCACAGAACGTAATGACCTTTGGGTAGCGCGGCAGCGATCACGTCAATCTCCGGCAAAGGGACGAAGACCGGCATTTCAATGCTGTCTTCTTTCAGTTCCGTGTTAAGCAACGCGCGGCAGGTTCGGCAGTGGACAACCCGAGCCGGCATTTCGTCACCACACTGAGGGCAGGGGCCGCCCGGCCACGCTCCGCCATTTGTCTGAACGAGTTCTTCAGTCATCGCAAGGGATCCGGGAGAATTCACGAAAGATCAGTCAGCGAGTGACTTCCGAGGCCTTCAGAGCAAACAGATGCCGAAATGTGTGAAAATACAGGTGGCCATTGGCAACGGCAGGAGTCGAGTGGCAGTCATCGCCCAGCTTCGTGCGCCCCAGTTCCCTGAATTCCCGACCCGCATTCAGCACCACCACAACTCCGTCTTCAGTGACACAGTACAGCCGATCTTCGATGCAGACAGGAGATCCACTGAACTGGCCATCTATGCGCTCGGACCACACTTCCTTCCCGGTGGCAAGTTCCAGACACACCATGATTCCCTTGTCACCCCACAGGAATAACAGCCCGTCCTTTGCAACCAGACATGGGACATACGGCAGCATCGTTTGGCGTTCATAGACAATTCGTTCATCGTCTGGAACATTCGCATCAATTCGTGCGGCTGCAAAGTATTTGCCGTTCCCGCCTTCGCCACAGGTCGCAAAAACCAGTCCCTCGTCGACAATGGGCGAAGCGACCGTTCGCATGGGCAGTTTTTCAGTCTGCCAGAGCAGCTTTCCGGTCCGCAGGTCGAGCCCCGCAATTCCGTTGGCATCACTGATGCAGATGATCTGCAGGTTTCCGTCTGGCCCAGGAGCAATCACGGGTGTGGAATAGGACGTCTTGCCTTCGGAACGCTTTGCAGTCCAGACCGTCTCGCCTGTTTCACAGTTGAGTGCCATCAGAGAACTGGGTCCAACCTGATCGTTGGGAACGATCAACAGACCGTCCTGCACCACGGGAGAAACTCCCAGACCGTGCTCGCTCTCGTACGTTCCCAGATCCCGAGTCCAGACCCGCTGACCCTCAAAATCCCAGGCTGTCACGACCAGTTTCGCGCTGTCCGCCATCATCACGTACACTCGCTGACCATCAGTGGCCGGAGTACTGGAGGCCCAGCTGTTCTTCAGATGTTTTTTGCTTTCGCTCATCTGCACGGAGACCTGCCACTTCTGCTGGCCCGAATCGGCATCGAAGCAGTGCAGAAACCGTTCGCCACCGCCTTCCGTCGCGGTGGTCACAAACAGGGATTTCTCCCAGACGATCGGTGCTGAATGCCCGACATGTGGCAGTTCAGCCTTCCAGGCATAGTCCGCGTCTGTCCAGGTCACAGGGATTCCGGCCTGCTGACTGTGACCATCGCCATTCTCACCTCGGAATCGCGGCCAGTTTTCTGCCGATGCGGACTCATTCATCAACAGCACAGCAGCCAGGCAGATCGACAGCGTCAGTCTCATGGGGAAATCCGGGAATTGAATGTAAGGGCAGAGGACGTCAACCGTCCGCATTGTAAAGAAACATTTCTCCTGAGGTACTGAAACCGGGTCAGCGATCAGTCTCGAACACCGGTCCGAGTCCTCGTTGCCGACTTAAGACACCGTGGTCCTTGCTGCCGACTTACGGCACTGTGAGACTTTGCTGCCGCCTTACGGCACCGTGAGACCTGGTCGCTGCCAGCGTGTCATTACATTCAGGAGATCCTGCTGCCGGATTGAATTGTTATCAACAAAGTTCCCGCTGCCTATACTTGGCTGCAGGGGGCAAGGGAAGAAAACCAGGAGTACTCACGCCGTGACTGTGAAATCGATATCCAACCTGGCCGACACGAAGCCGCTGCAATTTCGAGTCGGCGGGATGACATGCACAGGCTGCGCGGCATCACTTCAGAAAGTTCTGGAACAACGGGACAACGTCACCACGGCAGTCGTGACCTTTTCCAGTGGCCTGGCGACGGTCGATGGAACCAACCTGGATCCTCAGGATCTGGCGCGAGCGATCCAGGGACGCGGGTTCAGCGCGGAACTGCTGACGGCGGACCATGCGCACCAGCATCTGAGTGACAGCGAACAACTGCAGGCCGAGCGTGAAGCGGCCTGGAAGCGTCGAGCTGTTGTCGGGCTGGGTCTGTGGCTGCCGCTGGAGATCCTGCACTGGACGGCCACGGCCCTTCACTGGCACGGAACGTGGATGCCCTGGACCATGTTTACGGGTGCTCTGGTGATCCTGGTCTTCGCGGGCTCCGCATTTTTCCGATCGGCGTGGTCGGCAGCCCGGCAGTATACGACCAACATGGACACTCTGATTTCACTCGGCGCGACCACCGCGTTTGTATATTCCGCGATTGTGCTGTTTCTGAATCTGAATCAGCCCATGTATTTCGCCGAAGCGGCCGGTCTGCTGGGCATTGTCAGTCTGGGCCACTGGCTGGAAGCGCGAGCCAGCGCAAAGGCCGGTTCGGCAGTCCGAGAACTGTTGCGGCTGCAACCCGAGACTGCCGAAGTCCTGCTTCCGGACGGCCGTTCGCAAACGATTCCCACATCGGACGTCGTGATCGGAGCCCGACTTCAGATTCGTCCAGGAGGCCGCGTGCCGGTCGATGGCGTCGTGGTGGAGGGGCAATCCGCCGTGGATCAGTCGATCGTCACGGGCGAGTCGATGCCGGTCGAGAAGCGGCCCGGAGATCAGATTGTCGCAGGCGCGATGAACACCACGGGTCAATTGATCGTGCAGGTAACCTGTGATGGGCGCAATTCCACTGTGACTCGCATTGCCGACATGGTGCAGAAGGCTCAGTCCAGTCGCGCGCCGATTCAGCGGCTGGCCGATTCGGTCTCATCAGTGTTTGTCCCGACCGTGTTGATCATTGCGGCACTGACGCTGGCTGGCTGGTGGATGGCAGGCCAGTTTTCGACAGGAGTCATCAGCGCGGTGACCGTGCTGATCATTTCCTGCCCGTGTGCGCTGGGATTGGCCACACCGATGGCCGTGATGGTGGGGACCGGAGCGGCAAGTCGGCGCGGGATTCTGATTCGCAGCGCGGAAACGCTGGAACGTCTGGGCAGCGCCACTCATGTGGTGTTCGATAAGACGGGCACTCTGACTGCCGGATCGCCTGAAATTCAGCAGTTGACACCGCAGCCCGGGACGACGGACGAAGAATTGCTGCAACTGGCGGCGTCGGCCGAAGCACCTTCTGAGCATCCTCTGGCTCGAGCGATTGTGGAAGAAGCCCGCAACCGCCATGTCGAGCTGCTGCCCATCCAGAACTTTGCTGCTGTGCCAGGACGCGGAGTGTCGTGTGACATTGCCGGACGAAACATTGTGGTGGAGCGTGATGAACACGCGACGGCACGAGTCCTTGCGAATGGGCAACTGCTGGGCACTCTTCAACTGGCCGATGCACCTCGGCTGGATGCTGCAGATGCCATCCGCTGCCTGAAAGGGCAGGACCTTCAGGTGCGAATGCTGTCCGGCGATCGCATCTCCGCGGCTCTCAGCGTCGGTCAACTGGTCGGACTGGAATCCACAGAGATCACAGCGGATGCCACTCCGGAATCCAAAGCTCAGACAATTCGTTCGCTGGGGGATCATGTCGTTATGGTGGGCGACGGGATCAACGATGCCGTAGCGCTGGCGGCCAGTGGTCTGGGTGTGGCGATGGCGTCGGGAACCAATGTGGCCATGGAAGCGGCTTCGGTGGTCATTCCGGGAGATCGAGTCACCGCGATCTGTGAACTCATTGATCTGTCCCGAGCAACGCTTCGAACCATTCGCCAGAATCTGTTCTTCGCTTTCTTCTACAACGCGCTGGCGATCCCGCTGGCGGCCTTTGCCTTTCTGGGCAGCTCAGGACCGCTGTGGGCCGCACTGGCCATGGGATTCAGTGACGTCACGGTCGTGGGAAATGCACTCTGGCTGAAACGCCGACTGGAACACGGCCACACTCATCGACACGTCAGGTGATTCCATCATGTTTCGAAATCACGTGCGGCGAAGTTCCGAACGTCGAACGTGAGTGGATTGAAAATCCTGCGACGGTTTTGGCGATTGCATGAATGCCGGGCGAAGAAGTTCTGCCACGGCTTCCGGACTCCCGTTCAGACTTTCACTGCCAGAATCCGCAGGCGGCGATAATCGGCAAACCATGCTCCGTCCCGAAACAGTTCGGACCGAAGCTGAGACTGCATCTGGTGAAGTACCTGTCGCTGCTGGTCGTCAGTGAGTGATTCCAGGATGGGACCTCGGAACATGCGGACCCAGTTGGCAAGGCCCTCGTCACCGTCGTCCAGACGAGTCCAGCGGTCAAATAGAATGGCCTGCTGCACTTCCAGTTCATGTTGTTCCAGCAGGTGTGTGTATTCCCCGATTCCCGGGAAGTAATTCATCGCTTCCGTCGGACGTCCGGTGCAATCCGCAACCGCTCGTTCCAGGCCATCGCAGATCCGCCGAACATTGCCGCGACCACCGAATTCAACCACAAATCGCCCGCCCGATGTCAGCAGCCGAGACATGCAGATCACCGCCTCTTCCGCTCGATGTATCCAATGGAGTGCTGCATTGGAAAAGATGGCATCGAACGTTCGGTCCAGATGCACATCGCTGATATCGGCCTGGAGAAACTCGATTTGTGGATACGAGTTCCGGGCGGCCGTGATCATCTCGGCCGAGTGATCAAGTCCCGTGACGATCGCGCCGGATTCCGCAATCTGAGCTGTCAGGTGTCCGGTCCCGCATCCGACGTCAAGAATTTGCTCACCACGTTGCGGCGCGAGAAGTTCCACGACACCGGAACCCAGTTGCGTCACAAACGCGTGCTTTTCGTCATACAGCGTTGTGTTCCATTTCATGGTTCAGATTCCTGGCATGGTCGCTCGACGACTATCGACACAACGCGGCCCGGGAAACTCGAGTGGGCGAGTTGTGCTCAGAACTGTGACAGGAAACGCATGTCGTTTTCGTAGAACCGACGAATGTCATCCACGCCGAAATGCTTCATGCAGAATCGCTCAATTCCCAGACCGAAAGCAAATCCCGTGTAGATCTCCGGGTCGTAACCGACTTCGGCAAAGACATTGGGGTCCACCATTCCGGCGCCACCAATCTCCATCCAGTTGTTGCCCCATTTCATGTCGACTTCCACCGAAGGTTCCGTGAATGGGAAGAACGAGGGGCGGAAGCGAATCTCGACATCCGGGCCCAGGAAGCTGCGAGCAAACAGACTCAGCACGGTCTTCAGCTGAGCCATCGTGACATGGCGATCAACCATCAGACCTTCCATCTGGTGGAACATGCAGGAATGAGTGGCGTCAATGGTGTCTGGTCGATAGACACGACCCAGAGACACGATTCTTATGGGAGGTGCTGTGGTTTCCATCGTGCGAATCTGGACCGTGGATGTCTGACTGCGAAGCAGGACCGGCCCTCCGGCAACTCGGGATGCACACGAGACGTAGAAATTGTCCAGCGGATCCCGGGCAGGATGATCTTCCGGGATGTTCAATGCTTCGAAATTGTGTCGCTCGTCTTCGATCTCCGGTCCATCGACGACCGTGAATCCAAAGCGCCCCATCAGCTCGCGAAACTCGGTCATTACTCGAGTAATAGGGTGCAGATAGCCAATCCGCGGCAGTTCGCCCGGCAGCGTGACATCGAAATCCGACGCGGCCGTCCGGGCTTTGGACTTCAGGGCTTCGACGCGGGCGTCCAGAGCTGTCGTGACAGCGGTGCGCACGTCGTTGAAACGTTTTCCAACGGCCGGTTTCTGTTCAGCCGTCGCAGTGCCAACCAGCTTCTGCAGATCGCGCATGCGACCATTCTTCTGGCCCAAAAATTCGATCCGCACCTTCTCCAGCACGTCCTGGGTTTCAGCCGCCTGAATGGCGCTCAGGGCCGCCGTTTCGAACTCACCGAATGCCGTCAGAATATCCATAACAACGGTCCATCAACGAAAAACGGGCGAGCCTGATTACTGTCAAAGGCTCGCCCGATCAGATTCTGTGGAACTTCAGTGCGTACTTCAGACAGCAGCTGTGCGAGCCTTCTTTGACAGCTCGACAATCTCGTTGAAGATCTCCGGATTGGCAATCGCCAGCTCACTCAGCTGCTTGCGATTCAATCCGCAGTTTGCCAGCGCCAGACCATGGATGAACGCCGAATACGACATTCCGCGTTCACGCACGGCGGCCGTGATTCGAGTAATCCAGAGAGCGCGAAATTCCCGCTTTCGGACGCGGCGGTCCCGAGTGGCAAATGCGCGAGCCCGGACGATCGTTTCCTTGACCGTTCGCAGAAGCTTGCTGCGGCCCCCAACGTTTCCACGCGCTTCCTTGAAGAGACGCTTCTTTGCACGATGACGGGCTTTACCGAGACGAACACGCATGGGACCTGACCTTCAGAACAAACACCACTTGAACAACTTCCGGCAGCCGGAAACCGGACGGCAGCGAAACCAGCAGCCTCTACATTCCCGGACGCAGCGCTTCGATCAGCAGTTTCGCTTCAGCGCCGCAAATAATTCCGTCCTGCCGATTCTGGCGAGTTCTCTTCCCGCCTTTATGACTCATCAGGTGTCCGCGGTACGCATTGCGGTGAGTCGCTTTGCCCGACGCCGTAATCTTGAAGCGGCGTTTCATCCCTTTATGAGTTTTTTGCTTCGGCATTTCTGATCTCCGCGCTGTCCGCAGAACCTGACAGACAGACTGCGATCTGAACTAATGTATATGCTTTTGGGGGAAAGAGCCGGGGAGTATAACGAGATCGAATCCGGCTTGTAAAGGAGCATGCAAATCGTTCGCCACAATTTCGGTGGCTGAGATTCCGGAAATTTTTCAGGCCCTGTGATCGGTCGAATATCGGCCTGCAGGACGTTCGACACCAGAAAAAGTCAGGCTGGTGGTCGTTTCTACGGAGACGGAGGATACGGCTCAATCCGCGAAAAGTCGATGTGAACACAGCAAGTGAAGTGACTGCATCTCGGGTTCTGTGGTCATTCTGACCGGCATTTTGCTGACAAAGCCGTCGATGAGAATAAATTCTGGGCCATCCGAGTCGCAAATGAGATTCCGTCCCGTCTGCTCAGCTCAGCAATTGCTCGATCGCCGCCGCGCCGTGGTCGGCGAGCGGAATTGGGCGGCCAATGTTACTCAAATTGGTCGATTCGGGGTCCAATCCCAGAGCTTTGCAGATAGTTGCCATCAGCGTGGGAACGGTCACGAGGCCATCCCGAATCTCCATTCCATCGTCGCTGGTACCTCCGTAGACCTGACCGCCTTGAATGCCTGTGCCCCCCAGAACGGTACTCCAACTGCCCGGCCAGTGGTCGCGCCCCGTGTTTTCGTTGATTTTAGGAGTTCTGCCGAATTCACCCATCCAGACCACCAGTGTTTGGGAAAGTAGTCCCCGCTGTTCCAGATCGGACAAAAGGGTTGCCCACGCCGGATCGAGCACTCCGCACAACGAGCCGACTGCCTGAAAGTTGTCCTGATGGGTGTCCCATCCGGGACCACTGGATCCATCCGGACTGCCAAGGTTGACTTCCACGAACGAAACTCCACGCTCGACAAGGCGTCGTGCCAGCAGGCATCCCTGTCCGAAGGGATTTCGACCATACGCTTCACGAAGCGCATTGTCCTCCTCATCCAGATCGAAGGCGGCTGCTGCCGAAGACTTCATCATCCGGATGGCCTGTTCATATGACTGCAGATGACTACGTCCGGGACCATCCGGACGCTCACTCAGAAAGCTGTGTTCCAGAGTACTCAGCAGTTGCAGCCGAGAATCCACCTGTGCCGAACTGAGTCGTTCCGGGGGTTTCAGGTTGCGGACTTCAAAGGAAATGTTCTGATCGGAATCAGACTCTGATGCGACGATCAGGGGTGACCAGGCCGGCCCGAGAAATCCGGGACCAAACGCACCGGGGCTGAACGCTCGAAAAGGATTGATGGCAATAAACGAGGGCAGGTCGGATTCCGGCGTGAGCAGTTCCTTACTGAGAAAGGAGCCCATGGTCGGATACTGCACCGGCCCCTGCGGCAGGTACCCGGTCCGCAGATAATACGTCGCGCGAGTGTGATCACCTTCCTTTGTGGACATGGAACGAATGGGAGCCAGGTGCTTCATCATGGAAGCGACTTTGGGAAGGTGTTCGGAGATCCGAATTCCCGGAATGCTGGTATCGATCGATTTCGTCGGGCCTCCGTTTTCGTGACCTTCCTTTGGATCAAACGTTTCCATCTGGCTGGGGCCACCGGACATCCACAACAGGATGCACGACTTCGGCGCAGCGCGCTTTGACTGTGAAACCTCGGCAGCCAGTCTGGGCAGCCAGCCGGACATGGATGCACCCAGCAGCGAGAGGCCTGAAAGCCCTGCAAATCGACGACGATTCAGGAGACGGTCTGGAGTCATGGTGCGATTCCTGAATGAAGACTGCATGGGTGTATCTGACAGGTGCAGCCAGGGGTTCCGTGAATGTTCGACCGAGATGTGCAGGTTGAGGAGGATGATTCAGATTTCAGTGATTCAGCAAAAACTCGCTGCTGTTCAGCAGAGCCCAGAAGATATCCGCAAGGGCTTCCCGTTCATCATTCCCCGGACCTCCGCTGGCGAGGTACTGCATAAAGGTGCCTTGTTCGGATTCTTTCGGACGCCGGCTAAGTGCGGAAAGGAACAGCGTTTCCAGTTTGTCCTGGGTCGACATCAGTGGAAAGTCGGCGACTGCTCTCAGTGTCTGACTGTTCTCGATCGCCGTCGCGTTACCAATAAAGTCACCGTTCATCATGGCCAGTGCCTGCAGGATGGTGGTTTCCTTCAGCAGCGGCGATTCATTCTCATCGCGAAACAATTCCAGAAAACGACCACGCGGAGTGTCCGCATCAATGATGAATGGGTTGTCGGTTCGATAGGGTTGATAGTATCCGGTGGCTTCCGCCAGGCTGTCGAAGAATTGTTCGGGCGTCAGCCCGCGCAGTGCAGTGCGAGCAAACTGATTGGGATCTGACTGACTGGCATGTGTCTGACGACTGGATGTCTGATAGACGCGTGTCGAAGTGATGGTCTGAACCAGGAACTTCAGATCGAACCCATGCGCGGTGAATTGTTCAGACAACAACTGCAGCACTTCCGGATGTGAGGGTGGGTTGCTGTCCGAAAAGTCATCAACTGGCTGAACAAGTCCCTGTCCCAGAAACTGAGCCCACAGGCGATTTGCCGCCATTCGCGAGAACCACGGATTTTCGGCCGACGTGATCCAATCGGCCAGAATCTTTCGAGATGGCTGGCGAGTTTGCCAATCCGGTGCATCGCCCGTCAGAAACAGTGCCGGGACAGTATTCCCGGTTGAAGGGATGCTGATCGAATGGCGATCCGGAACCTCCTGAAGTGTCATCCGGGGACCATCCGCCAATTCGCCATCCGGTCGTTGAAATCCCGCGAAGAAGGCGGCCATGTTCCAGAACTGATGCTGCTTCCACTTGTCAAACGGATGATCATGACACTGGGCACAATCAAGCCGCACACCCAGAAACGCGCGCGACGTTCCGGCTGCCAGATTTTCGGGTTGAAGTTGTCGCACCAGAAAAAATGCACTGGGGCTGCTGGCGGAGGTCAGGACGGCCTGCGGATCGTTCCCGGAATCAATCGGCGTCGTGATCAGTTCCTTAACCATCAGATCGTAAGGAGTGTTTTCTGAAAAGCGCGTCCACAACCAGGCTTCGAAGCCCGGTACGAGTGCTCGGCCCTGCACATCGTTGAACGCCTGCGGAATCAGCGCATTCCTCCACAGGATGGTGAAATGCCGAACGAAGGCCGGACTGTCGAGCAGCTGTCTCACCAGATCTGTTCGTTTTGTGGGTGATTCGTCCGAAAGGAATTCACGAACTTCCGATGCTGCCGGAATGCGACCTGCGAGGTCCAGATACAGCCGACGCACGTATTCTTCGTCCGTGGCGACAGGTGCGGGCGTCACCTGATTCTTCTGCCACGCGTCTTCGAACAGTCGATCAATCTCTGCAGCGACCATTGCCGAGGGCAGGGGCTCAACATTGCCGGCTGAGACCGATTGGCCGGAAAGACTTAGGACGGCCAGCAGGAGGTATCTGAATCGCATATCGAAAGATCCCTGTCGATGCCGCCGTAAGTCTGAGTGCGGTTTGCCAGCTTCAGGCGCAGAAGAACGTTTTGTCTTCGTGTGCATGGAAATTCGCTTCTGCACGAAGTTGATTGTGAACATGACAGATTTTGTCTGTCAATTTCTCATCTGCCTCCGACGAATTCGCCCATTGGGCCAGATCTCCACGGCGAGGTGCGACTTGCGGCTGCTTCCTGCTGAAACACAGGTTGGGCAGACCTGCAGTAGTGACTTTCCGCAGAAGGGAAGGTATCAGATCTCTGAAGACTCAGTGGCTCGTTTTCGCAGAGTGGCTCCGGCATTGGCGGCCAGATTGCCGCCGTCCATCGGAATCAGAGTTCCAGTGATCCATTCGGAGGCGTCCGATGCAAGCAGTACCACAAGTCCCTGAATGTCGCGGGGTTGTCCAAGTCGACCGCTGGGAATGCCACTTAGCCATTGATCCCTGATTCCCGGGTCGGTCGCCATGCGTTTTTCCAGGCTCGGATTGACCACCTGAGCGGGGAGGATGGCATTGCAGCGCACTCCCTGGCTTGACCACTCAGTGCTGAGTTCGCGAGTCATCTGCACCACAGCTCCCATGGCCATGCTATACGCGATGTGGCCACGACCCAGAGCCGTGATGCTCGCCAGCGACCCAACATTCACAATGCTCCCACGCTGGGCGACCAGCATGCGACGTCCGGCTTCCTGACACATCACAAACCGTCCAAAGACCAGATTCTGGAAGACCTGCTGCACTGTGGTCAGCGGCATGTCTTCCGGAGTTCCCAGGATTCCCTCACCTGCGATATTCGCAAGGAAATCGATACGACCGAATTCATGATCCAGCGTCGAATAGAGCTGCAGAATTTCGTCTTCATCGGAGATGTCCGTGCGCGATATGACTGCAGCACGGCCCAGTTTTCTGATCTCAGCTGCAGTCGATTCCATTCCATCAACATTCAGGTCCGCAAGCAGCAGATCGGCCCCATGCATCGCCAGAGCCAGCGAAGCCGCACGCCCCAGTCCGCTGGCGGCACCAGACACGACTGCCACTTTTCCCGTCAGGTCGAAAATCGAATGCATCGAGCGATCTCACAGTCTGCGCTGACTGAACAAGTCTGAAACCCGCCGGGAATCAATCTAGAGATCCGCGATCTGAGATGCTACTTCGGCAATACGTCTTAGATGGAAACGCACATCGCAAAGGTCGTTTCCCCGGCTGCGGGGAATTTCTGGCTCATATCACCTCCAATTCCCGTGAAATGAACATAAGTTCACTTTCGTTGGGTTTTCGTGTCATGATTGCCATAACTGACAGGATCGGACGTTGTTCTCAGGGCGCGTTCAAATCCGTTCGCCTGAGAAAACCGGATGCAAGCTAGAGTTGCCGGTAAGGAAATCCCTAAATTCAGCGCCCCAGCGTGCGTGAGGATCACATGTCTCGTCGGTCGATTATCCCCGGTTCCACCAGGCGAAACAGGTCAGATCTGTCATCTGCAAACGTAACGAATCCCTATCGGCACGACGAAAACCAACAGCCGGATCTCCTGACGGAATCGTCGCCCGACCCTCAGAACGAAACTGCCGATCAGGAACTCAGATCCACGTTGTCGGACGTGCTGCAGATTTCGGACATGCTTTCAGAGATGTGTTCTGTATCAGAGATCGATGACCCGATTTCGCAGCAGGATGTGTTGATTGCAGAATCGTCAGCCGCAGTAGATGTGCCCGGAAAAAACTCCAGTCCGGAGTGTGTTTCACCAACCGCTGCTGGCGCGGCTGTCCCGGGCGTTCCGCACCCGATCGCCGTGAATAATCTGCAGCATCTGACAGACCCCGTTCCGGCGGGTCATCAAAATCAAGCATACGCCTCGGAGGGTTCGGACCAGACCGGTCGGGTTTGTCGACAGCTTCGAGAATCAATTTCAGAGCTTCAGCAGTCGCAAGCAGCATCTCTCGCTGTACAGACTGAAGTGCTGAAAGATCTTGCCGAGCTGATTCGTCAGTCCGTCAGCCCGGCGCCCGCGAGTTCGCCGACGGAGCAGCTTGCTGAGTTGTTTCAACGTTCTTTGTCAGAGATGGAAACCCGGATGCTGGATCGGATCGCATCCGGAGTCGCTTCCGAATCAGCGACACCCGTTACCAGTAGTGCCACGGAAACGGCTCGCCATTCAGAGAAAGTTCCGGCACCAACCGTCAAACTGCAGCGCGCCGCGAGCACGGTTGCCCGATCGTGGGAGCAGATCAGAAATGAGCTGATGGAGAAAGGGGAAATTGGTGAAACGCCTCCCGCGCCCGAACAGCATCCGGCCGTTCAGCTGCCCGAAATTTCGCAACTGACATCAGACCGCCATTTTCGATTGCCTGAGCAGGATCCGTTGCTCGAGATTCCTCAGAATGTCAATTCAGACCTTGTTTCCCATGAAGAGCTGAAGAAAGCGTTTCTGGAACGTGAGGCCTTCATTGCAACGCTGGTGGCGAGGATTCGACGACAGCAGGAACTTGCAACCAGCCAGCTATCCCACGAGCAACTGCGGGGTCTTGTCGGTGAACTCCCGGACGAACTGGCCGCTCAGGTTCGCCATACACTCCGTCAAATGGATGACCTGGTGCGGATGAGTGAACTGGAGCTTTCTCTGGAACGTGCTCGAATTGCCCGTCAGGTCAATCAGCTGGAACACACGCGGCAGATTCTGGAACACAACGCACGTCAAATGGGAATGCAGCTGAACCCGGATGGAGCCATCATCAACAACCAGGCAAGCAGCCATCGTTCCAGCAGCAATCGCCGCTGGCTGGGAAAACTGGGATTTGGTCAGTAGCCATCGCCGGTCACACGTGTGCACGCGAGCGGCCGGCATAAACGCCGATTGTGACCGACTTGCTAATGCGTCCAGGGACTTCGGTACGAGCGATCCGTCATGGCCTGCGCCTCGGCATCGTCTGGACATGATTCCGTGACGGGATCCCATTTGACGGGGCGACCGAGTCGTGCGACGAGGTTTCCGAGATGACAGACCGTCGCAGAGCGATGACCGATTTCCACGTCACAGATCGGAAGCTCACGGCTCCTGATGCAGTCCAGGAAGTTCTGAGTGTGATCCGAACTGCGATAAAGCTGCGTCAGATCAGAACTCTCCAGAGACTGAGCTGACAGATCGCTGGGATCGGCTACCAGTTTGCCTCGGTTGACGGTCACTTTCCCTTTGGTTCCAATAAACGTGGTGCCCTGGGCGATATCTTTCTGCCCCTGACCGAGCGTCATCCGCACTCCATTCGCGTAAGTATATGTCAGCCGACATTTTTCTGTAACTTCGTGAACCATCTGCGGATGAAACTCGGCGGTCCCTTCGACGGCGACCGGCCCGCTGTCATCCATGCCCAGTCCCCATTGGGCAATATCCAGATGATGTGCTCCAAAGTTGGTCATCTGACCGCCCGAGTAATCCCACCAGAAACGGAAGTTGTAGTGAACTCGCTTGCTGTGATAGGGCTTCTTTGGAGCGGGTCCCAGCCACAGATTGTAGTCCAGTTCCGCCGGTACCTTTTCTTCCGGGCCAATCGGGCCGGGATGATTGGGATCGGGGATGCCCACCAGAACTTCCTTTACGTCGCCGATGAAGCCGTTGCGAACCAGCATGCAGGCCTTCCAGAATTCTGCGGATGACCGCTGCTGAGATCCGGTCTGCACGATCCGATTCTTTTCGCGGGCGGCATTCACCATCCTGCGCCCTTCGGCAATGGTGAGCGACAGCGGCTTCTCACAATACACATCCTTGCCCGCATGGCACGCATCAATCGTCATACGCGCGTGCCAGTGATCGGGCGTCGTAATCACCACGGCATCCAGCCCCGACTCTTCCAGCAGTTTGCGGTAATCGCTGAAAACCTTTGGCGCCGGTGCTTTCGCTGTGACGATCTTCACGCCGTCAGCCGCCACTTTGGAATCCACATCACACACCGCGACTACATCGACACCGGCGTTCAGAAAACGCTTCACGTTCCCCGAACCCTGATTCCGGACTCCGATCGCTCCGATCGCAATTCGTTCGTTCGCCCCAAACGCGCGGCTGGGGATGATCATGGGCGCTGCGAAGGCAGACGTTGCCGCAGCAGCAGTGCGGAGAAATGAACGGCGGTTCGAACGGCTCATGCCATGTCTCCGGGAAAAGGGCACAGGATGGCTTGCAGTATCTCCGGCACCGTATCTGCGAACCGTCGTGCTGTCAATTACTGCCTGCAGCGAGCTGCCGCGATGGTTTCGTAAAGTTCAATGGTCCTGCCGAGCATGTCCTGTTTATGAAAGACGTTGGGTCCGGGAACCGGTCGCGGCTGTCGAGTCAGCAAGTTGGCAATACGCTCGATCAGTTCTTCCACATTACCAGGCTCAACCGCTCCCTCTGCAAACTGTGCGGCAAGGATCTCACCCACACCACCATGGCGATAGCCAACAACCGGAGTACCGATCGACAAAGCCTCTGCCACCGTCCGTCCGAATGACTCAGGAGTCGACGACAGGGAGAGAACAAGAGACGAGATTGCATAGATCTGTTTCAGATCCGATCGATGCCCGGTGAAGGTCACCCGATCTTCGAGCTGAAGTCTTCGAACAAGGTCTTTCAGTTCAACCGCATAGGCCGTTTTGCGAGGATCCGTGCCGCCAACAATCAGACCATGCGCTGGTATCTGCCGATCGCGAAGTCGTGCGAGCGCCTGCAGCAGATGATGATGGCC
>Ga0209573_1003626_pt1 | contig 16564 bp, 19 predicted proteins | sample TNRBio252014_DNA_FD_185870 | JGI IMG/M metagenome (GOLD analysis project Ga0209573, IMG submission 185870) | Wastewater treatment Type I Accumulibacter community from EBPR Bioreactor in Madison, WI, USA - TNR Reactor_6/25/2014_ DNA (SPAdes)... | ecosystem: Engineered > Bioreactor > EBPR >...
AAAAGATTGGTACGCAAGACCATCTGTTTCTCTAAATTGAATAAAATGCACGATATTGTCATTGGCCTTTTTATCAATCGGTATGAATTTGGGATCTTGGTGTGAACTCCAAGTCTAGAGCACTACCCGGCGCTCGATCTTGCGGGGGCAGGTCTCCCGACAATTATTATCAACCCATCTATAAGATTTCCGACTAAACAACCCTCTTTATATCGATTTGTCAACGAAATTATGGATTTTACTCTTGGGGAATTTATCGACAGCCCATTTTTTGATAGGGGTGGACTCCCACTAGACCAAATCATCAAATTAATAAATGACCAGTCAGATATTGCAGAAAAAGGGATTGAATACGTGTCGAGTATGCATAAACCGGAGAAAATTTATATGAAATTAGAAGATATTATTAGAAATATTAATATTTATGTTGGTGATCTCGATCAATTGGTTAAATCTACAATTAATTATGTGGAATCACAAAGAAAATTGGCTACTTTGATATTGCGTAGGAAAATCATGTAGTATGTAGTTAAATATGTTAGGTTTTTCGTTAAGTAAATGATATCCTTTTGCATAAAACTACAATCCGTACTTTCGCTCATTTTTTTGTAACCTACTGAATTTTAATGAGCATGATTCTTGCGTTAGCATAAAGCATACCTGTATATCATTTTGAATCTCTACGGGTCCATTCCCCGCAGCTTGCTGCGTACCATCTCGCTTTTGATACCCCGCAGCTTGCTGCGGGGTCGTTCATTATGAGTAACTTTTTCGAACTACCGAAACTAGGGTACAATTGCCAACAACGGCAAATTAAGCGGTTTAACCTGACCGTATACAGCCATAAGGATTAGAACATGCCGAAATTAATTATTCGATCAGCGTTGAAATTATTATCATTATTTGGTGAAAAATCAAGGGTACTAGCAGATTATTGGCGAACCCATTATGTGGCTGAACATGAACCAGAACTAATAAATTTGGATCGTATAATCAAAATTTTTTCGCTCGACACAAAGCGATTAGCCGTTGATGTTGGGGCAAACTATGGTCTCTGGACGTACGCATTATCGCGCAGGTTTTCTGAAGTAATTGCAATTGAACCGAACCCAAATCTTGCGAACATTATTTCTCGACGACTACGTGCTACAGTGATCCAAACTGCGGTGTCAAATGTTTCAGAGGGTGTAAAGATGTGGATTCCCCATGATATTAATGGCGCACTTGTTGGTTGGGCTAGTCTCGATCCTGGGAACTGCCCGCATGCTCTTTTTAAGGAGAGCATTAATGTAAAAACTATGCTTCTAAACGATATTCTGAAGGGTTATTCTCCAATCTTTATAAAAATAGATGTAGAAGGGCATGAATATGAAACACTGTTGGGATCTGTTGATATAATTCGTGTATCGAGACCAGTTATTCTTTGTGAAATTAAACCGCATAATCTAGAAAAAATCCAAATTTTAATAGAGTCCATTAACTATTTTTTAGTTAGATCAAAGGATGTCCTCAATCTTCCAACTTCTAGTGAAATGTTTTTCATTGTACCATTTGATAACCCTCATTTTAGTCACATCGCTATGAAAGCTGTACGAATATAGGAGAGTGGTCATGCGCCTATAAACAACCATAATGCTCCTATTTAATGACTTAAAATATATAAACTCCAATGAAAATCATCATTTTTCGACCGTCATCACTAGGTGAAGCTTGTGGGGTTAAGGACCACTCTTTGGAACTTCTCCGTCAGGCAACACAACAAGGTTGGACTACCAATATTTATGAATTTTTTCATGACACATATCCTAATTTAAATATTTTGCCAAAATCTGGCGAAGTTCTTGTCATTCTTCAGTTCGTATTTTTCGGACTGCACAAATACGGTATACCATGGCGCCTAGTTGATTTCTGCAACCATATTCGGGCGCGGCCAAATATCAAACTGGTAGTTTACTTTCATGAACTACCCCAAGTATCAGGAAATCGCCTAGTTGCATCGTTCCGTGCCTACATGCAATGGACGATAGCTAGTTGCGTGGGTAGAAACGCTGATGCTGTAGTCGTCAACCAGATAGAAGAGGAGTTGCGTTTGAAAGACAGATACGGCCGCTCCCCTTTTTTTCTACCAACTTTTTCGAACGTCGGTGAATTAGAATCATTCAACGCTATGTCAGTACGGCACTACGACTTAGTCGTATTTGGAACGCCAGGTCGAAGGCGGAGAGCCTATGAAAAACTAGGTAATCTTACGGAGCATTGCATCGGTGGAAGGATAATACAGCTTATTGCCGATGTTGGCCCACCCATTGAATTACCTGAATTTCTGGAATCAAATATCTTGATTCAAAAGTACGGTATGTGTTCAAATAAGCGCGTTAGCGAAATTCTTGCTGATTCTTGGGCAGGTTTGTTCTCTGCTCCCCCTAAACAAGCAACGAAGTCTGGGATATTAGCCGCTTATTGCGCCCACGGTGTTCTTCCAATAAATGTCGAGGAACCAATCAGTGGTTTACCTCATACTGATCTGGTCCCCTTTATTTATTTAAATGGCGAGCGCGTAGATCGTTTGGAAGCTGAGCGTATTAGGCGTCATGCGTTTGACTGGTCACGCCAGTATCCCATGAACGAAGCCATGGTTAAGATCGTTAATGCAGCATATTTTAGTTTTTGACCGATCATTCTTTGTTCTACTCGCTTTGCAGGCACCTTTACTAGCCGAACTTGCGAGGCGTTTTATTAATCCTTCTTCTTTTTTTCTTTTGACTAGTGATGTATTTATTTTTTTGATATTTATTTTAATAGCGCGCAAGACTTTAGTAAGGTACTGGGGCTATCAAATAGTAATTTTGCTGGCCCTCATGTGCTTTTCCATATTAAGTGCTATCGTCAATGATTTACCTGCATCGTTAATATATGTCGGAACTCGGCCTTTTGTAATGGGGTTTATCAGTGCAGTACTTGGGTACTACTTTATCGAGAGCGGGCGAGGTATCTACCGTCTAATTTGGGTGGTGACTTTCTGGTCAGCATTGATTACTGGCTATGCAATTTTGCAGATTGTACTGGGCATTGACCACCCTATCAATATTCTTCCAGAGGGAACCGGTGACGCTGGTCAGGGAATTGGCTATCATTCCGAAACTGGTGCATCAATGTTTGGGCTTTTTCGGCCTACGTCGATATTTTTTCATACCGGAAAATTCGGTCAGGTTGCTTTTTTTATGGCTTTGATACCGGCGTTGTTTTTCTTGTCGAAATCAAGAGATTATTCCTTATTTCTACGCTTATTAACCGTATTAGGTTTTGTCGCAGTTTTTGCTTCAGGTCAGCGCGCTGCTTTCGTTTTTGTGATAATTACGTTGGCAGTTTATTTACTTCGCATGGGTCGTATCTCATCCGTTGTGCGAGCTGTTGCTATAGGATTGGCTATTCTGGCTATTCCAGTGTGGTTAGGTGGATCAGATCTAGTTGCTAATATCGGTGAACGCTACGCACAATTGGATAAGGCAACTACAGGACGATTAGTAAACAATTCGTCGGTATTTTTCGATGTGCTGGATGATTCTGGTATCCTTGGTCAGGGAGTTGGAATGTACTCTTTCGGTGCTGGTTCTTTCGCAGTTAAAATGGACTTCGTCACTGAACACAGTTGGATTCGTCTTCTAGCTGAGTGGGGTGTTTTAGGATTACTAGTCGTCCTGTTTTTTCTTCTGTCAGTTCTTTTTTCATGTACCATGCGATCCCGCTATCGGATGAAGGAATTTTCATCTGATATTCTCAGGTTTGCTTCAATTTCTATTGCGCTGTCGCTTGCCATGTGGTCATTTACCCACGATGTTATTGGCAATACCTTAACCATGCAGATCGCGTTCACCGTGTTTGGTGTGACACGCGGCTGGATTGTATACCAACATCATAAGGCATTAGCCGAAAATCGATTAAGAACTGTGGTTTAAGGGTATAATATGAAGTTTGGTGTTCTGGTATCTCATCCAATTCAATATTTCGTTCCGGTTTATCGTGAACTTGCCCGGCGATCAGATGTTGATCTCACCGTGATCTACCGGACCCGAGTAGGGATTGATGCCTATCACGATCCGGGATTTGGCCAAACCGTGCAATGGGATATTCCGCTGCTGGACGGTTACCGGAACCAATTTCTTTCGGATAAAACATCGCTCACAGGATTTGAGCCAGCGGTCGTAAGAGCGCTCATTCGGCAGCGTTTTGATGTTTTAATGGTACATGGCTATGACAGTCTGACCCATCTGTTTGCCATTGCGGTGGCGAAACTGATGGGTACGCGTGTTCTCATCCGTGGCGATACGCGGTTACAACAACGTCATCTCATCGCGCCATTTTGGAAGCGGCTGTTTAAGTGCCTGCTATTCAAGGTGTTCGATGGTTTTCTGGCGATTGGCAGTCTGAACCGGGAGTATTACCTGACGTTCGGTGCGCATCCTGATCGGGTCTTCTTTGCGCCATTCTGTGTAGACAATGCGGCTTTTGCCCTCGATCGCAAGATTCGAAAGGAAGAGCGGCGGAGGGTGCGAAGAATGGTGGGGTTACCTGAAAACTGTTTAGTTATTCTTTCCGCATCAAAACTGATTGGTGTTAAACGTCTACATGACCTAATACATGCTTTTCAGTTCATTTGTGAGCGTTTTCCAAATAGTTGGCTGATGATAGTGGGGGCCGGGCCACTGGAAGATTCGTTGCGTGATGAAGTTCATAATTTGGAGTTGTCTCGGGTACGATTCCTCGGATTCCAGAACCAGTCGGACTTACCTAGCTTCTACGCGGCTAGTGATATCTTCACCTTTCCTTCTTCAGGTGACCAATGGGGTCTTGCGCTGAATGAGGCCATGGCCGCTGGACTGCCAGTGATTGTCAGTGATGGAGTGGGAGCAGCGCCGGATTTGGTGCAGGATAAAGGCACCGGTATTGTTTATCGCTGCGGTGATATGGAGGCGCTGACCAAGGCGCTGGAAACCTTGCTTGAATCCGAGGCACTGCGGGCCGAAATGGGAAAAAAAGCGCGTGAGTTGATTAGTCATTGGGATGTGGCAGCATGTGTGTCGGGGATAGTCACTGCTGCCGTTAAGTCGGTTTCATAAATTTGCATAAGGAGAGGATGATCATGCTTGAGTGCTTTGCCGTATGGTTCGGCCGCAACGTGACGGCGCGAGGTAGTGGGCGATTATTGTCCCAGAAGGATGACCCCCGGTTTGAGTTTTTTCTATCTAGTGCGTCAAATTAGTTAAGCTAGTGACGATTATGCTTCATCGCTATTATGTTATTTCATGTTCTAGCAATGACACGACTAAATTATCAATTTATTACGCTAGGGATAAGTCGAGATGCTCATAAAGAATTTGAAAAGACCCTTCGATGCAGAATAAAAAACCGATTGTCTTGACTTTTGTTCGGTACTACCTGCCCGGCTACAAGTCAGGTGGCCCGGTGCGCACCATTGCCAACATGGTCGATCATCTGGGGGATAACTTCGAGTTCCGTATCATCACCTCGGATCGGGATGCCTTGGATGAGAAGCCCTACTCCGGTGTAGATGTTGACGCATGGAACCAAGTCGGTAAGGCGGACGTTTATTATGCTTCGCCCAACCGGCGTTCCGCCCGTGCTCTGGCGCAACTGATTACCGACACGCCCCATGACGTACTTTATCTCAACAGTTTCTTTGATCCGATTTTTACGCTTCAGCCGTTGTTAGCGCGGCGCATGGGCTGGATTCCCAAGAAACCAGTGGTAATCGCCCCGCGTGGTGAATTTTCAGCGGGGGCGCTGGCCCTCAAGTGGTGGAAGAAAAAGCCCTACTTGGCCGCGACACGCTTGATCGGTTTATACCGGGATTTGACGTGGCAAGCCTCCAGCGAACACGAACAAGCGGATATTGTGCGAGAGATGGGGAGAACCGCAACCCGCATTTTGGTTGCTCCAAACCTACCTGCGTTTCATACCCAAATAGATGTCCAGTCAGCGCCGCGTGAGAAGACAGAGCCTTTGCGCATCGTTTTTCTCTCGCGAATTTCGCCCATGAAGAACCTGGATTTTGCCCTGCGGGTACTCGGCAAGGTTTCAGTACCAGTCGAACTACATATATTTGGTGGGATTAACGATGGTGCATACTGGAAAAGCTGCCAGGATTTAATTCATGTACTTCCATATCAAGTTTCGGTGTTATACAGGGGCATGATCGACCATGCAGTAGTTCATGAAACTCTTTCAAAATATGACTTGTTTTTTCTTCCTACCCATGGAGAGAACTACGGGCATGTGATTTTTGAAGCTTTATCGGCTGGTGTTCCAGTATTAATCAGTGATCAGACTCCATGGCGTGATTTGGATCATGAAGGAGTAGGTTATGTAAGATCACTCAATGACAAAGATGCATTTATCAAAATTATTGAACAGCAGTTCCTACTCAATGTACGTGAGCGCGAGGAGCAGGCATTAAAAGCACGTCACTATGCGCAACGAGTTGCTATGAATAGTAGTACTATCGAAAGTAACGGAGCCTTGTTTCTAAATCTACTGTAGAGAAATTAGCTAACATTTGAGCCTTTACTACCAGGGAATTAGCCTAATTGAGCATTCGATTAATTGCCAAATCTTATGTAGAAAACCTTCCAAAACCAATAGCTCATCTCTTGGCTAGAGTCCCTTTTTCGCTGCGATTTTATCCCGATTATGACAAAACGCGCGACCTAATCACGCAAGTTAGCACTATGGAATTACCCGAAGTAAGCCAATGGATTTTCAGCAAGCTTAAATCACTGGTCGAGCGTACCTACGCTGAAAACTCGTTCTATCAAGTATTTTATGAGCGCCATGGTTACCATCCTGACCAACTGAAGAGCTTTGCCCATTTTCAGGATGTGCCTGTCGTCACCAAAAAAGACTTCATAGAATTTGCCTTGGAAGAACGCAGTTCATCAGCCCCAGGGCGTATCCGTATCAACACGGGAGGTACTTCTGGAGAACCGCTGGAATTTTATGTTGATAACACAGCGTTTGCTCGTGAATGGGCACACATGCACTGGATCTGGGAGCGTTTCGGGTACAATTATCGAAACCTCAAATTAACATTACGTGGCAGAAACTTAGGCAATCGATTACTGAAATATAATGCTGTTCACAATGAATATATTGTTAATACTTACGCTGAAAAAAACTTACTCGTGGAACAACTTCAAAAGGTTGCTTGGTTCACGGACGTTCGTTGGTTACACGGTTATCCCAGTGTCATTGCTGAATTTTGTGGGTGGCTGGCCGACCATCGTCCCGATGTGCTAACCGCTTTAAAATCGGGCCTACGAGGGGTATTATTGGGATCAGAGTTTCCCGCACCGCACTACCGAAGCGCAATTACCGAAATACTGGGCGTACCTATAGTATCCTGGTATGGGCACAGTGAAATGTGCATACTGGCCTATGATAGGGCTCTAAACGAGTATGTACCTTTCCCAACTTATGGCTACTGTGAAGCCATCCCTATGGAGGATGGTATACAACATCTTATAGGTACATCCTTGTGGAACACGGTTAGCCCGTTTATTCGCTACGACACCGGCGACGGTATCAAGGCCGAAACTGAGCAAGGGTTAGTAAGACACTTCAGTATTCTCGATGGTCGAATTGGCGAGTTTGTGGTGGACCGCAATGGTGGGAGAATCGGACTCACTGCACTGATTTTTGGCCGGCATCATGCGGGCTTCGAACAAGCGAAGCATATCCAAGTGCGTCAATCCGAGCCGGGAAAAATGGAATTGTTGATCGTGCCTCGTGATCCGCGGACCCCGCTTGAGCGCCTGAAAAACAGTTTCGACTTCAGCAATGTCGAAATTGATGTCCAGCTTCGGATGAACAATGAACCCGTAAGGACAAAGACTGGTAAGACACCACTGCTCATTCCATAACCGCCTTAGTTAAATAACCAGACCTTAACCTTTTTCTCAATATTTCCAATAATCAACCAATTTCTTCCTAATCCAAAGTGCATTGCTTTTCTACGCAGGATATTAATCGCTGATGTGCGGCATCGCCGGCCTGTTCGCCTACCAACGCGCCCCCGACCCCGCCGACCGGGAGCGCCTGAACCGACTTTGCCAAACGATGCGCCGGCGCGGCCCCGACGCCGAAGGGCAATGGACCGCCGAAGACGGATGCATCCTGCTCGGCCACCGCCGGCTGGCGATCCTCGACCTGAGCGCCGCCGGCAACCAACCGATGATCGACCCCGCCAGCGGCGGCGTGCTGGTCTTCAACGGCGAAATCTACAACTTCCGCGACCTGCGCCAGCAACTACAACACGCCGGCTGTGTCTTCCATTCCGACAGCGACACCGAAGTCCTGCTCCACGGCTACCGCCACTGGGGCGAAGACCTGCTCCAGCGCCTGCGCGGCATGTACGCCTTCGCCCTCTGGGACCCGGCCCGGCGCGCCCTGTGGCTGGCGCGCGACCCCTACGGCATCAAACCCCTCTACTACAGCGACCACGCCGGCGGCTTCGCCTTCGCCTCCCAGGTCCAACCCCTGCGCGACCACCTCGCCACCGACACCCGCCCCGACCCCGCCGCCCTGGTCGGCTTCCTGCTGCTGGGCAGCGTACCCGAACCCCACACCGTCTATCGCGGCATCCGCGCCCTGCCGGCCGGCCACACGCTCTGGGTCACCGCCGCCGGCCCGACCGCCCCTCGACCTTACGCATCGATCACCGATGTCTGGCGCACGGCGGCGCAAACGCCCGAACCGCTGACCGAACCCGCCCTGCTCGAACGGGTCCGCGCGGCCGTGACGGACTCGGTGACCGCTCATCAGGTCGCCGACGTCCCGGTCGGCGCGTTCCTGTCCGCCGGCATCGACTCCGGCGCGCTGGTCGGGCTGATGGCCGAAAACCGCAGCGCCCCCCTGCAAACCGTCACCCTCGGCTTCAGCCGCTTTCGCGGGACCGGCCAGGATGAAGTGATCCACGCCGAAGCCATCGCCGCCCGCTACGGCGCCCAGCAGCACACCGTCTGGATCAGCGACGCCGAGGCCGCCGCCGACCTGCCCCAGGCGCTGGAGGACATGGACCAGCCCAGCATCGACGGCTTTAACACCTGGCTGGTCAGCCAGCACACCGCCGCGCTGGGTCTGAAAGTGGTGGTCTCCGGGGTTGGCGGCGACGAACTGTTCGGCGGCTACGCCCACTTCGCCCAGTTGCCGATCTGGCGGCGCCGCCTGCAACGATTGGCCCTCATCCCCGGACTGCTGCCGCTGCTCGCCGGCGGCGCGCGCCTCGCCCACCGCTTCAACCTGGTCCATGCCAAAGCCGAAGGACTAACCCGGCTGGGACCCGATCTGGCCGGGCTGTACCTGGTGCGGCGCGGCCTGTTCATGCCCTGGGAACTGCCGGCCCTGCTCGACGGCGACCTGGTGCGCGAGGGCCTGGCCGCATTGCAGCCGCCGCTGTTCATCAACCAGGCGATTGGGGAGTGGCCGAGCCGCGACTATGCCGCCATCGCCGCCCTGGAAGCCCGCTTTTATCTCCGCAACCAGCTCCTGCGCGACAGCGACTGGGCGAGCATGGCGCACTCCCTGGAACTGCGCACCCCCCTGGTCGATTTCCAGCTCCTGCGCGCCCTGGCCCCCGTGCTGGCCGCGCCCCGGCCCGCCGGCTTGCCCGGCAAGCGTTCGCTGGCCCTGGCGCCCCGGCCCGCCCTGCCGGATGCCGTGCTCAATCGCCCGAAATCCGGCTTCTCGCTGCCGATGGATGAATGGCTGACGCAGACGCCGTTGCTGGACCACTGGCGGCAGGTCCCGCAACTCAACCACGCCCGCTGTCCCTGGGCGCGACGCATGGCCTATGCGCTGGTGAAGGCGAAAGGTTAAAGGCGAAAGGTGAAAGGCGAAAGGCGAAAGGTGAAAGGCTAAAGACTAAAACTTAAAACTTAAAACTTAAAACTTAAAACTTAAAACTTAAAACTTCCATATGAAAATCATCCACTTCCAACGCCGCCCGCCGCCCGGCATTTATAGCGTTGAACGCTTGTTCGAGGATATTCGTTCGGCCCTGCCGGCCGACATCGCGGTCGAAGTGCGCGTCAATCGCTACCCCTCCAAGGGTTTCTGGGGACGCTGTTACGATCTGCTGCGCGCCGCGCGCTGCCAAGGCGATATCAACCACGTCACCGGCGACGTGCATTACCTGACCTATCTGCTGGATCGAAAACGCACGGTGCTCACCATTCACGACTGCGTCACTCTGGAGCGGCTGCGCGGCTTCAAACGCGGGGTGTTCTGGTTCTTCTGGTACTGGCTGCCAGAGAAGAGATGCGAGGCGATCACCGTCATTTCCGAATCCACCAAGCAGGAACTGCTCAAACATCTCCACTGCGATCCCGACAAAATCACCGTCATTCACAACAATGTCTCGGATGAGTTCGCGGCCCAAGAAAAGAAATTCAACCATCATTGCCCGCGCATCCTGCAAGTCGGCACCACCCAGAACAAGAATTTGCCGCGCGTGGCCGAAGCGCTGCATGGCCTGCCCTGCCGACTGGTGATTATCGGCCCGCTATCCCAAGAGCAAGTCAACGCCTTGGAACGCTACGGCATCGACTACGAAAACCACGTCGGACTCAGCCGGGAGGCGTTGCTCGCTCAGTACCGGCAAGCCGACTTGGTCATGTTCGCTTCGTTGTATGAAGGCTTCGGCCTGCCCATCGTCGAGGCCAACGCGGTCGGTCGACCGGTCATCACCAGCCGCCTCTATTCCATGCCGGAGGTCGGCGGCGACGCCGCCTGCTACGTCGATCCCTACGAGGTCACCACCATCCGGACCGCCGTGGAGAAGATCATTCACGACGCCGATTACCGCCAACAACTCATCGAGAACGGTTACCGCAATGTCGAACGGTTCCGGCTGTCGGCGGTGGCGGCGCAGTACGCAGCGCTGTATCGAAGGCTCAAGGTGAAAGGGGAAAGGTGAAAGGGGAAAGGTGAAAGGGGAAAGGTTAAAGGGGAAAGGTTAAAGGGGAAAGGTTAAAGATCGAAGGCAACAAGGCCAGCGAAACCAATCACCCCCGCCGCTTGATCCAAGCCCATGCTCTATCTCGACAAACTGCTCGCCCAACTCGCTGACCCCCTCGGCGCAGCGCTGAGCCTGGGCGGGCTGGCCCTGCGGCTCGCGGCGCGGGGCCGCCGGCGCGGGGGGACGGCGGCAGCGTTGCTGGCCCTGGGCAGCCTGGGGATCGGGTCGCTACCGGTGGTTTCCGACGCCCTGCGGCTCTCCCTGGAAGGGCAGTTTCCCAATCTGCCGATCGCCGCCCTGCCGACGGCCGACGCCATTGTGGTGCTCGGCGGCGGGATCACCGCCGGGCCGCCCACCGGACCGTATCCCGATTTGGGCGCGGCCGCCGACCGGGTCTGGCACGCGGCGCGGCTGTACCACGCCGGCAAGGCCCCCCGCCTGATCCTTTCCGGCGGTCACATGGCCTGGCAGGGCGAACGCCTCAGCGAAGCCGACGCCATGCGCCGGTTCCTGACCGACCTCGGCGTGCCGGCGGCCACGCTGCTGAGCGAAGATCGCAGCCGCAGCACCCGCGAGAATGCCTTGTACAGCGCCGAACTACTCCAGGCGCACGGCTTCCAGCGCGTGTTACTGGTCACCTCGGCCCTGCACATGCCGCGCGCCCTGGCGACCTTCCGCGCGGCGGGCGTAGACGCCCTCCCCGCGCCGACCGATTTCGAGGTCCTGCCGGAACCGTTCCACCCGCTGCGCTGGCTGCCCGACGCCCAGGCCCTGGCCGACAGCACCCGGGCCTTGAAAGAGTCTCTGGGGCTGTGGGTCTACCGCTGGCGCGGCTGGGCAGAGTGAAACCGACCGGCTCGACGCTGCCTACGAACGGCGGGTCAACGCCTGGGACGGACTGGCGATGTTTCGGGTGTTGCGGGTGGGGGCATTGCGGAAAGGATGAGGCGAAAGGCGAAAGGCGAAAGGTCCAACGTCAGGTAAGTGAAAGCCGAAGTCACGAAAGGCAAGAAAATGGGCATCTATATCGGACGGGTAGCGGTTCGTGCCTCGGGAAGTTTCAATATCCAAATGGCTCAAGGAGTCATTCAAGGTGTTGGCTATCGGTACTGCAAAGTCATTCAACGTGCGGATGGCTATAGCTATTCGCAACAACCCAACCCAAAGGCCGCCGAACTGCGTTCGGCCCGCTATCCCTCCCCGGCCTGACTGGTGCTGAGCGCAGCCGAAGCAAGGCCGGGGTCTCTCGCGGAAAATCTGATGAAGCCCACGCGCTTTTTCCTCGATACCGCTTTCGTCCAGGCATTGTTGAATAAAAACGATCAATACCACCCTGAAGCCGGGTAGCGTTTTCCGCATCGACCGCATCGTAGGCCGCCCGAAATACCTGCGCATGACCTGGCCCACCGACCTGCTCGGCTGGCTCTACGAACGGCGGGTCAACTCGTGGGACGGACTGGCGCTGTTTCGGGTGTTGCGGGTGGGGGAGCTGCGGAAGGGTTAACATTTTAAAATTCAAATGAATCGATCGTTTTGTGTATCCTTCAACCAACCGCGCAAAGCGAAACCCCTTCATCAACACCATAATCCGGTCAACGGAGACGACCATGACCCGAATATCCGCTGTCATTTCCCCCGAGACTCAAGCGCAAGTAGACGCCCATGCCAAGCATCTCCGCATCAGGAAAGCGGTGCTGATCGAGCAGGCGCTGCAATATCACTTGCAAGCGCTGCGTGAGATTCCCGGCGAACTGATGATCCCACCCCGGCTCGTGTTGGACCGCGACTCCTTTGCCCAGGTGGTTGACCGATTAGAGCGGGATGAGCCGCCCACTCAGGCCTTGCGCATCCTGATGAGATGAGCAACGGACGTCGGCTCACGATACGCCGGCTGGAACCCGGCGACGACCGCAGCGGACTGGACAGCGGCCAGGTCGAACTTGACCGTTTTTTCCATCGCTTTGCCGGCCAGAACCAGTTCCGCCACCATCTGGGCGTCACTTATGTTGCCGTGATGGATGACAAAATTGTCGGGTTTGTCACCGTTTCAGTGGGTGAGATCGCGGGTGAGAAGGTGGCTGAACTGATCCACAAGCGGTTACCCGCCTATCCGCTCCCCATCCTGCGCATTGCCCGTTTGGCCACTGACCAACGGTGTCGCGGCATGGGCATCGGTCGTGAACTGCTTCGATCGATGCTGGAACTGGCATTGGAAATGCGTGATCGCGTGGGTTGTGTAGGCGTTGTCGTTGACGCTAAACCGGAAGCCGTTGCGTTTTATCAGCCCTTGGGCTTTCAACCTTTACGCGTGATCAGCGGCGCCTTGGGTGACCATCCCGAATCGATACCGATGTTTTTACCCGTTCAAGCGATCGCCAAAGCCAGGGAGGGTGACTCCTGAGGTTGCTGGCATCGAAGGCCGCCCCGAAGACCTGCGCATGACCTGGCCCATCGACCTGCTCGGCGCCGCCTACGAACGACTGGTCAACGCCTGGGACGGGTTGGCGCTGTTTCGGATCTTGCGGGTGGGGGAATTGCGGAAAGGGTGAGGCGAAAGGCGCTTCGACTGTTCTTTTCAACCACGAAGACCTGCTAGCATCGTAACTACACTGTAGATACCTGTGGAAATCTGACATGGCCGACGTTCATTTTGATACCGTTATTCAATCGTGGGGAAACAGCCTGGGGTTACGCATCACCCGGGCGCTGAGTGCGGCGGCGCACCTCGAACGCGGCACGCGGGTGACCGTGGCGGTGGTTGACGGTGGCTTGTTGGTCAAGCCCAAACCGATGTCCGGGAAGCCGGTGGTTTTTCCCTATTCCGAGGCGGAACTGGTGCAGGGATTGGATCCAGCCAAAGCCCATGCGGAGGACTTGCCCGCGTTGCTGGCCGCGGAGCGGGGAGATTGAGGTGACCAGCCGCTATGTGCCGGATCGGAACGAGATTGTCTGGCTGGATTTCGAGCCGACCAAGGGCAAGGAAATCGGCAAATATCGCCCGGCGCTGATTCTCTCCGGAGAAGCCTATAACCGGGCGACCGGTTTGCTGATTTGTTGCCCCATCAGCACCAGCATCCGTGGAGCCGTCACCGAGGTCATGGTCAGCAATCTCCAGACGCCTTCGGTTGTGGCGGCCAACTTGGTCATGACCCTGGATTGGACGCAGCGTAAAGCGCGCAAAGCGGCCGAAGCCGAGCCAGGGGTCATGGACGCCGTATTGCTGAGACTGCTGCCACTGATCGGCGCGGAACGGCTCTTCGACACGCCATCGGAGTGATGGAGCATGGTGCAAGGCGAACCTGCGCACAGGCCCATTAATTGATAAGCGATACGGCCTTAGGCAACTCGCAATAAAAATCCTCCAGTGATCAACTCACCCCCGCCGCTTGATCCAGGCCCATGCTCTATCTCGACAAACTGCTGGCCCAACTCGCTTACCCCCTCGGCGCAGCGCTGATCCTGGGCGGGCTGGCCCTGCGGCTCGCGGCGCGGGGCCGCCGGCGCTGGGGGACGGCGGCAGCGTTGCTGGCCCTGGGCGGCCTGGGGATCGGGTCGCTACCGGTGGTTTCGGACGCCCTGCGGCTCTCCCTGGAAGGGCAGTTTCCCAATCTGCCGATCGCCGCCCTGCCGACGGCCGACGCCATCGTGGTGTTGGGCGGCGGGATCACCGCCGGGCCGCCCACCGGACCGTATCCCGATTTGGGCGCGGCCGCCGACCGGGTCTGGCACGCGGCGCGGCTGTACCACGCCGGCAAGGCCCCCCGCCTCATCCTTTCCGGCGGTCGCCTGGCCTGGCAGGGCGAACGCCTCAGCGAAGCCGACGCCATGCGCCGGTTCCTGACCGACCTCGGCGTGCCGGCGGCCACGCTGCTGAGCGAAGATCGCAGCCGCAGCACCCGCGAGAATGCCTTGTACAGCGCCGAACTACTCCAGGCGCACGGCTTCCAGCGCGTGTTACTGGTCACCTCGGCCCTGCACATGCCGCGCGCCCTGGCGACCTTCCGCGCGGCGGGCGTAGACGCCCTCCCCGCGCCGACCGATTTCGAGGTCCTGCCGGAACCGTTCCACCCGCTGCGCTGGCTGCCCGACGCCCAGGCCCTGGCCGACAGCACCCGGGCCTTGAAAGAGTCTCTGGGGCTGTGGGTCTACCGCTGGCGCGGCTGGGTAGAGTGAAACCGACCGGCTCGGCGCCGCCTACGAACGGCGGGGCAACGCCTGGGACGGGCTGGCGCTGTTTCGGGTATTACTGGTGGGGGCATTGCGGAAGGGGTGAGGCGAAAGGGGAAAGGTCAAAGGCCAAAGGCGATAAACTCATACCAATTCTGAATAGGTTTTCGTCATTCCCGCGAATGCGGGAATCCAGGCAGCTTCTGATGCCCGGAATGATGAAGGATCATTCTGCTGTATGGCATCACTGGCTACGGCCACGACGACCAAAACCTGATTTCTTAATTTTGGTACGGAAAATAACAAGCGGTGCTTGCCTATGCTGATTTATCTGGATACCTGCTGTTTTAACCGCCCTTTCGACGATCAAAGCCAGCTTTTTACCCGAATTGCGCGAAAAGCCTCGGCCTTGCTTCGGCTGCGCTCAGCACCAGTCAGGGCGGGGATGGATAGCGCGGCGAACGAAGTTCGCCTGATGAGGTTGGCGTTTGTTGCTGTTCTATATACTGGCGAATCACGCTGATGGGCGCTCCGCCACAAGAAGCGGCGAAGTAGGAAGGCGACCACAAAACGCCGCGCCAGTACCGTGATGCTAAATCAGGCCGCTCGCGTCTTAATCGTTGGCTGGATGCACCTTTGAGGCTGTTCACGAGAGTCGATACCGCCAGCTTGGGCGGATATTCGACCAATAAATGAACGTGATCCTGCTCACCCTCCACCTCGATCAGCCGCGCTTCAAGCCGTTCACAAATCGACGCAAACATCTGCCGTAAGCGATCAATCGCGTCGCTGTCAAAAACGTTTCGGCGATATTTTGCGACAAAGACCAGATGGACGTGTAGGTTGAAAACGCAGTGTCTACCACGTCTAATATCGTTGTTTTCATTCATAGACCCGATTATAATATGGACTATTATTGATGGCAAACCGCTATGGTTAGAACCTACCGCTACCGAATCAAGGACTCTACCGCAGCGCCCAAACTCAACGAGTTGGCGCGGTCGTGTAATTTTGTTTGGAACTTCTGCAATGAGTCACAGGAACATGCCTTGCGCTGGAATCAGCGCTGGCCGACCTATCAAGACTGGTGCAAATTGACCACAGGTAGCAGCAAAGAACTGGGGCTGCATTCGCAAACGGTTCAGGCGGTGTGCGAACAGTATGAAACCCGCCGTAAGCAATTTAAGAAACGGAAACTCCGCTGGCGTGGCAAACGGTCGCCGGGCTGGATTCCTTTCCAGGACTTTCGCTTGGAGTTGTGCAACCCTAATTATCTGATATAATAGCCGAATGAAAATTACTAAACAACGTTATGTTGAATATGTAATCAGTACTCCAGTCAATTATACATGTGCCAATCTCGCC
>Ga0209573_1003627_pt1 | contig 16558 bp, 17 predicted proteins | sample TNRBio252014_DNA_FD_185870 | JGI IMG/M metagenome (GOLD analysis project Ga0209573, IMG submission 185870) | Wastewater treatment Type I Accumulibacter community from EBPR Bioreactor in Madison, WI, USA - TNR Reactor_6/25/2014_ DNA (SPAdes)... | ecosystem: Engineered > Bioreactor > EBPR >...
TGCTCTTTTTCCGTCTGGCGGCGTTAAAAAGCCTCGCCATAGCTTAGGCTATGTCTGCGTTTTTTGCCTTGCCAGCCGAAAAAATAGCGGCGTCCATTTTTCACTCATCCTGACTTGGAGAACTATATTCAAGCTCATTTGTGCTGCTATGCCTACCCTCAACTATTACTGGATAAGAAGAGCGCGTTACCAGGCCTACCGATGGCTGAGGTGGGGCGGCGAGCATATCTCGCCCCGCAACTACCAGATCATTGTGAGCATCGTCATTGGATTGGCGAGCGGCCTGGCTGCCGTGCTGCTGAAGTTTTTGGTACATGCTGTGCGCGACTGGGCCAAGGGCAACGACCCGACGTCGGAGCGCTGGGGGTTTGTGTATTTTCCGCTTATCGGCATTGGGCTTACCCTGGTGTTTTTGCGCTGGGTGCTGCGCAAGCCGCTCGACTCGGGACTCAGCAGCCTCATCTACGCCATCTCGCGCAAGCGCGTAAACCTGCCGCCGCACGAAACTTATGCCCATGTGGCGGCCAGCTCCCTGACGGTGGGGTTGGGCGGATCGGTGGGGTTGGAGGCGCCTATTGTGCGGACGGGTTCGGCATTGGGCGCCAACTTAGCCCGGCTGCTGGGGGTTGGGCGCAAGCGGCAGACCCTCTTTCTGGCCTGCGGCGCGGCAGGCGGCATGGCGGCCATTTTCAACAGCCCCATAGCGGCTGTAATTTTTGCGTTGGAGGTGTTGCTGACAGAGATAGCCATACCTTCGTTTATACCGCTCATCATTGCGGCGGCTACGGGGGCGGTGGTGGCCCGGTTTTTTTATTTTGAGCAGCTTTTTTTTCTGCCGGTGCGCGACTGGGAGGTCAACTCCCTGCCTTTTTATCTGCTGCTGGGGGTGGGCTGCGGGCTGCTGTCGGTGTATGTGATCCGGCTGACGGGCTGGCTCACGGAGCGACTTGCGCAGCAGATATCGTCGGCTGTGGGGCGGTTGCTGGCCGGGGGCGTGACGCTGGGGATCATGGTGTTTTTGATGCCGCCGCTGTTTGGAGAAGGCTACGAGACCATCAATGCCCTGCTACAGGGCCGGCCGGCGGCAGTGCTCGATCATGGCCTGTTTTATTGGTTTGCCGACGAGCCCTGGCTGATCATCGGCTTTGCGGCGGCGCTGGTGCTGGCCAAGGCAGCGGCCACCTCGGTGACCATAGCGGCCGGCGGCGCGGGCGGCAAATTTGCGCCTACCATGTTTACGGGCGCCCTATGGGGGTTTGTTTTTGCTCAGGCAGCCCAGCAACTGGGGTGGGCCCAATTGCGGGAACCCAATTTTATTGTGGCCGGCATGGCCGGCCTGCTGAGCGGCGTTTTTAAGGCGCCGCTTACGGGCGTCTTCCTCATAGCCGAGATTACAGGGGGGTATGCGCTTTTTGTGCCCCTGATGTTGGTGTCGGCGCTGGGGTATTTTATCTCGTTGTATTTTGAGCCGCACAGCACATTTACCCGCGAGCTGGCTTTTAAGGGCTTGTGGGCGCCGAATCACGAGCGCGATTGGCACATTCTCAAAGACTTAGAGATAGGCCCCCTGGTAGAGCAAAATTTTACGCCCGTGCACCCGAAACAAAAATTAGGTGATTTCGTTAAGATAATCGCTCAGTCGAAACGCAGCGTTTTTCCGGTAACCGACCCCGACGGGGGGCAGTTTCTGGGCGTAGTATTGCTGGACGATGTGCGCGAACTGATGTTCAATACCGCCCAGTATGATACCGTTGTCATTGCCGATGTGATGCACAATCCGCCCGCTATCGTAGACGTTAATGAGCCTATGAATCGGGTCATGGAAAAATTTGACTATTTTCAGGCGTGGAATTTACCCGTCGTAGACGGGGAGCGCTACGTGGGCTTTGTGTCTAAAAGCAATATTTTTAATGCTTATCGGCACGCGCTCATCGAGCGCAGCGACCATGCCTAAATTTTTTGAAATCTCATAAAATTACTGCAATATTGCGCCAATAAAGAAGCAACCGGGGGAAAACCGGCAAACGTTGTCAAAAAAATTTTCCTTTTTATCGGTTTGGCGCTATTATGAATCCATTTTGTTCCTAAATTTGAACAACTATTTCAAACGACTCAACTATGTCGAACATAACTGTGGTTCGTTACTCTGATAACGATTTGGACGAGTTTCGGGAGGTAATATTAGACCGCCTCAGGAAGGCACAGGAAGAACTGGACGATTTGCGTTCTCAGATTCTCGATATCACCGAAAGCTTAGAAGGCGACTTCGGCAATGATTATATGGACGACAGCAGCGTAGCCAGCGATCTGGAGATGCTCAATAACATGGCCATCCGCAAGCGCAAGTACATCCAGGACCTCGAAAACGCCCTCATCCGCATCAAGAACAAAACCTATGGCATTTGCACCATCACCGGCGAGTTGATTGACAAGAAGCGGCTCTTAGCGGTGCCTACTACTACCAAAAGCCTTCATGGCAAACAAATGGAGCAGGCGCCCGCCCGCGTGGCCGGCCGTGAAGAGGAAGAGGAAGACGCCGCCGAAAAGACGCCCAAGGCTACTCCCCCGGCAGCTTCCTCGAAGATCATCACCCGCGTAATCCGCAAAACGGGTAGCGGCCCCGGCAAGTCTTCTGTGGTAGGCGATGAAGAGGAAGAAGAGGATTTTTCAACTTCCGAAGATTTTATCCCCGACCTCAAACGCATTGATGCCTCCGACGTAGCTGACGACCTGGCCGACGATATGTCTGACATTGATGATGACGATTATGATGAATTCGCCGACGATATGCCCGACGAGGCCGACGACGACGATAGCGAAGATTAATAGCTTAAAAGGGGCGTCTTTATCAGGCGCATTCCTTATTTCTTTTATTTGTCATAAATTAACTAATCTTTTGGAACCATGAAAAGTGGCGCCAACAAACTCAAGCGGCAAGAACCCAGCATGAATAACAGCGAGTTCTTGCGCCGACCTGCTAAACTTCAACCGCCCGGCCGCGAGAAGTACAAGTACACTCGCATAGCCTATCAGGACGATGAAGATGATGACGAAAATCTCGATCTGTTCGCCTATAACGACGGCGACGAATTCGATGATGAAGACGAGTCAAGGGGCTGAAAACAGCCTCAATTAGCAGCTTGTGGGGCTGGTAAAAAGAAGCCCCGCTACTAAAAATTACAAAAGCGCCGAGCTAAGCCGCATCAACGGCTTCGGCGCTTTTTCTGTTTACCTGATCGCTGTAGTCACTAAACCACCTTAATATGAAATCACGCTTGATTAGTTCCGCCAGGGCCGCTGTTGTTTTGTTTTGCTTAGCGGCCGTACTCGCCCCCAACAAGGCATTGGCCCAGCAGTCGTCGGTATACGACCAACTGGTGGCCATTTCCGAGCTCATGCTCAATGAGGGCTACAGCAAATCCCACGATTTTGAAGTGGACTACCTGAACGAAGATGAAACCGACAGCTACAACATCACCCTCCGCAAAGGCGTGACTTATAAGATTGTAGCCGTTTGCGACAACGACTGCGAGGACATTGACCTGTGTATGTGGGATGAAAACGGCAACCAGATCGACTGCGACGAGGCCGAAGACGATTACCCCATTATGGAGGTTACGCCCCGATGGACGGGTACGTTCTCCTTCCGCGTTACGATGTACGACTGCGGCAACAACCCCTGTTACTTCGGTATTGCCGTCTTTGCAGAGTAGTTAGTCTTCTTTTTCCAGCATACTTTTCAGGGTATGCAGCTTCATCATACAATCGATGGGCGTCATGCTGTTAAGGTCGAGCTCCTTGAGCTCGGCCTTAATTCGTCCTACGGCGGGGTCGACGGTCTCGAAGATGCTCAACTGAAAAGCCTCCGGGGCAATCTGGCGCGTAGGCGGCGGCGTCACCTGCGGTTTGCCAGAGTTTTCCTCAGGCGCGGCGGCAATTGACTTTTGCTCCAACTGTTCCAGAATGCTGGCTGCGCGTTCTACGATGGCGCGGGGCATACCCGCCATGCGGGCTACGTGAATGCCAAAACTATGCTGGCTGCCGCCCGGCGCCAGCTTGCGCAGGAAGATGACTTTTTGCCCTACTTCCCGCACAGCAACCGTGAAATTTTTGATCCTCGGAAAAGTATTGGCCAATTCGTTGAGCTCGTGGTAGTGGGTGGCAAAAAGGGTCTTGGGCTTCGCATTGCCGTTGTTGTGCAGGTACTCGGCGATCGACCAGGCAATGCTGATGCCGTCGTAGGTGCTGGTACCCCTGCCAATTTCATCCAGCAGGATAAGGCTCCGATCGGAGATGTTATTCATGATGCTGGCCGTTTCATTCATCTCTACCATGAAGGTCGACTCTCCACTGGAAATGTTGTCGCTGGCGCCCACCCGCGTAAACACCTTGTCGACAACGCCAATGCGCGCCTCGCGCGCGGGCACAAAACTGCCCATCTGAGCCATAAGGCAGATGAGCGCCGTTTGCCGGAGCAGAGCCGATTTACCAGCCATATTAGGGCCTGTAATCATGAGCACTTGCTGCTCGTCGCAGTCGAGATAGACGTCGTTGGGCACATAACTCTCGCCCAGCGGGAGTTGTTGCTCGATGACGGGGTGCCGCCCTTCTTTGATGTCGATGACCAGAGAGTCGTTGATCTCCGGTTGGCAGTAGTTGTTTTTGCGGGCCACGGAAGCGAAGGCCAGCAGACAGTCGAGCCGCGCAATGAGGCCGGCATTGTGTTGGATGGGCTGTATGTAGTCGGCTAAGCTCAATACCAATTGTTCGAAGAGCTGAGCCTCCAGATCGAGGATGCGCTCTTCGGCATGCAGGATTTTATCTTCCAGCACCTTGAGTTCCTCGGTGATGTAGCGCTCCCCGTTGGCTAAGGTTTGTTTGCGTATCCAATGGGTTGGCGCCTGATCCTTGTACTTGTTGGTTACCTCTAAGTAGTACCCGAATACATTGTTGAAGCCCACCTTAAGGCTGCTGATGCCCGTGCGTTCTATTTCGCGTTGCTGTACTTCTACCAGCAAGTCGCGGCCGTTGTTGATGATGTTGCGCAGTTCGTCGAGCTCGGCCGAGTAGCCGTCGGCAATGACGCCGCCTTTCGACAGGTTTACGGGCGGCTCTTCCACAACTTGTCGGCCAATGAGTTCCCGCAACTTGGGGCAGGGATTGAGCGATTCTGCCACCTTGCCCAAATAGTCGCTGCCGCTATCCGCCAGGAGTTGCTTCATAGGGTCTATGGCCTCAAGCGAGCGTCGAAGTTGTACTACTTCGCGCGGATTGATCTTGCCCAGCGGGACTTTGGAGATGAGGCGTTCCAGATCGCCGACTAACCGAATGAGGTGGCGCAACTCATCGGCGTTTTCCTGCCCATTCAGGAAAAAACGAACTACATCCAGCCGAGCCTGAATTTCGCGCTCGTGGCGCAGGGGCAATACAATCCACTTGCGCATCAGGCGCGAGCCCATGGGCGATACCGTTTGGTCGAGGATGCGCAGCAGGGGAGAACCCGTTTCATGGGTGCTGCTGATGAGCTCTAAGTTGCGTATCGTAAACCGGTCGAGCCACACGTACCGATCGGGCTGTATGCGGCTGATGGCTAAAATATGGCGCAGGTTTCGGTTTTCGGTGGTTTCTAAATAATGCAGCACCGCGCCGGCAGCTAATTGGGCCAATTCCATCTCTTCTACGCCAAAGCCCTTAAGACTTTGTACCTCAAACTGACTCAGTAACTTTTCGCGGGCGTAGTCGGGGCTGTACACCCATTCGTCGAGGGTGAATACATAGAAGCGATCGCCGTAGCGCTTCTCAAATTCCTTGCGCTTGTCTTTTGAAAAAATGATCTCGCTGGGGTTAAAGCTCTGCAACAACTTATCGATGTAGGCCCAGTCGCCCTCACAAACCAGAAACTCGCCGGTGGAGAGGTCTAAAAAGGCCAAGCCGAGTTGTTCGTGCCTGCCGATATACAAACTGGCCAAATAGTTGTTGGTCTTGTGATCCAGCAATTTATCGTCAACCACTAAGCCGGGCGTTACAATTTCCGTTACGCCCCGGCGCACGATCTTCTTTTGGGGCGAGGGCTTCTCTAATTGCTCACAGATAGCCACCCGGTAACCCGCCCGCACCAGCCGGGGCAGGTACATGTCGAGGGCATGGAACGGAAAGCCCGCCAGCTCTATATCGCTGCCGCCATTGTTGCGGCTCGTTAGCACTATGCCCAGCACCTTGGAGGTCACTACTGCATCTGCTGAGAAGGTTTCATAGAAGTCGCCCACCCGAAACAGCAAAATCGCGTCGGGGTGCTTACTCTTCACCTTGAAGTACTGCTGCATCAGGGGCGTTACCTTGGCCCCGTCGGCCTGGGCTACATCCGGCTGCCCGGCCTGCTCGCTGTCGGTATGTTTTTTTGGTCTGGCCAAAGTACTGGTCTTTTTTCGCGTACCGACAAAGATAGTGCTTTTGCCCTATTGGTAGTTCGCCATTCGGGCGCTATTATCAGCCGGGCTTCCGTCGCCTGAAACGCCCGTGCATAAGCACTCCAAATGCCGCTTGGATGAAGCCTCCGGGCGGAGGCTATGGTTCCCCAATTAACGCGCCACGTTCACTTTTCCCGCAGCGCCCAGCTCCGGGGCCCGCCAATAGTACCAGCCGGTCGTCAGCCCGCTTATCCGCAGGCCGTCGGTCGTCAGCAGGGCTTTCCACACCCTGCGGCCGGCGGCGTCGTACAGCTCCCAAACACAAGGGCGGCCGCCTTCCGGCAGCGATACCTGCAGGGCGCCGCCGGAGGGGTTGGGCCATACCCGAAGGGCCGCGTTGGCCGGCGGCGTACTTATTGCCACGGGTATATCCCACACCAAACTGCTGTCGCAACCCGATATGGCCCGATACATGGGCTGGTTGGGTAGAAAAAAATCCAGCCGCCCCGGCGTATGCACGGCAGCCAGTTCCAATCCACAGGCCGCCCCAGCCTCATTGGGCTGGTGGATAACGTGCAAGTAAGGCGCCCTGGCGCCCGGCGAAATGTAAATGCGACAATCGGGGCCGGCCAACATATAGCCCGCCCCAAGTTGATCGCCACTCACGGGGTCGGTCAGCGTTATCCGGGCCAGCTCTTCTACCGCCAGCGTCGGGTCGGGGGCATGCAGGTCTATCTGGCACACCCGGTCGGCGGCGGTGGCGTACAGCCATCGGCTATTGGGCGAAAATGCAAGCCCCCGCGGCCGCTCCATACCGGGGTAAGCCACCGTCCTAAAGTTGGACAACTGCCCGCTGCCCGCATCAAAATCGTACAACAACACCCCCAAATAACGGCTGTTGATGGCCAGCATTTGCATATCCGGCGAGAAGGTCGCCTGCCCCAGGTCTGCCTCCTGTATGCTCAATGGGGCCCCTGTCTCTTGAGCCGCCGACGCAGCATACAGGCTGTCGGGGCCCCCGATGGCATATACATAAAAGCGGTTGCTCATATCATCTACCGCCCACACCCACCACTGCTGCCCATTGGCGTGGGGCCCCGCCGTCAGGCGCCCGGGCAACATGGCGCCCTGCCGCAGCGTCTGACGATCCTTTAGGTAGAAGCTCCCGTCGGCGCGCTTCACCAGCACATTCAGGTACAGCGCCTCGCTATAAGCTCCTTCCATGCCAAAGAGCAGTACCAGATCATTGTTCAATAGATAATACACCGAGTCGTTGGTGAGCTCGGGCGCCAGCAAATTGCACTGGAAACATGGGTATGATCCATAGGGCGCGCAGTTCGACTCGTGTAGCGCCCCTGGCGCAAGCGCGCCGCCAATGTCCACTACCTCTAGCGAGGCTGCGTCCATCACCCGGCAGTTGTTGCTGACGAGCTGCAGCACCCCCGCCGCATCGCCCACAAAACTACCGCCCCCGCCCAAAATAAAACCGCCGGGCTCGTCCCACACCGATACCCGCACCGCCTGGTCGCGAAACGCCAGCCGACTTAGCCCCAGCCCCTCTGCCGGCGCATAGCCGTACCCAAATACCCACTCGGCATCGTAAATGGGCTGAGCCGCCAGCCGAAAAGGCAGTAGTGCACACATCAGAATAAAACACAGGGTAAGCATATCCGTATTATTTTGTGGCCGATGTCGCTATCGCCGGGAAAAGCATCAGCGCCGGAGTGCGCGTAGGCGAAAACGGCGCGCCTTAGCCGGAATGAACAGTGTTTTTTCGGAAGCCGTCAGCACAAAGGGGCTATTGGGTATAAAATCGACCGACTCGTACTGGGTAGCTATAATACAGCTCATGCGCCGGCGGCGCACCTGTCCGCGCAGATAGCGCCCGTCGGGATAATCGCTGAGCACAAAAAGACTGGCCGAGGAGTGCGGAATAAAGCCCAGCCATCGGCCAAAGTTATAGGCCACCAAAGCGACCTCGCCACCCTGAGCGCGTAGGGCGGCGCCCGTCACCACGCGCCGCCGCAGGTTGAGGCTGTCCCGCCATTGGGCAACCACAGGGGCAGCGCTGTGGTCGGGCAGCGCAAAGTGATGGGTGGTGAATGCCAAACCCGACAGCCGGTCTTTGGTGAAGAGGTGGAGCGAGTCGCGATGCCAAAAGAAGGCCTCTACATCGTAATGCCGATCTTGGGGATAACTGAAACGGAAAGAATCGAGAGCGCCCGTATGGGGGTGGTAGCGGTAGATGGCGAGGTCGTTGCGGCTGCGGCGGTTGTCGCCAAAATCGCCGATGTAGAGCCGCCCTACAGGGTCTATGGTCAGGTCCTCCCAGTCGCGATTGACGGCGCCGGGCAGCGCAACGGTATGCAACAGCCGGCCCCGGCCGTCGGTGAGCAGCAGCCGGGCCTGGTCGCCGCCATCGTTATGCCACCAGAGGCTGTCGGGGGACACCACAACCAAGCCTGAGACCTCCACCAACTCGGGCGGCAGCCGAAAGCGGCGCTGCTGAGCGGGCAGTTGGATGAGCCAGCAGCAGGCCGCCAGAACAAAAAGGGCGCGATGGCCGTTTCCTGTGCAAAAATGCCTTATCATGTCATCAGCAGTATGGGTTGAAAAAGACCGGCAGTTGCAGGCTTCGTTCCAGTTTGCCCACTTTCGGCAGGCCTTTGCCTTTATGACCGAAGTGGCCTTTTTAGCCGAAGAGATGAACCATCACCCCAATTGGAGCAACGTCTACAACCGGGTGCACATTGCCCTTTCAACGCATGATGCTGGCGATGTGGCGACGGAACTCGATCGGCAGTTGGCGGCGGGTATCGACGCCATTTACCAACGCTATTAACCCTCGCCCGAGCGGCGCTCCCGCGCCAGAGCAGCTTCGCGCAGGTCTTGCAGGAAAGGGCTGGCGAAGATGAAGTCCTTGAGTATCTCGTTATCGCTGCTCAACACCTGATCTTTGCTGCCATTCCAGGCAATGGAGCCCTCGTACAGCAGCACAATGTTGTCGCCAATGCCCATTACCGAGTTCATATCATGGGTGTTGATGACGGTGGTGATGTTGTTCTCAACCGTAATGTCGTGAATGAGGTCGTCGATGACGATGGCCGTTTTGGGGTCGAGGCCTGAGTTGGGCTCGTCGCAAAACAAATAGGCGGGGTTGAGCACGATGGCCCGGGCAATGCCCACCCGCTTTTGCATGCCGCCGCTGATTTCGGAGGGGTATTTTTTATTGGCGCCGTTGAGGTTGACGCGCTCCAGGCAGAAGTTTACGCGGTTCAGCTTCTCCTTGGCCGTCATGGTCGTAAACATATCGAGGGGGAAGCGCACATTCTCTTCCACGGTGAGCGAGTCGAACAGGGCCGATGCCTGAAAGAGCATGCCCACCTTCATGCGCATGGCCCGCATATCGCGGCGGTTAAGGGCAAAAAAGTCGACGTCGTCGTAAAACACCTTGCCGTCGGTGGGGCCAAACAAGCCTACCAGCAGCTTGAGCAGCACCGTTTTGCCCGCCCCCGACCGGCCGATGATCAGGTTGGTGCGGCCGTCCAAAAACTCGGCGCTGATGCCCTTGAGCACCTCCTGTTCGTTGAATTTTTTCTTCAGATTTTCTGTTCTGATCATGGTTGTGGGTTGGCGATGGCTACGTAAATACGGCGGCGATGAGGTAATCGAACAGCAGGATGAGGATGTCGCTGAACACCACGGCGTTGGTGCTGGCCTTGCCCAGCTCTATGCTGCCCCCCTTTACAAAGTAACCCTGATAACAAGATACCGAGGTGAGCAGGAAGGCAAACACGATGGCCTTCGTAAACATCAGGTTGATGTTGTTGGGCAGGAAAAACGAGCGAACGCCTAAGATGTATTCCGAGTCGGACAGCAAGCCCGTAGGCACGGCGGCAATGTACCCGCCCACAATGCTCAGGAAAGCGGCAATGGCCACCAGCATCGGGATAACCACAACGGCCGCAATAATCTTAGGCAGCACCAAATAGCCGGCCGTATTTACGCCCATGATCTCCATGGCGTCAATGTGCTCTTTTTGGCGCATTCCCCCCAGCTCGGCCGCTAAGTTGGAGCCCACTTTGCCCGCCAATACCAAGCAGGTGATGGTGGGCGCCAGCTCTATGATGGTACTGTCGCGCACAATATAGCCGATGTAGTAGCGGGGCACAAAGCTCTCCTGCAACTGATAGGCAAACTGCACCGCCGTAACCGCTCCAATGAATATGGAGATGAGCACAACGATGACCAACGAGCCCACCCCGATGTCGTTCATTTGGCGCGTGGTCTCCCGGTAATACATGGCGTAATTCTCCGGTCGGCCAAGCGAACGGCCCAATAGCTGAAAATATCGGCCAAAATGGTATAAAAAACGGGTGATGATCATTTCTTTTGCAACAATTTCTGCCTGTAATATCCACCTGGCTGCCCCGGGGTGGGTATGGCGGCTTGTCCGGGGCGCAAAGTTAACCAAAAAGATTGGGGAAAATGGAAAAACCGCCACATCCTTGTATTGCCATCACCGGCGGCGCCCGCGGCATAGGCTTGGCCATAGCCAAAAAATTTGCCGCTGAAGGCTTTGACGCAGCCGTTGCCGCTCGCAGCGCTGCCGACTTAGACGCCATGCAACAATACTGGCGATTGCATTTTCCGGGGCAGGCCCTGCACACCCTGCCCGCCGACCTGGCGCAGCCCGATGGGGTGGCCCAATTTGCCCGGCTACTTCAACAAGACGATTGTATACCCTCGGTGCTGGTGCACAACGTAGGCGCCTTTGCTCCCGGCGGCTTAGACGCGCCCCCCGATCAGCTCGAACAATTCCTCGCCATCAATCTTTTAGCCGCCGATCGCCTCACCCGGCACGTCCTGCCGCTCATGCGGGCCGCCGGCTGCGGCCACATCATCACCATAGGCTCGGTGGCAGTTTACGACTTCCCTCCGGGCGTCGATAATTACACCATCAGCAAATATGCCCTCGCAGGCTGGCATCGGGGCCTCGAGCAACAATTGGCCCATTCGCCCCTCCTCACGACCATCATCCACCCCGGCGCTACCTACACCAGCTCCTGGGAGGGCTCGGGCGTAGACCCTGCTACTTTGCTCTCCGCCGATGCCGTAGCCGAAGCAGCCTGGCAGGCCTGGCAAAGCCGGGGCGCCATACGTGAAATGCAACTCCGACCTCCAAATTTGTGACATTGGCCAAAGACCGTCAGTGAACAATCCAGCGCAGGTTTATATTCTTATGACCGTATTTATCCGATAAACGAGCCTTTTTATTCATGCAATACCTCATTACCGGCGCCAGCCGGGGCATCGGCTACGACGCCGCCTTGGCCTTGGCCCAAGACCCCCATGCCACCGTCCTGGCCCTGAGCCGCCAGACCGAAGGCCTGCACAAGCTCGCCCAACACGCCCGCCAACTCACGGGCCGGGAAGCCGTCCACTACCTCGCCTACGATCTGGCCCGGCCAGACCCCCCGAGGCTGCTCGATTGGGTAGAGCCATTTGGCCCCATTCACGGCCTGCTCAACAATGCCGGCCTGCTCATCAACAAACCCTTTGAAGAACTTTCAGATGCCGACTGGCGCCGGCTCTTCGAAGTCAATGTTTTTGGCCCCGTTTCACTCATCCGCACCTTGCTGCCCCGGTTAGCCGATCCAGCCCACATCCTCAACGTCGGCAGCATGGGCGGCTTTCAGGGCAGTAGCAAATTCCCCGGCCTCTCGGCTTATAGCGCCAGCAAAGCCGCCTTGGCCAACCTCTCGGAATGCTTAGCGGAAGAACTAAAAAGTAAAAATGTAAGGGTAAACGCCCTGGCCCTCGGCGCCGTACAGACGGAAATGCTGGCCGAAGCCTTTCCCGGCTATCAGGCCCCCGTACAAAGCCACGACATGGGCCGGCTTGCAGCATGGTTTCTCACCCAGGGCCACCACTTTTTTAATGGCAAGGTGTTGCCGGTATCCGTAAGCACCCCCTGACCCAAAGCCCAAAAATAAAAAAACCGGCTGGAACGCTCCAGCCGGTAAAAACTTACCTTAAAGTAGTTTGTGATATGTAACTGTTCAGGCTAAATCTATACACGTGATATGAAACCCCTCTTGCCTCAAAGGCATAATTTTATTTCCCAAACTTGTATCACAGACTACCCTACAAATGTAATGCAACCGACATAATCAAGAAGGTGTATATTGATCTTTTTGTGACATGATGGTTTTGTAAATATTATCTGTTTTCTTGATGCGAAAGATTTTCGACCGTTACCCGCCCCGCGCTGCTCACCCGACCGGCTAAGCCATTTTTTTCGCGTATCACCACGCCGGCCCAGGTATCGCCGCAGGCGTTGTGCAGCCGGGCGCCCTCTTCCAGCGCCAGCTCGCCTCCGGGCTCTACGATGATTCGCGCCCCCGCCGGCAGCGATACCCGGTTCTGCACCACCAATCGGCCGCCGGGCATTATCGTCAGTTCGCCTTCCAGGTCTTTGGCGCCGCGCCACACCACCGTATCTGTCACAAAAACAGCTCGGTCTTCGTGCAGCCTACACCAGTTGGGTTGCAGCAGCCGCCGGGTTTTGGCCGACTCGTCGGCCATTCGCATCAGCACCCGCCCGATTTGGCAGGGCGTCCAGGCCACCTGCAGCGCGCAGTAGTCCATTACGTTGTTAGAGGTCAGCGTATCGCAGCCCGGCCCGCTATCCTTATTGAAGCACTTCTGCGAGTGGCGCGGGGTATCGTCGCAGCCGTCGTTGGTATTCCAGGCGTGGGCCAGCCCGTATATATGCCCTACCTCATGGTTGATGTTGCCCCGTGTTTGCCAGTAGCTCTCGGGGTCTTGGCCCCACATGCGCAGCCACGGCCCTGCAATTTTTACGGCATTGCCCAAGGCCACGCCCACCTGCTCGCCCCTGAAGTTGGGCGCATACATACTATCTACATGGTAGGGCATCACAAAGAGGTTGAGCACCGTATCCAATTGCACGCCATATTTATCCACCACCCGCCGCGACGAGTAGTTGGCGTTCCGCCGCCCAATGTGCACATAGTAGTAGAGCGTATCGTCGTAATGGAAATAAATGCCGTCGTCATTGGGGTCGTCGGGCCGGCCCGTCAGCACATACCGAAATCGGGTAGGCAGCAGCGGCGTCTCGTTGCCGTAAGGCAGCCACATGGCGCGGTTGTTTTCTAAGGCATAGTTGGCCGCGTGTATCATACCCTTGGTGTAGTTCACCGCCCGCCAGTCGTCGAGGTTGGCCGTCTTAGCCGCATTGTTCATCCAGTGCACATTCACCCGTATGTACTTTATGGGCGTATGGTCCAAGTGGGCCGTATCCGGCTCATAGGCCTCCGCATCGGCCGGCGCGGCGCGGCGGGCAGTAGTCGGCGGCGCCGCCTCCTGCTGCTGCGGCATCCATAGGGTTTCCGTATACCCCAGCGGCGCCCGACAGGCAGCCGTCAACAGCAGCAGAACTATGGCAATAAAAGCGTAGCGCATCATCGTCAACAAGTCATTTTGCGCCAATATACGGATTTTTATTTTTTGGGGGCGCCCCCGCGCGCCAGGCATTCACATGGCGCCTAAGGCGCGGCAGGGTTGGGCAAGGCGCGCGGGGTCAGGCTGTCCGCTCTTATGGCCCCGCCCTGAGGGGGCGAGGCCATACCGCTCCCATCCTTCGCCCGGGCTGCCGCAGGGGCGTAGGCGAGTGAGCCGTGAGCGGTGAAGGGGGAACGGTGGGGCTGCCGCAGGCGAGTGCGCCGTGAGCGGTGAAGGGGGAACGGAGAGGCTGCCGCGAGCGGTGAAGGGGTGGGGGTTGTTGGGTAAGCCGTTTAGCGCTATCCCCCCGGCCGCCGGGCGGCGCTCCCAAAAAGCGCCTAAAAAAGCGATAACTTATTTGGAAAAATTGCAGAACTCCTTTATATTTGCCCAAGACACTAAACTACCGAACCTTGAGCACTAACCACGCCAAACACTTGTTTTCCTACCCCACCCGCTATGCGGATAGGCAGCTTGTGTGTTGCGTATCCGCATTTTTTGTTGTTGGGAAGTTTGGGGGAGGTGCGGGAAACCAACCTGAATTGGGGGGGCTGGGAGTGTACAGTATGGCCCGATTTACCCCGTGGAATAGCGAAGCGTATATTCCACGGGGTGAAGGAGGCCTATAAGGGGTTTACCCGACCGAGTGTAACGAGGGCGTATTGGTGGTAGCCGAATAGCGCAGCGACGGTGGCGGCGCACAGGGCGATAACGGCGTAAAAATACTACGCGGCGGGCCCCTGATAAATTAATCCTGAGTGGAGGACGCATCGAGGGCGTCGATGATTTTGAATAAGTTGAGGGTTTCGTTGTGGTATATATAGTTATGATACTGAGTTACCTTTTGGCCTTTGTGGGCTCGTTTATAGCCGGGTGCATCAATACGCTGGCCGGCAATGGATCGGTGATCACCCTCACGATACTCACCGAGATGCTGGGCTTGCCACCCACGGTAGCCAACGGCACCAACCGCGTAGGCGTGTTCACGCAAACGGCAGCCAGCAGCTGGAGTTTTTACCGCAATGGCCGCCTGCGCTTTGAAGACTCGGGCACCTACCTGCTCTTTGCCTGCATCGGGGCTGTGGCAGGCGTATGGGTAGCCACCCGCATGAGCAACGACCAATTTGAGGGCGTACTCAAGTACCTCATGCTGCTGATACTGGCCGTGACCCTGGTGAAGCCCAACCGCTGGCTCCGCGAAACCGATGCGCACCGCCAGCCCAAGCGGTGGGTCATCATCCCGGTTTTTTAGCGCTAGGCTTTTATGGCGGCTTCATACAGATGGGCATGGGCATCTTTTTTCTGGCCGCCAGGGTATTGGCCGCCCGCTTTAGGCTCATCGACGCCAACGCCATGAAGGGCTTCATCATTGCCGCTTTTACGCTCATCGCCCTGCTCATCTTCCACTGAAAAGGCCTCGTAGACTGGAAGTACGGCGGCCTCATGGCCATCGGTCAAACCATCGGGGGCTACCTCACGGCCCAATACGCCTCGCGCTACCCCCAAGCCAACGTATGGGCCTACCGCGTACTGGTGGTGATGATCGTGGTGGCCTGCATCATGCTCTTTGATGTGCATTTGTGGGTTTGGGAGCGGTTGTAAAACCAGCTGCTTTTGTTTTTTGGGCGCATCCCCTCCTTCGTCGGGGTCGCCACCCTACGGGCTCGCTATTCGCTCGGTGCTGCGCACTTCGGCCTGCGGCCTCCCCCTACGGTCGGCTTGCGCGGGCTAGCTGCGCTTTGCAGCAATTTCAGAAGATATAGTTCTCCAAATCAAGATTTGTGAATCTTGACTTGGAGAACTATAGAAAAGAAAGGCGTCTGTTCCATGAACCGCCGGATACGCGGTTCGTACGCCCGGTGGTGTGAGCGGGCAGGGGCGGCTAATTGGGGCCGCCTCTGCCTACTCGATTAGGGGCTGTATTTATTTTTTCTTTAGGCTTTATTGCTTCCAAGACAACAGGCTTTATTTTATTATACGAATATGACGAGAGGACAATTATTACTGCTAAAAATCCGAAACAATCAAATCCACTCATCTCTTGACACTTTGATAATTCTTCAAAATTCAATTGGGCGAATAATTCTCTTGACGTTGTTTGTAATGTCAAACCTATCGCTCCGTAAGTAAATAAAAATTGCAGGTAGTCAATTGGTTTTTCAAGCCCTTCTTTTTCGCTAATTACATTTTCTTCGGTATTGTGATTTCTTACATAATGGATGATTAAAAAAATCACAAGACTTATCCAAATACTCGTTGTAATTATATCGCTACTTAATACTGTAAATATCCCTTTAGATGTATGTTCCCAATTTGAGATTGAGATTGTTGCAATTATCCCCAATAATATTGCAACGCCTATTACTTTTATATCTACATTCTTCATAAGCTACTTCTGTTAAAGTGATAGACTAATTGTTGCTCTTTGTCATCATTAGTTTTTCCTAACAATCCTCCTGCGAGTCCACCGATTAATACTCCGATTCCGCCTCCAAACAGGGTGCGGCTCCAATTTGATGTATATTTGAGTCAAAACTAATGCATATGGCAGCGCAATACAAACTGGAATCAGATGGGAGTATCAGCATTACCCTGAACATAAAACCAGAAGGGAGTATGCTTGA
>Ga0209573_1003628_pt1 | contig 16555 bp, 17 predicted proteins | sample TNRBio252014_DNA_FD_185870 | JGI IMG/M metagenome (GOLD analysis project Ga0209573, IMG submission 185870) | Wastewater treatment Type I Accumulibacter community from EBPR Bioreactor in Madison, WI, USA - TNR Reactor_6/25/2014_ DNA (SPAdes)... | ecosystem: Engineered > Bioreactor > EBPR >...
TCGATGACAACACGGCGGAGAAGGTCGAGATCGTCGTGCAGCTCCCCGCCGGCACCGATGTGGAGCAGACCATCCAGGCGCTCTACGCCTTCACGGACTGCGAGATCAGCCTGCCGCCCAACGCCGTCGTCATTCATGATGACAAGCCGCGCTTTTTGAATGTGAACGAGCTGCTGAAGATCAGCGCGGAGAACACCAAGCGTCTGCTCGGTCTTGAGCTGGAGATCGCGCTCGGCGAGCTGGAGGAAAAGTGGCACTTCAGCTCCCTGGAGAAGATTTTCATCGAGAACCGCATCTACCGCCGCATTGAAGAGTGCGAGACCTGGGAGGCCGTGCTCGACGCCATCTGGAAAGGCCTCAAGCCTCACCTCAGCGTGCTCAAACGCGAGATCACCAACGAGGACGTGGCCCGCCTGACCGAGATCAGGATCAAGCGCATCTCCAAGTTCAACAGCTTCGAGGCCGACGAGCAGATCCGTGAGCTGGAGGAGGAGATCGCCCAGGTGAACAAGTTCCTCAAGCAGCTCACCAAGTTCGCCGTGGCGCACTTTGAGCAGTTGAAGAAGAGCTACGGCGCGGGCCGCGAGCGCCGCACGGTCATCTCCAGCTTCGACCGCGTTTCCGCCGCCGAGGTCATCATCCAGGGCGAGACGCTTTACCTCAATGCGAAGGAAGGCTTCGCCGGCACCGGCTTGAAGAAAGAGGGCGAGCCGCTCTGCAAGTGCTCGCCGCTCGACGATGTGATCTTCTTCACCCGCGAGGGCACGATGAGCGTCACCAAAGCCGCGCCGAAGTTCTTCGTGGGCAAGAACCCGCATTACATCAACCTCTTCAAGAAGGACGACGAGGCCGTTTACACGCTGATTTACCGCGACGGCCGCCAGGGCAGCCTCATGGCGAAGCGCTTCCGCATCGGCGGCGTCACTCGGGACAAGGAATACGTCCTCACCAAAGGCACACCCGGCAGCAATGTGCTCTACTTCATGCGCCATGAGACGGAGGAGGAGTCGAACGCGCAGGGCGTCATCGTCCATCTCAAGCCCGCGCTCTACCTGCGCAATCTCACCATCAAGTTTCCGTTCAACTCGATGGCGATCAAAGGCCGTGAGTCGCAGGGGAACATCATCACAAAACACGCGGTGGATCGTGTCGTGCGTGAGCCGAAGAGCGGCGAGGTGTCGGCATAACGGCGGGCAAAACGTTGCAACAATCCGGTGAAACACTCGTTCCGAGTGGCCCAGCCATGATTCGTTCTCTTTTTGCCTCCTTTCTTCTCGTCACCGCCGCCACGGCGGCACAGACGCCGAACATCGTTTTCATCTTCTGCGATGACCTGACCACGCAGGCCATCAGCGCGTATGGCGACAGCCGGAAGCTGCTCGAAACACCGAACATGGACCGCATCGCCAAGGAAGGGATGCGTTTTGATCGCTGCCTGGTGACGAACTCCATCTGCGGCCCGAGCCGTGCAGTGATCCAGACAGGCAAGTACTCGCACGCCAACGGCTTCTACAACAACAGCAACAGCAAGTTCGACAGCTCGCAGCCCACCTTCCCGAAGGTGATGCAGAAAAGCGGCTACCAAATGGCGGTGATCGGCAAATGGCACCTCATGACCGATCCTGTCGGCTACGACTACTGGAACGTGCTGCCCGGCCAGGGCGCGTATTACAACCCGCCGATGATCGAGAACGGCAAGCCGGTGAAATACGAGGGCTACACGACCGACATCATCGGCGATCTCACGCTCAAGTGGCTCGACCAGCGCGACAAGACGAAGCCCTTCATGATGATGAGCCAGCATAAGGCCCCGCATCGCGAGTGGGAGCCGCCGCTGCGACTGCTCGGCTTTGACAAAGACCGCGTCTATGAGGAGCCGGAGACGCTGTTCGACAGCTACTCCGGCCGCAGCAAGGCCGTGAGCGATCACGACATGGGCATCGACCGTACCTTTACCGAGCGCGACGCGAAACTCGTCGTTCCGGGCAATTTGAACGAGGAACAGAAGAAAGCCTGGAATGACTACTACGAGCCACGGAATGCCCAATACCGGGCGGCAGCGCCCACGGGTCGTGACCTCGTGAAATGGCGCTACCAGCGCTACATGCACGACTATCTGGCCTGCGTGAAGGCCGTGGACGAAAACGTGGGCCGTGTGCTCGACTACCTCGACAAAAACGGCCTCACCGAGAACACGGTGGTCATCCTGAGCAGCGACCAAGGCTTCTACCTCGGCGAGCATGGCTGGTTCGACAAGCGCTGGATCTTTGAAGAGTCGCTGCGCACGCCGCTGCTCGTCCGCTGGCCGGGCGTGATCAAGCCGGGCAGCACCAACAGCCAGATCGTGAGCCTGATCGACTTCGCCAGCACCTTCCTCGACATCGCGAAGTGCGAGAATCTGGCCGACGTGCATGGCCGCAGCATGGTGCCGCTCATGAAGGGCGAAACGCCTCCTGATTGGCGCAAATCACTCTACTATCACTACTACGAGTATCCGGTGCCGCATCGCGTGCGACCGCACTACGGCGTCATCACCGACCAGTTCAAGCTCGTGCATTACTACAAGCCGGATGTGGATGACTGGGAACTGCTGGACCGCAAAGCCGACCCGCTTGAGGTGAAGGACTTCTACAACGATCCCGCCTACGCCGACAAGGTGAAGGAGCTGAAAGCCGAAATCCTCCGCCTCCAGGCCGAGGTCAAGGAAACCATGCCGCCGCCGCGCCTCGCGCACGGCAGAAAAGCCTTTGATGGCGAGGTCAACCCACCGCAGCAGCCGAAAGGCAAGGGCAAGAAAAAGAACGCCGCGAAGAAGGAATAACCTCAGCCCCAGAAGTGGAACCACTGGTTCAGCCAGCCGACCACGGCGGCGATCGCGCCGATGACGAACACGCTTTCAGTGAACATGCGCAGTTTGGCGCCACGACGGGCGCGCTGCTGGGCGATGGGCACGCGGCGCTGACGCGGGGCAGGGGAGGAAAGCTCCATCGGCGGCACCATGTTGATGTTCGCGAGGCGCTGCTGGCGCTGCATGCGCGGCGCGTCGGCGATAAGGCACTCCAGACGATGAATCTGGCTGTTCACCTCATCCGAGCGCTTCGCCAGATGCCGCGTCTTGCTGCGCGGGGAGAGTTCCTGCTTCAATTCCTGCGCGGTTTTAGTGCGACGGGAGCGAACTTTACGGTTGCCGGAGAAGAGGGCCATAAATGCGGTGGGTGATATATTTGCCGGAGAAAATCAGAACATGAGGCGGATCAGCACGATGGCGATGAGCACCGTGGCCATCAGCGGCAGCGTGAAGGCGAAACCACGGCGCAGCCAAGTGGCGAGATCGTCCGCGCCGCCGCCCATGCCGGTGAGAACGGGCGCGTCCGCGTCTTCCAGCGTGATGGCGCTGGCGGCGGAATCCGGCGGCGTCATGGCGTGCAGGCGGCGCATGCCCTTGGCGAAGTCGTTTTCCGCGTCCTCAATGGCGACGAGCGCGTTGTCCAGCTCCTGATCCACCTGGGTGCGGTGCCATTTCTCAGGCTGAAGGGATTTCAAAATGTCGATGTGACGGCGAAACTCGTCGTAGGTGAGGCCTAGTTCCTCCACACGCTTCTGCGCATCGTAGAGTTCGCGTTCGACATGCCCGTTGGCGCGGCCGATTTTTTCGAGAAGATCGCGTTTTCCAGCCACGAAGCGCTCCTGCTTGATGCGCAGCGCCTCCAGGTGCTGCTTCTGGCGCTCGATTTCCTCCTGCTGATGGCGGAGCTGGATGAGCTGCTCCTGGGCGGCCTTCACTTTGAGGTCCACATTTTCCAGAGAGGCAGAAACCGCGTGTCCGTCCATAAATTCGGGGGCTTCCTCGAAGACAAGGAGGTTTTCCTCGATGTGACCGGGCGCTGTCGCCGTGACGGGTGCTTTGCGGGTGATCATGGGAGTGCTGGAAATTATTTCCAGCATCGAATTACTACAGGTCTCTTAAATATTCCAGGTTTTTCGTCCTCTTCTTGGCAAAAAAATACGGAAGACCTCCAAAAACCACAGTCAGCACAGCCAGTCCGCCGAGGCTGAGCAGTTCCAGCCGCCAGTCATACCCCATCCAAACCGACGCCTCCTGCCGCAAATGTTGCCAGGAGGGAATCACCAGCACCGCCGAGCCGCCCACGATGTACACGAAGCTGGCGATCAGGCAAACCGTGCCGCCGAAGCCGGACACGATGCGGGCGGGGTTGGATTCCCGAAAATTGGGCACCAAGGCCCCGAGCGACAGCGCCAGCGAGGTCATGCCGTAGCTCATCATCGCAATCGAGGCGCTGAAGAACAAAATCCGCCGCCATGGCAGTGCCAGTGACAGGCCGGACACGATTACCAGCACCATCATGATCAGCGCGAGCACGCTGGCGCTCAGCCGCAGCTTCAGGCCCAGCACCCGGTGCAGCGGCAGGGGGGAAAGCCCCAGAATCCACATGCGCCGCCCCTCCAGGCTGAACTGCGGGTAAATGAAGCGCGTCGTCAGCGTGGAAAGCGCCAGGCAGCACACCAGCAGGTTCAGATGACTCACCACCGTGATCCAAAACGGGCTGTTCAGGTCGTAGCCCATTTTTCGCAGATTCATCGAGTAGATCAGCAGCAGGCCGAAGATGACCGCCGTCTGGCCCCACTGCACGGGTTCCCGCACAAAGGTGCGCGCCTCCTTCACCAGCAGCGCGTAGGAGGCGCGGTCCAGCGCCAGCATGCGCCGCAGCCCCTCGGACAGCCGTCCGGGTCGTGCCCGGAAAGCAGGGAGCGCCGCCTTTGAGTCCACCCCAGGGGCCGCGCTCATGACACGGTTCCAGGCGGGATAAAAAAGCGATCCCGCGATCCGCGCCGTGATGACGATGCTCAGCAGCGCGTGCGCCAGCAGCACCATGTTGAAAAACACCGCCCGCTCCTGGATGCCGCGCCCGGCGGCCTGGATCGTCTCCGCCACCCACGAGCTGGGCAGCAGCGGGTGCATGCAGATTTCTGTGTGCCGCAGGATTTGGTTCAGGCTCGCGGTCAGATCCCCCGAGTTGATGGTTTCAAAGCTCGACTGCCACACCGGCAGTGTGCGCACCAGCAGCACGAGCAGCAGCAGCACCAGTGGCTTCCACATCCAGCGTCGGTACCAGCGCACCAGTGCGATCAGCAGCCAGGTCGAGAGATTGGCCGCGATCATCACCAGGGAAAGCAGCGCTGGCAGCACGGCAAGCATGAACGCGCCGGAAGCCCCGTATACCCGCGCCAGCGCCAGCAGGATCGGCGCACTGAGCAGCAGCAGCCCCCAACTGGCCAGTAGCATGCCTTCCAGCGTCTTCCACAGCACCAGGCTGCGCGGAGGCAGCGGCAGCGCGATCTGCCATTCCATCTCCCGGCGGCGAAACAGGCCCATGCCCGTGATCGTGGCGTTTGAGATGATGAGCATGACGAAGAAGAAGAAAAACAGCAGGAACACCATCCGCTCCGTCAGCAGCGGCCCCACCAAGGGCAGCCGCGTCACAAACTCCAGCCCCCGCATCACCAGAAAGTAAGCCGCCAGGCCGTACAGCAGGAGAAAAGTGCCCACTGTGGCGCACAGCAGCCGGTTTTCCCGCAGCCCGAACCGCACCTTGTGCAGCAGCATGCGCCAGTGGGCGCTGGCGAGCAATGATGTGGCACGGGCGACGGTCATGCGGGTTCAATCGTCATTCGGATTTCGTCATTCGTCATTTTTAACGCGCCTCCTGCTTGTTCCCAATGACGTTCTGCCCAATGACGTTCGCCTTGCCGCCGATGAAGACCAGGGACGGCTCCTTGCTGCGCTTGTCTGCCGCGCGGTCGTCGCGGATGATGTTGCCGTTGATCATGCTGTTGGTGACTTTTTCCAGGCGCATGCCCGCGCCGTCGCTGTCGAGCACGCTGTTGTTGCTGATTTGCAGGCGGTTGCCAGACTCGATGTCCACGGCGGCGCGTTTCTTCCACACGCCGGAGATGATGTTGCCGCTGAGGACGCAGTCCGCGCAGCGCAGGAAGACGAGGCCGTTTTTCTCGGCGTTGTCGAAGCCGTTCACGAGGTAGCGCGGGTTGCGGTCGAAGTTGTTGCCGGTGACGACGATGTTCTCGCTGTCCTCGACGAGCAGATCGTGCTGAAAGCCTTCCCAGAAGGTATTGCCGGTGATCACCACACCGCGCGCATGGCGGATTTCGATGTTCACCTGCACGTCGCTGAACACATTGGCGCTGATGGTCACATTGCCCTCTCGCGTATGTTCGCGCCCGACGCGGCGCAGCAAAGATTCATCCTTGCCTGAGCCGATGATGCGGATGTTGGCCGAGTCGGGCGATTTGTTCGTGTGCTGGATGGTGCAGCCGGTCACGGCCACCTCGCCGATGGAGCCGCCGTGTGAGTCGAGCTCGATGTTCGCGCTCGGTGGGCCATCAGCGGCGTGATTGCCCTCGATGTCGCAGGTGCCGATGTGCAGGTTGCGCACGTTTCCGCCGCGTGAAACCACTCCCCCGCCGCCGTTGTAGCTGATGTGGCTGCCCACGATGTTCGACTGGTGGAGGTTCACATCGTCGTAAAACACGCCCACGCCGGTGTTGTGGTAGAAATGGCAAGCGGAGATCAGCACGTTGCGGTTTCGCTTCGTCAGATGCACCGCGTGGCGGCACTCGCGCACGACCACGCGGCTCAGTGTGATCTGCATCGTGCCTGTGGCCTCAATGCCGTCCGCCTCTGCATGCGCGCCGACGATTTCGATGCCGTCCACCATCGGTGTGCGTTCATTTGCCCACACTTCCGGCTTGAAGGTGCTCGGCGCGGCCGATCCCTCATGCGTGCCGATGAAATGCAGCGCCGGTCCGGCGGCGGTCATGAGCAGTCTTGCCGTGCCATCACCGCTCAGGGCCGCAAAGCCGGTTTTTGTTAGATCGACGGTGAGAGTCTTCGTCAGCCGGTAGGTGCCCTTCGTCAGCTTCACGCTGCCCTGCGTGTCCAGCAGATGTTGGATGGCCGCCGTGTCATCGGTTTTGCCATCGCCGACGGGTTGCTGGGCTGCGCAGATTGTGACGGAGAGCAAGAGCAGGAGGGTTTTTCGCAACATAAGCGGAGCGTATTCAGGGGCGCAGGTTTACGTCAACCGCAGACTCGTTTGTTTGAGAAGTTGTCTCATGGCGCAATCGCTTGAAACCAAGCTCATCTGGGCAACGTAACGACCGCGTCTTTTTTCTCTATCACCATGCACACCACCACCCGTATTCTCGCCCTTGCCCTCGGACTGAGCACCGCCTCCGCTTTCGCGCAGGCCGACCTCTCCGAGGCATTTCTCCCGATGTTCCAGCCGCTGCCCGCCCAGGTGCCCTCGCCGGACAACGAGCTCACCGAGGCAAAGATCAATCTTGGGCGCATGCTCTACTATGAGAACCGCATTTCCAAAGGCGAGAAACTCTCCTGCAACTCCTGCCACATGCTCGACAAGTACGGCCAGGACAACCTGCCCTTCTCACCTGGCCATGAAGGCAAGCTCGGCGGGCGCAGTTCCCCCTCCACCTACAACGCCGCCATTCACATCGCCCAGTTCTGGGACGGTCGTGAGCCGACGGTCGAGGCGCAGGCCAAAGGCCCCGTTTTGAATCCTGTCGAGATGGGAATGCCCAGCGCCGACTTCGTCGTGAAAGTGCTCAAGAGCATGCCCGGCTACGTTGAAGCCTTCAAAGCCGCCTTCCCCGGCGAGACTGATCCCATCAACTATGACAACTTCGGCAAGGCCATCGGCGCATTCGAGCGCGGGTTGCTCACCCCCGGCAAGTGGGACACCTTCCTCAAAGGCAACAAGGAAGCTCTCAGCGCTGAGGAGAAAAAAGGCTTCGCCACCTTCGCCAAAGTCGGCTGCGTCACCTGCCACATGGGGCCTGCCGTCGGTGGCATGATGTATCAGAAGCTCGGCCTCGTGAAGGCTTGGCCTGATCTGAAGGACAACGGCCGTGCTGATTTCACGAAGAACGATGGTGAAAAAGGCTTCTTCAAAGTCCCCAGCCTGCGCAACATCACCGAGACCGCGCCCTACCTGCACGACGGCTCTGTCAAGACCCTCGATGAGATGGTCAAAAAGATGGCCGAATACCAGCTTGGCAAGCAGCTCAGCGACAAGGAGACCGCCTCCATCATCACCTTCCTCAAAGCCTTGAAGGGCGACATCCCCACCGACTACATCAAAGTCCCCAAGCTCCCTGAAAGCACCGCCGACACGCCGAAGGCGTGATGGCCTTTGACACATGACTGACCTCATCAGCCGGGCCATCCAGCCCGGCTGATTTGTTTACGCGCCGCGCAGCTTTGACACGTCGTACAGGCTGAGCATTGAGGCGAGCACCTCGTCGCGTTTGCCTTCCTTGAGCATGTCAAAGGTGACGTGCTTGCCTGGCAGCAGCTTGAAGTGGCCGGAGCGCGTGCGGCGCAGGGCGCTCAAATGCGCGCCGCAGCCGAGCTTCTGGCCGATGTCGTGCGCGTAGGTACGCACATAGAAGCCCTTGCTGCACACGATGCGGAAGTCGATCTGCGGCGGCTCAAAGCGCGTGATCTCGTAGTCATACACGCGCACGAAGCGCGGCTCGCGCACCACCTCCTGGCCTTTGCGGGCCAGTTTGTAGAGCGGCACGCCGCCGATTTTGATGGCGGAGACCATCGGCGGGATCTGATAAAAATCACCTTTGAAGGCATCGAAGGCGGCGGTGACCTGCTCCATCGTCAGCTCAGGGACGGGCTTCTGCTCCAGAATTTCTCCCTCGGCGTCCTGCGTGCTCGTGGTGGCGCCGAGAGTCATCGTGCCGACGTATTCCTTGTCCTCGGACATGAGCAGGTCGGAAAGACGCGTGCCGTTGCCGAGCACGAGAATGAGCATGCCGGTGGCCATGGGGTCCAGCGTGCCGCAGTGACCGATTTTTTTCATGTTCAGGCAGCGACGCGCCACCGCCACCACGTCGTGGGAGGTCATGTCCGGTCCTTTGTCCACCAGCAGGACGCCGCTAATCAATTCGTCTGACTTCATGTTCGAGTACTTGCAAAAATTTCTCCGCTGCTTCGCCGATCGGGCCGCGCATCCGCGCGCCTGAGGCCATGCGATGACCACCACCACCAAATTGTCCGCAGATGGCGGAGACATCGAGCCGCGCGTCCTTGGACCGTGCGCTGATGCGCACCTTGCCGCCGGGCACGTCTTCAAAAATGACACAACTGACCACGGAGTCGATCATGCGCAGGGTGTCGATGAGCCCTTCAGTGTCGCCCGGCAGCATGCCGATGTCGTCCATGAGCTTCTGCGTGAGCTGCCAGCTCGCGATGCGGCCGTCCGCGCGAAACTGCATCTCGTTGAGCATGGCTCGCATCAGATCCAGACGGCGCAGCGGGCAGGACTGATACACGAGCGTCGCGAGACGCGCCGTGTCGAGGCCCGCTTCGATCATTTCAGCGACGATGCGATGCGTGCGGGCATTCGTGCTGGAAAACTGGAAGGAACCGGTGTCCGTCGTGATGGCGATGAACAGATTCTGCCGCACGGCGTCGTCGATGGGCAGGCCGTGCTCGCTGAGCAGATTGTAAATGATCTGCCCCGTGGCAGGTGACGCGGCGTCGATGAGATTGAGCGTGCCGTAGCCCGGATTGGTGGGGTGATGGTCGATGTTCACCAGCATCGGCGCAGGATCGAGCAGCGCCTTGCAACGCTCGCCAATGCGCTCATGCGTGGCGGTGTCGAGCGCGATGGCCAGATCGACATTCAGCGGTTCAGTCCCAGGTTGAATGATCGTGTCTGTGCCAGGAAGAAAGGCCAGATTCTCCGGCACGCCATCCTCCAGCAGCGCGATGACTTCCTTGCCCATGGCCCGCAGGCTCAGCGCCAGACCCAGTACCGAGCCGACCGCGTCTCCATCCGGGCGCACATGAGCCACCACGGCGATCCTCTGCGCGGAGCGCATGGCGGCGACGATTTCAGAGGTGGTGGAGTTGCTGGCTGGCATGGCGGGGGTGTTCACAAAGCACGACGGGCCTCACACGCAAGAAGAAGATGCATGCCAATGTGCTTGCACCACCAAGATTCACACCCACTTTGGCGGCCCTTTAAACTCGAACACCCACGACCATGGCCGACATCCAAACCAGCGCAGCAGACAAGAAGGAAAAGGAATTCTTCACCCACATCGCCCAAGAAGCCCCAGGGTTCTTCCTCAAGGGCTGCCACCAGTACGACTGGGGCCTCAAAAACCGCCTCAGCCGTGTCTTCAACCCGAAAGACGGCCGCACCGTGATGCTCGCCTTCGACCATGGCTACTTCCAAGGCCCAACCACCGGCCTGGAACGCGTCGATCAGACGATCCTGCCCCTCGCCCCGTATGCCGACTGCCTCATGCTCACCCGTGGCATCCAGCGTTCCGTGATTCCAGCCTCCACCACGAAAGCCATCGCGCTACGTGCTTCCGGCGGCACCTCGATGATCAGCCCGCTGGAAGAATGGGAAGGCGAGATCGACGGCAAGAAGGCCAAGTTTGGCCGCCCCGGCTTTGAACCGCTCTCCAACGAAAGCACCGCCCTTAACATCGAGGAAGCCATCCGCCTCAATGCCGCAGTGCTCGCCGTGCAGGTCTTCATCGGCAGCGCCTATGAGCGTCAGAGCCTGAAGAACCTCACCGACCTCGTCGATGCCGCCTCCCGTTACGGCATCGCCGTCATGGGTGTGACCGCCGTGGGTCGTGCGATGGCCCGTACGCCGCAGTATTTCCGTCTCGCCACCCGCATCATGGCCGAACTCGGCGCGAATGTGGTGAAGTGCTACTACACCGACACCGAATTCGACACCGTCACGAGCTGCTGCCCGGTGCCAATCGTGATCGCAGGAGGCAAAAAGCTGCCTGAGCTCGACGCGCTCCAGATGTGTGCCAACGCCATCGCGCAGGGCGCGAGCGGTGTCGATATGGGCCGCAACATCTTCCAGAGCGACGCGCCAGTCGCAATGATGCAGGCGGTGCAAGGCGTGGTCCACGGTGGTCTGACCGCCGAGCAGGGCTTCGCGAAATACAACGACCTGAAGGCTTCCGGCGTGAAGTAAGGCCGGTTCGTCTTCAACTCATTCAAAAACTCCGGTCGTCGCAAGATGGCCGGAGTTTTTTTCGGCAGATCCCTCGGAATGATTGGCCGAAAGAAGGAAAAAAGATGAAAAAGTAAGAATGCTTGAGATTCAGTCCTCCTTTTCACCTCTTTTCTCCTTTTCGGCTAATCCTCCGTGGCTTTAACCAAGCAGAAGCCCAAAGCCCCCTTTCTCGATGAAAAACCCCGTCTCCTTCCTGCGCTCCGTCGCCCTGCTTGAAGCCATCTCGTATTTGGTGCTGCTCTTCATCGCCATGCCGTTCAAATATGCGCTGGGCATGCCGATGGCGGTCAAAATCGTCGGCTCGGTGCATGGCGGGCTGTTTGTGGTGTTCTGCTTTGCGCTGTGGCGCGTGCTCATGATTACAAGCTGGCCTTTCAGCCGTGCGGTGCTTGTGTTCATCGCCTCGCTGCTGCCGTTTGTGCCTTTCTTCATCGACCGCCGCATGCGTGCGTGGGCGGCGGAATCCCATCAGACTCCGGCGTGAAGAAAGTCGTCATCCATTCCGATGGCGGCTGCCACGGCAACCCCGGCCCCGGCGGCTGGGCCGTCGTGCTGGCCTACGGCAAGCATGTGCGCGAGCTCAATGGCGGCGTTCCGGCCACCACGAACAACCGCATGGAGTTGCAGGCTGCCATTGAAGCCCTGCGCATCCTCAAAGAGCCCTGCGAGATCGACTTCCACACCGACTCGCAGTACGTCCGCCAGGGCATCAGCCAATGGATCGCTGGCTGGAAACGCAACGGCTGGCGCACCAGCGCGAAACAGCCCGTCAAAAACGCCGACCTCTGGCGCGAGCTCGACGCCGTCACCGCGCACCACAAAATCCACTGGCACTGGGTCAAAGGCCACGCCGGTCACACCGACAACGAACGCTGCGACGAACTCGCCAACGAAGCCATCGCCGCCGTCAAAGCCAGCCACACGCCCCAGCAACTCAAGACGCTGCTGGAGGAGTTCAAGGCGGAGGGGCAGCTTGTCTGAGAATCATCGACGACGATCACCAAACGACGGATGTCGTTTTTGGTGGCGCACCACGAGCACTTTGACCTGACTGGTTTCGACACGGTAAAGCAGTTTGTAAGGGAAGCGTTTGAACAAGGCCATGCGGCGTCCGTGATTGGCAAAACCCCAGCGCTGCGGATTTTTCCGGATGCCTTCAATGATACTCAAGAATTCCACGAAGAACTGGTCACCCAGACCAGAGGAGGCATCCTCATAGTAGTTCCAGGCGTCATCGAGATCCTTCTGGACCAGCTTGTGATAAACCACCTTCACCGGCGCTTGCTTGAGATGAAACGAAGCATCTCGTCATGCGAGATCGTTGCCGATGGATCACGATCCATCTCGGCCTCACGCTCGTCTGCAATGGCATCAAGCTCCGCATCCGGCACATCCGGCAGGTTTTGAGAGAGATCGCCCAGCAGTCGCGAAACCAGCAATCCCATGTCAGGAGCGGTCAATGAACGGGCTGTGCTGTACAGTTGATCCAAGGTGGCAGTCATGGCTGGATGGTATCGACTTGCGGAAAAAACGCAAAGCCGGGCTTTGGTCAAAGCATCGCTCGAAATTCCGCTTGGTGTCAAACTTCTTGTCGAAATCAAGAGGCCGACCCAATGTCTAGCTCATCTTCCGTGTCAGTGCTATCACGAATATACTCCTGTCCCTTTCCTACAAGCTTGAGTTTTTAACCTGTCAAAGCCTTGCGGCGGCTCAGGGGTTGAGCTTCTGCCACGCCTTCACCTGGGACTCGACCTCATGGATATTCATGCGGTAGTTATGCCCCCACTCTTGATGCGCCTTGTAAAGGATCACCGTCATCACATCTTCTGGGACGCCAGGGACTCCACTCTCAAGATACTTTCCATACTTGAGCGCCGCTGCCGTCTGCGCGTCGATCTCATATTGCTGCATTCGAAAATTGCCAGGCCACTCTTTTTCGGCGGCTGCTCTGATGATCCCTAGAATGTCATCACCCTCGTTAGCGTTGGCAGATGACTCTGATTGTACCGCCACGAAAGGAACTGGGGCTGGAGAAGACACTCCTGCCGCCTGGGCCTTTAGCTTGTCGTAATTGAACCGGCCCTTGATCTCTCCCGGCATTTCCTTCATGGGCAGCGATGCCGCACCCTCAGCATGAATGATCTTGAGCTTGTCGACGGTAGCAGCGACTACACGCACCTGCTTGAAAGTCTTGCCTTCTGGTGCGGTGATGGAAATAAACTCATCCTGTGAGCCTGGCTTGAAGACCACCTGGTATTCCTTTGCCTGCTGAGCATGGAGCAGACCTACAGTGATTATGACGAGAGAGAGGATGAGAGTGTCCCGCTTCATGGCTTCAATTCAGTTTCAGGTTTCGATTTGGGCAAGTGAGAAATTCAAGCGCCTTGTGGAATTACAACATCGCTCGAAACTCCGCTTCGGTGACGATCTTCACGCCAAGCTTCGTGGCCTTGTCGAGTTTGCTGCCCGCATCTTCACCAGCGAGCAGGTAAGTCGTTTTACCGCTGACGCTGCCACTAACTTTGCCGCCGTTGGCGCGGATGGTGTCGGCGATGGTTTCGCGGTCTTCGCTCAAGGTGCCGGTGATGACCCAGGTGGTGCCGTTGAGCTTGTCGGAGGCGGCGGTGACGGCTCGTTGCGTGAAGTTGAGTCCTGCTGAGCGCAGGCGATCAAGCAGGGCGGCGTTGTGCTCTTCGCGGAACCAGGCGTGGATGCTCGGGGCGACGATGGCTCCGATGTCAGGGCATTGCGTGAGGTCTTCGATGCTGGCGGCGGCGATGGCATCAATGCTGCCGAAGTGTTCGAGCAGCTTGCGGGCACCGCCCGCGCCGACGTGGAGGATGCCGAGGCCGAAGACGAGCCGCCACGGGTCCTGCTGCTTGCTGGATTCGATGGCCTTGAGGTAGTTGTCGATGCTCTTGGCACCGACGCGTTCGAGCCGGGCGAGCAGCAGCTCGTTGAGCGCGTAAAGATCGGCCACGTCGCGAACGAGCTTCAACTCGACGAGCTGGGCGATGACGGATTCGCCAAGGCCACTGATGTCCATGGCCGCACGGCTGACGAAGTGCTCAATGCGGCGCTTCACGACTTCCGGGCAGTGCGGGTTCGGGCAGCGGATGACGACCTGCTCCTCATCGCGATGCACGCCAGTGCCGCAGACGGGGCAGTGCGTGGGAGCCGTCACAACGGCTTCATCGCCCTTGCGATGCTCTTTTTTTACCGTGACGACGGCGGGGATGATCTCACCGGCTTTTTCGATCATCACGATGTCGCCGACGCGGATGTCCTTGCGCTCGATCTCCTGGTAGTTGTGCAGAGTGGCGTTGCTGACAGTGCTGCCGCTGATCAAAACAGGTTCCAAGCGTGCCACGGGCGTCAAAGCGCCGGTGCGGCCGACTTGGATGTCGATGGCGAGGAGTTTCGTCTCCGCCTGCTCCGGCTGGTATTTGTAGGCGATGGCCCAGCGCGGCGCTTTGCTCGTCACGCCGAGTTCACGCTGGTCGGCGAAGCTGTTCACCTTGATGACGGCCCCATCGGTCTCGTAGGGCAGCGATTTGCGCTTCTCATCGAGTTCACGAATCGCTTTGAGCAAGCCTTCGGCGCTGTCGGCATGCCAGATGAGATCGGCTTTGCGCAATCCGGCGGCATCGAGCAACGCGTACACCTCGGTCTGCGATTGCACGTCGCTGGCTTCAGCGAGGCCGTAGAAAACGATGTCGAGTGGACGTTTGGCCACGGTCTTGGGATCAAGCAGCTTCAAAGTGCCAGCGGTGGAGTTGCGCGGGTTGGCGAAACGCGGCTCACCGGCCTCGTCGCGTTCCTCATTCAGCTTCGCAAAGCCTGCCTTCGGCATGAAGACCTCGCCACGCACTTCAAAGGTCTGCGGTCCGTCCTTGGGCAGGCGCAGCGGCAGCCTCTTGATGGTTTTGAGGTTGTTGGTGACGTCATCGCCGGTTTGGCCGTCGCCACGCGTCGCGCCGTGCTTCAAGACACCGTTTTCGTAGCGGATCGTGATGGCGACGCCATCGACCTTCGGTTCGATGACGCAGTCGATGCTCTCCCGGCCCAAGCCTTTCTGCACCCGGGCGAAGAAGGCGGTGAGTTCTTCCTCCGAGTAGGTGTTGTCGAGGCTCATCATGCGCACGCTGTGCGTGATCTGCGTGAAGCCTTCCAGCGGAGCGCCGCCGACACGCTGCGTGGGCGAGTCGGGCGTGAGGAGATCAGGAAACTTCGCCTCGATGTCCTGCAACTCGCGCAATAGCACGTCGAACTCCTTGTCCGAGATCACCGGCTTCGCCTCGACGTAGTAGAGGCGGTTGTGGTGGTGCAGTTCGTTGCTGAGAAAGGCGGCGCGGGCGGCGGCTTCGGCGTGGATCATGGTTGCGCTTTGAATAGCTGCAAAGAGACGCGAGGAAACGGGAAAAAGCGGTTCAAAGCGTCTCGGTGAAGGCTTCGAGGGTCACTCCGGCCTGATCGAGCATGCCGCGAAGGGTTCCAGGCTTGATCGGTTTGTGCTGCGGCACGACGACGGTTTTATCATCGCGGCGCATGATGTGGTGCGAGCCGGTCTGACGAATGCTCTCAAAACCGAGCCGACGCAACGCACGGACCACTTCCGTTCCGGTGACGTCACGCGGGACTTTCATGCCATCTGCAGAACGGGGTCTTTGGCAAAATGCAGCTTCACGCGGCGGGGTTTTTCATCGGACTCAAAGAAGCCTGCCACCGCATCCGCCACCATTTCCTGGAGCTCGTTGAGGGAATCTCCCTGCGTGGTGATGCCGCCACGTCCGAGCGGATCGTCCCAGCGGGCGACGTAGCCGCCGCTGACATCGCAGGTTTCGACGATGAAGGTGATTTCCTCGTTCATGGGGTACAGCTAGCCCAACTGCTGTCGTGCGCCAGTTTCATTTACTCCTTCATCGCCACCCAGGGGGTGTCGCGCATGAGGTAGTTCATGAGGAAGGTGGCAGCGAGCATGAGGACGGCCTCGATGGCGAGGTAGAGGCCGAAATGGCCGAGGTGCCACATCCAACTGGCGAGTCCGCCGACGATGCCAGCGGCGACCATGGCCCCGGCCATCATGAGGCAGCCAGCAGCGGTGTTTTTGACATCTTCGGACGGTTTGGACAGCGGCAGCCACTGGCCGAGCAGGCCGGTGACGAGTGAGAAGGTGGGTAAGAAAAACAGCGCGGGCAGACTGAGCGCCAGCGGAGTGAATGAACGCTGAATGCCGCACAGGAGGGCGGTTTGTACGATCAAGACGGGAAAGCTGAGGCAGGCGAGCACGGCCTTGCGCGAGCCGTGAAACAACGGCGTCCAATGCGGCAGCGGCGCGGCGTGGAAGAACGCGGAGGCGCGCCAGTGCTCGGAGCAGCCGAGAAAGAGCATGGCCTGCATGGAGACCATGCCGAGGAAGCAGGTGGCGAAGC
>Ga0209573_1003629_pt1 | contig 16553 bp, 10 predicted proteins | sample TNRBio252014_DNA_FD_185870 | JGI IMG/M metagenome (GOLD analysis project Ga0209573, IMG submission 185870) | Wastewater treatment Type I Accumulibacter community from EBPR Bioreactor in Madison, WI, USA - TNR Reactor_6/25/2014_ DNA (SPAdes)... | ecosystem: Engineered > Bioreactor > EBPR >...
GCGCATTGCCCATGCCAGCGGCCGGGTGCGGATCGACCGGCTGGACCAACAGGGCATCTTCGATGTCGAGGCCGGACGGTATTCGCACAAACTGCGGATGGTGCGGCGAGTGGCGTAGGCGCAACCCGTTCCCACTGGACCTGGGGACCACGGGCCACGTGGCCCCTAATACCATTCACGCAATCAAGGTCGGCCAAGAGATGCGCCGCGGTCCCAGCGGAGGACGATACGCGGAACAGGTTGCGTAGCGGGGCCTACGGAGCGACATCGCCGGAGAAATCGCACGGAAAAAGAGCAAGCAGGTCGGGAGGATATATGTTGAAAGGGTATCAGAACCGCAACGTGTACTGCATCACCGGCAATAGCGCCAATTGCGGTATCGAACGAACGGAATTGCTGCGGGCCTCGTAGTAGTAATACACCGGAGTATCCGCGTTCAGCACGTTCTGCACGTCGATCTTGAACTCGTGGCTCGCCTTGGGGCGCCCCACGCGGTAGCTGGCCACCACATCCACTTTGTGGATCGCTGCGGCCTTCCTGCTCCACACAGGCTCGCCATCCTTCTGCGAATCGGCTGCGATGCTCGCCGCCAGATCAATGGGCGTGTAGTACTGCCCCCCTTGCACCGACCAGCGGAAGCCCACCATCAGGGTGCGGTCCTTGCTCTCCGGGCCGAGCTTCCACTCTTTACCGGCGAGTGCATTGCCAACGGGTCCCAGGTTGAAGCGTGAGTTATGCCACTGACCGTCCAGGGCCTTGTACTTCGACTCAACATACGCTGCGGTGAGCATGTAGTGGTATCCCCGTGTGAAGAACTTCTCCACGCTCAGCTCCACGCCCCGGTTGTAGCCCGTTCCTGCATTGACGAGCGGCTTGTTCGTGAACCATTCCACCATATTGTTCACCGTGAAGGCACTGGTCGGGTCGTTCTCCACCGGCAGGTCGTAGAGATGCTGGTGGTACACCTCTGCCTTGAGTTGGATATCCTCGGCCATTTGCTGCTCAAAGCCAGCTACGAAATGGGCCGCACGTGTAAGCCCCAGTCCTTGGTTGGGACGTATGATGTTCCCCACCCCATCCACATCCTGGGCCATGTAGGTCATGAGTCCTTCCGTCTTCGCATGCAGGCCCGTTCCGAAGGTGAACGCACGATCGGGCCGCACTTGGTAGCGCAGGGCCAAACGCGGCTCCACACTTGCGGCCCTGTTCAGGTCGAAGTAGAGCAGATGAATGCCGCTGGTGAGTGTCCACTGTTCATTCCAACGCCATTTCCAACTGCTGAAGGCTTGAACGGTACTGGCCGCACCCCTGCGATCCAGGTTCACCACCATGCGCTGCCGGTCAGGGTCCCATGAATTGGAATACATGCGGAAACGCTCATCCGATACGATGATCCCCGAACGCAACTTGTGGTGCGCATTGATCCGCATGTTCAAGGTGCTGGACAATCGAACGGTCCATTTGGCCAGGTCATTCTCGTGACGAAGTTCAAGTCCGCTCTCGCCGGGCGAAGGGCTTTCCGTGTAGTTCGTTCCACTACCGTTACCACTGATGGACAGGTTGGTGTAGAGGTAACTCCGCTCGCCAAGCGTTATCGTGTGGCTTGCACCGATCACACCCATCCGCGAGGTCACGTCGGCCCGGGAGAACAGGGTATCGTCCGCCACACCACGATCCTCATCCACGATGCTGCTTCGCCCGCCAATCCCGTACAAGGACAAAGTACCGTACTTGACCGAAGGCAGCTTCAGCTTGAAGGCCGCATCGGTATAGCGCGGCACTCCGCCATAGTCAACAATGCCGGCGCCATCCAGCAAGGCCAGGGTACTATACCGGTAGTTGGCCAGGTAGGACCCGCCGTTGGTTCCCGGAATGGGCCCTTCGGCGGTGAGGTCCGTTCCGAGCACACCGACCTTCAGAGTGTATTCGCGCTTGCGGTCGTTGCCATCGCGCAGGCGCATGTCGAAGACCGCGCTGTAGACATTGCCATACTCGGCACCGAAAGCACCGGTATGGAATTCACTGTCGTCGATCATGTCGCTGTTGAGCACATTGATCGGCCCACCGGTGCTGCCATCGTCGCTGAAGTGGTTGGGGTTGGGGATCTCCACCCCTTCCAAGCGCCACTGCACGCCCTTGGGGGAATTGCCGCGCACCACCACCGTGTTGTTCCCACTTGGATCACCAGCCACACCGGGGAACGTACCCACCATGCGCGCCGGGTCGTTGATGCCGCCCGCGATGCGCGAGGTCTCCTCCACACTGATCCGACGCGCACTGATGATGACCATATCGTTGCGCAATTCGCCTTTGCGTTCCGGCGCCTTCACTTCGAATTCCTTCAGCTGGGCCACACTTTCCTGCATGCGCACCTCAAGAACCAGCTCTTTGGCACTGGTGAGCAGGAGATTCGTCAGGCGCTGCTCCTCGAACCCGATCATTCGGACCTGGAGATCGACCCGACCCGTGGGTACATCGGTGATCGAGAAGCTGCCATCCATGCCGGTGGTGGTGCCCAGGATGGGATCCGTACCGATCACCACCACCGTGGCCCCGATCATGGGTTGGCGGGTATCCGTGTCGAGGATGGTGCCGCGGATGGTCTGGGTGTTGCCCTGTGCCATCAGGCCAGCGAACAAGGTGAAAAGGCACAATAGGGATGCGATGAAGCGCAAGGGCATGGGTTGCTGTTTCCCCTATGACAACGCACCCCGAGGATACCCCTATCCAGGTCCTGAAGAAGATCCGGGAGTATGAGGGTGGAGCGAAGAAATCGGGCAACAGCTGAAGGTGGAGGACTCAAGGATCAAGACACAATGATCAAAGTGGAAGAGCGAAGGCAGAGGACAGGTTGAATAAGACCTCCATCAGAAGCGAACGCCAAACCCGGCCCTGAAGCCCAGCCAACCTTGGGTCATCAACACCCCGTGTCTTTCCTCATAAAGCAACCGGCCCGGCGCCAGTTGGCTCAGGTAGGCGGTATGTTCCGTGTTGCGCCAATTGCTTGCGAGCAAGTTGAGGACAGGACCCGCCGTGACCAGCAAGTGCTTCCCAAGGTCATGCGTGTAATGCACACCGAAACGGCCCAGGATGTTCACCGCCGCGATCCATTCCACCTGCTCGTTCACGTGTTCACCGGAGATCTCGAGGTTCAAGTGGTCCCGTTCACCCAACCGGATCTCGGAGCCGAAGCCGTAGAGGAATCCCCAAGTGCCGTTCTTCTTGGCCGTGGTGGATACGCCCAGGATATTGTGGAACTGTCGTGTTCCGGTACGCAGGGTCACATTGAGCGGGAGCATGTCCGTGGTGCTGATATCCATGCGGTGATAACCGCGGCGTGCGAAGCTGAGGATCCCGATACTGGTGCCGGTGATGGTATCGCTGAGGTTGAGCAAACCGATCTGCCATCCGTCGCAGACGGTGGCATAGTTCACGCTCCCCACCTGGTTACCACGTGCCGTATCGCTCACGGCATTCACCCCGAACGAGAATTGACCGCCGTCCAGTTCGTGCGCATAGTTGAGGCCGAAGCCCACCTGGCCAGCCGCCACACGGCCCGGAACGATGTTCGCCCCGAAGGAGAACTGGCCGCCGGTCACCTCCCCGGCGTAGTTCAACCCGAAACCGACCTGCCCACCGCTCACGAACGTGGGTACGATGTTCACACCAAAGGAAACCTGCCCCCCGGTGACCGCCCAGGCGTAGTTGGCGCCGAAGCCCACCTGGCCACCGCCGACCGAATCGAGCGCTACGTTCACCCCCCCGGCGATCTGCGCTCCACGTACCTTGCGGCCGTAGTTGACACCACCGGCGATCTGCGTCCGCCGCACATCCTTCGGGGTCACATTCACCCCGCCGCTGATCTGGGTACCGTCCACATCCTGCGTGGCCACATTGCATGCGCCGCTGATCTGCACCCCACGAAGCCCACCCTTCACCACGTTCGCGCCGCCAGCGACCTGCACCCCGCTCAGCGTATCCCATACCGTGTTGCCGAAACCTGCGATCTGCACACCCTCCAAGGTCCGCATGGTATGATTGATCGCACCGGCCACCTGCACGCCTTTCGTGTGCCTCCCGACCAGGTTGGTGAAACCCGCGATCTGAAGACCCGTCACATCATGACTCTCCAGGTTGGCCACCCCACCCACCTCGAATCCTTGCAGCCCGCGCGCATAGCCCGCCAGCACATTGACCGAGAAGTTGTTCACGGCGACCGGTGCGATGTCCTTGTTGCTGCTGAGGTTCGGCACCAATGCGATCTGCCATTTGCGATGCTCGCTTATCTCCAGGTTCGAGGCAAGGTCGAATTGGTTGTTGGGGACCAGCAACCGGGCCACGCCCAGGTCCTCCACACCGCAACGATCGTATAGGCAGATGGGCTCCACCGGTCCCAATACCGCACGCTTGCGCAAGGGCGATCGTGGCAATTGCCCGTCGCGACCGACATACACGACGGTGTCGTGGTACTCCCGGCGCATGATGAGCAAGGCCGTCCGGTCCCGCTCACCGCCCACATCGAGCTTGAACGTGCCCAGGGCATCGGTGACGGTCGCATGTTTGCCGTCCACCTCATGCACCGAGGCTTGTGCGACCGGCCCTCCGGTACTGGCGTCGTAGATGGCACCGCTCACGATGAACTTCCTCCGAGCGCCACTTCGATCCAGAAGAATGATGTGGTTGCCCGTCTCCTTCAACTCGAAGCGGCCACCCACCAAACTGCGCAAGGCGGACTCCACCGATCCGTTCACGGAAACACTCACCAGGCTATCGCCGTTCACCACCGCCGCGTTGTAGCTCAGTTTGAATCGCCCATCGCGTGCGACCAGCGAAAGGGCATCCGAAAGCCGAACCTGCTGCGCGTCCACCTGCACGCGGCGTTCGAGGATCCGCTGCGACCATCCGAGGGATGGGATCAGCAGCAGTACCAAGAGAAGGACCCGACGATCAGCAACCCGCACCATCGAGCACGTATGTTCCAGGGGCACCCTGGGAAAGTTCGAGGCGGTAGGTATCGGCGATCACGCGCAGGATGTAGTCGATCGGCTCATCCTCGAAGGTGGCGGTGAGGGTGCATTGCTTCAGTGCGTCGTTGGCCAGGGTCACCTTCACCCCGAACAGCTTCTCCAACTGCGCGACCACGGCGGTCATCGGCGCCTCCTGGAACTGGATGATACGCTCTCCGAAGATCTCAGCAGGTGGAGCCGGGAGGCGTTCCAAGAGGTGGGCGGCCTTGTTGTACCGGGCGAAACCACCGGCCTCCAGGATCACGCTGTCGCCTTCGGCCACCACACGCACACGCCCATGGCGCACCCGCACCAATACGCTGGCTGATGTATCGAACGCGCTCACCTCGAAGGCCGTACCCAGCACGGTCACCGTCACCTCGTTCGTCTCCACCACGAAGGGCCGTTCCACATCGCGCTGCACCTCGAAGTAGGCTTCACCCTGCAGGTTGATATGGCGTTCGTCCTTCATCCGCACATTCACACGGGATCCTGGGGAAAGCACCACCATGCTGCTGTCCTGCAGCACGGTGCGCACATGTTCGTTCGCTGCCATGAGTTCGCTGGGGCGTTGTTGGTACCAGTGGCGCACACCAACAAAGAGACCCGTGATCACGGCCGCGGCCGCCAACCACCGTGCGATCACGCGGGGCCGATGGAGGCGGACCACACGGCCACGACCTTCGGCCTGGGCGATCCGCCCTTCCAGGCGGGCCCATGCTCGGTCCGTATCCACCTCGGAGCTGGTGGCACCGGCACCCAGGCTCCAGATGCTACGCATCCGTTCCAACTCGGCCCCATGGTCGGGATCCGCTGCGGCCCATGCTTCCACGGCCAGTCGGTCGGCTTTGTCGGCCTCTCCGCTCAGGTAGCGCGCCAGCAGTTCACTGGTGATATGTGTCCCTTCGTTCAATGTGCTCGTTCCTATGACAACGTTCTCATCGGATACCCCTATCCTATCGGTTCAACCACCACCACAACCAACCGAGGAGGGTCACCGGCATCAGGTCGGCGAGTTCCTCCCGTAAGGTCTTCAGTGCCTTGCCCATCTGGTTCTCCACCGTCTTCACGCTGATGCCCAGCCGAGCAGCGATCTCCTGGTACTTCAACCCTTCATTCCTGCTCAACTTGAAGACCTTGCGTCGTTCCTCCGGCAGCGCCTCGATCGCCGCGTTCACCCGGGCCGCACGTTCGCTATGCTCCTCTTCCGAGCGATCGTCCTCGGCCATTCCATCGTCCACTTCCTCGTTCAGGCTTCGCATGCGGCCCTGCGTCTTCAGGGCGTTCAAGCAGCGGTTACGCACTGCTCGGAACAGGTAAGCCTTCAACGAGGTGGTCACTTCCGTGCGCTCCCGGTCCATCCATAACCGGAAGAACAGGTCCTGCACCAGGTCCTCGGCCTGGTCCATGTCCTTGAGGTAGCCCATGGCGAAGGCGCACAGCGGCCTGTAGTGCAGGCGGAAGAGCGCCTCGAAGGCGGTGCGGTCACCGGCGGCGATGGGCGCGAATTCCATGGCGTGGAAGGCGCTGAAATTAGTAGCCGCCACTTGGTCCTGATCCCCGGGGCTACCTGTTCGTTCCCCAAATGCTAAGATCCGTTTCTCCGTTTGACGTGTCATTTCGTCGGATGCACAGCGACTCTTCTGGACTTTCTGCCATGGACCCTGAACAGATCCTGCCAGTTGGTCTGAAATACCTTCATGGTGCGTGCATTGATGGAGATGGAATGCAAGGCGCAGTTGATGGTTACCCTTGGTTCGCCCTCCGGGAGCATCACTCCTGGCCACCGAAAGGGAACCACGAACCGCCATCAGCGACCAACTGACACCTGAACCGACCATGGACCTCAACAAATTCACCATCCGCTCCCAACAAGCCATCCAACAGGCACAGACCATTGCCAGCGGATACGGCCAGCAGATGCTGGAGAACGGCCACCTGCTCAAGGGCATCCTCGAGGTGGACCCCGATGTGACGCCCTTCCTGCTGAAGAAGCTCAACGTGAACGTGCCGGTGATGACGCAGGCACTGGACCGCATCGTGCAGGGCTATCCGAAAGTGAGCGGCGGGCAGGTCTCCCTGTCCCGATACAGCAGCGATGCACTGACCAAGGCCCTCGCCGCGCTGAAGGAATTCGGCGATGAGTTCGCCAGTGTGGAACACATGCTCATCGGCATCCTCGACAGCGGCGACACCGTGAGCCAATTGCTGAAGGACAACGGCGTCAACAAGAAAGACCTGATCGCGGCCATCAAGGAACTGCGCAAGGGCAGCAAAGTGACCAGTCAGAGCCAGGAGGAGACCTACAACGCACTGAACAAGTACGCCAAGAACCTCAACCAGCTCGCCAAGGAGAACAAGCTCGATCCGGTGATCGGCCGCGATGAGGAGATCCGCCGCGTGTTGCAGATCCTCAGTCGCCGCACCAAGAACAACCCCATCCTGATCGGTGAACCCGGCGTGGGCAAGACCGCCATCGCCGAAGGCATCGCGCAGCGCATCGTCAGCGGCGACATTCCCGAGGACCTCAAGGGCAAGCAGGTCTTCAGTCTGGACATCGCCGCATTGATCGCCGGCGCCAAATACAAGGGCGAATTCGAGGAACGCTTGAAAGCCGTGGTGAAAGAGGTGATCGCTTCGGAAGGGAACATCGTCCTCTTCATCGACGAGATCCACACCCTGGTGGGCGCGGGCGGTGGCGAGGGCGCCATGGACGCCGCCAACATCCTGAAACCGGCTCTCGCACGCGGCGAGTTGCGCAGCATCGGCGCCACCACGCTGAACGAGTACCAGAAATACTTCGAGAAGGACAAGGCCCTGGAGCGCCGCTTCCAGAAGGTGATGGTGGACGAGCCTTCGCAGGCCGACGCCATCAGCATCCTGCGCGGGCTGAAGGAGAAGTACGAGAGCCACCACAAGGTGCTGATCAAGGACGCCGCGATCATCGCCGCCGTGGAACTGAGCACCCGCTACATCGCCGACCGCTTCCTGCCCGACAAGGCCATCGACCTGATCGACGAGGCGGCGAGCAAACTGCGCATGGAGATCAACTCAAAGCCCGAGGAACTCGACGAGATCGATCGCCGGATCATGCAACTGGAGATCGAGCGCGAGGCCATCAAGCGCGAGAACGACGAACCCAAACTCGCTGAACTGAACAAGGAACTGGCCGAACTGAGTGGCCAGCGCGACGGCTTCAAGGCCCGCTGGGAGAGCGAACGTGCCCTGGTGGACCGCATCAACAGCGCCAAGGAGAAGATCGAACAACTGAAGTTCGACGCCCAGCAGGCCGAGCGCGACGGCGACTTCGCCAAGGTGGCCGAGATACGTTACGGTCGTGTGCAAGAGACCGAGAAGGAACTTGCCACCGCCAAGGACGAACTGATCGCCCTGCAGGCCAACAGCAAGCTGATCAAGGAGGAAGTGGACGTGGAGGAGATCGCCGAAGTGGTGAGCCGCTGGACGGGCATCCCCGTCACGCGCATGATGGAGGCCGAACGCAGCAAACTCCTCAAACTGGAGGATGAATTGCACAAGCGCGTGATCGGGCAGGATGAGGCCGTGCATGCCGTGGCCGACGCCGTGCGCCGCAGCCGCGCGGGCATGGGTGATGAGAAGCGGCCCATCGGCTCCTTCATCTTCCTGGGCACCACCGGCGTGGGCAAGACCGAACTGGCCAAGGCGCTCAGCGAAGTGCTCTTCAACGACGAGCACGCCATGACGCGCATCGACATGAGCGAGTACCAGGAGCGCCACAGCGTCTCCCGCCTCGTGGGCGCGCCTCCCGGCTACGTGGGCTACGACGAGGGCGGCCAGCTCACCGAGGCCGTGCGCCGCAAGCCCTACAGCGTGGTGCTGCTGGACGAGATCGAGAAGGCCCACCCCGACGTGTGGAACATCTTGCTGCAAGTGCTGGACGACGGCCGCCTCACCGACAACAAAGGCCGCGTGGTCAACTTCAAGAACACGCTCATCATCATGACGAGCAACATCGGCTCGCACATCATCCAGGAGAACTTCGAGAACCTGGAGAAGAAGGATGTGGATGCCGTGGTGGAGAAGACCCAACGGGAGGTCCTGGACCTGCTGCGCAAGACCGTGCGTCCGGAGTTCCTCAACCGCGTGGACGAGCTGATCATGTTCCGTCCGCTCAGCCAGGCCGACGTGCGCGAGATCGTGAAGCTGCAGCTGCATATACTCCTGCAGAAGCTGGAGGAAAAGGACATCCACCTGATCCCCAGCGAGGAGCTGATCGACCACATCAGCAGCACCGGCTTCGACCCGCAATTCGGCGCTCGCCCCATCAAGCGCATGATCCAGAAGGAACTGCTCAACGAACTGAGCAAGCAGATCATCGCCGGATCCCTCGAGACCGGTAAACCGCAGGTGATCGACGTGTTCGACGGGAAGATCGTGTTGCGCAAGCCGATCGATGAGAAGGAGAAGAGCAACGGGAACGGGAAGGCGAAGAAGTCGAAAGCGGAAGTGTGAGGGTTGCCCGCCCTGAGCGAAGTCGAAGGGAGGGCGTGCCCCTCTCCCACCGCGCAGCCTGACCCACGGGTCGGGCTGTCCGCTTTAGTTGCCTTGGCCCCGCCCGCAACGCATCGGGCTGCGGGGTCCCCTCCGCTGTCGGGGCCTCCTCGCTCCGTGCGTTGCTGGGCCGGGCCTGCGGCAAGCTGCCGCTGCCATCCCTCACGCGGAAATACTGCACATCACCGGTACAACCACTGCTGGAAACCCGCGAACGTTTCCCGGATGCTGGCGATGTCGCCCAGGTCCTTGGCGGCATCCGGCAGTGAGCGGTACTTCAGCAGCAACAGGGGCGGCAACTTCTCCTGGTCCAGTTCCTGCACACCGTCGCGCACATACTGCTGAAGCACGAAATCGAGGAAAGCGCGTTGGGGATCGCTGTAGGCGTTGAAGTGCGCGCGTGCATCCTCGGCGCGCTCCGTGCGTGCCCGCGGCGGCTGGCTGTAGGCGATGTAGGCCAGCACGTCGTAGAGGTCGCAGTGGCGCGCGTCGATGATGCGTTGCAGTTCTTCCAACTGGTTGATCGGGAAACCCTTCTCGGCGAGTTCCTCCAACAGCTTCCGCCGGGTATCGGGGCGGCTCCAGATGGCGCGCAGTTCCTCTTCATCGCTGAACAAAGCGGGCAGTTCGCCGAAGAGCTGGCGGATGAACTGCTCGGCGCTGATGGGCGTGCCGTCCGCGCCCCAGAAGCTGCTGCGCACCGTGTGTTGGATCAGCCGCTCCTTGCCATCGGCCAGTTTGATGCGGATCTTGGGCTTGGGTTCCGGCTCCTTCGGACCCGGGTCGGGGGGAACATCCGGTGGTTCAGGATAGGGTTTGGGCTCCCTGGCAGGCCCCGGTGGCTTCGGGTCCATCTCCTCGCCGTCCCACGCGGGATCCTTGAACAGCTCATGGCTCCGCGTAAAGTCATGGATGGTGAAGTAGTCCTTGCCGTCGTACAGGCGCGTGCCCCGGCCGATGATCTGCTTGAACTCCACCATGCTCTGGATCCGCCGCAGCAGCACGATGTGGCGCACGTTGCGCGCATCCACGCCAGTGCTCAGCTTCTGGCTGGTAGTGAGGATGGTGGGGATCGTGCGCTCATTGTCCTGGAAGTTGCGCAGGTGCTCCTCGCCCACCTTGCCGTCGTCGGCGGTAACGCGGTGGCAGTAGTTCGGGTCGCGGCTTTCCTTCTCCTGGTTGATCAGGTCACGCACCAACAGCGCGTGTGCTTGGTTCTCGCAGAACACCAGCGATTTCTCATGCGGGTCCATCTGGACCAGGAACGCCTTTACCCGGTGCCGCTCGCGTTCCTCGATCACGATGGTGCGGTTGAACGCGTCCGCGGGGAAGTGCGTGCCCGCCTCCACCTCGCCCTCCACCACGGTATCATCGGTGGTGTAGGTGTAGTCGTCCAGGTTGGTCCGGTACTCGCGCACCTTGAAGGGGGTGAGGAAGCCGTCGTTGATGCCTTCCTTCAGGGAGTACGTGTACACGGGCTCGCCGAAGTAGCGGTAGGTGTCCGCGTTCACGTCGCGCTTGGGCGTGGCGGTGAGCCCCAGCTGCACGGCGGGGTTGAAGTATTCAAGGATGCCGCGCCAGGTGCTTTCGTCGTTGGCACCGCCGCGGTGGCACTCGTCGATCACGATCAGGTCGAAGAAGTCGGCGGGGTACTCCCCGAAGAACGGGGTGTTCTCCGGTCCCGACATGAAGGTTTGGAAGATGGTGAAGAACACGCTGCCGTTGGTGGGCACCTGCCCTTTCCGGCGGATGCTGGCCGGGTCGATGCGCACGCGGGCATCGTCCTCGAAGGCGCTGAAGGCGTTGAAGGCCTGGTCGGCCAGCATGTTGCGGTCGGCCAGGAAGAGGATGCGCGGGCGGCGCTCCCCGTCGCGGCGCAGGTTCCAGCGGGCATGGAAAAGTTTCCAGGCGATCTGGAAGGCGATGGCGGTCTTGCCCGTGCCGGTGGCCAGCGTCAGCAGGATGCGGTCCTTGCCGGCGGCGATGGCGTCCATGGTGTGCTGGATGGCGAGGTCCTGGTAGTAGCGCGGCGACCAGCTGCCGCTCTTGTCCTCGAAGGGGACCGCGCCGAAGCGCTCTTCCCAACGGGCTCCGCCGGGCTCCGGCCCTGACGCAACACGGCCTGGCTCCAGCCCCACGGCCCCGGTGATCAACTCGTCCGGCGTGGGCCAGCGCTCCAACGGACCCTCCCGCCCCTCCAGCATGTCCGCCGCATAGATGGCGGTGCCGTTGGTGCAGTAGGCGTGGCGCAGCCTCAGTTTCCCGGCATATTTCTTCGCTTGGCCCAAGCCTTCGGTGGCGGCGGCGCCGGCCTTCTTGGCCTCGATCACCGCCACCATGCGCCCCTGGTATTCCAGCACATAGTCCGCGATCTCCGGCTTGGCCCGCCTGCCGCCCGCGCCTTGCAAGCGGCCCAAGGTGATCCGGTATTCCAGCCGGACGCGGCTACCCGGCACCACGCCCCAGCCGGCTTCCCGCAGGGCGGGATCGATCAGGTCGTGGCGGGTTTGGGCTTCGTTCATTTACCGGTGGTCGCGTATGCGCGATCGGGGTGGTTGGGCTCGCAGGGAGGCTCAACGGCGCTCTTCATCGCCCTTCAAATATCATTCACAGGGTGGAATGTTGCCGTGTGCGCGGCGGAGGACCACGGCCATTGCTCCGGCTTCTTCACCAATCGCGCCTTCACGGGGTTGTTGTGGATGTAGCGCACGGCGTTCGCGTAGTGCCCTTCGTCGCGGATGTAGCGGTCCCAGTATTCGCGGTGCCAAACACGTCCGGGGGCGCTGGGTGGCGGCAGCACAGCCGTGGCCACTCCGCGCTCCCGGGCGAACTCGCCGATGCGCTTGCCGGTGAAGGCCTTCCATGAAGTGATGATGGAACTCATGGTGTGGCCCTTCACGGGTTGGAACAGCACATGCACATGATTGGGCATGATGCACCAGGCGTGCAAGGTGTACCGTTGCCCATGGAAGTGGAGCAGCGTGTCCTGCACCAGTTTGGCCATATCGGGCTCGCCCAGGATGCAGCAGCCGTGCCCGGCATCCAGGTAGGCATTGAGGCGTTTCTGCTTCTCGGGGTCGCGCAGCATGGGGGGCAGGCTCTTCAGTTCGGCGTCCATTTCCGCCACCACTTGGTGCGGCAGGCTGTCGGCGAGGCGGAAGGTGACGTGCTGGATCAGGTCGGGGCTTTCGATATGCACTTGATAGCCACGGTCCCACCAGACGAGCGCACCGCTGTCGCCCGCTGCCTTCAGGCCATCCTTCAGCCCTCCATACCCGCTGGGACCGCCGGGCTCCGCTCCGGCGGGAACGGCGGGATGCCCAGCGGTTTGTTCTTGCCCGGCGGCCTCGGTGGTGGGGGGTGGCTGCTTTATCATGGTGGGTGGTGTGGCTATTGGCTGGGGGTATTCGCCGGATCGGAGCCCGGCGGCCCCAGCGGTTCTTCATAGCTCCCCCCGGAACGCCGCACCCAACAAGCTCCTCCTCAACGCACCCAGCTCCTGCAGCTTTTGGGCGTAGGTGGTTTCGATTGCGTCTGAACTTCGCTTCATGTTTGCTAGGTCTGATGCGATGCACTGCTGCTCAGCCAAGTCTGGAACGGGTAACTTGAAATCGTAGATATCTTCCTTACTAAAGCCATCTTGAGCAGAACGAGCGGCTACACTCAAAAGTGGTTCCTGAAATAATTTAGAGAGCAGGTAGTAGAATAGATAGGAGCGATTGACTTTTGGCGAAGGAATCGTCTTAATCAATGCTACATTGTATGCACCTGAGCGCCCCGTCAAAACGTTCCCAACAGAAGCACCATATCGACCCAGCATGATGTCATCATCTTCACAAATTCGATTTTTCTTTGATATAGGGATATATGTAAGCTTGTCATCCCTCTTGAAGTCGCGTATTTGCAAGAAACGCATGTATCCCTCACGCGGTTCATGGATGAACTCAGACTTTGGGGGCTGACTTCCGCCTTGGAAGTCAACTACCGTTCCAAGTGATTCGGTCGCAACACGATTGGTAGCCCCCTCAAACACCCCGTTCAAATAGCTCTCGAACAGTTCCCGGGCGTTGTGGCGGTTGCGCTCCACGTGCGCTTCGGCGGCGCCCAACGCCGCGAAAGCCCCATCCAGCTTGGCCACGATGCGCTGCTGTTCGGGGAGAGGGGGATAGTTGATGGGTAAGTTTTCGAAATGCCTCAAGCGTAACGACTTCACCGTTGCACCAACAGCCACTCGTGGCCAGTAGTCCTTAGAATAAACCAAGAAGTAATAGAGATACTTGGCATCGATCCCCTTGAAATCAAATAACGCGTAGGCACGTTGATGGAGGTCGAACTTGCCATTGTATTGCTTAGGTAGGAACTCTGTCCCCTCACCCGGTATGATCAAAGCCTCGCAATCAAAAAGATACTTTGTGCTACGCTTAGCTTGTTTAGACCTGTCGAAGAATGCGTAGGCACCATCCTCTACAGCATCCTCGGTATTGGACTTGCCATTCTTGATGGAGCAAAGTGCACCCATCATTGTCGTCCTCCACTCTGACATCACAATAGGTCTTGAATCGAGATCAACAACCCCTTCGTCTTCTCATCCAGCTCGCGCATCTCCTCCAGGATTGCCTGCGGGGTGCGCAAGGGGGCTTCTTCCGCGCGGTTGGGGTTCTTTACGCTGAGGTCGAAGGTGTCGGTGGCTTCGAGCGCCCCTGCCACCGGCCGGGCCTCAGCCACCCGCACGGTCCAGCTGTTCGGGCTATCGGCCTTGGTCTTGGCCAAGCGCACAAATTCGGCCATGTCGGCCTCGTTCAGCGGGTTGGTCTTGCCTAGGCTGCGGCCGGGGTCCAGCTGGTAGTACCAGATCTTGCGCGTGGGCCTCCCCTTCTCAAAGAAGAGCACCACGGTCTTTACGCCCGCGCCCTGGAAGGTGCCCTGCGGCATGTCCAAGATGGTGTGCAGGTCGCATTCCTCCAGCAGTTTGCGCCGCAGGCTGATGCTGGCGTTGTCGGTGTTGCTGAGGAAGGTGTTCTTGATCACGATGCCCGCGCGGCCGCCGGCCTTGAGGCTTTTGATGAAGTGCTGCAGGAAGAGGAAGGCGGTTTCGCCGGTCTTGATGGGAAAGTTCTGCTGCACCTCCTTGCGCTCCTTGCCGCCGAAGGGCGGGTTGGCCAATACCACGTGGTGCTGGTCCCTGGGCTGGATGTCCTGCAGGTTTTCCGCCAGGGTGTTGGTGTGGATGATGTTGGGCGCATCGATGCCGTGCAGGATCATGTTCATGATGCCGATCACGTAGGCGAGGCTCTTCTTCTCCTTGCCGAAGAAGGTGCGCTTCTGCAAGGTTTCCGCATCGCCGGTGCTGATGCCGGGGCGGTCCATGTGGGCGAAGGCCTCGCAGAGGAAACCCGCGCTGCCTGCGGCGCCGTCGTACACGGTTTCGCCCACCTGCGGGTCCACCACCTGCACAATGGCCTTGATGAGCGGGCGCGGGGTGTAGTACTCGCCGCCGTTGCGCCCGGCGTTGCCCATGCGCTGGATCTTGCCTTCGTAGAGGGCGCTCAGTTCGTGCTTTTCCTGCTGGCTGCGGAAGTGCAGGCCGTCCACGTGGTCCAGCACGTCGCGCAAGGTGTAGCCGCTCTGCACCCGGTTGTTGAGCTCGCTGAAGATCTCGCCGATCTTGTATTCAATGGTGTCCGGCCCTTCGGCCTTCTGCTTGAAGCTTTTGAGGTAGGGAAAGAGCTTTTGGTTGACGAAGTCCACGAGGTCGGGCCCGCTGAGGGCGTGGTGGTGGTCCAGTTCAACAAGTTCACCGGCCGCATTCTTCTTTTTCGGGCACGCCCACACCGGCCAGCGGTACGGCTCGTCGATGATGGGCGAGTAGGTTTTGCCGCGCAGCTCTGCGTCCATCTGGCGGCTGGCCTCCAGGTCGTCGAGGTACTTGAGGAAGAGGATCCAGGAGGTCTGTTCGGTGTAGTCGAGCTCACTGGTGCAGCCGGGGTCCTTCCACAGGGCATCGTCGATGTTGCGGAACGCCTGCTCGAAGGGGGTGGAGGTGGGCTTGGACGATCTGGTGGTGCGGGTGTTGCGGCCACTGAGCTCGCCGGACTGGTGCCCGGCGGGCTCAGTGGGTGGGATGCTGCCGTTGCTGCCACTGGGGCCGGGCTGGAGCCCGGCGGACCCAGTGGGTGGGATGCTGCCGTTGCTGCCACTGGGGCCGGGCTGGAGCCCGGCGGACCCAGTGGGTTGAAAACGGCCGTTGCTGTTGGGCTGGAGCCCGGCGGACCCAGTGGGCTGGATGCTGCCGCCGCGGCCCCGGCCGGTGGTGATCAGGCCTTGGGCGAGCAGGTCGGCTTTCAGTGCTTCGTAGTCCGCCTCGCTGAGGCCGAGGAGTGCGCGTGCCTTGCCGTTGCCGAGGCTCCGGTGTTCATTCAGCAGGGCAAGCAGGCGCTCCCCCTGTTCTGTTCCGTTCATGGGGTGCAAGCTATGAATGGGCCTGCTTTTGCTGGTTTTCCTGGATGGGCGCGGCTTTCCATTGTAGGTGGCAAGGTGCCGGGTTACAGGCCGCGTGGACGAGCTGATCATGTTCCGTGTTCATCGCCAAAGCAGATAGGCGGCGATCCGCTAAGCCAGAGCGACCCCGCCACAGCGGGATCGGCGCGCGCCCCATCAAGCGCATGATCCAGAAGGAACTGCTCAACGAGCTCAGCAAGCAGATCATCGCCGGATCCCTCGAGACCGGTAAACCGCAGGTGATCGACATCTTCGACGGGAAGATCGTGCTGCGCAAGCCGATCGATGAGAAGGAGAAGAGCAACGGGAACGGGAAGGCGAAGAAGCCCGCCACCGCCTGAGGCTGCGGCTGGCATGGGCAAGGTGGAGATGTGAGTGATCAGCCGACCAACCACCCGCAGGTGCCGAATGTCAGCGCCTCCCATAGGAGCGTGGGTACCTTCGTTGCATGACCGACCGCAAGCTCCGCCCCGAGAGCCTGATGATGAGCTACGGCTACAAGCCCGAGCTCAGCCAGGG
>Ga0209573_1003630_pt1 | contig 16537 bp, 12 predicted proteins | sample TNRBio252014_DNA_FD_185870 | JGI IMG/M metagenome (GOLD analysis project Ga0209573, IMG submission 185870) | Wastewater treatment Type I Accumulibacter community from EBPR Bioreactor in Madison, WI, USA - TNR Reactor_6/25/2014_ DNA (SPAdes)... | ecosystem: Engineered > Bioreactor > EBPR >...
TAGCCCGTCGAAAATGCTTTTCCGGTAATCGTTTTGCCTTGTTCCAGTCCATAACCCTTAAAATAATTCCACAAAAATACAAATTTTTCCACAGACTTAATAAAGAGGTCTATTTGATGATGGCATTCGGCGGAAAAGTGAGAAAGAAACCCCGTTCGGAGATGGTAGCACCTTTGGTCGCATCAAAGCGGTTCGTTACTTTCAGGGGTTCAAGCATCGCCGTTAGCGGGGCTTCCGTTTGATTGAAGAAATGTATACGTTGTACATTCTTCCAAAAGCCTGCTTTAGTGATCGTTACGACGGCATTTTCACCCGAAACGGTGATATTTTTTAAGGAAAACCAGCCTTTTGCATCACTTTTTACGCTAACTTTACCAAAAGTGATGGTGGCATCGGCGATCGGTTCGTAGCGTTCATCAATGATGCGTCCCGTGATGGATTTTTCGGACGTTTGTGGGATGTACGGAAAAGGAAAGGTTGTGGCGGAAACCGTTACCGAGAAGTTGCCTTTACTCGGCGGCAGATACCACTGCTTTGTTGCTTCGTTGATGGGTTCATTATCCTTAAACCACTGATACTGAGGGGCAGGATCGGTGTAGAGGGTGTCGCCACGCTGAAAGATGCGCGGACAGTCTTGGGCAACAGCCGAAAAAGAAAAAGCACAGCAGAGTAAGCTGAATAAAAATAAATTTTTCATCGAAAGATCGGCTTAATATTCGATTACAAGTTAAGCACATTTTTCTTACAATGACAAATTTAATAAGCAACTATTTGATGATTTTTTTGTAAAAAGAATATTTCTATTCTGCAAAAAGGAAATTTGTATCTTGCACGCATGGAAACTGTAACCCATTCACAGAAAGCCCCTGAACCCGTAGGACGCTATCCCCATGCCCGTCGGGTGGGTAATCTCTTGTTTTTGTCGGGCGTGGGACCCCGAGCGCGCGGTTCTAAGCAAATCCCGGGCGTGGAATTGGACGAAGCAGGAAACATCCTTTCCTACGACATCGAAGCCCAGTGCCACTCGGTATTCCAAAATGTGCGCTTTATCTTGGAGGAAGCCGGCTCGTCGTGGGACAAAATGGTGGATGTAACCGTATTCCTAACCAACATGAAGGACGACTTCCCCACCTATAACCGACTCTGGGCGGAATATTTCAAGGATAATCCCCCCTGCCGAACTACGCTGGAAATCAACTGCTTACCCACCCCGATAGCCATCGAATTGAAGGTCATCGCCGTCATTGATTAATTCATTAAAGCATAAAAACCACTCATCATTTTCAACCTATGAATACCCTACCGATTAACTTCCGTAACTGGATCGAAGAAAACCGCCACCTGCTTAAACCACCCGTCGGTAATAAAGTCGTCTGGAAGGACGGTGAATTTATCGTCATGGTCGTCGGCGGACCCAACGCCCGTAAGGACTACCATTTCAACCCCACCCCCGAATTTTTCTACCAAGTGGAGGGCGATATGATCCTCAAAATCAAAAACGGAGATCAGTTCCAAGACATTCCCATCGCGGAAGGTGAAATCTATTTATTACCCTCCGGTGTGCCTCACTCGCCTCAACGGAAAGCCGACACGGTAGGCTTGGTCATCGAGCAGATTCGTCCGGGTAAAGAGGACGGCTTGCTGTGGTTTTGTGAAAACTGCGGGAATCAGCTTTACGGCGAATACTTCAACTTAGCCAACGTCGAGACCCAATTTCCACCCATCTTCGAGCGTTATTACGGTTCGGAAGCCCACCGCACCTGCAAAAATTGTGGAACGGTGATGCAACCGCCATCGAAATCCAAATAAATCAACATTTTAGCTCCATAGGCTCTGATGAATAGACTTTTCTTACTGATTTTGGGTTTAAGCCTCTGTTCCTGCTTTTATGCTGAATCCCTTTTTGCCCAAAAGCCGGATAACGAATGGGAAAAAAAATACCAATCCATCAAAGCCCCGGTGAACGGTTACCACGTAGTCGCTAATGCCAAAGAGCAATACGGCTTGGTGAACATTTCGGGAAAAGAGATCATCCCCTGTATGTATAAAAACGTGCGCCATGCCGGTAAAAAGGGCGTTTGGGTGCAGGTGGAATCCAAAAAGAAGAAAAAGCCGAGCCTGTGGGGCATGGTGGACTTCAAAAATCAGTGGATCGTTCAGCCGAAATATGTCTTCGTGGGGCAGTATTCGGAGGGGATGCTTGTCGTAAAACCCTCCGACATCGAGGCGGGCTATGCCGACGAATCGGGTAAAGAAGTCATCAAACCGATTTATGATGATGCCTACCCCTTCTTATACAACCGCGCGCACGTGAAGCACAAAGGCAAGTGGGCATACTTCACCCGCGAAAGCGACCGCATCACCGAGTTTGAATACACGCTCATCACTCCAATGCGGCACGGCAGGGGCTTTGTGTTTAAGGATTCCCTTTGCGGTATCTTGGACACCAATGGCAAGCCTATCTTTCCCGTGAATAATCAAATGATTTACCAAATCGGTGCAGGCTCGAAATCCGGTATACCGTTTAAGTATTACGCTTGCCGGCAGAAAGGCAAATGGAACTTGACCGACTTATACGGGAAGGAAATCCTCCCCCGTGAATACGACGAGATCAGCACCCTTGAACCCTACAACATGATTACCGTTCGTAAGGGAAGTAAATACGCCGTCTATGACTCTTTGGCGCGCCCCGTAACCGATTTCCAATACCAACGGCTGATGGGTGCTAAATCTGATACCACCCGCTATTTATTCCGGCAAAATGATCAATGGGGAATTGCTAACCTGAAAGGTGAGGTGATGATTACACCCAAATATGATTCTTTAGTGGTTTATAATTATTACTTCACGGCAAGGGTAGTCAATAAACGTCATGGACTCCTTTCTACCAAAGGAGATTTCCTCACCGACGTGAAATTTGATTCCCTTTCCCTTGAATCGGAAAAACTATTAGCCTACCGGATCGGCAAAAAGTGGGGACTCTTGGACACCAACGGCAAGGAACTCACGCCCGCCGTCTATGATTCTTTGTCGGGACGTTATCGCTACAATCGGGTCATCGTCTTTCAAAACGGTAAAGGAGGGATGCTCAACCTTTCCGGGCAAACGATTATGCCCTTAAAATTCGACCGAATTGTAGAACTCTTCGAGAAAGGCTATATACGAACAGAAACAGCCGGAAAGGTCGTTTACTTTGATTCTACGGGCAGTCAATTATCGGGTAAACAAGAGCAGGAAGCCGTCGCCATCCATGAAAGTCATAACAGGGACAATTACCGTCCTGCCGAGCCGATTAATTTGGACGAGATGCGCGCCCATGCGGTTTATCCGGAGATTTTACGCGAAGCGGGTATCAGTGGTATGGTGAAGACCCGTGTGCTGGTGAATGAAGCAGGATACGTAGAAGTCTATACGGTCGTAAAAACGCCACATATGCTTTTTCGGTTAGAGATGTACCGTATTTTGCCGTTTTTAACCTTTACTCCTGCTATCCAAAAAGGTAAACCCGTGAAGTCATGGGTAACCGTTCCGTTTGATTTTCGCTTGAAATAGCGTTTTACAGCCCCATTATTATTCTTTTACGGGCGTTTTGCCATGCTGAAGATCGCTTTTGCTCCCCTTTACAAGCATTTTTTACCGGAAGGGCATCGCTTTCCGATGATGAAGTATCCCCTCATCCCGGAGCAACTGCTGTATGAAGGGACGATCACGGCTGAAAATATCTTCACCACTGAGATTGATTTTGCCGAAGAGGAAAGCCTCGTCCTTCGTACCCATGATGCGGACTTCTGGCATAAATTGAAAACGTTATCCTTAGACCGTTTGGAGGAACGGCGCATGGGTTTCCCCCAATCGGAACTGCTGGTTCGGCGGGAACTCCTCATCAATAAGGGGACGCGCCTGTGTTGTGATTACGCCCTGCAATACGGCGTTGCGCTGAACGTTTCCGGCGGGACGCACCACGCCTACACCAACCGCGCGGAGGGTTTTTGCCTGCTGAATGATATTGCCATGGAGGCGAACCACCTCTTGGATAGCGGGAAGGCTAAGAAAATATTGGTCATAGATTTGGATGTGCATCAGGGGAACGGCACGGCGGAGATTTTCAGCAAAGATGATCGGGTTTTCACCTTTTCCATGCATGGGGCGAATAATTACCCCCTCCATAAGGAGCGTTCGGATTTAGACCTACCCCTGCCCGATGGTACGGATGATACCACCTATCTGCATCTATTAAAAGAGACCCTGCCCCGCCTGATGGATGAGGTTCAGCCCGATTTTGCTTTTTTTCAGTCAGGGGTGGACGTGCTGGCTACCGACCGCTTGGGGCGATTGGGGCTTTCCTTAGCGGGGTGCAAGGAGCGCGATCGCTTCGTGTGGCAGACGTGTAAGGACAATGGTGTACCCGTTGTGGCGGTGATGGGTGGCGGTTATTCGCCCCGATTGGCGGATATTGTGGAGGCGCACTGCAATACGTTCCGAACGGCGGCGGAGGTCTTTTTTTGATGAATTGTAAAAAATATTTTTGCAAGCATGTTCGTGAAATAATAAATAATGTTACGATATAATACATTTAACTATTCTTCGCAAATCAAAATAAATGCCCTTACGCGCATAAGACACAATAAAATTATTCATGAACATTCAATTCGTTAACAAATACCGCTTTTGGGTGAAATTTAATCAAAAAGGCAAAGACTAAGCAAGCGGACGTTATTTCGTTAGGGATTATTCACAAGCGTTCAACCTCAAAATAGGGTTGAACCGGTTGTGAATAATCGTTTGGCTTGGGTAAATAATTTCTTATAAAAGAAATATACCGTTAATTTTTGCTGATTTTTAAGTTAAAATCATTGCCACAGCCATCATTCGATCGAGGGGTGGGCCTGATAAAAGGGCTTAGAATATTGAATGCGGATTAATCCGTCATGTGTGATTGGATTAATTTTGTTGCGGTTTCAACTTGGTAAAATCCCGTTCTTGGATGGGTTCAAAGCGGAGTTCAAATCCCTGCCGGTCGTTAAGTTTGAAGGTAATGGGCTGATAATGAGGCGTATAAGTATCGAAATGCTCGCGATCGGCGGTCGTGAGGGTGATTTGTAGGCGTGAATCCTTAGACACTCGATAGCCTGTTGGTAGGATGGGTATTTCCTTGATTCCGCTAACGGTGGGGCTGTAATCGGCTTTGGTGTAGGCATGATGGTCGTTCATATTAAGCCATTTCATGCCTTCTGTGATGTATATGACCTTGCCTTCAGGCGTTCGTTCTTCCAGATAGGCAAAGAGGGTCAAATCACACTTCGTTAATGGAATAGGGGGCAAACGTAAGCCGATGCGGTCAAAAAGCAATAAATCTTCGGTTAAAGGCTCGGAAACTAATGTAAGATACGTTTTTTGCAACAAATGGCGGTCGGGATAGCCGATGGGCATCACGCGGTAATTGGGCATCATGCTGTTCCACCGCGCCCCGTAACCCGAAAAAGCATTGGTATCGGCGCGGATGGTGAGTTCATTACAGGCGGTATCGAGGACGGAAGTGCAGGCTTGTTGTAATGCTTGGAGGGCGATGCTTCGGGTCGGAACGGTTGGTCGGTCATAGTTTTGCAGGTAGCTAATGGACTCCATTTTGGTTAAGGAAGCCACCGGCGTACCGCAACTTTCCCCCAACCAATATTCTGCATTTTTACCCATGATGTAGAGGTGCGATTTCGGTTCGTCATAGATACCGTTTTCAATACCTTTGAGGTGATAATCGAAGAAACGATGCAATTCCTGCCTGATACTGAAGCGAACTTTGTTGTCGGAGGCAAAAGGGCTGATATGTTCAATCTGCGCATGATCCCAAGGTCCGATCAGTAACTTGGATTGCGGATACAGGACCCGAAACATATTTAAGGAAGAATTAATCACCGCTCCGTCATACCAACCCGAGATAATGTACATTGGCACACGGTATCGGTTGAGGGCTTCGGCGAAGCGGTGGGGGCTGTCAGCATCAGTGGTTTTCTGCCATTTGGCGGAGGTATCGTCCCGAAACGTAACGCGCCGGACTTCATCCCACACATCGAAATTATGGCGACTGCGGACGTAGCGATGAAGCGTTTGGCGGTCGCCGTTCACGGGGTTGATCCCTTTCAGTAAATATTTTCCTTTGAAACCGAAGGCACGGAAGTCGTTACGATCTAATTCCCGCATGGTTTTCGCCCAGAGGTTCAGAAAGCCTTTCTGCCGGATACCGCCCGGGTGGGTAATATCCGTATAAACGTCCCAAATAGCACTGCGGGGCGCGGAACATTTCAATGCGGGATGCCCCACTGCCCCAAGCAATAGCGCAGAAGTCCCCAGATAGGAGATACCCGTAACGCCGACCTTACCGTCTGACCAGCTTTGGTTGGTGATCCAGTCAAGCACGTCGCGCCCGTCTTCGATTTCTTCGGGGGAAAATTCACCCATTCGATTCCCTGACGATGCCCCCGATCCGCGCACATCTACCACAGCGATCGCGTAGCCGTGATTCGTAAAATAGGCTACGGTGGAAAGGTGGATGACGGTCGTCGGTTGGGCAATGGGTTTAAGGATGCCGATGGGTTCTAAGGATCGTACATACCGCGTTAAATAAAGGATGGTCGGTAGTTTTTTACCGGCAGGGAGGTTTTTCGGCAAGTAGACATCGGTGGCTAATCGGACGGAATCACGGGTGGTGATGTACGATGACTGCCGTTGATAGCCTTGATATTCCGCCCGCGAGTAGCCTTGGTATTCCCCCAAACGGGAAACTTTCGCGTCCTGCGCTGATAATGAACTCAGTCCCCAGCACACGCCGAGTGCCAAGGTTTGTAATAACCGAACCATAGGTAAGATAAAGAGGGTGCAAAGTTCGGAAAATTATTGCGGGTAAGGATGGATTATAGTTTATTTCTGCTTAGCTCGGGTTGGAGAATGCGTTTGAATCGTTCGCCGGTAATGATTTCTACTTTAATCAGGTGATGATATTGCTTTCTCATTGTCTCTTGGAATCTAATTTGGTCGGCTTGAAGGGCGGAAAGCGTATTCCTGGCTTGGCGATGATTATGTGGTGCAAAAACGAAATAGAAATGCGCCGTAAAAGGATCGCTAATTATTTCAACAAATAATGTTAGACTTCCCCTCACTTTTTTGACAAATCTGCCGTCCTGAATGGTCAAGTATTCCTTTAGCTTTTTGATTAGTATCTGTACATCTCCTTTGGCATCCTTAACGTACAAATCGTCTAAACTTTTCAATTCGATAAAAAAGGTTTCTTCTTGCGGATAGAGAAAATCAGCCGTAGCCGGTGTAGCAACGTTACTTTTTCCTTTACAATAATGCTTTGCGACCTCATCAAAGTTAATAACTTGAACCCCACCCAAAGCAACATCAATTTCCGCCAACGTCGTCTTCCAATCCGATTCGGCTTTGCCTTGCATGAAGGCGGTGAAGGCTTCCCAAATATATTCCGCTGTTACCATTGCTCTATTTCGTTAAACATCATATCTTCATTGGCACGGGAAATCTTCTCGAAGGCTTCCCACTTCGTTTCCGTTACATCCGTAAACACCGTCCCTTTCTCCGTTTTATCACCCACGTAGTAGTTAACCAGATACTCGGCATCCAACTTTTCGGAAGCGCGCATGATTGCCTCCAACAGCGTCCCACTATGGGTACTCACGATGATCGGCACGTTTTCCATCGCCAACTGTACTAATAGCTTCCCGTACAAGACCTCCCACTGCGGGTGGAGGTGGGATTCGGGTTCATCAATCACGAGCAGGTGGCGGGGCTGTACGTAGCCGTTTTCCATCAGCAACCCTAATAGACCCAATGATTTGATGCCGGAGGCAACGTTCACCATTGGGAAATCCGAATGTGAGCCGTCCGTGTTCGTTTTGCGGTAGAGGAGTTCATCGGAGCGGTATTCTTTGATGTTGCCCTGTATGCGCGCACTGAGTTTGAGGAAAAGTTCACGGATGGCTAACCTCCCGGGATCAAATTCCGCCCCAAAGGGTTGTGCCAAGGGCGTGATGATCTTCTTCACAATGTCCCGATAAATAGGAAACTCCAAAATCGAAGTCGGCACTAATTGCGAGCGGTCTGCATCAAAACGTTTATCCCGAAACAGCTTATACAAGACTAAGATCAAGGGACTGTCAATAAAAGTAACGTCTGTGAATAGGTCTTTAAGGGGATTGAGGTTGCCTTCAAAATGGCAGATGTTATCAGGATCAATTTCTAATTTAGGAGTTTCGTGATCTATCGCCAGTTGTAGAATACCATTCGTATCAGAATTTTTCTTATAGAGTTCGTTATGAAATAAGTTAACAATGTACTCGCCGACCCTCATTCTGTAAGCATATTTTTCCGGCTGAGCAATCATTTTTTTTAATTCCGAAAGCCTGTTTTTTGTAGCATTAATTTTTGGTATCCATTCAGGTGGTGTAATTACATCAGAAAAATAAGATTTGTCTAAGAAAGATAACATACGAGATTCCGTATCAATGTGTTCTGAAATGCCCTGCTTAAACCATTCCTCCGCCTCCCACGCCGTCTTCACGAGCATAAACATGACCTTTCCGATGGTGGATTTACCGATGTCGTTATACCCCGTCAGGACGGTCAGCCCGCCTACTTTTACTTCCGCTTTGTGGATGCAACCGATGTTTTTTAAGCCTAAAGTAACCATAGTCCCTTGTTTGGAGGACAAAGATACGAAATCTAATGCGATGCCCCGCTACCCGATATTTTGATGCGATGAAGTGCAGATCGTAAACTTTTCTTAACTTTAAGCCCTCATTCGCTTTACAGCCTGTTATGAAAAAACTGATCTTCGCTTTAAGTGCGGGCTTGTGCTTCGCTACCACCTTGTCCGCCCAACATAATCACATGCGGGGCGTTTGCGGAACGTCCGAGATGTACCGCATCGGCTTACAAACCCACCCCCAAGCCACCGAAGCCGAAAAACGCTTCAACCGCTTCGTGGAAACCTATAAACAAAATACAGAACATTCGTCCGAAAAGACTTCCGGTTACGAAGGTTCAAAATACATCATACCGACCGTGGTTCACGTTGTCCATTCGGGGGCGGGTAAGCCCGACAGCATCTCGAAGGAGCAAGTCCTGTCCATGTTTCCCCACTTGTTTGAAGACCTCCGCAACGTACCCGGCACGCGCGGTTTCGGTATGGGTACGGATACTCACATCGAATTTCAATTAGCCACCCGCGACCCGAAAGGCAACCCCACCAATGGCATCACTTACACCAAAGATGCCGATGCTACCGACGTAGTCATTGACTCCGATTCGGCAGGGATCAAGCCCGGATTCGGTAATATCAAACTCAAAAGCGTGATCCGCTGGGACACTACCCGCTACTGCAACATCTGGATTGTGAAATCCATCCGCACCGTAGACACGCCGCCCGGGCGCGGAAATATCGCCGGCTATGCCCAATATCCTTGGTATCCCTCCCCGCCGACGGACGGTATCGTAGTGGGACATCCTTATTTCGGCACGACGGGAACTTCTGAGGGCTATTCGAGTACAACAACGCATGAAATCGGACACTGGTTGGCACTCATTCATCCGTTCGATAGCTCCGGCGTGGATGGTTGCGATCCGGGCGATTGCCTGAAATGGGGGGATAAAGTCTGCGATGTACCGCCCAATGCCCCCAATTTCAAAAACATCGGTCAGCGACGCAATTCCTGTAATACCGATAGTCCCGACATGGCGGACATCAGCCGAAACTACATGGACTACGCCATCCAAGATTCCGCCGCCAACCACTATTCGGCAGGGCAAGCCGTCCGAAGTGTAGCCGCACTCGTTAATCCCGAGTATGACCGTAAAAATAAACTTTGGTCGGAAGAAAACAACCAACGCACCGGCGTAGGTAAATGGGGCGCACCCAAAGCCTACTTCTGGGCGAATAACCGCTATACTTGCGTGGGTCAGCCGATTACTTTTATTGATTATTGTGCTAACAAACCTACTTCCTACGAATGGAAGTTTGAGGGGGGAGAACCCGCCACCTCTACCGAAGCCTACCCCGTCGTGAAATACAACAAAGCCGGTAAATATCGCGTGGAACTGAAAGTAAGCAACCTTTCGGGTAAAAGTGATGAGATTGCCGAAGTGGATTTCATCACCGTTACGGATCAAAAGGTGAAATTACCCTTCCGTGAGAATTTCTCGGGTAATACCTTTCCGCCTGCCGGCTGGACGATTGACAATCCTGACTTTGCCAAGTGGGATAATCAGGGCTTGACGTGGCAGAAGTCTGCTTTAGGTTCGGGAGATACGTCATTAGGCTGTGCGGTGATGCCATTCTTTTATTACAACGATTACAAACAGCGGGACGGCTTACAGTTACCGACCTTAGACCTTTCCGGTAATCGGGAAGCGGGCTTGACTTTCAACCTTTCGTATCGCCCCATCCGCTATTATAGTGAATCGGCGGGAGCGATCTCGGAGGAATTCCTTTATGCCGATACGATGGAAGTACAGGTTTCGCTCGACTGCGGGGTAAGCTGGTGGACAGTAGCCCGCGACGGTGGCGAACGCCTGATGACCGCTACCGAAGCCATCCGCACCACCAACCAAAATTCCGTTACGCACCTCACGCCTGCCCCTTGGAAGAAGTTTAGCGTCAACCTTAACCCTTATGCCGGTCAGTCCAACATTCAGCTTCGATTTACAGGCATCAACGGCTGGGGAAATCATCTGTATTTGGATGATGTAGCCATACTTCCGCAAACGGTTTCCACCACGACGGGGCGTATCGAAGCCTTTCACGCCAATCAGCTCCGCCTTGAACCCAACCCCGCCACCAACCAAACGAGCCTTGTGTTACTGAATCAGGTGCCGGGAACGGTTAAGATTGAAGTACTTGACCTAATGGGAAAAATCCTTTCTCAGGAAACGGTCATAACAAGCGGAACGGAATTTCGTCATTCGTTAGATTTACTTAGTTTTGCGGAGGGCGTTTACCTGGTACGTGTTTCGGACGGAGTAAGCGTTCGGATGCAAAAAATCATCAAGCAGTAAAAGATATTATGCACGGAATAGACCCGCAGATCAAGCAAGCGTACGATAACCAGTATTCGGGGAAAGAATCGGCTTGGCGAGATATGGGCGCACGCCATAAGGCACAAAATATATTAAACATCACTGGCGGAAAACGTTTCGGGAAAGTATTAGAGGTTGGTGCGGGGGACGGAGCGGTACTCCAAGCCCTGCACCAGGCTAACTTTGCCGACGAATACTACGTTTGTGAAATTTCTACCAGTGCGGTGGAAGGCATCAAGCGACGTAATTTAAGTCGACTGAAAGAGGTTAAACTTTTTGACGGCTATGCGATCCCTTATCCCGACGACTATTTTGATTTGGTCATCCTAACTCACGTATTAGAGCATGTGGAGCATGAACGAATACTGCTTCGGGAGTTACGTCGGGTTGCCCCGATGCAACTGATCGAGGTACCGCGCGATTATCGTTTTGCTGTGGACCGGCGTATCAAGCATTATTTGGCTTATGGACACATTAATGTATACACACCTACTTTTTTGCGGTTTCTACTCCAAACAGAAGGCTTAGAAATTATGGAGGAGTTACTCACCATTAACGATTACGACGCTTTTTCCTACGTTCATTTTGAAAATCAAAATCGCAAAAAGACCCTGCCCGCTGTTTTGATATTACGCCTAAAATATGCGATTAAACAAGCTTTAGCACACCATCTACCCGACCGATGGCGACATGTGTATGTCAGTAACATCACATTCCTAACCCGTCGAGGTGTGAAACAAGGCATATTGTAAATTAAATATTAATATTTAATTATTAAATCCCAATACCGCTCCTGATTGGAGGCGAAGACCGTACTTTCCATCTCCGATTTCCAGCCGGCAAGGGCGGGTGTGTCGGGAATAGGTGCTATAATTTTGAGTACCTCGCCGGCTTCGTAGACATCAAAGGCACGTAATTTTTCTAAGTAGGGTTGCAAAAGGGCTTGATCTTCGGCTGTTAAGTTGATTTCCGTTATAGTATTAGTCGGTAATATGAACGGCTGCACGGGGTTGATTTCATTAAGGGCTTTCGCTAAAGTAAAATAAAAGGTCGTTCCAACCCCTACTTCCGAAGCTACTCCGATCTGCCCGCCGTGTGCCTCGACGGTCATCTTACAGAAGGTTAAACCGAGTCCTGTCGAACGCGCCCCGCCGGACTTTTTAGCTTCCACTTGTGAGAATTTATCAAAAACGGTATCTAATTTATCGGCGGGGATGCCCTGACCAGTGTCGGAGACCGATATTTTTACTTGATTATCAGGGATTTCTTCCGCGCCAATGGTGATACTGCCGTTATTGGCGGTGTATTTGATGGCGTTGGTAAGGAGGTTCATCAGTACGCGGGTGATGAGTTCCGTATCACAGAAAACGCCGGTTGCGGGTTCAAAAGTAATGTTGATTTGTAAATTTTTGTTGGCGATCAGGAGGCTCACTTGTTCTATCGCATCGTGAACGATGGTCAGCAGGGCTTCATCTTTAAGGTGGAGGGGGACTTGTGCTTGCTCAAATTTTTGTACATCTAAGATGTTTAAGGTCAGGTTGAGCATTTGTTTACCCGCCTGCCGGATCGTAATTTGGTCTTTAGCCGTTAGGATTGTTTTTTCACTCAAACCGATGATGGTACTCAATGGATTTTTGAGGTCGTGAACGATCATGCCGGACAGGGCTTCTTTGAATTCGTCCAATTCTTGGAGTTGGTGATAGGCATGATCCAATTCATCGCGTTGCGTGGCAAGCTGGTCGGCTTGGGCGGAAAGTTCGTCGCGCTGGGTAATAATCTCTTCGTTATAAATGGTAAGTTCATCGCGCTGTTCGGCTATTTCTTGGTTTTTGAAGGCTAACTCTTCGTTAATGCTCTGTAAAGCGCGGTTTAGTTTTGCTTTTGCCCGGTAGCGATAAAAGAAAAATCCCCCGGAAATCAAAACGATGGCAATAATACCGGAATAGGTATAGTTAGCGCGGAGTCGGCGTTCGGCTTCTTTCAAGGCTTCGGTTTCTCGTTGTTTTTCGTGTTCATATTGGGCTTCGAGGCGACCGAATTCACGGGCTTTGGCTTCGTTGCGTACCGAATCAGTAATTACTTTGTTAATATAAAGCCAATGAAAGGCACTTTTCCAATTCCCAAGCACGGAATCTGTTCCACACAGTAAATTGGAACTAGCCTCCATTTGATCTATATCTTTTATTCTTATAGCTATTTCATAGGCACTGAGTGCATAAGGATAAACCAGATCGTATTTTTTCATATTCGAGTACATCATGGCTATATTTACTTTAGAATGAACAATTCTGGAGGAATCCCCCATTTGCTCATAAAGGGCTAAGCTCTGCTTAAAATAAGGTAAGGCTTTTTGAGGATTATCCTCAGCCTTCTCATAATGCTGCCCGATAGCTGTTAGGCAAGCGGTAATCCCCTGAAGATCATCAATTCGTTCACTGATTATCTTGCTGCGTAGATAACAATCTAATGATTTATCGTATAATTTAAGGTCAGAATAGGTCATGCCTAAGTTGTGCAACACCAAGGCGATCCGAAAAGAATCTTTGCGTTCTTCCCAAATTTTCAGACTTTTCTGTTTGAATTCCAATGATTTGCCATGTAAATTTTGAACCTCATATAGCGTGGCTATATTGCTATACAGCGTCCCTAATCCGATTTCATCTTTATTTCGCTCATAAATACGCATACTTTTAAGATAAAAATCCAATGCCTTCGGAAAGTTACTTTGTTTTTGATACATAGCCCCGATATTATTAAGACATCGAGCTATCAACGGATTATCTTTCAATTTTTCAGCAATCTTCAGACTTTGTTCAAAATTCGCTAAGGCTTGCATGAGATTTCCTTTATAATACCAAACAGTACCCATAATCCGTAAGCAACGCGCCTGTGCTGGAAGATAATTCCGCTTTTTTGCTAACGCCAAGCCCCGCGATACATTCTGTTCTGCCGCTTCAATCATCCCCATCTCGATTTGATTAGCACATAAACGGCACAACGTTGATGCACGAGCCGTATCACTCTTCGTAGTAGCGATGACGCGCTCCAAGCTGTCAAGAGTCGGATTTTTCGATGCGGAGGCTGCGGATAAGCAGGTACAAAGGCAGAGAACGAGGAGACTAAATAGGCGCATAGGAAGAGTAATTGAAAATAAGGTGCTAAGGTACAAAATTAGGTTAAATCACGAGCGTTATCGGGCGTATTTCAAAAAAATAGACCTCTTACCCCCAAGCGATTATTGCCAACTTGGATAGTCCCATACGCCAATAAATTCTCCTATCTTTGCCCCCAAAATACCCTGCGGGCAAATGGATCAATCGCTTACTTACTTTCACTTTCGCCGCTACGCCCAACAGTTAGTCGCCGAAACCGTTAAATCCCTGTATCAATTAGACTACTCTGCCGAACAAATCGTAGTCCAAACCACTTCACCCGACCATCAGGGCGACTATACGGTGGTTGTCTTTCCCTTTACCAAATTCAAAATCGGCACGCCCGAAGCCATCGGTAACGCCATCGGACAGGAACTCCAAAACCGCTATCCGAACGTCTTTCAGGGCTTTAATACCGTCAAGGGCTTTTTGAATCTTACCCTTCAGCCCCAATATTGGCTTAATTTCACCAACGAAGTCCTCCAAAAGGAAGAGCATTTTTTTACCTCCAACATTGGCAAGGGCAGAAAGGTCATGGTGGAATTTCCCTCGCCGAATACCAATAAACCCCTCCACTTGGGACACTTACGGAATATTTTTTTGGGGGATTCGCTGTGCCGTATCTTGCAAGCCTGCGGGTATGAGGTCATCCGTGCCTGCCTCTTTAACGATAAAGGCATTCATATTTGTAAGTCTATGTATGGCTACCTGCATTTCAATCCCGAAAAATATACCACGCCCCAAGATGCCGGCATGAAAGGCGACCACTTCATCGCTAAATATTATGTAACGTTTGAAAAACATTACAAAAAAGAAGTGGACGAACTCGTCAATCAGGGGATGCCAAAAGACGAAGCCATGCGCCAAGCCCCCCTCATGAAAGCCGTCGCCGAGATGTACCGCCAATGGGAACAAGGCGTACCCGAAGTGGTCAACCTCTGGAAGATGATGAATGGCTGGGTCTATGAAGGCATGGAGCAGACCTTTGCCCGCCTGAACGTTCATTTGGATAAATATTATTATGAGTCCGAGACTTACCTTTTAGGAAAAGAGATCGTCGAAGAAGGTTTACAAAAAGGCATCTTTTACCGAAAAGAAGATTCATCCGTTTGGATTGACCTGTCGGAGGTGAAGTTGGATCAAAAATTAGTCCTGCGGTCGGACGGGACTTCGGTGTACATCACCCAAGATTTAGGCACGGCTGACCTCAAATATCAGCAGTACGGCATCGAGAAATCGGTTTACGTCATCGCCAACGAGCAGGACTACCACATGAAAGTGCTGATCGAAATCTTGAAAAGATTAGGCAGAAGTTATGCCGACGGGATGTATCACCTCTCTTACGGCATGGTGGAACTGCCCGAAGGTCGGATGAAAACCCGCGAAGGCAACGTGGTGGATGCCGACGACCTCCTTGATGAGATGATTGCTAACGCTGAAGAAACCACCCGCGAATTGGGCAAAACCGAAGGGCTGAACGAAACGGAATTGGAACAACTCTATCCCGCTTTGGCGTTGGGGGCGATTAAATATTACCTATTGAAGGTTGATCCCGTGAAGACCGTTATCTTTAACCCCAAAGAATCCATAGATTTTAAGGGGCATACTGGGACGTTCATTCAGTTTAATTATGCCCGTATGCGGAGCATCCTCCGTAAGGCAAATGAGCAGGGCTTGGTTTACCAAAGCGTTAACTCTGCCGAACTCAACAACTACGAAACGGATGTACTCAAAAAACTGCATTCTTTTCCCTATGAGTTGGTAGAAGCCTCCGAAAAGTATAATCCCGCCGCCCTTGCCAACTACGCTTATGAATTAGCGAAGGAATACAGCCGTTTTTACAACGAATGCCCCGTCCTCAAAGAAGAAGACGCTAACCGCAAAGCCCTCCGCCTTGCCATCACGGATTTAGTCTCCAAAACGCTGAAACACATCTTGAATGTATTAGGCATTGAAGCACCGGAGCGGATGTAAACTAATCCGTATTCTGCGTCATATGCACCATGATACCTAATACTTCATCCAAAGCGTCTATCCCGTATTCGCGACTGTCCATACGCACATTTTCTCCTTCCAAGACTAAAAAACCCCAGTTAAACCCTGTGGTAACCACTCCATAAGTACGTGAAACGGGTTTTCCATTTCGTTCGTTATACAGTTTCGCGGCATACATTTCAGCAATACATTGCCCCAAACCGGTAATCAGATTATCGGGTTTGGCTTCCGCTACGGCGATGATGGGACCTTCTATCGGAAATCGGGCTTTACCCGAAGCGATCAGGTAATCTACAGCACCGTTGAGT
>Ga0209573_1003631_pt1 | contig 16529 bp, 17 predicted proteins | sample TNRBio252014_DNA_FD_185870 | JGI IMG/M metagenome (GOLD analysis project Ga0209573, IMG submission 185870) | Wastewater treatment Type I Accumulibacter community from EBPR Bioreactor in Madison, WI, USA - TNR Reactor_6/25/2014_ DNA (SPAdes)... | ecosystem: Engineered > Bioreactor > EBPR >...
GCCGATCAGCGCGGTCTGGTAGCCGCTGTCGCGAAGCAACCGGGGTAAGGTGCTCTCGTCGCCGAGCCAGTCGATTGCGTCGATGTCGGGGCCGGAGCCGAGGTAATCGTGGATGCCGTGCTGCGAGGCCAGCCGGCCGGTCAGCAGACAGGCCCGCGAAGGCGAGCACACCGGGGTCGGCGTGAAGGCGTTGTCCATCTGCACGCCGGTCTCGGCGAGGTAATCGAGCGTCGGCGTGCGAATCTCGCGGTTGCCCGAAGCGCCGAGCGCCCACGCACCGTGGTCCTCGCCCATGATCAGCAGGATGTTGGGTTGAACCGGCATCGTCAGGGCTTGAGCAAAGTCTCCAGGTTCAGCGTGCGATACAGACGCTGACGGGCGCCGTCGGAGAGGTCAGGCTGCGGGAGCGTGTGATAGAGCTGGATGGTCTTGCGGAGGGTATCGACCACGGCCCTGCAATTCTCACAGCCGGCGAGATGTTCACGGATCTCGGCGCAGAGCGCCTCCGAAGCCTCGCCCTCGACATACGCGGAGAGCTCGCCGAGCAGGTGCTGACAGTTGTGCTCGTCCATCGTCACCCCTCCTCGTGCGAGCGGGCCAGCTCGGTGAAGTACCCGGAGAGCCGCTCGCGCAGCCAGAGCCGGGCCCGATGCAACCGGGTCTTGACGTTCTCGATCGAGACGCCCAGCGCCTGGGCCGTCTCCTCACCCGACAACCCCTCGAGCTCGCGCAGCACAAAGACCGCGCGCAGCTTCTCGGGCAGGTCGCGGATCGCGGCCTCGAGCTCGGTCTTGGCCTCCGAGGTCGCGAACTCGTTCTCGGGCAGACAGCACCAGTCGAACAGCTGGGTCGGCACGGATTCGGCGCCGTCCTCCTCGGGTAGCTCGACCGACACCGCCAGCGGCGTCTTCCGTCGCAGCCGCATCAGGGCCGCGTTGGTGGCGATGCGGTAGAGCCAGGTCTTCAAACCCGACCGCCATTCAAAGCTGTCGATCGCCTTGAACGCGCTCAGGAAGGTCTCCTGCACGACATCCTCGGCCTCGGCATCATCGCCCAGCATCCGCAGGGCCAGGCGATAGACGCCCGATGCATGTTGCTCGACACACTGCGCGCAGGCCGACTTGTCACCGGCGCGCAGGCGCTCGATCATCTCCCGCTCAGTCTCAACTTCCGACATGGGTCAACGCGCGCCTCTCTCCTTGGGGTCATGAGATTATATCCCCCAGCGCATCGACCCCGCCCTGTCGGTAGGCCAGCCAGGGCAGCGATGGACGTTCCTGAGCCCGCAGGCGTTCGAGGTCGGCCGTCCAGCGCGCCAGTTCCTCACGAACGACAGCGAGCGGCTCGACATCGGCGCCCCGCAGGCGACGCTGCAGATCGGCCAGCGCCACCAGACGGCCCTCGGCGTACTTTGCGCCGCCCGTCACGCGTCCGTCGCTGTGGATCTGGCACAACGTGGCGCCGCCGAGCTGCGTTGCGAGTTCGCGTTCGGCGGCGGCCCGGGCCTCGCTCAGCCGCGCCGTCCAGTCGCTCACTTCGACCAATCGACCACAAGCTGCTTGCGGCCGTTGAGATGCTTCTCGACCGACATCCCGGCCACAGCACCCTCGGCCGCGGCCACCACAGCCTGCTTGACGTGGTTGCAGAGCACGTCGCCGATCGCGTACACACCCGGGACCGCCGTGGCGAATTCGCGATCGACCACCAGACAGCCGGTCTCGCTCGTCGCGAGCTGGCCCTGAAGGAAGTCGGTCACCGGCTTGCCGCCCTGCAGGTAGACGAACGCGCCTGTCACAGCCAGGGTCTCTTCACCCTGCCCGCGCAACGCCACCCGCACGCCCTCGACCTTGTCCTCGCCCAGGATCTCGCGCAGCGACGCCCCAAGACGCAGATCCATCTTGGGATTTGCGTTGACCTCGGCCACCATATGCGCCGGGGCCTTGAGCTCGGGCGTCGGCGACAGCAGGTAGACCTTGCGCGCGAAGCGGGTCAGGAAGAGCGCCTCCTCGACGGCCTCATCGCTGTTCCCGGCGACGGCCACGTCCTGATCGCGGAAGAACGCGGCGTCGCAGGTCGCGCAGTACGACACGCCACGCCCGAGCAGCCGATCCTCGCCGGCCACGCGCTGGCCGCGCCCCATCGAGCCCGTGGCGATGATCACGGCGCGCGCCGTGACCGTGCCCTGATTGGTATACAGCGTCTTGACTTCGCCCTCGAGGTCGACGCCCTGCACTTTGTCGGTCGAGAGCTTGGCCCCGAACGACACGGCCTGCTCGCGCATGCGCTCGAGCAGCTCGGCGCCGCCGATCTCGCCAACGATGCCCGGATAGTTGGCGATCTTGGCGGTCAGGCCGAGCGCGCCGGCGGTCAGGCCCTTGTCGAGGATCAGGGTCTTGAGATCCGCGCGCGCGGTGTAAATCGCGGCTGTGGCGCCGGCCGGCCCGCCGCCGATGATGATCACGTCGTAGTGGTTGTCGTCGGCCCCGGCCGACAGCGCGAAATCGAAGGACATGGTTACTCCAAAGAACGATTTGCAGCGAACGGGCGACGTACGGCAACGCTGTGCGGCGCCGAGCGCCAATTCAGGACGCCTCTTCCGTTCAACAGCTCGTCTCTTTAGATGCGACAGACCGGGGAAAGTGACGCAACTACGCCGGATCGGAGAAGCCGGCCGGTGGGACGCCCAGCGATTGGATGAGACGCGTCCAGTAATTGACCTGGGCCGCGGTCGTGGCGAGGACCACGATCTCGTGTTCGGTGAAGTGGGGTTTGAGGGCGTCGACGTCGGCCGGCGCGAACTTGAGCGGCGTCTCGGTGAGTTTGCGGGCGTAGCCGATGGCCAGTCGCTCGCGCGGGGTGAGCGACGCCACGACCTCAGCCGGCCGAATGCCGCGGAGCACCTCGATCTCGTCGTCGGTGATGTCCTGGCGGACGTGACCGGCGCCGTTCATGTCGACGCAGAAGGGGCAGGCTGCGGCGTACGAGACCTGCATGCGCACAAGCTGCAGGAGTCGCGCATCCAGCGCGCCGTGGCCGTGCTCGACAAGCGCCTCCATCAGGCCGGAGCTCAGCGCCGCTTTCGGCGCCCAGGCCAGCAGCCGCCCGATGAGCAGATCGCGCCCTGTCGCGCGCTTCGCGGCCCACAGGCCGATGCGCAGCCACCAGGGGATCCGACGCGGGGGTTCGATGAAACCCATGTTGGTACAGCCACGAATGACACGAATGCTGCGAATGAGCACGAATTCGTGCTCATTCGCAGCATTCGTGTCATTCGTGGCAAAGCTTAACCAGCTCGGTCGCTCAAGTAGTGCCGGATCTTGAGCGCCACGGCGGCGCCCTCGCCGGCCGCCGAAGCGGCCTGCTTGGTCGAGTCGGCGCGGACATCGCCCGCCGCGAACAGGCCGGGCAGCGACGTCATGTATTCCTTGTTCGTCACGACGAAGCCGAAGCGATCGAGCTCGACCTTGTCCTTGACGAGGTCGATGTTGGGCGCCAGGCCGACGAAGATGAACACCCCGTCGTACGTCCACTCCTTGACCTCGCCGGTCGCTCGGTCCTCAACGACCACGGCGCCGAGCTTGTGGCCATTGGCCTTGAACTCCTTGACCGCATGGTTGACCGTGACCGACATGTCGCCGCGCGACGCGACTTTGTCCTGAAGTACCTGGCTGGCCTTGACCTGCGGCAGGAACTCGACGATGTCGACGCGCGACGCGAACTTGGTCAGGAACAGGCCCTCATCGAAGCCGCTGTTGCCGCCGCCGACCACGAGCACCTTCTTGCCCTTGTAGAACGCGCCGTCGCAGGTCGCGCAGAAGTGGATGCTCGAGCCGACCAGATCAGATTCGCCGGGCACTTCGAGCCGACGATAGCGCGCGCCGGTCGTGACCAGCACGGCTTTGGCGCCGTAGGTGTGCCCATCGCCGGTGGTCAGCTTCCAGTCGGCGTCGGCCGGCGTGAGGTCGGAGACCGATTGCGCGGTCAGGATCTCGACCCCAAAGCGGCGCGCCTGGCGGCCGAGCCGGTCGGCGAACTCGGCGCCCGGAATGCCCTCATCGAAGCCCGGAAAGTTCTCGAGCACCTGGGTGATCCCGGCCTGCCCGCCCAGCCCCGACTTCTCGATCACCAGCGTGTCGACGCCTTCGCGCGCGAGGTACAGGGCGGCCGTCAGACCGGCCGGGCCACCGCCGATGATGATGACGTCGTAGGCGTCCTTCTTGGCCTGGGTCTGCAGGCCAAGCTTCTCGGCCAGGGCGGCGTTCGAGGGCTCGACAAGCACCGACCCATCCGGGAAGACCATGGTCGGCACGCTGCGGGATCCGTTGTTCACCTTCTCCACGTACGCCATGGCCTCGGCATCCTCTTCGATGTCGATCAGGGTGTACGGGATCCGTTGTTCGGCCAAAAAGGCCTTGGAGCGCTTGCAGTCCTTGCACCACTGGGTGCCGTAGAGCGTCAGGCGCGGCTGGAGGGCGGTGTCAGTCATGGTGGCGGCGATTCCCTTTGATCCGTTCCATGAGCCGTTCAGGCGACGATCCGAGCGAGGATGTCGTTGCTCTCCATCAGCAGATACGACACGCCGTCATACTTGACCTCGGTGCCCGTGTACTTGGCGAACAGCACCTTGTCGTCGACCTTGACCTTGATGGTCTCGTCGTCGCCGATGGCCACGACCAGCGCGGTCTGCGGCTTCTCTTTGGCGGTCTCGGGCAGCAGCAGGCCCGAAGCCGTCTTGGCCTCGTCCTCGACGGGCCGCAGCAGGACGCGGGTGCCGAGCGGCTGGATGGCGGGTGCAGTGATTTTCTTGCTCATACGATGATCTCCTTGGGAGTAGATGATATCAGGCGGCCCAACGCTACTTGAGGCCAAGCAACTGGTCGATCTTCGGACGGTTGAAACCGAGGACAAGCGTGCCGCCGATGTCGATCACGGGCACGCCCTGCTGACCGGAGCGGCGCACCATGTCGCGGGCGGCGGATTGATCTCGACTGACGTCGACGTCGGTGTAGCGGACGTTTTTCTGCCGGAAATAGGCCTTGGCCTGGTTGCAGAAGCCGCAGGTCGGCGTCGAGAACACGATCACGCGGGGTTGGGGTTTGGCGGGTTGTGAAGACATTGGGTCATCCTTACCGTGTTTGGGTCCACGAACTTAGATGCCGTTCGCGGCCAAAGGTTACGCCGGCCTGATAGATGTCACTTTTCGCCCCCCCGGGCATCTAAGGTAATATGGGCAAAACCATGGAACTCGGAAAACAGACCACTCGCCGGGCGCAATTACGAGAAGTTCGCAAACGCGATGCTCAACGGAGCAAGTTTGCCTTGATCGTCGGGGCCGTGGCCCTGCTCGGAATCGCGCTTGTCGCGATCTGGGCTTCGGGCGGCTCGGGCGAGACTCAGACGATCAGTCGCGCCGTCATCGGCACGCCGCTTTCCGATTTCGCCCTGACCGATCTCAACGGCACAACCCATCAGGTGTCGGCGCTCAAAGGCAAGGTCGTCTTGATCAACGCCTGGGCCACCTGGTGCCCGCCCTGTCGGGCCGAGATGCCGGCGCTTCATGATTTCTACATCGCGCATCAGGCCGAGGGCTTCGCGCTCCTGGCCGTGAACGCCGGCGAAGACGCGGGGACGGCCCAGGCCTTCATCGACCAGATGGGATTCACGTTCCCGGTGCTGCTCGACCCGGGCACCAATGTGCTCGCCGGCCTTGGCATCGACGCCTTCCCGACATCGGTGCTCGTCGATCGCAACGGCAACGTGGCCAAGATCCACGTCGGCTACTACTCCGAGCAAGATGTCGCGGCCGATATCCTGCCCCTGTTGGCGCAGTAGCGCATTCAACGCTCTCCACACGTCCTCCATACCTCCTGGCTAGACTCGAAACGGGCCAATGATTGGCCCGTGCGATCATCGGTCAGGAGGTTTCATGTCGGCTTCCCCAAGACCCGCAGCTGGCCAGTCTCCCGCCCGGCGCTATCGGGCGCGCCAGACCCGCACGCAGTGGCTCAGACGGCTGAGTCAACTCGTGTTCGTCGGCGTGATCCTCAGCGCCGCGGTGACCCACAATCTTGCGACAATGGACGGTACGACGCCGTCGATCGATGCGCTCTGCCCGTTTGGCGGGTTCGAGACGCTCTGGACGTGGATCAGCAGCGGTGGCTCGTTCGTCCCGAAGACCCACCTTTCGAACCTGGTGCTGGCCCTGGGCCTGCTCATCGCGGTGCTGGTCTCGGGCGGGGCCTTCTGCGGCTGGGTCTGCCCGTTTGGCGCGTTGCAGGACGCCCTCAACTGGATCCGCGCGCGGATGCGCCTGCCCGAGATGCATGTGCCGAACTGGCTCGACCGGGTGCTCCGCTATGGCCGCTACGTCGTCCTCGGCCTGATCCTCTATAAAACCGCGGCCTCCGTCACGCTGATGTTCGCCGACATCGACCCCTACCGCACGATCTTCAGCCTGGAGTGGCTCTTCAACTTCAACCCGACGGAGCATCTGACGGCGTATGTCGTGGCCGGCGTCGTGCTCGGGCTGTCGCTGGTGATCGAACGCGCCTGGTGTCGCTATCTGTGTCCGTTGGGCGGCGCGATCAGCCTGCTCGGAAACCTGAGCCTGCTGCGCATCCGTCGGTCGAGCGACGGCTGCAAGAGTTGCTCGCTGTGTGAGCGCCCGTGCCCGGTCAAGCTGAACGTCGCCACGGTTCAGACCGTCAGCAGTGACTGCATCGGCTGTCTGGCCTGCGTTCAGGCCTGCCCACGCCACGACACGCTCGACGTCCAGCTGGCGCCGACCTGGTGGCCGTGGCGGCAGCGCCCGGCCGCCAAACAACCCGCCGGCGACTGAAACCGATCCTGCTCACTTCTCACACATCACCTGCCATGCGTGTCAATCCCTTTTTCATGCCCGCCCTGACCCTCAGCCTGATGTTAGGCACGGTGTTCGGATCGCAGACCCTGGGGCTCTGGTCGACCAGCGGCCGAGACACCTCCGTGCTCTCCGCCTTGACGCCCGCCGAGGTAAAGGGCTGGATGACGCTCGAACAAATCAGCGCCGGGATCCCGATCCCGTTGCCCGACCTTTACGCGCTCATGGATATCCCGGCCGATATCCCATCCAACACGGCACTCAAAGAGCTCGAGGCGATGGTCCCGGACTTCGCTGTGTCGACCCTGCGAACCCGTCTGGCGGCCTGGCTGGGCGGCGTGGGGACCGATCACCCTGCCCCCGTCGCGCCTGCCGAGGATCATTCGGCGACCGCAACAACACAACCGCCGCCGCCGACCGGCACAATCGAACCCACGCAGGCGCCCCTGCTCGCCACCGAGGCGCCTCAGATCCTGGAAACTGTGCCTGTCACACCCAATGGCCAGGGCCCAAGCGGGACGCCCGGGACCGGGGACGGTCAGCTGGCGGCCTGCACGATACGAGGAAAGATGACGCTGGGCGAGGTCTGTGAAGCCTGCGGCGTCGCGTCGGATGCGCTGCTGGCGCTGCTTAACCTGCCGGCCGATACGCCGCTCGAAACCGGCGTCAAAGATCTGGCGAACATGGGCCTGATCACCGAGGTGCGCGCAGTACAGGAGGCGGTTGCGGCCCTGCAGGCGCGGCCCTGAGATGCCGTTGGTGAATCGGAGTAAAGTACAGGCTGAGGGCTCCAGAGACTATGGCTCAACGTATCCTCGTCGTCGATGACGATCGCCAGATCCTGCGTTTGATCAGCTCCTACCTGACTCAGTCGGGCTTCACGGTGTTGACCGCCGATAGCGGCGACGCAGCCATGCACGCGCTCCGCCGTGAGAAGCCCGACCTTGTCGTGCTCGACGTCATGTTGCCCGGGCGTGACGGCTGGGAGATCGTGCGCTGGCTGCGTGGCGACCCGACGCTGACGGCCACGCCCGTGTTGATGCTCACGGCCAGGGTCGAGGACGAGGACAAGATCCTGGGGCTCGAGCTTGGCGCCGACGATTACCTGACGAAGCCCTTCAACCCACGGGAGGTCGTCGCGCGGGTGCGCGCCCTGCTCCGGCGCTCCGGCGGGCCGTCCGTGGCTGCGCGGGTATTGCAGTGTGGCGGGCTTCGTCTGGATGTCGATGGGCACAGCCTTCAGGCGGAGGGCGCGCCAGTCGACCTGACCCCAACCGAGTTCGCGCTGCTCAAGACGCTGCTCGAGAACCCCAATCATGCCTTCACGCGCGCCGAATTGATCGAACGCGCGCTGGGCTACTCGTACGAGGGTTTCGAACGCACGCTCGATAGCCACATCAAAAACCTGCGCCGCAAGATCGAGCCGGATCCCGCCCGGCCGCGCTATATCGAGACCGTGTTCGGCGTCGGCTATCGCTTGCGTGAGGAGGCCTGATGAACCGGCTGTGGGTGCGGCTCGCGCTGGCCTTCGTGCTGGTCACGATCAGCGGCGTCGGTGCATTCGGTCTACTCGCCAACTGGAGCGCGGCCCAGGCCTTCAGCACTTACATTGCCCGCCAGGAGGCCTTCCTCTCGAGTGGCGACCTTGACGTTCTGGCCGCCTATTACGCCCAGAGCGGCAGCTGGGAGGGCGTCGCCTCCGTCGTGCCCGGACCGACCGGTGGGGGGCGTGGCGCCGGCCGAAACCGTCCGACCATGTTGATCGCCGATGCCTCAGGGGCCGTGGTCTTCGACGAGGCCGGCGTGCGTGTCGGCACATCACTGACGCCTGAGGAGCGATCGCGCACGCTTGACGTGTCGGTCGACGGCGCCATCGTCGGTTTTGTGATCTTCGAGTTGCCCGAGGGCGCGGCGGCGGGCTCGGTCTTCACGCCGACGCAACAGGCCTTCCTCAACCAGCTCCAGCTGGCGCTGGCGATTGCGGGCGGCATCGCCGTGGCGATCGGCATCGGGCTCGGCGTCGTCATCAGCCGTTCGCTCGCCGCGCCATTGGCGCGCACCGCAGCCGCCGCGCACGCCTTCGCCGACCGCGACTGGGCGCAGCGGGCCCCGGTCTCGGGCGCCGACGAGATCGCGGACGTGGCCCGCGCATTCAATACGATGGCCGATTCGCTTCAGGCGTCGGAGGCCGCCAGACGCAGCCTGATGGCTGACATCGCCCATGAGTTGCGAACGCCCCTGACCGTGATGCAGGGCAACCTGCGCGCGATCCTCGACGGCGTGTATCCGCTCGAGACGGCCGAGATCGCAAACCTGTATGACGAGACCCGGTTGCTCAGCCGGCTGGTGGATGACCTGCGCGAACTTGCCCTGGCCGACGCCGGGCGGCTGTCGCTCCGCCTTCAAGCGATGGATCTCGGAGCTGCTGTGGCGCAGGTCGGCGTGCAGTTCGCGGCGGCTGCCGATTCGCAGGAGATCCGGCTGATCGCGTTGCCGGGCGCGACAACCGTATACGGTGACCCAGATCGGGTCGGCCAGGCTCTGCGCAACCTCGTTGGCAATGCCTTGCGGCACACCCCGACCGGCGGCACGATCACGATTGAACTTACTGAAAGGCCCGGGGTCGCGCGGATTGTGGTGGCCGACACGGGAGAGGGTATCGCCGCAGACGATCTCGGCCATGTCTTCGAGCGCTTCTATCGCGCAGACCGGTCGCGGGCGCGCGCCAGCGGCGGCACCGGTCTTGGCCTTGCGATCACCAAGGCCTGGATCGAGGCTATGGGCGGGCGTGTGGGCGTCGAGAGCGAGCTCGGGCACGGCAGTCGTTTCTGGTTCGAGCTGCCGCTCGCCCAAGGTTGATCCTCGGTCAATCGTCTCGAGCGCGAGCCTGAAGGGCCTTCGTCGAATCAGTTGGTGACGCACAGGCGCCCGGCGACCTCGCAACACACCGGGTGGGCCTGCAAGAGCGTGTCCTCGAACTGTTGACTGAGCGTCTGCGCGCGTTGTGCGGCCGCCGCCAGGGCGGCCTGGCGTTCGGCCCTCCCCGTCTCGGCCTTGGCAGCGCCCGATCGGTCGCCAAGCGCGGTCAGGGCCGCGTTGAGCACGGAGAGCACCTCGATCGCATCGAGCGGTGGCGTCGCCGGGGTCAACGCACGCTCGCCCGAAAGCGCGCAGGCCAGCGCTTTCTCCGGCTCACCGGATGCCAATCGCAGCCGTGCGCGGATCCAGGCGCGTGCCACGCCGCATCCATCGTCCTTGGGCCAGGCCGCCAGAGCCGTCTCGACTTCGGCACCCCGCCCGTCCAGCAGGCACGCCTGCGCCAACGCCACGGCCTGTCGCGCGGAACGCGGCGCTCCGGGCAGATGGCGTCGGGCAAGTTCTGTTGCGCGTTCGATATTTCCACGTGCGGAGCACGCGCGGACCAGATCGGCGGCAGCCGCCCGCCCCAGGTGGGATGATCCGATCCGCCTGGCTCCTTCAAGGCTCTGTTCGAGCGCCAGACAGGCGCCCTCGAGATTGGATAGATCAAGCTGCACACGGCCAAGCACACCCATCGCATGGATCCGGAGCCCCATGCTGCGTGTCCGGCGGGCGATCGAGAGGGCCCGATAGGCGGCGCCGAGGGCTTCTTCGGCATGACCCAGCGCCGCATGAGCGTTGGTCAGCGTCGAGGCTGTGATGTAGCAATCGCGCGCCGGTCGGTTGTCGGGGGTCCCGATCATCAGACGCATCAATTCGATCAAGGCGTCATCCGGGCGATCCTGGCGCAGCATCTGCAATGCACGAGCATCGGCGGCGAGCCAGGCGGCCCGTGGATCCTCGAGTTGCATGATCAGCGCCTCGGCCCGTGTCAACCACACCGAGCCTGGAGCGAGGGCGCCGGCGTGGAGGTAAGCCAGGGCCAGGCTCAACGCCGACCAGGCCTCGGAGGCCGGGAACCGCCCGACGCGAGCCAGGTCGAGCGCTGCGCGGGCCGAGCGGCGTGCGCCCTTCGGGTCGGTGTAGAGCGAGACATAGGCCCAGGCCTGGAGCTCCTCGGCCCGCAGGCGCGCCTGGTGTTCGTCTGCCGCAGGATGGGTAGCGACGCTCGCACCCGGCATAAGGCCCGGCGCCGATAGGTTCGGCTGGAGTGGCGCGAGACGATCAGCATTCATGCGAGAGTCGGTCTCCTCCGACTCCCTAGGTATCGGCGCACGGAGCGTTCTGCGCACCCAACGGGCACGGCCAGGCGCGGAGCCCCGCTAAAATGCCGCAGATTCTGCGTGAAAAACGGGGTAAATTCTGGGTCGAGGAGGCAGCCGGTTGGCCCGGACGTGCCTTAAGGGGCGTGGCGCAGGGTATAGGGCGGCTCATCGCCCCACACCCTGTGCAGGGGTGGAGTCGTCTCAGACTCCCCCGCCGAGGACGACGAGGATGATCTGGGCCAGCACGATCTTGAGCACCATGGCGACCGGGTAGACCGAGGCGTAGCCCATGTTGGGCACTTCATTGCCCGTTTGCTGCGCCGAGAAGGTCAACAAAGCCGGTTGGGTCTGCATGCCCGAGACCATGCCGATCAGCAAGCTGAACGGGATCTTGAGCACCTTGTGTCCGATGATCAGCGCCACCGTCGCCGTGCCGCACGTGATTAGCAAGCCGCCGAGGAAGAGCGGCAAGCCGTTGGCGCCGGCGAGCGTTTGAAAGAAGGCATAGCCTGAGCGAGTCCCGACGCCGGCCAGGAACATGACGATGCCGATCTGACGCAGAGTCAGGTTGGCGCTGTATGGGATGGTCCACACCAGTGGTCCGGTGCGCTCGCGCCAGCCGAGGATGATCGCCACAACGAGCGGTCCACCGGCGTTGCCCAAACGGAAGACGCCGCCGCCCGGCAGCGGCACGGGGACCTGTCCGAGCAGCACGCCGATCACAAGGCCGAGGCTGAACGACAGGATGTCGATCTCGCTCAGCGCCTTATACGAGTCGCCGAAGAACTTTCCGACTTCGCGCATCCGATCGCGCGGGGCGACGACGCGGACGCGGTCGCCGGGCTCGAGCACGGTATTGGCCGTCGCGAGCAGATCGAGGTCGCCGCGGCGCACACGCGTGACAAGCGCGCCAAGTCGTTCGGTAATGCTTAGCTCGCTCAGGCGGCGGCCAAAGAGTTGATGGTTCGAGACGAAGACGCGGCGGTAGTCGTAGACGCCACGATCCTCATTGAGCGCCACATCCGGCGCACGCTCACCGAGGAAGTCGACCACGGGCAGCACATCGGCCTCGGTGCCGATCACGCTGACGAGATCGCCGGCCACGAGGATCGTATCGGCTTTGACGAGATGCTCCTCGCCGGCGTGCTGCAACCGGCTGAACAGCGCATGCCATTCCTTGCCCCTGACTAACTCGCCAACCGAGACCCCGGCGATATCGGCGCGCGTGACACGCACCGTGATATTGACGATATCTTCGGCGCTGCCCCCCATCTCTTTCAGTTGGCGGGCCTCCTGACGATAGTCGACCTTGAATACCCGTGTGAGGATCTGGATGACAAGGATCACGCCGAGCACGCCCATCGGGTAGGCAATCGAATAACCGACCACAGGCTGCGCCTGAACGGCCTCTGAAGCGCCGTTGAGCTTGAGCGCTTCGACCACGCCCGCCAGCGCCGGGGTGTTGGTCAGACCGCCGGCGAACAGGCCGGCCACCTCGGCCGGCGGTAGCTGAAAGCCGAGGCTGAGCGTAACCGCCAGGGCTGAAGCAAAGAGCAGCATTCCACCGACGAGCAGGTTGTTGCGCAGGCCCCCGCTGCGAAAGGCCCGAAAGAAGCCCGGCCCGCTGCTCAGCCCGATGTTGTAGACGAACAACATCAATCCAAGTTCGTAGATCACGGGTGGGACGCGCAGTTCGGGGTCGAGCGCGCCGAAGGCCAACCCGACGAACAGCACGGCCGATACGCCAAGGCTGCTACCTGCGACTCGGATCAGCCCAAGCGGGTAGCCGATGGCGGCGACAAGAAACAAGAGGAGCAGAGGCTGCTCCTTGAGCAAAGCGACGATCATGTCCATGGGTATCAGGCTACAGGGATCAGGCCTCAGGCATCGCGAGCCAATGAAACGGAGGCACCGCTCATCTGCTTCTGATCCCTGAGGCCTGATCCCTGACGCTTACTCCTGCGCCAGCGCCCAGTGCTCGGGCGAACGCCACAGCGAAGAGAGGATCAACTCACGCAGGAAGATCATCTCCTTGGGGAGCTTGTCGTACAGTTTCGCGAACAACTCATCGTGCGACGCAATCTCCTGGTGCCACAGATTCCGGTCGACCTCCATGAGCTGGCGGAACTTGCTCTCGTCAAAGCCATCCATGCCGCGCCAGTCGAGGTCCTGGTAGCGGGGCATGCGGCCAAGCGGGCTCTCGGTCGAGCGGGCGCGGCCATTGACGCGGTCGACGATCCATTTCAGTACGCGCATGTTGTCGCCAAAGCCCGGCCAGAGGAAGTTGCCGTCCTTGTCCTTGCGGAACCAGTTGACGTTGAAGATCCGGGGCGGGTTCGGGATGTTGCGCCCGAACTGCAGCCAGTGGTTGAAGTAATCGGCCATGTGGTAACCGCAGAACGGCAGCATGGCGAACGGGTCGCGGCGCACCTGCCCGATCGTGCCGGCGGCGGCGGCGGTCATCTCGGAGCCCATCGTCGCGGCCAGGTACACGCCGTAGGTCCAGTTGTAGGCCTGGTAGACAAGCGGCACGACGTCGCTGCGGCGGCCGCCAAAGATGAAGGCCGAGATCGGCACGCCCTTCGGGTTGTCGTATTCGGAGTCCACGACCGGGCACTGATCGACGGGCGCTGTAAAGCGCGCATTCGGGTGCGCGGCCTTGCGCCCACAATCCGGCGTCCACTCCTGGCCCGTCCAATCGACCAGATGCGCCGGCGCCTGCTTGGTCATGCCCTCCCACCACACATCGCCGTCGTCGGTGAGCGCGACGTTTGTGAAGATCGTGTTCTTGGTGATCGACGCCATCGCGTTCGGGTTCGACTTTTCGCTTGTGCCCGGCGCGACGCCGAAGAACCCGGCCTCGGGGTTGATCGCATAGAGCTTGCCATCCGGCCCGGGCTTGATCCAGGCGATGTCATCGCCGACCGTGGTCACCTCCCAGCCGTCCTCGCGGAACGACTTAGGCGGGATCAGCATGGCGAAGTTGGTCTTGCCGCAGGCGCTCGGGAAGGCGGCGGCCACATAGGTCTTCTGGCCGGTCGGGTCCTTGACGCCCAGGATGAGCATGTGCTCGGCCAGCCAACCTTCGTCGCGGGCGAGCACCGAGGCGATGCGCAGCGCAAAGCACTTCTTGCCGAGCAGCGCGTTGCCGCCGTAGCCCGAGCCGTACGACCAAATCATGCGCTCCTCGGGGAAGTGCACGATGTACTTGGTGTCCTTGTTGCAGGGCCAGACCACATCCGCCTGCCCCGCCGCCAACGGCGCGCCGACCGAGTGCAGACAATGAACGAAGTCACCGTCGTTCAGCTGATCGAGCACGGCCTTGCCCATGCGGGTCATGATGCGCATGTTGACCGCGACATAGGGCGAGTCGCTCAGTTCTACGCCGATGTGCGCGATCGGCGAACCGATCGGGCCCATGCTGAAGGGGATGACGTACATCGGGCGGCCCTTCATCGATCCGTCGAAGAGCGGCAGAAGCGTGTCTTTCATCTGGCGCGGCTGCATCCAGTTGTTGGTCGGGCCTGCGTCGTGCTTGTGCACCGAGCAGATGAAGGTCCGATCCTCCACGCGGGCGACGTCGCTCGGGTCGGAGCGACTGAGGAAGCTGTTCGGGCGCTTCTCGGGGTTCAGGCGGATGAAGGTGCCCGAAACGACCATTTCTTCGCACAGGCGATCGTATTCCTCTTGCGAGCCGTCACACCAGACGACCGAGTCGGGCTGACAGAGCGCGGCCATCTCCTCGACCCAGCGGATCAGTTCCGGGTTCTTCACCCAATCGGGCACGGATGGCAGGTGAGCAACCTCCCGACCCTTGGCGCGCAGATAATCCTGTGGCATGACAAAGCTCCTTGAACGAGTGACGCGAATGTGTCGCGTAGGAGGATCGATGAAGCGATCTTACGCGCACATAGTGCGGTGGTTTTCGATATCTCTTGATAGCCTCTGCTCGTGGCCCGCTCTAGTGATATTCGTCACAAAGTGGGCAAAAGTCGCCCATTTTTCCCACGATACCACCTTCGGGCCAGATCGGCGCCTCTGTTTTCTCGTCGTGTGCAGACAGCGCCCTGAGGTGCTTGTCCGACGCCGGGAATCCCATGATAATCGAGGGTCTGTCACGACACTGACCGCTTATCGCACGGAGAACCTCATGACCCATTATCGGCTCGCGCTGCTCGGCTTCGGAAACGTCGGTCGCAATCTCGTCAGGCTGTTGGGCGAGAAACGTGCCGAGCTCGAGGCCGGCTTCGGCCTGACCTTCACGATCACGGGCATCGCCAGCCGCCGATTAGGCTGGCTGGTCAACACCGAGGGATTCGACCTCGACACGGCGCTGGCCGATCCACGCGCGGCGGCCACCGGGAACGCCGACGATCTCGAGTCGTGGCTGACAGCTGCCCAACCCAATGTATTGTTCGAGAACTCGTCGATGAACCCTCACACCGGCCAGCCCGCGCTCGATACCTGCCGTAACGCGCTCAGCCGCGGGATCCATGTGGTCACGGCCAACAAGGGCCCGGTTGTCCACGGCTACCACGAGCTGCGCCAGCTGGCGGCCGAGCACGGCGTGCGCTTCCTGTTCGAGGCCGCGGTCATGGGTGGCGCGCCGATCTTCTCGCTCTTTCGCGAGGCCCTGCCCGCCTGCAACCTGAAGCGCTTCCGCGGCATCCTCAACTCGACAACCAACCTGATCCTGACCGAGATGGAGAACGGCCTGAGCTATGCGGCGGCCGTCAAGAAGGCGCAGGACCTAGGCATCGCCGAGACCGACCCCAGCTTCGACGTCGACGGATGGGACGCCGCCGTCAAGGTCGCGGCGATCGCCACTGTGCTGATGGATGTGCCGGTCAAGCCCGCCGACGTCAAGCCCGTGGGCATCACGGGTCTCAGCCAGGAACAGATCCAGGCCGCGCGCGCCGCCGGCAGGCCCTACAAACTCGTCTGCCAGGCCGCCAAGGACGACGCAGGTCAGGTGTCGGTCAGTGTCGCGCCGCAGCAGCTCGAGCCGAACGATCCGCTCGCCAATGTCAACGGCTCCGACTCGCTGGCGATCTTCGAGACCGATACGCTCTACCGCCTTCAGCTCAGCGAGGGCGGCGCCGACGCCTACACGACGGCGTATGGGCCACTGGCAGACTTGATAGCCATCAGTCAACGCTGAGCCACTGCTGATTGATGGTTTCTGATTGCGGATTGAACCGGGTAGTCGGGTCGTGTTGTCGTCAACGGCCCGACTGCCCGACCACTGGACCGCCGGCGGGCACTTTATAATTCGCCCATGAGCGGACCGGCACCCGGAGTGGACGATCGCCTGCAGATCCGGCTCTTTGGCCCCGTGCAAGTCAGTCGCGGCGGCAACACGCTGGTTCTGCCGCGCGGTAAGCCCCTCGCCCTCTTTGCGCTTCTGATCGTCTTCAAGCAAACCCCACACACACGCGAACAACTGGCAGCCCGGCTCTGGCCCGAGGCGCCATCCGATCGTGCCA